>CAJDVT010000096.1_pt1 | contig 11610 bp, 7 predicted proteins | sample 7391411 | NCBI WGS metagenome assembly CAJDVT01 (sample SAMEA7055698, study PRJEB34461) | soil metagenome | biome: terrestrial ecosystem; feature: Peninsula; material: soil | place: Antarctica | collected 2016 | reverse complement strand
TTGCGCAGGGCGACGGTGCGGGCGCGGGCAATGAATGCGGCGTCCCCGAAGGCGTCCACATACACCACGCCGTGGTAGGCGGGCTCGGGCGTACTGAATTGCGGGAAGCGCGGATTGCCCTTCCACTGAAACTTGCCCGAATCGACGATGATGCCACCGATGCTCGTGCCGTGTCCGCCCAGGTACTTGGTAAGGGCATGCACGATGATGTCCGCACCATGCTCGATGGGTCGGCACAGCGCCGGGGACGGCACCGTGTTGTCCACCACCAACGGTATGCCTGCGTTGCGGGCAACCTCGGCCAGCGCGGCGATATCCACCACGTTGCCCGCCGGATTGCCGACCGACTCGCAGAAGATCAGCTTGGTGCGTTCGTCAATGGCGTTGGCGAACGCGCCGGGATCGCGGCCATCGACCAAGCGCGCCTCGACCCCCTGCTCGCGCAACGTGTGGCGAAAGAAGGTGTAGGTCCCGCCGTAGACCTGATTGGTGGCGACAACATTGTCACCGGCCTTGACCAGCGTGTTCACGCAAGCAGTGATGGCGGCCATGCCGGAAGCGAATGCGAGGCCGGCAATACCACCTTCGAGCTGTGCCACGCGCTGTTCCAGCACATCCGTGGTGGGATTCATGATGCGCGTGTAGATGTTGCCGGCGACCTTCAGGTCAAACAAATCCGCGCCATGCTGGGTGTCATCGAAGTAGTAGCTGGTGGTCTGGTAGATCGGCACGGCAACCGAATGCGTCTGCGGATCGCCGGCAAAGCCGCCGTGGATGGCAATGGTTTCCCGTTTCATGCTGCGTCCTCAAGTGTCGCGGGTGCTGGTGGTGGACTGCGACAGCCAGGCGGGCGCAGGAGGTTGGGGAAGCATACGCCGATTCACTGGTAAAAGCGCAAATGGACGGATATATGTCTATACGTCCATACCATATGATGGCCGGGATTGTGTGTTGCTGCGTGCATGGCGCGAGGCCATGGGTAGCCGACGGGGCGCTTGCAACAATGTCGGGAGTGACCGACGGCGAGTGCATGAGCGGCGCGTCATGTACGACGGAAAGATGCCCGCGACGAACAATACTCACGCTGGCGCCAGCCCAAGTCGGGCAGCCGATGCCCGGAACCGGGGCCTGCCGAAACCGGGTCCAGAGCCGTCGCCAGAGCCCTCCGTCCGCTCCCCATGCACGCGAAAAGGCGCGCTCTGACGCCCCCGTTTCGCCGCCTGCGGGTTGGAGTGATGTGCTCAGTGTCCCGACTTGGTCAGCCCGACCTTGCCCGGCAGTGACAGATCGCCCGAAGCCGTCTTGAACACGTTGGCGACGCACAGCAACGGGCTGTGCACGCTGGCGTTGACTCGCAGCGCAGCAGTCACGCCGTCGAAGCCGGCCGTATTGATGGCACCGATATTGTCGAATGGCACGCGTACTTCCAGAGTGTTGCCGTTGAACACCGGATCCCAACCGGGGCTGTCGAGGAGGATCGGCAAGCCGGGCCAGGTTTTCGGCAAGCGCGGCTTGCTGCCTTCGGCAATATCAACGACTTTCAGCGCGTCCTTGCCACAGGCCGCGTCGGGTTGCAGTACAACCCAGTGCGAATGCCACAGGTTGCCATCGTCAGTCAGGTCGCCATTGCCGTTTTCGTCGAACAGCGGGGTATCGTCGAAATCCGGGTGCGCGGTGACGGCAAAGGCGAGAATTCCGCTGTCGTGTTCGAAGCCGACCACGTAGGGATCAAGTGTCGTTGGCCAGACATAGGAAAACACGCTGCTGCCGGCGAGCTTGCCGGTCTTCGCCGGCCTGCTGTCCCCGGCCTTGCCGGACACGGCAATGCTGAAGGTCGCGACGTTACCTTCAGTACTGATTTTGGTTTGCACTATGTCGAACGGGGCTGGCACGGTCGTCGACGGCTCACTGCGAATACCGTCGGCGTGTTTGGCACCAGCGTGCGCGAAACTGGCCGAGCCAGCGACCAGCAAAGCCGCGGCGATAGCGAGGCGCAGGCCTGGGGCGGGTTTGGTGCGGGGATGCGATTGCGGATGCGGGGACATGACGGTTCCTCGGTTGATGTGCACCGCGTCTTGCGGGCACGCTGGCTGGCAATGAGCTGGTAGCATCGCCCGAGTGGGTCTGTAATTTGTTCGATTTAATCCATAAAACGAGGCGCATCGTCCAAACTCTCTGGAGCAAATCGTGACTTCCATCGATCGGTTGTCCTCCTTGATGGAGCGCTTCCATGTGCGTGCGCACCTGTTCCACGCCGGGCCGCTGTGCGGGCTGACGCAGTTTGACGCCGAGCCGGGGCGGGGCTTCCTGCACGTGCTGCGGCGCGGCGAGCTGGTGGTGACGCACCCTCCCCGCAGCGGCGTGCCCGAGCGAATCGCGATGGATGAACCGACGTTGCTGTTCTACCCGCGCCCGCTGGCCCACGCGTTCCAAAACGCACCGATCGAAGGGGCAGATTTCGTTTGCGCGTCGCTGGATTTCGACCGTGGCGCGCAGCACCCGCTGGCGCGCGCGCTGCCGCCTCTTCTGGTGTTGCCGCTGCGCGAAGTCGATGGCCTGAGTGAGACACTGAAACTGTTGTTTGCCGAGTCCGAGCGCGTACGCTGCGGGCAGCGCCTGCTGGCCGACCGCCTGTTCGACGTACTGTTATTGCAGTTGTTGCGCTGGCTGCTCGACCACCCCACGCAGGCGAAGCTGCCCACAGGACTGCTGACTGGGCTGGCGCACCCCAAACTGGCACGTGCATTGACCGCGATACACGAGCAACCGGGTGCGAACTGGTCGTTGGCAGCCATGGCCGAGACCTCGGGAATGTCGCGCAGCGCGTTTGCAGTCGCGTTCAAGGAGCAGGTTGGCCGCACACCCGCCGAGTACTTGACGCAATGGCGCATGACCATTGCGCAGTCCCTGCTGCGCAGCGGCACGTCGATCAAGACGGCAAGTACGCAGCTTGGTTGCAAGTTCAAGCTTGATGGTGCGACGGCAAAGGGAGGGAGGCAATTCAATCAACTTGACCGCCTCGTTGCCCTTTTCGTTCGAGCTTGAGGACGTGCCCGAAAAGTGCCCAACGGCCCGGACTGATTGACCGGATCACCACGGTGTCCATTCCAGAATCGCGACAACCAGTCCCGCTTCGCCGGACGCTCCGATTTCTGCGTCTCGAGAAAACAAAAACCGCGCCAGTGCGTCTCGCGACGTTCTGGCTGGTTTTGTTTGGGGAGTGGCCCGGTGTGGGCGATGCACCTATTCCGTGGCGCGCCAAGCACACCGGGCCGAGGCAAGCATGTCAAACGCTTCGGTGGATGTCTGCCAGTGCACGCCGCGTCGCGGTGTAGGGGATCGCCTACACAGGGCACAAAAAGGCCACCATGAAGGTGGTCAAGTTGTTGTTTCAATTGGTGGGCGGTACAAGGATCGAACTTGTGACCCCTACCATGTCAAGGTAGTGCTCTACCGCTGAGCTAACCGCCCGCTTCGCCACGGCATGCCGGGCAAGCCGCGGAGTATAAACGAGCGCCCGGCAGGCGACAACAGCCCCGGCCAGCGGACTCGATTTACTGCAACGACTGCTCACGCAGTTGATGGATCTGGTCGCGCAGGTGCGCCGCCTCCTCAAACTCCAGATTCTTCGCGTGTTGGTACATCTGTGCTTCCAGTTTCTTCAGCATGTGGGCGACCTGGTGCGCGCTGAGTTTGCTGTAGTCGGGAGCCTCCTCGGCCACCGCGCGCTGGCGCGACGACTTGCTGCCGCGGCGATTCCCCGCCTCGCTGCGCGCGCCTTCCATGATGTCGGCAATGCGCCGCACAATGGTGCTTGGCGTGATGCCCTGCTCCAGATTCCAGGCAATCTGTTTCTCGCGGCGACGCGCGGTCTCATCCATCGCGGCGCGCATCGAGGGGGTGATCTGATCGCCATACAGGATCGCGCGGCCACGCACGTTGCGCGCGGCGCGGCCGATGGTCTGGATCAACGAGCCGGTGGAACGCAGGAAGCCTTCCTTGTCGGCATCAAGAATCGCCACCAGGGACACCTCGGGCATGTCCAACCCCTCGCGCAGCAGGTTGATGCCCACCAGCACATCAAATTTGCCCAGGCGCAGGTCGCGGATGATCTCGCTGCGTTCGACGGTCTCGATATCCGAGTGCAGATAGCGCACGCGTACGTCCTGTTCGTCGTAGTACTCAGTCAGGTTTTCAGCCATCTTCTTGGTCAGCGTAGTCACCAGCACCCGCTCACCCACGGCAACGTTCTTGTGGATTTCGCTGAGCAGATCATCAACCTGGGTACGTACCGGGCGCACTTCCACCAGCGGATCGACCAGCCCGGTCGGGCGTACCAGCAGCTCGACCACGGCGTCACCGGACTTGTCCAGCTCATACGCGCGCGGCGTGGCGGAAATGAAGATCGTCCGCGGGACGCGCTGCTCCCACTCCTCGAACTTCAGCGGGCGATTGTCCATGGCCGACGGCAGGCGGAAGCCGAACTGCACCAGCGTCTCCTTGCGCGAGCGGTCACCCTTGTACATGGCGCCAAGCTGCGGCACGGTGACGTGTGATTCATCCACCACCAGCATGCCGTCGGCCGGCAGGTAGTCGAACAAGGTCGGCGGTGGCTCGCCAGGTTCGCGTCGGGTCAGGTGCCGTGAGTAATTCTCGATGCCTTGGCAATAACCCACCTCGGTCATCATCTCGATATCGAAGCGCGTGCGCTGATCCAGCCGCTGGGCCTCGACCAGCTTGTTGTCCTTGTACAGGATTTCCAGCCGTTCCTTCAGCTCGATCTTGATCGTCTCGATTGCATTCAACACGCTCTGCCGTGTACTGGCGTAGTGTGTGCGCGGATACACAGTGAAGCGCGGTACCTTGCGGATCATCTCGCCAGTGAGCGGATCGAATAGCGCCATGGCCTCCACTTCACCATCGAACAGCTCGATGCGCAGCGCCTCGGTTTCCGATTCGGCGGGAAACACGTCGATGATCTCACCACGCACGCGATAGGTGCCGCGGCGCAGCTCCATCTCGTTGCGCGTGTACTGCAGCTCGATCAGTTGGTGGATCAGTTTGCGCTGATCGATGCGCTCGCCCCTGGCCAGGATCAAGCGCAAGCTGAGGTAGTCCTCCGGATTGCCCAGGCCGTAGATTGCCGACACCGTGGCGACGATGATCGAGTCGCGCCGCGACAACAGCGCCTTGGTCGCCGACAGCCGCATCTGCTCGATATGTTCATTGATCGAGGCGTCTTTCTCGATGAACGTGTCCGACGCCACCACGTAGGCTTCCGGTTGGTAGTAGTCGTAATAACTGACGAAGTACTCCACCGCGTTATGTGGGAAGAACTCCTTGAACTCCCCATACAATTGCCCGGCGAGGGTCTTGTTCGGTGCCATCACGATGGTCGGGCGCTGCACGCGCTCGATCACACTGGCCACGGTGTAGGTCTTGCCCGAACCGGTGACCCCAAGCAAGGTTTGCGCCGCCAGGCCGGCCTCGAAACCTTGCGCGAGACGTTCGATTGCCTGCGGCTGATCGCCAGCAGGTTGGTACGGCGCTACAAGCTGAAAGCGGTCAGTCATCGGCTACACATGTGGGCATGATCCTGCATTTTAAATCGACGACACCGACGCGGCCTGCGGCATGAAGCTCACGGCCACATGCCGGGACAGCCACTGCGCGAGGCCCAGGGCACAACCTAGCATCAGCGCTCCGGCCACGCAGGAGTGGTGCCATGCGCACGGATCGCCAACGCCTCATTGGCTACCGCCAGTGCGGTGTCACCCTGATCGAGCAGCTCATGGTGCTGGTCATAGTCGGGGTGCTCATCGGCATCGCAACACCGTCAATGCACAAGCTGCTGGTACGCCACGAACTACAAACCGCGCAAACCGACCTCATGGTGGCACTGCATCAAGCGCGTTCCACTGCAGTCACCAGCGGCAAACGCACCCTGCTCTGCCCCAGCACCGACGGCCTGCACTGCGCGACCACCACGCACTGGGAGCACGGCTGGTTGCTGGGCGTCGACGCCGATCATGACAACCAGCCTGATGGTGCACCGCGGTACAGCGGTGTCAGCCACGCCCACAATCTGCTGATACGCAGTAGTGCCGGGAGACACCTGGTGCGGTTCCAACCCAACGGCTCGGCCGGCGGGAGCAACCTCACATTGTTGTTTTGCGAACCGGCTAGCCACAATCCCACGCTCAGCGTGGTCGTCTCCAATTCCGGTCGCGTTCGCGGCGCACCAGCCAGTGCTGCGCAAGCCGCAGCCTGCGCCCAAGGTGGGTAAGCGTTGACGCACATCGAATGCGGTCTATCCGCAGGGCGCTCTACCCCGCGGCCATCGAGTACTCCGACGGCCGCGTTTTCGGTCATTGCGCGCATGAATTCATGCCCCCGGCGACGGCCCGGCAATGAGATCAGATCGTGATGCCCTCACACGGCTGGCGCGGCATGACTCGAATGCTGCTGGGCAGCGAGACGCGGAAAGTGCTGATCCAGGGTGACGTGCCCGTGCTGGTCTGTCATCGACTGCTGCGAGAGAAAGAGCCTGTTCATGACGGCGGGCTCTGGCGGACGCTGACACCATCTCCGCCACTGGGCACGCTAACGCGTGGACCCAGCCGCATGCCAATGTGCGTGCGCGACCGGGGTGTTGCTCGGTGCAAGGTCGAAGCTTCCGCTCTCCCTGCTAGACTCGCCGGACTGATTTTCGCAGACGTCGTGCCGACTGCGTGGTCGAGTGGACGGAGGACGACTGTCTTGCCGGGGGATAGGGGATCATGGTCATGCCATTGTCGTGGAAAGTGGGTGCCGCAGCGGCCGGCTTGATCGGCGTGGCGCTTGCCTGGAACGGAGTCTCGCGCTATGTCGCGGCGCACCACGCGGACGAACTGGAGCGCGATTACGCGCGCACCGCGGAGCTGGATGCCCAACTGGCCAAAGCGCGCGCCGAACAACGCAGTGCCGAACTGGCAGCGACGCTAAAGCGGCGGCGCGCTGAGCTGGCCAATACCTATCGGGAGGTGGGCGAGCAGGCAGCCCACTATCGGGCCGAGCTGCGCAAGCGCGAGGAAAAGCAGCGCCAGGAAGCCGCGCGAGTACAAGCCAGCTATCGGCTGGCATCCAATCAGCAGTGTGCCGGCGGTATCGTCATCGACCGCAACGCCTCGAGCTTCACGCAAGCAGTCGGGAAAGCCGGCCAACCCATCCAGTGCGAAGGCAACACCGCCACGGAGCCGTTGCGCTGATCCGGTACCAAGATCCAACGCGGCAGGCCTGACCCGCTTGCGCCCGCGCCTGGGCGGTTTTACCACGGGTTTGAGGGTGCGTCGGCGCCATCATTCGCCGATGCCCACGCCCGCGCTCGCCGCAGCCCGCACCGACGCGGCACTGCAGTCCGGCGGGTGATCTCGATTCCTGTAGTCGCTGTTTGCGTATGCAACCCTTGCCGCGGGCTGCCTCGCTCGCAGGTATCGCCGAGTCAGCTCCGCGAAGTCGGCTGCGCGAAACCGGGCGTGCCGCCGCGAGGTGCGCACCGATCAGCGTCTGCCGGTGCCTCCAGCATCCTCCTTCCATGGTCGTCACCGGCGTGACTTCACGCAGGCGTGATGCGGGCACAACGTACGCTTGGCGGTGAACCCCAGCTTCAGGTTCACGCGAGCAGCTCGAACCGATCGAGCTGCCATCTCCCACAGGCTGCAGGTACTCCACGGGAGGAGTTCGATGCACACGCCAACTGCAACGCCGCAACCACTGGCAGCCACTGAACTGCAAGCGCTCGACGCATGGTGGCGCGCCGCGAACTATCTGTCGGTGGGCCAGATCTACCTGCTCGACAACGCCCTGCTCGAACAGCCGCTGACGGCCGCGCACATCAAGCCACGCCTGGTAGGTCACTGGGGCACGACACCGGGGCTGAACTTTCTCTATGCGCATTTGAATCGCGTGATCAAACAGCGCGATCTCGATGCGATCTTCATCACCGGCCCCGGTCACGGCGGTCCGGCGCTGGTGGCCAATGCATGGCTGGAAGGCACCTACAGCGAGGTTTATCCACGAGTAGGCCAGGACAAGCAGGGCATGCAGCGGTTGTTCAAGCAATTCTCCTTTCCCGGTGGCATCTCCAGCCATGTGGGCGCGGAAACGCCCGGGTCCATCCACGAAGGCGGAGAGCTGGGCTACTCGTTGGCACACGCCTTTGGCGCCGCGTTCGACCACCCAAACCTGTTGGTCGCCTGCGTCGTTGGTGACGGTGAGGCCGAAACCGGTCCGCTCGCCGCCGGCTGGCATTCAAACAAGTTCCTGAATCCGGTCCAGGATGGCGCCGTGCTGCCGATCCTGCATTTGAACGGCTACAAGATTGCCGGCCCGACCGTATTGGCGCGCATCCCGCACCGGGATCTCGAATCCTTGCTGCGCGGCTACGGCTACGCACCGCGCTTTGTCGAAGGCGACGACGTGATAACCATGCACCAGCGCATGGCCACCGTCATGGACGAGGTCATTGATGAGATTGCGGCGATCCAACGGGTCGCGCGCACCGACGGCACGAGCGAGCCGCCGCGCTGGCCCATGATCGTGCTGCGTTCGCCCAAGGGCTGGACCGGGCCGAAGGAAGTGGACGGCGTACCTGTTGAAGGCACCTTTCGCGCGCATCAAGTACCGATGGGCGAGATGAGTCGGCCGGAGCACCTGCGCATTCTTGAAGACTGGATGCACAGCTATCGACCTCAAGAACTTTTCGACGCAGCGGGACGCTTGCGAGCCCAGATTGCCACGCTGGCACCAAGCGGCCACCGGCGCATGAGCGCCAACCCGCACGCCAACGGCGGTGTGCTATTGCAAGATCTGCAGCTGCCGGACTATCGCGACTACGCCGTCGATGTGCCGATGCAGGGCGCAACCATTGCCGAGGCGACCCGTGCGCAAGGACGTTTCATCCGCGATGTCATCGCGCAGAACCCGACCAACTTCCTTGTCTTCAGCCCCGACGAGACCAACTCCAACCGCTGGAATGCGGTGTTCGAGGTGACCGCTCGCCGCTCGATGGCTGAAATCCTCCCTGAGGACGACCACGTCGCACCAGATGGCCGCGTCATGGAGGTGCTCAGCGAGCACCTGTGCGAGGGCTGGCTCGAGGGCTACCTGCTGACCGGACGACATGGCATTTTCTCCTGCTACGAGGCGTTCATCCACATCGTTGACTCGATGTTCAACCAGCACGCGAAATGGCTGAAGGTCTCCAGCGAGATTCCCTGGCGCCGACCCATCGCCTCGCTCAACTATCTGCTGAGCTCGCATGTCTGGCGGCAGGACCACAACGGTTTCAGCCATCAGGACCCGGGGTTCATCGATCACGTCGTCAACAAGAAAGCTGCAGTCGTCCGGGTATACCTGCCACCGGATGCCAACACGCTGCTGTCGGTGACCGACCACTGCCTGCGCAGCCGCAATTACGTCAACGTCATCGTCGCCGGCAAGCAGCCCTCGCCACAGTGGCTGGACCTGGACGCCGCAGCGGCTCATTGCGCCGCAGGTCTCGGCGTGTGGTCCTGGGCTGGCAGTGGCGGCGACGCAGAACCTGACGTGGTGCTGGCCTGCTGCGGCGACGTGCCGACGCTGGAGGCCATGGCCGCCGAGGAGTTGCTGCGCGAGCACCTTCCCGGACTTCGCGTGCGCGTGGTCAACGTAGTCAACCTGATGAAGTTGCAGCCGCCCAGCCAGCATCCCCACGGACTGGACGACGCGGACTTCGATGCCATGTTCACGGTGGATCGGCCGGTGATCTTCGCTTATCACGGCTATCCCGCGCTGATCCACCGACTCACTTATCGGCGCACCAATCACAACAACTTCCACGTCCACGGTTACCAGGAAGAAGGTACGACCACCACGCCGTTCGACATGACTGTGCGCAACGGCCTTGATCGCTACCATCTGGTACTGGATGCGATCGCTCACGTGGCCGGGTTCGCCCAGGACGCGTCGCGCGTGCGCAAGACGATGGCGGAAAAGCTGGCGACGCATGCGCAGTACATCGTCGAGCACGGCGAAGATCTCCCTGAAATCCGGCAATGGCGGTGGCAGCCGCGCAAATCCTGATCTGCGCGGCGGCAAGCGGCAAGCTGCGAGCAGCCAGCAGCCACGTGGACGGCCCAGGCCCAACTGCCGCCATCGTGACGACCAGTGCGGGTAACGGTGATTACCCGGGCACATCGTCCACAGCGTTCATCGATCGGACGTCGCAACCGCGCGCAAATCAGCTCCACAGCAAGCCTGGTTGAACTCATGTTCGACACCCCTTGCCGGGTCATTACTGTCCGCACTGCGTGGAGCGGCCGGTCAACCGAAATTGCGTGTACTACATGGCATTCCATGCCAGCGACACAGCGCGCGCTGTATGCACGACATGGCACGTGACAAACTGCTCCATCGTGTCGAGGAACTTGCCGCCACCATGACCACACCTGCAACGCCGTCCGGAGTGCTGCGTATCACGCGTAAACTGGCTCGGGAAGTCGGCCAGTTGCACTTTTCCACGCCGAGCCATGTCTACAATCCGCTGGCTTACGCGTGGCCGGCGCACCGGGAATACCTGCGCCGTTACGGTGCCCAGCGCAGTCGAGTTTTGCTGTTGGGCATGAATCCCGGACCGTGGGGCATGACCCAGACCGGGGTGCCATTCGGCGATGTCGTGATGGTGCGCGAATGGTTCGGCATATCCTCGCAGCTCAGCGGTACCTTGCCGGCGCAGCACCCCAAGTACCCGATCCTCGGCATGGCCTGCCACCGCAATGAAGGCAGCGGCTCGCGGCTGTGGCGCTGGGCCGAAACCCGACTCGGCACGCCGGACGCGTTTTTCGCGCGCTTCTTCGTGTGGAATTACTGCCCGCTGTTGTTCATCGGCAAGGGCCACAACCTTACCCCGGAGCATCTGAGCCGAACCGAGACTGCCGCGCTGGCAGAAGTCTGCGACCGCGCACTGCGCTCCGTATTCCGCGCGTTGGCGCCGACGGCAGTTGTCGGTATCGGGCGCTATGCGCAGCGGCGTGCCATCGAAGTGCTCGGGGATGCGGCAGAGGTTCTCTACCTGCCGCATCCAAGCCCGGCAAACCCGGCAGCGAACAAGCACTGGCCGGCCATGGCCGAGGAAGCGCTGAAACCCTGGCTGCCTTGACGCGCAGAACCAACGCAACATTTATCAGGAAGCAGCAGCCCTGAGCCTGCGGCAGTTTGCCGCAGGCATGCGAATTAGTGAAAAACCGCCGCCGACGTTGACTTGAGTCAAACGGACTGCGCACGGTCATCCGTATATTCGGCACCACTGATGGGCGAATCCTGGTGCACGGATTCCGCGATCTCAGCGTGGCTCGGCCGCAATGCAGATCAATCCTGGGGAGTAATTACACGATGCAACGGACCGTCGATCTCACGTTATCGGTGCTGGCCAGCGTGGCCGCATTCCTGCTGTCTTGGCCGTTCTGGCGCGATTTCGAATACTGGCCCGAGTCACACGTGGCGTGGTGGATCTACTTCGTGATCGGCTTCGTGCTGACCGTGTACGTCTTCTACGTTTTCATCGGCAGTCTGCACATCCTGTTTTTGCATGGC
>CAJDVT010000074.1_pt1 | contig 11695 bp, 12 predicted proteins | sample 7391411 | NCBI WGS metagenome assembly CAJDVT01 (sample SAMEA7055698, study PRJEB34461) | soil metagenome | biome: terrestrial ecosystem; feature: Peninsula; material: soil | place: Antarctica | collected 2016 | reverse complement strand
GAGCGCCGTGTTCGAATTGCTCGGCATTGGCGCGGCCGAGGCCGAGGCCAAGTTTGGCTTTCTGCTGAAGGCGTTGCGCTTTGGCGCGCCACCCCACGGTGGCCTGGCGTTCGGCATTGATCGGATTGCCGCGCTGCTGGCAGGTACTGACTCGATCCGCGACGTCATCGCGTTCCCCAAGACCACCAGCGCGCAGGATTTGATGACCGAGGCGCCGTCGACGATTGCGCAAGCGCAATTGAATGACCTGCATGTGCGCACCGTGGTCGACGCGGTCCGGGCTGATTGAGCGGCCACCGCGAGCGGCGTCCAGCACACTGGGCCTGATGCACGCGAACCACCCTCACTGGCATTGCGCGGCGGCTTGGTGCATCGCATGTCTGAGCACGTCATTTTGTTGCATGGCCTGTGGATGCGGGGGTTTGCCCTGGCCATACTGCACAAACGCCTGATCGCGGCGGGCTTCCGCGTGCATCGGTTTGATTACTTGAGCGTGGCGGCGACTCAGCAGCGCATCCTGGATCGGCTGCATGCGCAGATGAATGAGCTGGCGGACGATGGTGCCGCCGTACATCTGGTGGGTCACAGCCTTGGCGGGCTGCTGGCGTTGCGCGCTTGTGTGGACGCAGCCACTGAACCGCCCGGGCGCGTGGTGTGCCTCGGCTCGCCGCTGCGTGGGAGTGCGGCTGCGCGCAATTTTGCTGCTTTGGGACGTGGCGGCGAGGTACTGCTGGGTCACAACCGCGAATTGTTGCAGCGCGGCTTCGAGCGCTGGGACGGCTGCCGTGAGGTGGGGATGATCGCCGGTCGTCTGCCGCTGGGCCTGGGGGCGATGTTCGGTCACCTGGAGGGCGAGCACGACGGCACGGTGGCAGTGGCGGAGACGCGCTTGCCAGGCTTGGCTGATCATTGCGTCGTCGAAGCAAATCACATGGGTTTGCTGTTTTCCGTCGATGTGGCACAGCGTGTCGAGGGCTTCCTGCACGAGGGGCATTTCCCGGCAGTGACGGGGTGATTGGTTGCGGTCAAACGACCCGGGTGCAGACGGACGCAGTTTCCGGCACGCGAGCGGAAATCGGTTAAAATTGATGGCTTGTTCATCTGGTTGAATGCAGGCATCGCCATGGGTAGAGGGCCGACCGTCGAAGGACGCAAGAACGCCGAGGACGCGAAGCGCGCCAAGGTTTTCACCAAGCTGATTCGTGAGATCACCGTGGCCACGCGTTCGGGCGTAGCCGATCCGGCCGTCAATCCGCGGCTGCGTGCTGCCATCGACAAGGCGCTGGCGGCGAACATGACCCGCGAGACGATCGACCGTGCAGTCAAGCGCGGGTCAGGTGCCGACGGCGGCGCCGATATGCAGGAGCTGCGTTATGAAGGCTATGGGCCGGCCGGCGTTGCGTTGATCATCGATTGCGTCAGCGACAATCCACTGCGTACCGTCGCTGATGTACGCCATGCCTTGACCCGGCATGGGGGCAACCTGGGCACGACCGGTTCGGTGGCGTTCCAGTTTCACCGCTGTGGCGAGCTGGTGGTTGCCACTGGAGGTGATCCCGCGCAAGAAGAGAAGGTGTTGGAGGCGGCTCTGGAAGCCGGTGCCGACGACGTGGTGAATGGGGCTGACGAAAGCAGCATTTTATGCGCTGCAGACAGTCTGGAATCCGTGCAGGCGGCCCTGGTCACCGCCGGTCTGGTCCCAGTCCGTGCGGATGTGGTGATGCGACCGGACAATCGCATGCCGATCCCGGATGAAGCGCAGGAAACCTTGCTGGATCTGATCGACAGCCTCGAGCAGCTCGACGACGTACACGAAATTTTTCATAACGCCGTGTTGCCGGCCTGACCGTGAACGCGATGAACCAGGGTTCGGCGGTTGTAAAGGTGGCAGGGAAGCTTCACCGCGAGCGCCCGCACGTGTCAGCGGCCAGCGCATGCGTCTGACCGCTCCCGTGGTGCCGGCTGTCGTCGGTGCCGAGGATTTGGCCGTGGTGACACACACGGTGCGCATTCTCGGTATTGACCCTGGCAGCCAGCGCACCGGCGTTGGCATCATCGACGTGGACTCGTCAGGGCATCTCACGCATATATTCCACGCCGCGCTGGTGGTGGTTGGCGAAGCCACATTCCCGCTGCGACTGAAGCGCATCTTTGCTGAGCTGTGTGACATCATCAGTGCGCAACACCCGGTGGAATGCGGCATCGAGCGCGTGTTCATGGCGCGCAACCCGGATTCGGCGCTCAAGCTTGGACAGGCGCGCGGCGCTGCGATTTGTGCAGTAGTCAGCCGGGGTATCGAAGTGCACGAATATGCGGCGACCGAAGTCAAGCAGGCCGTTGTCGGCACCGGGCATGGCGACAAACTGCAGGTGCAGCACATGGTTGGAGTCTTGCTTGGATTGAAAGGTCCGTTGCAGGCCGATGCCGCCGATGCACTGGCCATCGCCATCACCCATGCGCACACCCGCGCGAGTACGGCGCGTGTGGGTATTCCACGCACGGCATGGCGACGGCGGCGATGATGTACGCAGCGAGGGCGCGGAGATGATTGGACGTCTGCGTGGAACGCTGTTGTGGAAGCGGCCGCCATGGTTGCTGATTGAGGTGGGCGGCGTCGGTTACGAGCTGGAAGCGCCGATGTCCACCGTCTACGATCTGCCGGCGATCGGCAGCGAGGTCATCCTGCTTACCCACTACGCGGTGAAAGAAGACAGTGTCGCGTTGTACGGGTTTGCGCGGGAGGCCGAGCGCACACTGTTCCGCAGCCTGCAAAAGGTCAGTGGCATCGGCGCAAAGATCGCGCTGGCCGTGCTTTCCAGCGTGTCCACCGACCACTTCGCGCGCCTCGTGCACGCTGGTGACGTGGTCGCGCTGACCAAGATCCCGGGCATCGGCAAGAAGACGGCGGAACGCATCATTGTCGAGTTGCGCGACCGTCTGGATGGCGTGTCCGGGATGCCGGCCGGATCCATGCCCGGCAGTGGCGCTCCACTGGATGCAGCCGGTGAGGCGACAGTCGCACTGTCACAGCTTGGGTACAAGCCGACCGAGGTATCACGGTTGGTGCAAAAGGTCGCAACCGAGGGCGACAGCGCCGAGGCGATTATCCGCAAGGCTTTGCGCGCGGCGCTCGGAGCTTGACGTGAGCGTACCCGAGAGCCATGCCGAGTTGACGCCCGAAACCCAGCGCCGCGTCACCGCGCTGGCACTGGGCGCGGTCGGTGTGGTGTTCGGGGATATCGGTACGAGCCCGCTGTACACGATGAAGGAAACCCTGGGCACGCATGGCATGACGCCGACTCCGTCGGCCGTGCTTGGCGTGTTGTCGCTGGTGTTCTGGGCGCTGATCATCGTGGTTTCGCTGAAGTACGTGACGTTCGTGATGCGCGCGGACAACAAGGGTGAAGGCGGCACCATGGCGCTGATGGCCCTGGCCCAGCGCTCCATGAGCAAGTCGGCACGCGCGCGTTGGGTGCTCGCCGCATTCGGCATTTTCGGCGCGGCCTTGTTTTATGGCGATGGCGTGATCACGCCGGCGATTTCCGTGCTGGGTGCGGTGGAAGGTTTGCAGGTGGCGGCACCGGCACTTGAGCGCTACGTGGTATGGATTGCGTTGGTCATCCTGTTGGGCATGTTCTCGGTGCAGCGCCACGGCACGCACAAGGTCGGCAAGGCGTTTGCGCCGGTGATGACCGTGTGGTTCCTGGTGCTGGCGGTGCTCGGGCTGCGCCAGATCATCGCTTATCCTGAGGTGCTGTATGCGCTCAACCCCTGGCATGCGGTGCGGTTTTTTGCCAACCACGGCAACACCTCATTCATCGCACTTGGCGGCGTGGTGCTGGCGTTGACCGGGGCCGAGGCGCTGTATGCAGACATGGGTCATTTCGGCAAGAAGCCCATTCGTCTGGCGTGGTTCGGCTTCGTGTTGCCGGCATTGGTGCTGAACTATTTTGGCCAGGGCGCGCTGCTGTTGCATGACCCGCTGGCGATCGCCAGTCCGTTCTATTTGATGGTGCCGCATGTGCTGTTGTATCCGATGATTGCACTGTCGGCGATGGCCGCAGTGATCGCTTCGCAGGCGGTCATTTCCGGCGCATTCTCGATGACCCGCGAAGCCATGTCGCTCGGCTACTCGCCACGCATGCGCGTCGTGCATACCTCGCGTGAGATGTCCGGGCAGATTTTCGTGCCCTGGGTCAACCGCATGCTGATGGTGCTGGTGATCCTGGCAGTGCTCGGTTTCCGCAGCTCGGACAATCTGGGCGCGGCGTATGGCATCGCGGTGACCGGTACCATGACCATGACCACGCTGCTGGCACTGGTGGTGGCACGCAAACGCTGGAACTGGAGTCTGCCGGCAGTGATCCTGGTGGGTGCCTTGTTCCTGGTGATCGACCTGTCCTTCTTTGGCGCCAACTTGCTGAAGGTCGCCCACGGCGGGTGGTTTCCGCTGGTGCTGGGTGTCGTCATCTTTGCGGTGATGACCACCTGGCGGCGTGGGCGCGAACTGGTGGTGCGCGAGATCAATCAGTCCGGCCTTGCCCTGCAGCCGTTCATCGAGAACATTACCGAGCACCCGCCGTTGCGTGTGCCCGGTACCGCCGTGTTCCTCACCGGAAACCAGAATGCGGTGCCGCACGCGCTGTTGCACAACCTCAAACACAACAAGGTGTTGCACGAGCGCAACGTGCTGCTGACGGTGGACATGCTGGAAACGCCGGTGGCCGACGCAGACGAGCGCATCCAGATCATGCCGCTGGATGGTGATTTCGTCGGTCTGGAATTGCGTTTTGGTTTTGCCGAAGATCCCAACGTGCCGCTGGCGCTGGCCTTGTGCGCCCGTGAAGGCCTGAATTTCGACATGATGGACACCACGTTCTTCCTGTCGCGCGAGAACATCGTCGCCGACACGCGCCGTCCGGGCATGGCGCTGTGGCGCGACAAGCTGTTTGCCTTCCTGTCTCGCAACGCGCTGCCGGCCACGGCCTTTTTCCAGATTCCCGGCAACCGCCTGATCGAACTGGGTGCGCAAGTCGAAATCTAGCGCAGCAGCCCGCTGGCGGGCGCTGCTGTTGCTCCGGATGAAGCAAGCTGCGGGATCGACGCCAGCACGCTCCTACAAGTGCCAGCCTGGCCTGCCATAATGCGCGAATGAGCGAACCCCGTATCATCACCGCCGCTGCGCAGCTCGACGACGCGGCGCTGGAAGCCACGATTCGCCCGAAGCGCCTGGCCGAGTATCTGGGTCAGCAGGCGGTGCGCGAGCAGTTGTCGATCTACATCGAGGCTGCACGCAAGCGTGGTGGCGCGCTCGATCACGTGCTGATTTTCGGGCCGCCGGGGCTGGGCAAGACCACGCTCAGCCATGTCATCGCCAATGAGCTGGGCGTCAATCTGCGTTCCACTTCCGGGCCGGTGCTGGAGCGTGCCGGCGATCTGGCCGCATTGCTGACGAATCTGGAAGCGAACGATGTACTGTTCGTCGATGAAATCCATCGCCTGTCGCCCGTGGTCGAGGAAGTGTTGTATCCGGCGATGGAGGATTTCCAGATCGACATCATGATTGGCGAGGGTCCGGCCGCGCGTTCGATCAAACTCGATCTGCCGCCGTTCACGCTGATTGGTGCCACCACGCGCGCAGGCATGCTCACTGCGCCGTTGCGCGATCGCTTTGGCATTGTGCAGCGGCTGGAGTTCTACAGCGTGGAGGAGCTGACGCAGATCGTGCGTCGCGCTGCGCGCATCATGGATATTGCCTGCGTGCTGGAAGGCGCACAGGAGATTGCGCGCCGTGCGCGCGGCACGCCGCGTATTGCCAATCGCCTCTTGCGGCGGGTGCGCGATTACGCCGAAGTGCGCGCCAATGGGGAAGTCACCCTGGAAGTTGCACGCGCGGCGTTGGACATGTTGAAGATCGATCCGCAAGGTTTTGACGAGCTCGATCGCCGCCTGCTCGGGGTGATCATCGAAAACTTTGATGGCGGTCCGGTTGGCGTCGAGTCGCTGGCCGCGGCGCTGAGCGAGGATCGGGGCACGCTGGAGGATGTTGTGGAGCCGTACCTGATCCAGCAGGGTTACCTGATTCGCACGGCGCGTGGGCGCATGGCCAGTGCCAAAGGCTGGCGTCATCTGGGCCTGACACCTCCGCCCAGCCAGAACCAGCCAGTCGACCTGTTCCATCGCGATGGCGTTGACAGTGACGCGGCGGATGTCTGAGCCACGCTCTGCGTCCGTGTTTTGCTGGCCGGTGCGCGTGTATTGGGAAGATACCGATGCCGGTGGCGTCGTGTATCACGCCAGCTATCTGCGTTTTCTGGAACGTGCACGCACCGAATGGCTGCGTGCACTTGGCGTGGATCAGTTGGCGCTGAAGCAAAGCAGCGGGCTGGCATTTCTGGTGCGTGACATGCAGATCGATTTTCTGCGCCCAGCCCTGCTGGATGATGAATTGACGGTGACGGTCGATGTGATGCAGCGCCGCGCAGCCAGTATCCTGTTCACCCAGACGGTAGTGCGCGCTGACGGCACGCGCCTGATCAGTGCCAATGTGCGGGTCGCGTGTGTGGACATCCGGCACATGCGTCCGGCACAGATTCCAGCCGACTTGATTGCACTGATATAACGCTTCGGTTGCGGCTTGGCTGATCCGATCCGTTTCGCAGCCGTTGATGCTTTTGTGTTCCAGATCCTTTTTCCCGGCCTGATCGCGCTGCAACGTGCTGATCTTTCCTGACAACCCGAGTCCCTGGCGGAGTAACTCCAAGCAATGAATGGCGGACTGAACGTATTTACCTTGATCGGCCAATCGAGCGTGCCGGTGCTGCTGGTGCTGGCGATCCTGCTGGTGTTTTCGTTCCTGTCGTGGGTGATCATCGTGCGCAAGTACACGCAGACCAAAGCCGCGATGGAAAGCGCCGAGCAGTTCGAGGAGCGCTTCTGGTCCGGCGGCGATCTGGCGCAGTTGTTCCGCGAGGTCAGCAACCGTGGTGCCGCCAACAGTGGCATCGAGACCATCTTTGAATCGGGCTTCCGGGAATTCGCGCGCCAGCGCCAACGCAAGACGCATGACACGCGCAGCGTGATCGAAGGCACCGAGCGCGCCATGCAGGTCACTGTCACCCGCGAAATCGGCCTGCTCGAACGCAATCTGGAGTTTCTCGCCAACGTCGGCTCGATCAGCCCGTACATCGGCTTGTTTGGCACCGTGTGGGGCATCATGGGCGCCTTCCAGGGCTTGGGTGAAATGAAGGACGTCACCATTGCCGTGGTCGCGCCGCATATTTCCGAGGCGCTGATTGCCACCGCGATGGGGCTTTTCGCCGCGATCCCTGCGCAGTGGGCGTACAACCGTTACGCCAACAAGGTCGAGCGTATTGCCTCGCGCTACGACGTCTTCCAGGAAGAGTTTTCCTCGGTGCTGCAGCGGCAGATCCAGACTGACGACGCAGCCTGAGCGGGGACAGCCAGCATGCCAACGCCGCGGCGCCAGAAGCGCTACAAACTCAAGTCCGAGATCAACGTCGTGCCGTACATCGACGTGATGCTGGTGCTGCTCATCATTTTCATGGTGACCACGCCGATGATGAATTCCAACGTCGACGTGCAGTTGCCCCAGGCTGATGCCAAATCGCTGCAGCAGAAGAACGATCCGGTGTTGATCTCGGTGCTGCAGGATGGCCAGTTGTACCTCACGTTGCCTGGGGCGCCCAAGGAGCAGCTCGACGCTGACGCACTCAAGCTGAAAGTTGGCGCCTTTGTGCGCACGAATCCGGAGGTCAGCGTGCTCGTGGGCGGCGACGCGCGCGGCAGCTACGGTGGGGTGTTTGCGGTGTTGGCCGACCTGCAGCAGGCAGGCGTCGCCAAAGTCGGCCTGATGGGGCAACCGGAGCAGGGCAAGAGCGCGTCCCATGGACGAAAGTAGAGGGACGCCCAAAGCGGTTGTCCTTTCCGCCATCCTGCACCTCGGTATCGTGGGGTTCCTGTTCCTCGCGACGCTGCCGTGTTCAAGCTTCGAGGAAGTGTTCGATGATCTGGGCTTGCCTGTCGCATGGAACCCGATTGCCTGTTCGCGCCCGCTGGAGCTGCAAGGCCCGATTATCGAAGCCACGTTGATGGGCCCCACCGGCAGCCCGCCGCCAAAGGCGGTCAAGACCAAACCGGTGCCAAATACCGTGCCACCGCCGCCCGCGGTGCCACCGCCGAAGCCGCAAGAGGAGGCGCCACAGCCCAAGGCCCTGCCGCCACCGCCCGAGCACCCAGACGTGAAGGACCAGGAGCGCGTGGTCGAGGACGCGGCAAAGAAAGCCGAAGATGCGAAACAGTTGCAAGAAGAGAAGCAGCGCCAGCGTCAATCCGAGCTTGACGCGAAGGCAGCCAAGCAGAAAGAGGAAAAGCAGAAACAGCTCGATGCGCTGTTTGCCAAGATGGACGCCGCGTCACAGCAGACCAAACAGCTCGACAACAAGGCCAAACAGGCCAAACAGCAGATGGAAGACCTGAAAAATGCCCAGGACACCGGGCAGCCGGATTTGCCCGTCGCAAGCCAGCGCCAGAGCGGCAACAACAGCGAAAACACGAATCTGCGCGATCAGTATCTGGCGGCCATTCAGAATGCGGTCACGCCCAACTGGCTGCGTCCGGATAATATGCCCAATGTGCCGTGCAAGGTAAATATCGTGCAATTACCGGGCGGGGACGTGATGAGCGCCAAAGCCGATCCAAGTTGTCCCTATGATGAAGCGGGCAAGCGCTCCATTGAGAATGCCGTGTTGCGTGCGCAGCCATTGCCTTACAAAGGCTTTGAAAGCGTATTCCAGCGCACCTTAACTTTCACATTCAGGCCGCAATAATACAGTCCATGCGCAAATTTTATGCAAGCTTCATCCTGTTTCTGTTTGCTGCGGCCACGTTGTGGGTCAATCCCGCGCTGGCACAATCGCTCAACGTTGACATTGTTGGCGGCCTGAAGACTGCGACGCCGATTGTCGTGGTGCCGTTTGCGCAAGCTGGTGGCGCGCCTGTGGCTACCGATATTGCGGACGTTATACGCAACGATTTCAATCGCTCGGGCAAGTTCCGTTCGCTGGCCAAAAGCGACATCGTGGAATTTCCCGCGCGCGGAGCCGACATCAAATTTGCAACCTGGCGCCTGCTCAAACAGGATTACATCACCGTCGGGCGCATCAGTGACGCCGGCGGCGGCATGTTGCGGGTTGAATACGAACTGTGGGATGTGAACAAGGCGCAGAGCTTGCTGGCGCAGGCCTTCACCGCGCCTGCCGGGGATTTGCGCGGGGTGGCGCATCAGATCGCCGATCAGATCTATCAGAAGATTACGGGCGTACGTGGCGCATTCTGGACGCGAATTGCCTATATCACCGCGGTAGGCCTGGGCAACAACACGACCTATTCGTTGCTGGTGGCCGATTCGGATGGCTACAACCCGCAAGTGGTGGCGCGTTCCAAGGAGTCTCTGCTTTCACCGGCGTGGTCGCCTGATGGGAAGAAGATCGCCTACGTATCATTTGAGAGTGGCAATTCAAACATTTACATACAGGACATCACCACTGGCTCGCGCCAACTGGTGTCGGCGCATGCCAAAGGCATCAACGGCGCACCCGCGTGGTCACCGGATGGCACCAAGCTGGCCATCGCGCTGTCGTATGTGGGCAACCTGGAGCTGTTTGTGCTGGATTTGGGCAGTCGCCAGGAAACCCGACTGACGCATAATCTGGCAATTGATACTGAACCGGTGTGGGCACCGGACGGACAGAGTATATATTTCACCTCCGACCGCTCCGGGCGTCCGCAGATTTATCAGATTCCTGCCGCTGGTGGCAACGCGCAACGCATCAGCTTTCAGGGCCAGAATAATTCCAACGTTGCCGTGAGCTACGATGGCAAGCAACTGGCCATGGTGCAGGGCAACGGGAACGTGTATCGTATTGTCGTTGTGGATCGGACCCTGGGCGGGCAAGTGCGCGCGCTTTCGCCGGGTCCGATTGACGAGTCCCCGAGTTTTGCTCCAAATGCCAGCATGCTGTTGTACGCCGCCGTCGAGGGACGGCGCGGTGTGTTGTATGCGGTATCGGCCGACGGTCTGGTGCGTCAACGTCTCGTGCTTTCCGACGGCGATGTGCGCGAGCCGGCCTGGGGGCCGTATCGAGACCGTTGATTTTTTCTGCCGACGCACGCGAGTGCGGCGGCAAGCTGCCCATGGATTGGGCACGAAGAGCGCCATTGGTGCTCTTCGGTTGCGGATAGTGGCGTCCACAGAACGCCGCTGTCAGTCGGGTCGACGGCGCCTGGTTACGCGCTTTAGACCCAGCAGGTGGCAAAATAACAGCCGGTTGACCGGCGTTGCTGTCGTGTTATCCCAGTCGTCATCGTTTTTCGGAAACTCAACCCGTAAGGATCGTCACCATGAATAAGACCGTTCGCGTCGCTTTGGTCGCCCTGCTCTGCGTAGGCGCGGCCGCTTGCTCCAAAAAGACTGATGTAAAGCCACAGGCTCCCGCTCCCGCGCCGGAAGTTACCCAGACGCAGACTCAAGAGACGAGTGGCAAGTACACGCCTGCTGATCTCGACACCGATGCATGCTTGCGTCAGCGCGTTGTGTATTTTGATTTTGACAAGTCCGACATCAAGCCGGAGTTCCAGCAGATCATGGCGTGCCACGCCAAGTACATGCAGGATCGCCCGACCTCCCACATCCGCCTCGAGGGCAACACCGACGAACGCGGTACGCGTGAGTACAACCTCGGCCTTGGCGAGCGCCGCGGCAATGCCGTATCCAGCGCGCTGCAGGCAAACGGTGGTTCGGCCAGCCAGCTCGAAGTAATCAGCTATGGCAAGGAAAAGCCGGTATGTCGTGAGCACAACGAGGATTGCTGGAGCAAGAATCGTCGCGTCGAGATTGTCTACACAGCGCAGTAATGATGAAGCAACTGGCCAGGTTTTTTTCAGCCAGAATCGGCATGGCGGGCGCAATCGCGTCCGCCGTGCTTTTTGTGTGCCCGGCATTTGCCCAGGATTCGCGCCTGAGTTTGGCCGACCGCGTCACGCGGCTGGAGCAGCAGGCACAGAACCGGGACCAGGGCGGCACCGGCATGGTCAATCAAATACAGGACCTGCAATCGCAGTTGCGACACATGCAAGGTCAGATCGAAGAGTTGCAGCATCATCTGCAGCAGCTCGACGACAAGAACAAAGCCCAGTACATCGATCTCGATTCGCGTCTCGGACGCCTTGAGGGTGGCGGTGCGGTGGCAAGTACAAGTGGCGCGCAAGGTGGTAGTCCGGCGTCGTCCGCAACGGTGAGCGCACCTGGCGGTGCGGCCGGCAACCCGGCGGCCGCGGCCGGTGATACAGCCGGTGCGCAGGCGGCTTACGATGTGGCGTTCAAATCCATTCGTGCCGGCGATTACGTCAATGCAGCGCGCGAGTTCCGTGATTTCGTGCAGCAGTATCCGGAGCACGCGTTGGCGCCGAATGCGTGGTACTGGCTCGGCGAGTCGTATTACGCCACCACCAATTATGCGGTGGCACTGGAGTCATTTCAGCACCTGCTGAGCCAGTTTCCACAAAGTGAAAAGGCCCCTGACGCGTTGCTCAAGGTTGGCTACAGCCAGCTCGAGTTGAAGCAGGATGCGCCGGGCCGGGCCACGTTGGCATCAGTGATCAGCAAATACCCCGG
>CAJDVT010000068.1_pt1 | contig 11870 bp, 7 predicted proteins | sample 7391411 | NCBI WGS metagenome assembly CAJDVT01 (sample SAMEA7055698, study PRJEB34461) | soil metagenome | biome: terrestrial ecosystem; feature: Peninsula; material: soil | place: Antarctica | collected 2016 | reverse complement strand
CGGATGGAGCTGCGCTGTCGATCACACTGAAGATCCCGGTTACGCATTCCTGCGCTGGCTGCAATGGCACTTCCTCAGTGCCCCGGTAACGAGGGCCGAGGCTCGAGTCGTCCGAAGCTCAGAGAACAAGCCCGGCTGCACGGATCGACAGGTTGGTCGCCACGACCCGCAGGCTATTTCCCCGAAGGCCAGGTCATTATGAATCGTAATGCGGGGAGCCGAGTACACCGCCAGCAAAGCCGGATCGGGCTCTTGGCGAGTCGAAAAGTACGTGGGTGTCGACGCCGAGTCACCCCGCTTCGGAACGCAAGGTCAGACCCACGTCGGCGTGTACCACGTTGCAGGCCACACATGAAGATGGGCCATTCGCGGTATCGCGGAGCTTCAGAAATCCCGCGACGGACGGATTGCGCAAGCGCGCCACCCAAAGACAGCGCGCGTGACCGCTATGGGTACATTCGAATAACGGCTCACAAACGCTTACCTTACGTCATTTATCTAGTTGCTAGAGCATGAGTTACCGTCAAACTAGGTGGACTGCTTTCAACCCAGACCATCCCGCAGCAGTGAACAAGCGAGCGTTGGGATCCTCTCCGCGCTGAGTCTCTTGGGATTCTTCGCTCAATCAGCAGGTCACCACCACGCTGATCAGCTACTGCTCCAGCGGCGACTACTGACCACTTCGAGGCAGCAGTTGCCTCCATCAAGTTTCCTCGTCATGGCCGTTGACCGCCCGCTTCACGTTCTACGTACGGACCTACCTACGGATTAGGGAAACTCTGAATAAGTCTCCGCTAATCCGATACAATTAGCCATCCAAACGCCAAGATTATTGCCATGACGCAGATGAGCTTCTCCGATGCCGAGTATGCCGGCAAGCGCAAGCAGACGCGACGGGAGATCTTTCTGGCGGAGATGGAACAGGTGGTGCCGTGGGATGCGTTGCTGGCGTTGATCGAACCGGTGTATCCGAAGGCTGGCAAAGGCCGACGTCCTTACCCGATCAAGACAATGCTGCGCATCCATCTGCTGCAGAACTGGTTTGGATATAGCGATCCGGCGATGGAAGACGCACTCTATGAAGTCGCGCCGCTGCGCCGTTTCGCAGGCCTGTCGTTGGCGCGCGGCAGCGTACCAGACGAAACCACGATCTTGAACTTTCGTCATTTGCTCGAGACTCACGAGCTTGCGCCCAAGGTGCTGGCTGCAGTGAACACCTACTTGACGGACAAAGGCCTGCTGTTGCGTCAAGGCACGATCGTGGACGCGACCATCATCCACGCGCCATCGTCGACCAAGAACGAGGCGAAGGCACGCGATCCGCAGATGCACCAGACACGCAAGGGTCAGCAGTGGTACTTCGGCATGAAAGCGCACATTGGCGTGGATGCAGAATCAGGCCTGGTGCACACGGTCACGACCACAGCAGCGAACGTGGCTGATGTGGTGGAAGCAGCTCAGTTGTTGCACGGCAAAGAGAAGACGGTGTACGCCGATGCCGGCTACATCGGTGCCGAGAAGCGTGCGCCAAAGCGCGGTCGGAAATGGCACATCGCGGCCAAGCGCGGCAGTATCAGGGCCATGCCAGAAGGGGAACTCAAGGAAGCGACGAAACAGCTTGAGTACATCAAAGCCGCTGTGCGCTCGAAAGTGGAGCACCCGTTCCGCATCATCAAACGTCAGTTCGGTTACCAGAAGGTGCGGTTCAAGGGCCTGGCCAAGAACACGGCGTAGATCCTGACGCTGTTCGCGCTCAGCAATCTGTGGATGATGCGACCAACGTTACTGACTCCCGTGGGGGAGGTACACCCATGATTCGGCGGAACACCCCGCCAGGGCGCCAAAAGGCGAAATACGAACCTACGAATCGACCGATACGGCAGATTCCTGGCTGATTCACCGCATATCACCGCAAAGTTTTGGACGTCTAATTGTCAACGACTAGTTCAGACCATCCTTAGCGGAATCTCCCCGTGACCCGAGGCAACGCGACAACCACTGGTCTTGCTCCCACAACATATGTAGCACCGATTCGCGCGCCTGGTAGGCATGGCTTTCGAGCGATAGCAGCACCAGCCGAGCCGGTGCACCCAGCGATTTGAGTGCGGCGAAATAGCGTTCACTTTGCATGGTGTAGGTGCCGACATTGCCGTCGTCCTGGCCGTGGACCAACAACAACGGAGTCTTCATTTGCTGCGCGTGCAGGAACGGTGACATTGCCTCGTACCAGTGGCGGATAGGTGTCCTGCGCCAACAACAGCAAGATCGTGTGTCGAGTGTCGCTAAGCACCAGCGGTGCTGCTGGCGCATCTGCCAACGGCAGGATCTCTGCTGGCGGATGCTGGTAAGTCAGCGATGCCTGCGCCGCAGCGTTCGTTACTAGCAGGCCCAGCACGGCAAGCAACACCAGCTGCCTCATCCGCGCTTTCGCGCCGGCACGCGCGATGTTGCTTATGAGGGAGATCGCTCGCGCGACTTTGACCGCGCACGGCCCGCCAAAGCCAAGCGGCAATGTTCGTAGAACGCCTCGGTCAACGGCGTTTCGCGCACGTTGGCTGACGACATGAATACGTACTCCTGCTCGATCGCCGGCGCGAACTGACGGATACATATACCGGTCCACAACGACCGGCGCGACAGCAATCCATTGACGATGGCGATGCCCACGCCTTCAGCGGCCAACGCACAAGCCGCGCCGACGTTGTGGGTTTCCACCCGCACGTTCGGATGTACGCCGGCCTCCTGGAATGCCCGACTGATCCGTACGCGTGTATCGCCATTGCGGTGACCAACCATGATCAACGGTTCGTCGACAAGGTCCTTCGCCCCAATCGCCCGCTTGCCTGCCGCCAGCCGATGCAGAGGCGGCAGGACGCAGACTGTGGGACTGATAATCAGCGGGCGCAGGCGGATTCCAGGATGATCCAGCGGCAGCTTTCCGAAGCCGCAATCAGCGGTGCGGGTGGCGACCAGATTTACTACTGTCGGGCGCGTACGCGAATCGATGGTAATGTGAATCTTTGGGTGCTTGACCAAGAACGTGGCAACCAGTTTGACCAGCGGACCTTCGGCAAAACTTGGCGGCGCCACCACACGCAACTGGCCCACGTTGGTTTGGCGGATATCGCCGGCCAGCACGCTGACCCGCTCGATTCCCTGCAAGGCCAGGTCCACTTCCTCGAACAGCAGCAACGCCTGCGAAGTGGGCACCAAGCGACCCTTGCTGCGATGGAACAGTTTGAAACCTAGTTCGGCCTCGAACTGCGCCAGCAGCCGGCTGACCGCTGGCTGGCTCAGGCTCAGACTGCGCGCCGCGGCCGTCACCGAGCCAAGCTGGATGATCTCGCGAAAGGCTTCCAGAGTCTTGATGTGGTCGAGCTTCATCGGTGGTAGCAGCTGGCGACCGCGAATCGGCCCACCTTGAACGTACACGATCGGGTCAGGCCGCGGCATCGTCGCCGGTCTCACTACGCCGCGGCAGCACCGGCAACAACAGTTGCGACGGATGGCTGCGATCCATATGCACACGGTTGTGTGCCACCTTGGACTGATGCCACTGACCCGGCGCCGCATCGGTATTCGGGTTGAGATCGAAATGCGGGTAGTTGCTGCTGGACACGTCCAGCCGGATCCGATGTCCCCGGACGAAACGATTGGCGGTGGCAAACACCTCCACCTCGATCTGCACCACCTGCCCTGGCACCAGCATGCGCGGATGCTCCCATGACTCTCGGTAGCGCAAGCGCAGAATTCCGTCGCTGAGGTTCATGGCGAACCCTTGTGGATAGTCGGCGCTGGGCGGGTATTCATCGATCAGCTTGATCGTGATGTCGGTATCGACACAGTCGGATGAGACGAACAAGCTGGCCCGGATGGCGCCGGCGATCTCAACATCCTGCGTCAGCGGAGCGCTGCGGAAGCACAACACATCGTCGCGTTCGCCGATGTCACGACCGCTCCCAGTGCAACCAAAGAAGCGCGCGTCGTCGCGCTGGTCGAACGCACCCGGCAGCATGATCTGGTCGGCTGAGGTGATGGTGCCGCCGATAGTCGGCACCGGGAGTGCCGGATCGTAGACGTACTCCAACGCCGCGGCCTGATCAGTCGGTGGAGCCGTATCGAGTCGGCCATCGGCATGCAGATGCCAAGCCTGCCAGACCGTACCCGGCAGCGGCCAGTCATCCGCATACATCCACTGGCCACCGTGCTGCAGACGGCCTTCAGCATTGCGACGCCCACTCCCGCCGCCCATCACGAAGATGGACACACGACCGCGCTGAAACGGGTTGTCGTGGTCGCGACCCAACAAGTAGTCGTACCACGCGCGACGCATCTGATAGAACGAACCACCGAACGCCGCATCCAGGGTCGATTGCGGACCGAAGTCCACGTCGCCGGAAAAGGTCTGTGACCGCCGGCCGTGCACCCACGGCCCCATCACCAGATGCACCGGACCGCGCTTGCGTTGCGATAGACCCAAGTAGTTACTCGTGGCCGTGCGCACGTACGGGTCGTACCAACTGGACATGTGCACCATCGGCACGTCGGCATAGCTGTCGTAATGCTGCTCGGCGCACAGTTCGATCTGCTGCCAGTAGGGGCCGAAATCACCATGCTCCCACTGCTCGAACAAGTAGTCCTCGTATTCCGGTGCAGCGCTGACCGGAGAGTCACCCCGCGCCCACGGCATACGTCGGAACCAGGCGCGGATATCTTGTGCCTGCAACGCCGCCTTGCGGGTCGGGTCAGCCCGCGTGAGCGGGCTCAACAAAGCATGTTTGTAGGCCCAAGTTGCCTGCTTGAGTTCGAATGCGCCGCCCTGACGAATGCCGCCTTGATACGCGTTGGAAAAGCCCCCCGAGTCGACAAACTGAGCCGACAGCGCCGGCGGTGCCAGGCTGCCCATCGCTGTCTGCACGTGTGCGCAGTACGACAGCCCTTGGGTAATCACCCGGCCATCGCTCCAAGGTTGCGCGGCCAGCCACGTCAGGGTGTCGCAACCATCTTCTGCTTCGTTGGTGTACTTGGTGAACTGTCCCTGTGAACGGTAGCGCCCGCGGCAGTCCTGCATGGCCACCACGAAACCGTAGCTGGCAAACCAACGGGCGATTTGCGGTTTGGACAGCAGCCCGTCGTGCCCGGCGACCAGATCCGATTGAGCGGTGCCAGATTTGTCGTACGGTGTGCGCTCAAGCAGACACGGCCAGCGCGGCGCGGCGCGCTCGGCCACGGCTACCGGAACATACAGATCGACGGCCAATCGAATCCCGTCACGCATGGTCACCATCACGTCCGCGCGGAGGCCCACCGCATATGGGCCATCTTCGAGCACACCCGCCGCACCATCGATGTCACCCACAGGGGCAAACTCCGAGTCATCGTCGATCGCCATGGTCAATAACCCATCCGGGTGGCGACGAGCAGGAACACTACGGCCACGCCGGCCAGCATCAGCGTCAGTGGCAACATGAAACGCACCCATTGCCCGTAAGGCACCTTCGCCATTGCCAGCATCGCCAGCATCAGGCCGGACGTCGGGCTGACGGTCGACATCAACCCGTTACCGAACAGATAGGCCAGCACCACCGAATTCCCCTGCAAACCGGATAATTGTCCGATCGGCCACAGGATCGGGATGCTGATGGCCGCCTTGGCCGACGTCGAAGGAATCAGTACGTCCAGGCCCGCCTCGGTGAACATGATCGCCAACGACGCAAACCACGGAGACTGACCATGGATCAATCCGGCCATGTTGTGGACGACCGTGTCGAGTACCTGCGCTTGCTCCAGCAGCACGTGAATCGCCCCGGCCAAGCCAATCAACAACGAGGGCAGGATCATGCCTTTGATGCCATCGATGAAGGCATCGGCAGTCACGCGCGCACCCAAGCCACCGATCACGGCAAGGATCATGGTGACGAACACGTAGAACGCGCTCAGCTCGTTGTAATGCCAATGCCAGGTGCGCCCGGCGTAAACCATGAACACAACTGCCAGGGCAAGCGACAGCAGCACGCCCAGATGACGTTTGGAAAGCGCGCCGGCATCTGACACGAAATCCGCCTTCGCAAACCCACTGCGGTGGATGCGATACAACAGGTAGGCAATACCCATCGGCGTGAACACCGCCAGTACCGCCAGACGCATGTTGAAACCACTGAAAATTGGCACCTGTACGATGCCTTGGGCAATCGGCAGCACCACCGGATTGCTGACTGAGGCGATGTAGCCGATCTTGGCGGCAATTAGCAGCATCGCCACCGCGTAAAGATTGTTCAGACGCAGCCGCTCGGCCATCGACAACAACACCGGCAACACCGCCAGGTACTCCGAGATCAGGCCCAGAAAGGAACTACCAGCCGCCAGCGTGCACATCAGCGCCGGTGCCAGCAGGTAGACATTGCTGCGCGAGCGACGCATCAGCTGATCCAGGCCCGCGTCGAGTGCACCCGTCTGCTTGAACACGCCGAACATGCCGCCGACGAACATCACCATGAAGATCAGCGAGCCATACCTGACCAAACCCAGTGGGATCGCCTGGAGCACTGTGATGACGCCGGCCGGATGGGCTAACTCCCCGCCAATGGAGATACCCAGCAGATGCAACCAGCTGCTGGACCGCTCGATCACCGCATACGTCCCAGGAACCACCTTGCCGTCAATGCGCTGGTACGCACCAGCGTCCAGTACATAGGTCAACACGGCGCACAGAATGAGCACCGTCAGCAGCATGATCACGGGGTGCACGTCGATCGCGCGACGATGACCGACTTTGGGTTGGTCAGCGGTGGCGGGGGTTTTGGCCATCCGGGAGTTATCCATGTCGTTGATGAGGCCAGGGATGAGCATCCCTTGCGGTGCGTCGGTGGCGCCGGCGGCAGCCCTTCATGGACGCCGGAACGACACCGCTACTTGCCTCAAAGGTCCATAGACACCTTCACGTAGAAGAAGCGACCGCGCGGGTTGTAGGTGCTCATGTCGAAGTTCAGGTCGCCACCGTTGACGTAGGATAACGGCGGATCTTTGTCGAACAGGTTCTGCACACCCAGGGTGAACGTCAGCGGCAGTGATTTGAGGCCGTAAGCACCCCACACATCGTGGGTGAGTTGCGCTGGAATCCGGCCGTAACCAGGAGCGGGGCCCTCGTTGGTGTCGCCGATGTAATGCATGCTCCAGTTCGCGGACCACGACTGGCGCGACCAGTTCAGGCTGGTGTTGGCTTTCCACCGCGGGAAGCTTTCGCGCGCGATATCCGACTTACCCGCACGCTCAGCCACCCGCACCTGTCCATCCGGCAATGTGTCGTAGCGATCGAAAGAACTGAGATAGGCAGCATTGACCATCACGTCGAAATTGCCTACCGCCGCCTTCGGAAACTGATAACGCAGGGTCGTATCCACGCCTCGGGCGTTAAGCCGGTTCAGGTTGATCGGTCCATCGATAAGATTGAGGATCTCGCCGCTGCTGTCGCGTTTGATCAAGTTGCAACGCTGGCCGCTACTGGCGCACAGGTTGAGCAGGTTCTGCGAGCCAAAGCTGGAAATCGCCTCCTTGAGGTCGATGTCGTACCAGTCCACTGACCAGGTCAGTCCCTTGGCGAACGCCGGCGTGTAGATGAATCCCGTGCTGCGGTTGATCGAGGTTTCCGGACGCAGGTCAGGGTTGCCGCCAACAGTCGAGAGGATCGAGCCACCCGAGTAGTTGGCTTGGTTGTAGCTGGCGGGTACACCGGCACAGCCGGGTTTTCCAACACCGCCACCGTTGCACGGGTCAAGGGCGGGCAGGTTGGTCTGGCGCAGACCCGCGTAGAGCTCATTGATCGAAGGGGCCCGAAAGCCTTGCGCCCAGGTCGAGCGCAGCATCAGGTCGTCCCATGGCCGCCAGACCAGACCGAGCTTGCTGTTGGTGGTGCTGCCGAATGTGTTGTACTTCGAATAACGCGTTGCCGCTGACAGTTCCAGTACTTTTACCAGTGGAACATTGGCCAGCAGGGGTACGTTGAACTCAACGTAGGCCTCTTTCAAGTTATAGGAGCCGCTGGTCGGCAGGCGTGGTGCCGAGGTGGTCTTGCGACTGTAGGTAATGTATTGCGGCGTCTCGTTGAAATAGGCGCTGGGGTTATCGGAGCCGGATTCCTTGCGGTACTCAATGCCGGTAGCGAACGCCAGCATGCCGGCCGGCAGCGCGAACAGGTCGCCAGTGAGGTTGGCCGTGAAGTCGTGCTGCTTGGTGCCGTTGTGGTCCACACCGGTGGCACGAATATAGTTGGCCATCTCGGGCGTAATCGTGCCGAAGATGTCCAGCGGCACGCAGCCATTGGCTGCGCAGCGGACGTTCGGACCCAGTGCCAGCGCGACCTTGTCCAGGTCGATCTGGTTGGCGGACGTCCATTTAGCCTTGTTCTGTGCATAGGTATAGAAGCTGTTCCATGACCAGCCATTGGTGAAGTCGCCTTCGAATCCCGCGGCCAGGCGCATGGTGTCCACGTCCTGGGTGTTGATGCGCGGGCCGAGCTCAGTGATCATTCGCACCACTTCGAAGCTGGTGCCCTTGCCTTGGAACGGCACGCCGAACGGGTTGAAGGGATGGTCGGCCGGAATCGTCATGCCGTCGCCCCCGCGGATGCGCGGCGTCGCCGGCGGGAAACGCTGGCTGGACTTGCGAGTGTTGTACAAACCCTCGGTGACGAAGGTGACAGAGTCGCCCATGTGCAGGCGGAGCTGGCCATAAACCCCGGCGCGATCAAGCGGCCCGACCAGGGTCGTATCGGGCGTATCGTTGTAGACGTCGGTCGCAGGCACGTCGAGGCGATAACCGCCGCTGCCATCGCGCACGAAGGCTTTGGTACCGAAGCTGCCAACGGGCGTGCTGTTCTTGAAGCGGCCCGCCGGGGTATTGCGGCTCAAACCCTGCAACGGCGCGTTCGAGAAGTCGCGGTCGCCAGCAAGAATTTCCCTGTTCGATGCCACCGTCGCCGACACCAAAGCCGAGCCCCAATCGCCGGCCTTGCCCCACAACACATCCTCGTTATGCGTGAAGCCATCGCTCTCGTCTGTGATGCCCACATACGTACTGGCCTTGAACCCATCGAAGGTGCTGTAGGTGACGATGTTGATCACACCGGCAATCGCATCCGCACCGTAAATCGCGGTGGCGCCGTCCAGCAACACCTCGACCCGCTCCACCGCGGCCAGCGGAATCGTGTTGAGGTCGACGAAGTCACGAAAACCGCGGGTACCGGCACCGTTCACCCAGCGCCGTCCATTGACCAGGATCAGCGAGCGGTTGGCACCCAGATTGCGCAGATTGATTGAGCTGGAGCCGTGGCTGGTACCGCCGGAGCCGGTCGAGTTGAAACTGGAGCCCACTGAAGGTAGCTCCTGCAATAGTGCTCCGACCGAGATCACGCCGGTCGCATCGATCTCATCACGCTCCATCGTGAACACCGGGCTGGCGGCCGTCTCGTCTTTGCGGCGAATGCGCGACCCGACCACGCTGACGGCCTCGAGCGTTTTGGCATTTTCAGCATTGGCACTGCTTGCATCCTTGTCGTTGCCGTCCTGCGCATGCGCAATCTGCGAAACACCACCCGCCACCAAGGCCGCGGCAATTGCCGCCATGATCATGCTCAGGCGTGATACACGCCGTACTGCGTCGTTGTGCGCCATCTCGTTCATCACCCCTTCCCCGAAAGATATGCGTAGCGAAGGCGGCAAGACCTTCGCCACCGTGCGACTGAGTAACTCATGCGTCAGAAAGGTATGCAATCCTATCGGCATTAGTAATGTGGCCATACACTTTTGATATGAGTCAACCACGCTGGCGCATAGGCTTGCATTCGTTCCGAGAGGCATGTGTTGCTAGACATATCCTGGTTGATGGTGAGGAGAAAACATGGCCGTGACACACAATCCGCAGCGTCGCAGGTTCGTCATCGGAATGGCGATGACGCCGCTGCTGCTGTGTGGGGCAAAACGCCTACCAACCGTTCGCGCGCTGACGCTGACCCTGACCGGACAGGCACTGATTGCGCACGACCTATGCCGAGAGGGTTACCCCGGACTCACCGAGGTCATCGCTGAGGTGCACCGCGGGGACGTTGCCATGACCGACCTGGAAACGGCGATCCACACCAGTGCATCGGGTCTGCCAACGCGCGAAGGCGAATTCCTCCACGCGGCCGGCGTGGACGAATTGCGCTGTCTGCGTACGTTCGGTTTCACTATGCTCGCGCTAGCCAATAACCACGCATGGGACTTTGGCAGCGCAGGTGTATTGGCGACGCGACAGGCCGCCCACGATGCGGGGTTTTCAACCGCGGGCAGCGGCCACAATCTTGTAGAGGCCAACCAAGCCACCCGGCTTGTCACCGCCGGACAGCCGGTTGCCCTGGTCTCCATGGCTGCTGGCAAGATCCGCGACGGCGCCGCAGCGACGACCACCAGGCCAGGTATCAATGAGCTGCGCCTCCCCAGTCCGGGCGTGCCTGACGCCTCGGACGTCAAACGTATGCTCGTCTCAATTCATGAGGCTGCCAGCGGGGCTCGCGTTGTCGTCTGCCTGCACAACCACGATTGGGGCGACGACATGAGGGTGACGCGCTCGTGGACACGTACCTTCGCGCGGGAGTGTATTGAGGCGGGCGCAGGAGCATTCTTTGCCCACGGCGCGCCACTGCTGCACGGCATCGAAATCCATCGCGGCGCCCCTATCCTCTACGGTCTCGGCAGCCTGATCTTCCACTCGCGCACAGCGCTGGGTTACTACCCGCCGGAAGTCTGGGAAAGTGTGATCGCACACCTGCATTACCAGGACAACCAGCTGCACCAGATCGAACTGGTGCCGATCGTGCTCAATGAAAACGGCGACGACGCCATGCGCCAGAACGAAACTCGCGGTCGCCCGCGCATCGCGACGGGCGAGAACGCTCAGCGAATCCTGACGCGCTTGCAAGCACGCAGTGCCGCGTTCGGCACGCAACTGCGAATCGCCAACGAGCGAGGCTGGATATCGCCCACGTGAGCATGGAGATGCACAACTCCGTCGATCGTTCACTGCCAATATCAGCGGACGGCGGCTGAGGCAACGCGTTTGCGTGCACTCTTCCCAAAAGCTGTGAGAAGTCAGAAGCAACTCCGGACCGAGAGCCGACGGCCATCCCGGCAGCTCACGGTCAAGAGCTTTCGGCCGCAGCCGAGCCGACCACACCATTCTAAAAATCGCCGTGATCGAGAAGGTTAAGTGCCCGCAGCTGACGTCGCTCGAATTCTACCGGCGCGCCTGCGGTACCGCGCGGCTGAGCAGATGCCCTACGCGGGCCATCTCGTCCATTGAATTCGTCGACGCGTTACGTCGCATGCACAGTGCAGCCGATACTCGCGATGCCGCGCATGCGGCGCGCGCAACGCCAGATCTGCACACTGCTGATGGCCCACACCGGATACGGCACCAGCATCGCCAAGGTGAATGCACGCGGATCGTAGTGGGCCGACCCCACCGGCTCCAGCAGGTCGAGCGCCAGCCCGATCCCGAAGATCACCAGGATCGTGGCGACGTAGCCGGTGACGTTGACCAGCGCCATCGCGGTGCCGACCTGCGACGACGGCGTCGAGATCCTGGCGAAGTCGAACGCCACCAGCCCGACCGGAAAACCCGCACCCGCCACCATCACCAGCAGCACCTGCGCCCACAGCGGAGCGTAACCCGGCCAGGCAAGCACCAACGTCCAGACCACGATGCTGGACGCCAGCCAGCCGCACACCAGTGGCAGACGGACACGTGGCCAACGGCCGACCAAGGTGCCTACGACGGGGCCGCCCGCGATGGAAACCACCGTGAGCAACGTCAACAGCGTGGCCGCGACCAACGGC
>CAJDVT010000067.1_pt1 | contig 11966 bp, 8 predicted proteins | sample 7391411 | NCBI WGS metagenome assembly CAJDVT01 (sample SAMEA7055698, study PRJEB34461) | soil metagenome | biome: terrestrial ecosystem; feature: Peninsula; material: soil | place: Antarctica | collected 2016 | reverse complement strand
CTTGGCCAGGTGATGTAGCGATCGGTTTCCGCCTGCACGCTCGGCTCGTCCTCACTGGAGTGGGCGTGAAAGAAATCCACCATCTGCTGGCGCGTCCAGCGCTTGCTGTGCACGCCGGTATCAAGCACCAGCCGATCGGCGCGCAGCAACTCGTCGGACAAATGCCCGTAGTAGGACAGCGGGTCCTTGTAGAAGCCGACTTCGCGACCGAGCTGCTCGGCGTACAACGCCCAACCCTCGATATACGCGGTGTAGCCGGCCTGCTGGCGAAACGGCGGCAGCTTGGGCAACGTCTGCGCAATGGAAATCTGCATGTGGTGCCCGGGAATGCCTTCGTGATACGCGGTCGACTCGATGGACAACGTGGTGCGATTGGCAAAGTCCCCGGTCCTTTTCGCGGAATGGCTCCACCGGCATCACCACGACGTCAGTTTTCGGCAGCAGGCCGAACAGCTTCGGCAGCTCCGGTTTCATCTGCGCCAGGAAGCCGCGATAGCGATTGAGAATATCCTCGCGCGAGGTCGGATGAATCGCCGGATCAGTCTTCAGGAACTTGCGGAAGCTCGCCAGATCCGGATAGCCGCGCTGCTTGGCAATCGCCGTCATCTCGCCTTCAATACGCTTCACTTCGGCCAGGCCGATCGCATGGATCTCTCCCGGCGTCTTGTCCGTGGTGGTGGTCTGCTTGACCATGAAACGATAGATCGCGTCTCCGTTAGGCAAATCCCACACACCGGGCTGAGTGCGTCCATGCGGCGCGTAATCGTCCGCCACAAACTTGCCGAGCTTCGTGTACGCCGGGCGCACGTCGTCATCGATAGCGGCAAGAATCTCGTCGTGCAGGCGCTTCTGGTCTGCCGCCGATACCGACTTCGGGAAATGCTTCAAGGGCTCGGCAAACACGCTGTCCATGCCCGCCGGCTTGCCGATACTGGCGATCTGCACCACGACTTTTTCGAGCAAATACTTCGGCGGCATCATCTTGTCCGCCATGCCTTGCGTGGCCACCTCGATCACCTGATCAAAGGCTTTCGGAACCGCTTTGAGGCGAGTGAGGTAGTCGTCATATTCCTTGGTTGAATTGAACGGAATGCTGCTGACAAAGCCTGCCAAAGCGATATGGGCGCCGCTCATCTGATCCAGCGGCATCTCGTACAACTTCAAGTCGTAGCTTTTCAGGTTGGCCTGCAACTGCCGCACCATCAATTGCTGGTTGAGCTTGTCGGTATCCGGAAAGCCAGTGGTATCGATGGCTTGAAAGCGCTTCAGGAAATCAGCCGTCGTCTTGTGCTCAGCCGCTGCATTCGCCAGCGAGAGATCACTCCAACGATCGTTGTAACGCAGATCGCCAAGAACGGTCGCGAACTCCGGCGACGTTTGCAGCCCGTGCTGCCACTGTTCCGCCAGCAGCGCGTTCAGCGCCGCGACTCGGCTCGAAACATTGGCGGGAGCGATTCCCGTCGTCTGCGCAACGGGGGGAGCCTGCACCGCCGAGGCCAAAGTGACCGAGCCCAAAAGGGACACGCAAATCAGTAGTGGCAAGGTTTTCATAAGTCCATCCTCCAGGTCATTGAACGTCATTGTGACGGTCGTGAGAGCATTTCATCCCGTGCCAGAGTGCATGGTGTTCGGGCCACGCCCGTCACCACAAAAACGTGAAAACTCCCTCACCCGCGACGGCCTCATCGTTGCGGAAGAGGGTTGGGGGGAGGGGCTTGCCGTTGCCGCTCCATGCAAAAGCCCCCTCACCCTGCCCTCTCCCCCGGCTGCGCCAGGGGAGAGGGTCCAAGCAACCACATCAGCAACACAACCAACCTCGCCGTGACAACTCCCTCTCCCCTGACAGCTTCATCGTCGGGGGAGAGGGTTGGGGTGAGGGGGGCTCTTGACGTTCCGTAGTAGCGCCGAACAGCGCCCCCTCACCCTGCCCTCTCCCCCGGCTGCGCCACAGGAGAGGGTTCAAGCAACCACGTCAGCAACACAACCAACCTCGCCGCGACAACTCCCTCTCCCCTGACGGCTTCATCGTCGGTGGAGAGGGTTGGGGTGAGGGGGGCTCTTGACCTTCCGTAGTAGCGCCGAACAGCACCCCCTCACCCTGCCCTCTCCCCCGGCCGCGCCACGGGAGAGGGTTCAAGCAACCACATCAGCAACACAACCGACATTGCCGCGACAACTCCCTCTCCCCTGACGGCTTCATCGTCGGGGGAGAGGGTTGGGGTGAGGGGGGCTTTTGACGTTCCGTAGTGGCGCCGAACAGGCCCCCGACCCTGCCCTCTCCCCCGGCTGCGTCAGGGGAGAGGGTTCAAGCGTCACACCGACCTGGTTGCTACTACCGGTGGCACAGCAGCAGCGCGCAACGCAGGACCGAGCACCGCCAACTGGCCGAGCCCCCACAGCACCAGCGCGCCTATCGGCAAGTAGTACAGCGGTAGGCGCGGCAACTCGTAAAACTTCATCAGTGTCAGGTTCAACGCAAATGCCAGCGCCATTCCCAGCACAATGCCGACCGTTACAATCAGGAAGTTCTCGGTCTGGAAGTAGCGCAGGATGTCGCCGCGCGTGGCACCGACGGCGCGACGGATGCCGATCTGCCGGCGCCGTTGCTGTACCCAGAAGCTGGTCAGGCCGACAATGCCCAGTGCCGTGATCAGCAACAACGCCGAAATCACGCCTAGCAGCATGCCGGCCATGGCGCGGTCGTTCTTGAAATAGGTCTGGCGCAGATCACTGATGGTCTGGCTGTTTTCGCGATCAATCACCGCATCAGGCGCCACTTTGGTCACCGCTGCCAATGCGTCGCGGAGCACCCGCGGCAACTGCTCCGGCGCGGCGCGCAAGAGATAGCCGCCAGCGAGATGCGCGCCGGGTTGTGCCGGCACGAACACTGACCAGTCCGGGTCCTTCTCTTCGCCAATAAACGGACCGGGAATCACCAGGTGGTCCAGCACGCCGACCACGCGATAGTGATACACGTCCACCCAGAACTCCTTGCCCAACGGATCGGCACCCGGCCACAGATGCTCGGCCAGCACGCGCGGAATCTGCACCGCGCCCTCCTTGGGAAGACCCGCTGTCATCGGTTGAAAATCCGCTGCCTGTGGTGCACGTCCGGCAATCACGTGCGCCCCCAGCGCCTCAAAGCTGCCCGGGCCAGCGATGTAGAAATCCACCACGCCGCCAAAATGTTGCCCGGCTGCATCGGTGGTGATGCCGGCCCGGCCCTGCCCCACGCCAAACGGGATCGACCCCAGCACACTGGCAGATTGCACGCCCGGTACCGCACGCATCGCGGCCAACACGCGGGCATTGAGATCGGCTGCGTGGCTCGGGTCATAGCCGGTCAATTGCACTGTCGCCAGCGAGGTTTCATCCACCCCGCTGACTACCTGCATCTGGGTGAGACGCTGGGCGATCAGGAAACAGGCGTTGCACAACACGGCACAGGCGAACGCAATCTCCAGTGCGATCAGCAAGGTGGCGAGGCGGTGCTTGCGCAGCGCGGCGAGGATCGGTTGGATTTGCATATCGAAACTCCTCACAGCGTTTTCAGTTGCAGGGCTGGCGCGACACGACTGGCGCGCAGTGCCGGCAACACCCCGGCCAGCAGGCTGGCGGCAATCGCCAACGCGAAAGTGACCAGAAACATCGCCGTATCCAGATGCACCATGTCGGCATAGGCCGTGGACTGACGCCGAATCAGCCACAGCCCGAGCCACGTCAGCAACAGGCCGCCCACGCCACCGATCAAGCCGACCAACCCCGCCTCCACCAGACATTGCGCAAACACCGCGGCACGGCTGGCACCAAGCGCACGGCGCACACCAATTTCACCGGCACGGCGCAGGAATTTCGCCAACAACAAACCAATGGTGTTGAACAGGCAGATCGCCAAAAACGCAAACGCCAGCCACGTCTGCAAGCGCACGTCGCTGGGCACCACCTGGTTGATATCCAGCCATTGCATCAAGCTGGGCATGGCCGTGTTGTCGGCATGCACGAAGCGACCAAGCGCCTTTTGCTCGGCCGCATACGAGGCAAGATAGGTTCGGTACGCGCTGACTTTTGCCGGCGTATTTAGCTGCACCCACAATGCCACCCACACGCACGGCGAATCCTTCAGGCCGGCAGTACCGCCGTCAGGCATGCGCCAGCAGGTGAACGCATTGAAGCCACTCGCATTGATTTCCAGCGAGCTATGAAACGGCATGAACACGTCTTCCGGGCGGGTATAAAAACCCGCCGTATCACCACTGGCGTAGCGCCCTCCTGCCACGTCGTAAAACTGTGGCGATGGCCGCCACGGCGCCAGCACGCCGATGATGCGCACGTCGGTATCTTTCAGCCGCAGCGTACGGCCGACGCTGTTGGCACCGGCAAACAATTTGTTGTTGAGATCCGACGAGATCACCGCAACCCGCGCACGCGAAGCATCGTCCTGCGCCGTCCACGCATGACCGTAGCGCAGCGGCACGTTGAACATCGGAAAGAAGTCGCTGGTAGTGGACAGCATCTGCGCCATCAGCGCCGGCCGATTCAGACCCGGCACCGTCATGCGCAACGAGCTATTGGCGACGATCGCTTGCCGATCGGCCCGCTGCGCAGTCCACAAATCCACCGCCGAGCGATAGTCCATCTTGTCGAACGGCTGGTGGTCCTTGTCCGGATTCGGCGCCGGATCCACCTGCGGATAGAAGATGTGCGCGCTGCGACCGGGCAACGGATCGCCAGACAACAAATGCATCACTGTCAGCGTGGTCATGCTGGCGCCGATGCCAACTGCGATCGCCAGCACCATCAGCGCGGTAAGCACCTTGTTGCGCTTGAGGCTGCGCAGGGCGAGGTCTAGGTAATAACCGAACATGAGTCATCCTCCATTCTAAGAATCTCCATCTCCTCCGAAAGCACCCTTGTTGACTGGACAGGGTTGGGGTAGAGAGCTTTCGAGCTTTCGAGCTTTCGAGCTTTCGAGCTTTCGAGCTTTCGAGCTTTCGACCTTTTGCCGTTACAACCGAAAAGCCAAAGCGCCCCCTCACCCTGCCCTCTCCCCCGGCTGCGCCAGGGGAGAGGGTTCAAGCAACCACACCAGCCACACAACCAACATTGCCGCGACAACTCCCTCTCCCCCGACTGCTTCACCGTTGGGGGAGAGGGTGCTCGCCAAACCGACCAGGTCACCAGCACCGCAAAAAACTCCTTCTCCCCGGCACAGCCGGAGAGCCGGTTCCAGCATTCACACGGCTCGCGTGGCGACTACCGGCGGCACGTTCGACGCCCGCCGCGCCGGCACGAACACGGCGGCCTGGCCGATCGCCAGCATCGCCAGCACGCCGGTCAGTACATACAGCACCGGCATCCGCGTCATCTCGTACTGCGTCATCAGCCACAGGTTCAAACCCACGGCGAGCAGCACGCCGATGACCACGCCGACACCGGCAATCAGCAGGTTCTCGATCTGGAAGTAGCGGAGGATGTCGACCTTGCGTGCGCCCAGCGCGCGCCGTACGCCAATCTGTCGATGGCGTTGACCGACCCAGAAACTGGTGAGGCCGACGATGCCGGCGGCGGTGACCGCCAGCAGGATCAGACAGATCACGCCCATGAGCACCGCCATGCCCACGTCGGCGCGATACGCCTTGGCGCGGATGTCGGAAAACGACCTGACGCTGTCGTCGTCAAGCACACGCAGCGGGTCGACCTTGTACAGCAACGGCGCCACCGCACGCATCGTTGTTTCCAGCTGGTCGGGCTTGGTGCGCACGGCGTAGTTCGCGAAGTTCGCGTTCAACCGGGTCGGCACCAGCGTCGAATACCATGCGAAATCGCTGCCCCAGCTGCCGGTGGCAGGGGTCTGCAGCCGTGCGATCACGCCGATGATGGTGCTCGGCGCGCTGCTGCCATCGCTGTAAATCACCTTGCCGACGGCGCTGGCTTGCGGAAACAGCTTGTCTGCCAGTGCCTGCGTGATGATCACGACCGGACGCGGAGGATTGTCGCGAAAACCCTGGTGCTGCACGTCGCCGGCGTTGAACGCACGCCCGGCGACCAGCCGCACGCCCAACGTGGGCAGTACCTGCTCATCGGCGAAGTAATACGCGGTGCGGACATTGCCTTTACCGCCCGCTTCGGCGCCCGGCTTGAGCGAGACCGAACCGGTCCATGATGAGTTGCGCAATGGCAGCGAATTGATCGGCACCACCGAAGCCGCTCCGGGCAAGTTGCGCAACGCAACGAGATCCTCCCGCTGCATCGCGTCGAGTTTTTCCACTCCATCAGCAGTGTCCGCACTGGGTGCGCCCACCCACTGCTGGCTGATCCAGAACAGGTTGCTTTCGTCCAGCCCGGTGGGCCGGTTCACCCGCTCGATACGCTGGCCGATGATGAAGATGGCGTTGCACACGATCGCCAGGGTCAAGGCGATCTGCAACGCGATGAGCACCACGCCGGCCTTGTGCCGGCGCAATGCGGCGATGATGGGAGGCAGTTTCATGTTCATGTTCCTCAATTGCTCTTGAGCTGCCACGCTGGCTGCACCTGTGAGGCGCGCCATGTGGGATAGAGGCCGGCCAGCGCGGTCGCGACCACTGCCACCAGCAAAGTGAGTACGAGCAGTGATACATCCAGCCGCGCCAGGTCGGCGATATCCTTGGGCAGTACCCAGCCGACACTGGCCACGCCGACCACGGTGAGCAGCAGACCGAGCACACCGCCCGCCATGCCGACGATGCCGGCTTCAGTGAGGAATTGCGCATAGATCGCCGAGCGTGGCGCACCAAGCGCGCGACGCACGCCAATCTCGCCGCTGCGACGCAGGAACTTCGCCAGCAACAACCCCACGGTATTCACCAGGCACACCAGCAACAGGCCCAGCGCCACCAGCAACGACACCTTGGTATCGCTGGGCACCACGTGCTGCGAACTCAGCCACGCCGGCAGATCCCGCAGGCGGTTGTTCGGCGCCCAGCTGAAGCGCCCGGATTTTTGCTGGTCCCGCGCGTAGCCATCGAGATACTCGCGATACGCCGTCACTGCGGCCGCGTCACTTAGCTCGGCCATGTAGGCGATCCACACGCAGGCAGAATGCTGCAGGCCAACGAAACCCGATTCCGCGGGGACCGCGTTGCAATTGGTGTTGCCATCGTTGGATATACCTGCCTGGATGGCCGTCTGAAACGGCAGAAACACATCGTCAGTAGCGCTGGAAAAGCCGCCGCTGTTGACCACGTCGTAAAAGCGCGGTTGCGGATTCCAGCCATCGAGCACGCCGGCCACGCGGTAATCCTTGCCTTCAATGTTGATGCTCTTGCCCACGCTGTTCGCGCCGCCAAACAGCTTTTGATTGAGCTTGCTGTTGATCACCACCACTTGCGCCCGATTCGCGTCATCGTTGTTGCTCCAACCGCTGCCGTATTTGAACGGCGCATCCAGCATGGGAAAGAACTCGCCGTAAACGGCGTGACCGCTGACATTCAGTGGATGTTTGCCGACGCCCGCACGCACTATCGACGGTGAAATCTGATACATCGCCGATTGCCGACTGGCGCGATGGTCGCGCATCAATGCCACCGCATCGGTGTAATCCATCGCGACTGGCGGCTCGCCATCGCTGCTGCGACCGTTCGGTCCCCATACATCAATCTGCGGCACAAACAACTGCGCCGATTTCCACGGGATCGGATCTCCCGATACCGCACGAAACACCGACCAGGTGGTCGTCGACGCCGCCACGCCAAAGCCGATCGCCAGCACCATCAGCGCAGTGAGGCCGGGGCTGCGTTTGAGGCTGCGCAAGGCAAGTTCAAGGTAGTAGCCAAACATGCACTGTTCTCCATATGAGAAAACTCGCTCTCTTTCGCCTGCGCGAGGTGAGAGGGCTGTCACCATCTCCCGCTTCCACCGAAGGAGCGGGCTCAAACATTCACACTGACCGCGTAGCCACCACTGGAGGTACCGCCCCTGCCCGCAGCGCGGGGCCGAGCACGGCAAGTTGCCCAAGCGACCACAACGCCAGCGCACTGCCGGGCAGGTAATACCAAGCCATACGGTTCATCTCGTAATGCTGTAGCAGATACAGGTTGATGCCGTAAGCCAGCGCCATGCCGAGCACGACGCCGGTCGTGGTCAGCAGGAAATTCTCAAGCTGGAAGTACTGCATGATTTGGCTGCGGGTGGCTCCAACCGCACGGCGGATACCAATTTGCCGCCGCCGCTGGCCGACCCAGAAGCTGGTCAGTCCGACAATGCCGAACGCGGTGACCGCAAGCATCACCACGCAGACCAGCACCAGCAGCCATGCCATCGAGCGGGTGTCGGCAAAATACTTGTCGCGCAGTTCACTGAAAGTGCCGCCCTTGACCACCGCCGCAGGCGAGAGCTTGCCGAGTCCTGACACCGCCTCACGGACGATGCGCTGGCGATCCTGGGGCGCGCTGCGCATCACGTAGTAGTTCAGCCCCTTGCCCTCGCTCAGCGGGAAGAACGCGCTGTAGTAAAAGGCGCCAGCGCCATCTTTGTGACGTGCCGCGCGCAACACGTCGGCAACCACGCCAACCACCGTATAGCTCAACTTGTCGACATAGATCTGCTTGCCCACCGCGGATTGGCCATGCCACATGCGTTTGGCCAGACTGTCGGTAACGATCATCACGTGTCCGCTGGGCATGAACGAGTCGCCCAGCGTGCTGTTCGCATATTCCTCGTCGTTGAACCAGCGTCCGCGCAACAGGCGCAGTCCCAGCGCCTGGTCGCCACCACGGCTATAGAAGTACTCCGCCGCGTTCACGCCCGTATTGGCCGAGAGCTGCTGATCGGGGGTAGTGCTCAGGGTCGTCACCCAGTCGTTTTTGCTCAGCGGCAATGAATTGATTGCCGCCACTGCCTGGACCCCGCCGATACCGCGAAGGAAGTTGAGGTCACGCAGGATGTCGCCGGGCGCCTGATCCGGAATGTTGCCGTTGACGGATGCAATCGACAGGCCCTGCTCGTCGATGGCGTTGGGCAAATGGATGTCAGCGATGCGCTGGCTGATCATGAACACCGCATTGCACAGCACCGCGCAGGCCAGCGCGATCTCGATCACGATCAACAGCGCGGGAATGCGGTGCTTGCGCAAGCTGGCCAGGATGGGACGAAGTTCCATGGTCGCTCCTCAAGCAGCTTTCAGTTGTGGAGCGGGTGCAACCACGCACGCACGCCAGGCGGGCAGGATGCCGGCCAGCAGGCTGGCAACCAGTGCCACCACAAAGGTGAAGATGAACATCGCCAGGTCCAGGTGCGCGAGGCTGGCGTATTGCGCCGGCTGGTGGCGGATCGCCCACAACCCCAGCTCGGCGAAAACCAGGCCGAGCACGCCACCGGCCAGCCCGATCATCCCGGCCTCGACCATGAACTGGGCGAAGATTGCCGTGCGCGACGCACCCAGCGCGCGGCGTACGCCAATCTCGCGTGAGCGGCGCAGACACTTGGCCAACAGCAGCCCCACCGTATTCACCACGCAGATCAACAGGAAACCAAAAGCGAGCCCCGCCTGCAAGCGCACGTCATCGGGCACGATCTGCATCGAGCGCAGCCATGGCATCAATGCCGGCAGTGCCACATCGGTGCGATGCAACCGCCCCAGCGCAATCTGTTGCTGCACATAGTTCGACAGGAATGCCTTGTACGCCCCCGCGTCGGATGCGTCGCGCAGCTCTACCCACATGCCCAACCACATGCATGGTGCCGTTTCCAGCTTGCTCATGTCGCCCATCGCGTAGCAGTTGACGTTACCCGGATCCATGTCGTCGGCGCGCGCCGACTCCAGCGGCAGGAACACCGCGTCGCCATCCCCATAGTCTCGCCCGCCCAGCATGTGCGCATAAAAACGCGGTTGTGGCGCCCAGGGCTTGAGCACGCCGATGACCCGGTAATCATGCTCGTTGACGCGGATGACCTTGCCCACGCTGTTGGCACCTGCGAACAGCCTGTCGTTGAGGAAGCCAGCGATCACCGCGACACGCGCACGATTATTCTCCTCGGCGGCACTCCAGCCCCTGCCGTATTGAAACGGCACGTCGAACATCGGGAAGAAATTCGCCGTCGTCATCACGCCATCGCTGAAGAACGGGTGCTGACCGGCAAGTGGCGGCGAAATCTTCGCGCGCGTCAACGCTGTCACCGCTTCGCGCTCGGCCTTGTGCGCGTGCAGCAGGTTCATCGCATCCACGTAGCTCAACGTATCCTGCGGCTTGGTCTCGCCGTTGCCAGCCAGCGGCATCGGGTCGATCTGCGGATAGAACAGGCGCGAACTCTTCTGCGGCATGGGGTCGCCGGAGAGCAGCTTAAGCACGGTCAGCGTGGTGATGCACGCGCCGATGCCGAGCGCAAGCGCCAACACCATCAGCGTGGTCAGGAGCTTGTTGCGCTTCAGGCTGCGCAGGGCGAGATCGAGGTAATAGCCAAACATGCAGCATTCTCCAGAGCAGGAAACTCCCTCTCCCCCGACAGCTTCATGGTTTGGGGGAGAAGGTTGGTGAGGGGCGCTTCAAGCTGCCGGCGCACTGCCAAGAGCAAGAGCGCCCCCTCACCCTGCCCTCTCCCCCGGCTGCGCCGAGGGAGAGGGTTCAAGCATTCACGCCGTCCTCGTCACTACTAACGCCGCGGAAACTGCCTCTCCCCTAGCTGCGCCGAGGGAGAGGGTGCAAGCATTCACGCTGTCCTCGTCACTACTACCGCTGTGGAAACTCCCTCTCCCCTGACGGCTTCACCGTTGGGGGAGAGGGTTGGGGTGAGGGGGGACTTCACGCTCTCGGCGTACTTACTGCCAAGAGCAAGAGCGCCCCCTCACCCTGCGCTCTCCCCCAACTGCGCCGAGGGAGAGGGTTCAAGCATTCACGCTGTCCTCCTCACTACTACCGTTGTGGTAACTCCCTCTCCCCCGACAGCTTCACCGTTGGGGGAGAGGGTTGGGGTGAGGGGGCTTCACGCTCTCGGCGTACTTACTGCCAAGAGCAAGAGCGCCCCCTCACCCTACCCTCTCCCCCAACTGCGCCGAGGGAGAGGGTTTAAAGCCAATCAATCAAGCAGCTTGTTGACGTCTTCCAGATCGTGCAGGTCGATGGAACCGGCGGCCTGCTTGAGCAGGAGTTTGTTGAGTACCAACTGGTGGCGCACGACGCTGTATTCGCTTTGCACCGAGGCCAGCGTCTGGATGGCGAACACCACGTTGGTCAAGCTTTGCGTGCCGATTTCGTAGCCGGCGCGCATCGAGGCCAGGGCCTTGCGCGCAGCGTCCACCGAAGTGCGCGCGGTTTGCACCTGCTCAATGCCATCGACCACCAGGTTGTAATAGTTGTTGGTATCGCGCGCGGCTTGGCGGCGCTGACTCTCCAGCGTGCCCTGATCCTCGTCGCGCCGCGCAATTGCCTGGCGCACTTGTGACTGGGTCAGGCCACCGCTGAAGATCGGCACGTTAAGGGTCAAGCCGATGGTCGTCACTCCCGGGCCATACGCAGCAGCACCGGGTACGGCGCTGGACCACGTGCCGAACTTGCCGTACTGCAGGTTGGCGTCGAGTGTTGGCAAGTGTCCGGCGCGTGCGGCTGAAATCTGATGTTCGTCGGCGCTGACGGTGTAGCGTGCAGCGAGAATGACCGGATTGCTGTGCATGGCCGCGTCCACCCAGACTTGCGGGTCGGCGGGTACGGGCGCCTCCATCGGCACGTCTTCGCGCAATTTCCTGAGGGCGCCGGTGGGCTGGCCGGTGATCTGTTCCAACGCACGTTTGGCGTCCTTCAGATTGACTTGTGCGCTAATCCGCTGGGACTTGATGTAAAGGTAATAGGCCTGTGACTGGCTGACGTCCGAAGCCATCGCCAGACCGTTCTTGAAGCGCACGCTGGACTGCTCGAACTCCTGCTTGTAGGCATCCTCGTAGGAGCGGAAAACGTCGAGCGAATCCTGCGCCACGAGGACGTTGAAGTAAGCAC
>CAJDVT010000064.1_pt1 | contig 12030 bp, 9 predicted proteins | sample 7391411 | NCBI WGS metagenome assembly CAJDVT01 (sample SAMEA7055698, study PRJEB34461) | soil metagenome | biome: terrestrial ecosystem; feature: Peninsula; material: soil | place: Antarctica | collected 2016 | reverse complement strand
TCACCCATGCGCATGCGCCACCAGGATTTCGACATGACTCAACCACTCTGGCAGAAAGCCGACAGCAAGATCGACGTGCGCATCATGCAATTCCTGGCCGGCGATGATGTGCTGCTGGATCGGGAGTTTTTTCTCTACGACATCACCGCCAGCAAGGCGCACGTCGAAGGGCTGGCGAATATCGGCGTGGTCAGCACCGATGAAGCGTTGGCACTGAAGCGCGAGTTGGACGCGCTGGCTGCTGATTTTAGCTCTGGTGTCTTCGTGCTGGATGGCCGCTACGAGGATGGCCATTCGGCAATCGAGGCGCGTCTCACCGAGCGACTCGGCGATGCCGGCCGGCGCGTACACACCGGGCGCAGCCGCAACGACCAGATTCTGGTGGCCACGCGACTGTGGTTGAAGGAACAGTTGCGCACATTGCACCGGCATTGCCGGGCCATCGCCCAGGTGTGCCTTGAACGCGCGGCCCAACCATCGCTGCCGCTGCCTGGTTACACCCATCTGCAACGTGCCGTGGTTTCGTCCACGGCGATGTGGTTTGCCGGTTTTGCCGAAGGGTTCATTGACAACGCGTGGCGCGCGCAGCAGACGTCAGCCTGGATTGATACCAACCCGTTGGGCACCGCCGCTGGTTACGGTGTCAACCTGAAGCTCGATCGCGCGCACACCACGCAGGCGCTCGGCTTCGCGCGCATGCAGATTTCGCCGCTCTATGCGCAGTTGTCGCGCGGCAAGTTCGAGATGGCGGTACTGGAAGCGATCGCCAGCGCGTTGCTGGATTTGCGCCGGTTGGCCTGGGACTTGTCGTTGTTCACCACGGCGGAGTTCGACTTCGTGCAACTACCGGCCGAATACACCACCGGCAGCTCGATCATGCCGAACAAGCGCAACCCCGATGTGGTGGAACTGCTGCGCGCCAGCTACGCCAGCGTCGCCGCCGCGCGCTGCGAGATTGAACAGCTGCTGTCGCTGCCGTCCGGTTATCAGCGGGATTTGCAGTTGTCCAAGGGGTCGCTGTTCCACGGTGTGACGCGTGGCTTGGGCGCGCTGCAACTGGTACCGGACCTGCTGGCGCGCATGCAGTGGAACGAACACGCCATGCGTTCCGCAATAGAGCCCGCAATGTATGCGACCGACGTGGCCATCGAGCAGGCCGCTGCGGGCATCCCGTTTCGCGATGCGTATCGTGCGGCAGCGCAGACAGTGAGCACGGCCGGGCAGGGGCGTACGCCCGAGACCAGTCTGGCTGCGCGGGTTTCGCCCGGTGCGGACGCTGATCTGCGCCTGGATGAATTGCAGCGTCGCCTGGATGAACTGGCGATGTGAGTGCGGCATGCCCCTGCTTTACAGCGCCAACGGTCGGGTCAGTAGGCGGCCCGACGGCCAGTTGATGCTGTTGTGGAAAGCACGCGGAAGTTGCACGCGCTCGCGTCATCTGTGGACGCGTCAACTCCGCGCAGCGTATCCTCACCCGTGCTGAAGGCGGCAATAAATTTGCTGTGGACGCGTGCGTCATGGCAGCCACTCGCTGCGTTGTCGCCCACTTGCACGCAACACGCCTTTTTCCCTGTTCGGATTTCGGCCGGCTCTGCACTGCTGGTGTCACCGGGCGAGCAGGACACTGTTGCTTTGCCACGGCACCCCGCATGAATGACATCGCGTCCAATGCCTCACCGCTCATTGCCAATGCCGAAGCGGGCGCTCCGCCGCAGGTGATCTCGAGCACGCCGGTGGCGACGGTGTCACGGACGCGCTACGGCGTGCTCGGCGCGGTCAGCTTCGTGCATCTGCTCAACGACATGATGCAGTCGGTGATCGTGGCGATTTATCCGCTGCTCAAGGGCGAGTTCGACCTGAGCTTCTTCCAGATTGGCACCATCACCTTGACCTTCCAGTTGACGGCCTCGCTGCTGCAGCCGGTGGTGGGCATGGTCACGGACAAGAAGCCGCTGCCGTACACGCTGCCCATCGGCATGTGCTTCACCCTGGCAGGCTTGCTGCTGTTGTCGGTGGCGCCGACCTATTCAATGCTGTTGTTGGCGGTAGCGTTGATTGGTTGTGGCTCGTCGGTGTTTCACCCGGAGTCGTCACGGGTGGCACGGATGGCGTCGGGCGGGAGATACGGGCTCGCCCAATCGGTGTTCCAGATCGGCGGCAACGTGGGCCAGGCATTGGGGCCGTTGCTGGCTGCCGGCATCGTGCTGCAGCTCGGACGTACGCATGTCGGCTGGTTCGGCCTGGCAGCATTGCTGGGGATCGTCGTGCTGCTCCAGGTGAGCCGCTGGTACAGCCGCCACATCAACGAGCGAGTGAGGAAACGCCTGCCGTCGGACCAACCGCTGTTTCCAGCGCCGGTCATCCGGCGCACGATCGGCGTGCTGATGGTGCTGATGTTCTCGAAGTTTTTCTATCTGGCCAGCATCAGCAGTTATTACGCCTTTTACCTGATGCATCATTTCGGCTTGTCGATGACCGCCGCAACCAATCTTCTTGCGGTGTTTCTGATGGCGGTCGCGGCCGGAACACTGGTGGGTGGTCCGATCGGTGACCGCGTCGGGCGCAAGCAGGTGATCTGGTTTTCCATTCTCGGCATTGCCCCGTTCACGCTGATTCTGCCGTACGTGGGTCTGGCATGGACGGTCGGACTCAGCGTGATCATCGGCGCCGTGCTGGCGTCGGCGTTCCCGGCGATCATCGTGTATGCGCAGGACATGATGCCGCATCGCATCGGCATGGTATCGGGAATGTTTTACGGGCTGTCGTTTGGTCTGGGCGGCCTCGGGGCCGCCGTGCTCGGAGCGGTCGCGGACAGTTTCAGCATCGAATTTGTCTACAGGGTATGCGCGTTTCTGCCGTTGCTCGGCTTGCTCGCGGTGTTTTTGCCCGATGTGCGCCCGCCGGGCGACACTCCTGCGCCGGTGCCGCGCCGGAGCTGACGTGTGTTCCAGCAGACGCGGAACAGTGCCGAAGAAGGTGTTTCAGTGTCGGCACGGAAGCGTCAATGCATCGCGAGCAGGGTGCCGGCGTACAGCAACGGGCATACCTGTCTGTTGGCCGGCCATATTGATGCATCCCCGCCAGGTCCGGTCGGGCAGCCAGGCAGGAGTTCGCGCCCACGCGCCTAGAACTTTTCCGTGGCCGGCCGCAGATCCATTTCCAGCGTCCACGCGGAGCGCGGTTGCTGACATAGCTGCCAGTAACTCTCGGCAATGGCCGCAGGGTCGAGAAACCTTTCCACTGCCGCGTCGGGATCGCGTTCGTGCGCAACAGATGTGCCGATACGGCCATCGATGACCACGTGTGCAATGTGGATGCCAAGCGGACCAAACTCGCGCGCGGTGCTTTGTGCCAGCGCACGCAGACCGAATTTGCCGACCGCCAGTCCGGCAAAGCGTGCGCCACCACGCAACGCCGCAGTGGCGCCAGTGAACAGGATGGCCCCACTTCCGGCATCACGCATTGCCGGTAGCACCTCGCGCGCGGCGAGGTATCCGCCCAGGCAATTCACGCGCCACGCCGCCTCGAATCGCGTCGGGTCCAGTTCCAGAATCCCACCCTGCAGGAACACCCCAGCGTTGTATACCAGTACGGACGGCTGGCCTTGTGCATCACGTACGCGCGCGAATGCAGCGGCAACACTGGTCGGATCGCCCGCATCACAGTTGTAACCATGGCCCGCGTTCCGGTGTGCTGCGAGCGCTGCCAGTGCGGCTTGCCGCGAAGCCTCACCTCGTGAAAGCAAGGCCAGTGCGTAGCCGCCCGCCGCGAAACGCGCAGCCAGCGCGGCACCCAGCCCTGGACCGACGCCGACGATGACCGCCAGCGGTGGTGTGGATGATGTCATGGTAAAACCCTCCTGGATGGTCTGTGTGATGGCACGCAGCGTAGCGTGGGAGTCGCTGCTGCAGCCAAGTGGGCGTGTCGACGATCAGCGCTTGCGCAACGCACCAGTCAGTTCGTCCAGCGCCCTGAATTCTTCATCAGACAGCACGATGTCCGCTGCCCCGACGTTCTCTTCGAGATGCGCGCGCTGCGAGGTGCCGGGAATCGGCAGGATCACCGGACTGCGTTGCAGTAACCAGGCAAGCGCGATCTGACTCATGCTTGCCTGGTGACGCTGCGCAATGGCGGCAACGGGTGAGTCCGGCTTCAACAACGCGCCACCGGAAAGCGGATACCACGGAATGAAACCGATGCCGTGAGTCTCGCAGTACGCCAGCACATCGTCGTGCATGCGGAAGGTCACGCTGTAGCGGTTCTGCACCGCGGTTACCGGAAAGAACTTTTCCGCCGCGCGAATTTCCTCCACGCTGACTTCGCTGAGCCCGACAAACCTCATCAAGCCATCGTCCAGCATTGCCTTGATCGCGCCAAACTGTTCATCGCGCGGCACCTTCGGGTCAATCCGGTGCAATTGCCACAACGGCAGTTGTTCCAGTCCAAGCCGACGCAGGCTCAGTTTCACCTGCTGCAACAAGTAATCCGGTCGCCCCAGCGGTATCCATTCGCTCGGCCCCGGTCGCACCTGCCCGGCCTTGGTCGCGATCACCAAACCGGAATACGGATGCAGCGCCTCGCGGATCAGCGGCTCGGAAATATCCGGTCCGTAGGAATCGGCAGTGTCGATGAAGTTGATGCCCAACTCGGGTACCCGCCGCAGCGTGCGCAGCACTTTTGCACGGTCTGCTGGCTCGCCCCAGACGCCCGGCCCGGTCACACGCATCGCGCCATAGCCGAGGCGGTGAACTGCGAGCGCACCACCCAGCAAAAACTCGCCAGACCGTGCAGCGTCCGCAACCGTCATGTCGATGTCCCTGCTACTCAAACCGCTTCTCAGGATACGCCTGTGCTGGCGGGCCAAGTAGGGTGGGCTTCACTTGACTTACCTTCTCTTGGCCGCGCGAGAGACGGTGACTCGCGCTCCGCAGAAGCGCGAAACGTTCTCCGCCTTGAAGGCCTGGAACGACGAGCAAGAGCATTGCGCACAAGGTGCGCTCTCCCACAGGTACGCGAACGTGACAGTTCATCGCGTCACACCCGGGCGATCCAGGGTTCACTTCACGAAAACCGGGCCAGCCCGAGCTATGCCAACGACCGCTTCAGGTCGGACGCAGAAAGCCGGAATCCACCGCTGTGGATCGACGGCCGTCCACTGATTGGCGCCGACCAGGTCAGCTTGCGGACTGCCAAGCACGCACGGCTTCGGCAAATGCCAAGCAATCGGCAAACTGGTTGTACAACGGCACCGGCGCGACACGGATCACGTCTGGTTCGCGCCAGTCGATGATGAAACCGTGGGCCATCAGGTACTCGAATAGTGCGCGACCGTTGTCGCGGCCAGCGATGACGCGGATCGACAGTTGCGCGCCGCGACGCTCGGGTTCGGCCGGGGTGGCCACTTCGAGCACGTCGGCAAGTTGCGTGTGCACCAGCCATTCCAGGTAGCCCGTAAGCACGCGCGATTTCTCGCAGATGACGGGCATGCTGGCGCGACGGAACAGTTCCAGCGATACCCGCAGCGGAGCCAGCGCAAGGATCGGCGGATTGGAAAGTTGCCAACCATCGGCGCCGGGGGTTGGTTGAAACTGCGGCTGCATCAAAAAGCGCGTGCTTTTGTCATGCCCCCACCAGCCGGCAAAGCGCGGCAGCGCGGCTTTGGCGTGGCGCTCGTGCACAAACATGCCGCCGACCGCGCCGGGGCCGGCGTTGAGGTATTTGTAGCTGCACCAGATCGCGAAATCTGCATTGCTGTCGTGCAGTTGCAACGACAGGTTGCCAACGGCGTGGGCGAGATCGAAGCCGACCATGCAGCCGTACCGGTGCGCCATGGTGGTGATGGCCTTGAGGTCGAACGCTTCGCCGGTGCGGTATTGCACGCCCGGCAGCATCACCAACGCAATGCGTGAGCCGTGCGTTGCCAGCGCGCGCTCGATGGCGACCATGGACAGCGTGCCGTGCGCTTCGTCGGCCTCCACTTCAATCAACGAACTGGCCGGATCAAAACCGTGGAAACGGATCTGCGATTCCACGGCGTAGCGATCGGTAGGGAAGGCGCCCGCCTCGATCAGGATGGCTGGGCGCTCGGTCGTCGGGCGATAGAAGCTGACCATCATCAGGTGCAGGTTCACACCCAATGTGTTCATGGCCACTACTTCGGAGGGCAGCGCACCCACCACGGTGGCGAGGTCGTCGCGCACGAACTCGTGGTAATCCATCCACGGCAGGCGGCCCTTGAAATGACCTTCCACGCCGAGCTCGCCCCAATAATCCATTTCAGCGTCCACGGCCGCGCGCACCGCACGCGGCTGCAGCCCCAGCGAATTGCCGCAGAAGTACACGCTGTCGCGACCCGCATGCGGTGGTATGAGAAACTCGTCGCGGAATGCCCGCAGTGGGTCGACGCCATCCTGCGCGCGCGCCCAGTCGCTGGTGGCTTGGTAATCCGGCATGACCCTGTCCTGTATGTGCTTTGTGGATTGTAAGGGCAGGTTGGGGCGCCGTGTTTCGCGGGGCCCGGGGCCGCCGCTCGCAGGCGGTGGTGCTCCGGGTGCCGAGGTGGCAACGCCCAAGCGGGCGGGCAGCGTACGCCTGCGGGCTTGCAAGGGCACGTCATCCGTTGCGGCCGGTGAATGAGCGCTGCTTGCGCCGACCGGGTTGGCACTGCTCGTCGCTGAAGTTGGCAGCGACCCGCGTCAGCGGGTCGTGCCCAGCTACTTCAACTGCGCCGCGATCGCTGCACACCCTTTGTCGAATGCGGTTTTCCAGGTGACGCCAGCCTCGGTTTGTGCGGGGCGTACGCAGCGCAACTGGATGGCATAACCGTTCTTCATCCAGTATTGCTCCGAGTAGTCGGCGGCAACGCCGCTTTCCTGAGCCGTGTACTTCACCCCGTTTGGCAGCGGCACGCCTGGCACCACCTTGTAGCCGGGCAGGGTCATCGACTTCGCCGTGGCGTCGCTCATGTACTGTTGAAAAGCGTTGACCGTCGGCGCCAGTTTCACCGTCACCGTGATCCGCGCGAGACTGTTCTTGCCAGTAGGCGACGGATCGGGCACCTGAAACACGCGGGCTTCAGGATCACCTTGCGTTTCCATGATGCTCAGCCAGGCATCGGGCGTAGTGAACTTGACGTTGCCGTTGGCCATGCTCACGTCGGCGGCCTGCACGCTGGTGGCAAGCAACAGCGTGCTGATCAGTGCGACGGTGGTGCTGATGGAGCGCAGAAAGCTCATGTCAGATCCTTGGGTGGTGAGGCGAAGCGCTGCAACGGCAGACCCAGCCATTCCAGTGCGGTGCCATGAAACAACCGGGCGCGTGCGTTGTCGTCCAGTCCCAACGCTTCGATGCCACTGCCGGGTTCCTGCTCGCCCAGCGGGAAAGGATAATCGGTGCCCAGCATCACTTGGCGGTCACCGGTCACATTCAGCAGATAACGCAATGCGTCGTCGTCATGCACGCAAGAGTCGAAATACATGCGCTTGAGATACTCCCGCGGGTTGCGCGGGTTGTCGGTTGCGACAAGGTCCGGGCGCATCTTGAACCCGTGTTCGATGCGGCCGATGGTGAATGGAAAGCTGCCACCACCATGGGCCAGCATCACGCGCAGCTTCGGCAAGCGTTCAAGCACACCGCCAAACGCCAGGCAGCATGCCGCGCGCGATTGCTCGGCCGGCATGCCGACCAGCCATGGCATCCAGTATTTGGGCATGCTCGCCATACCCATCATGTCCCACGGGTGCACCATCACGGCTGCGCCAAGATCGGCAGCGGCTTCGAAGAACGGGAACAGTTCTGGCGCGTCAAGATTCCAGTCGCCGCAGTGCGAACCAATCTGCACGCCCTGCAAACCAAGCTCGTCGATGCAACGTTCCAGTTCACGAATGGCCAGGTCGGGCGCTTGCAGCGGCACTGTGCCGATACCGGCATAGTGCCGCGGATAGTCGCGGCACATGCCGCCCATGTGATCGTTCAAATGCCGATGCAGTTCCAGCGCCTGATACCCCGGTGCCCAGTAGGAAAACAACACGGGCACGGTGGAAACCACCTGCACATCCACGCCGAACCGCGCGTAGTCGTCGATACGCGTCTGTGGATCGAATGCCGAATCCCACACTTCGCGGAAAAACTTGCTGTCCTTGTAGATGCGGTGGCGCCCGTCGCTGTGGGTCATCACCGGAAAGCGATCGTCGCCGTACTTGCTTGCCAGGTTCGGCCAGTCACGGGGAAGGATATGTGCGTGGGTGTCTATCTTGAGCATCTGTGCAGTGTAAAACGTCCGTGCAGCGGCGTCGCGTGGGTACGACAAGCGTTGGCGCCATAACCGGCATGTCCCGGTGTGGGGGCATGGTCAGCCTCGGTCATCGTGCGCATTGCCCGCGCACTCGTGCGGCATCACGGCGAGGTTGGCACGAGCGGTGTACCGGCCGGGGAGATGAGAACCCTCATCGGTAAAGCGCTGCATGGCGGAAGTGCGCACCATACGCAGGAATCAGAAGCTTCCTGGCTGCACACGGCTCACTGGCTGAAGCTCGTGTCCGGTCTGTCCTCGGTCTTCACCTTGCGTTTTTGCAGCTCCAGTACAAGCGGGGTCAGCTCCGCTATGCGCGCCTGGATGCGCACGCGGGCGTAATAATCCAGATCGCTGCGCGTCAGCATGCGTTTGAGCTGCTCCATCGCGTCGAAGGGACGTCCTGAATAGTAGCTGGCGTCCGCGAATGCCTCCGCAGCGCGCACGTCATCACCCGACTTGTTGCTTGCCCGAGCGTAAGCGGAATAGATTTCCGGTTCCACGGCATTGTCCAGCAGCGGTCGCAGCAGGTCGGCGGCACGCGTTGCCTCGGTTTTGTCGCCAGCTTCGGTCAGCGCACTGGCATACGCGAGCGCCACGGCGCGATTACGCGGCGATTGCGTGTTGAGTGTGCTGTAGATCGCCAGTGCGGCCGCGCGCTGACCTGCCTGCAGGCGCGCATCAGCAAGCGCGAGTTGGAGCATGAGACTCTCCGGATGCGCTTGCACCATCGGCGCAAGTTCGTCGATGGCCTGCACGCCGCGACCACTACGGCTGAGCGCGAGCGCGTAGCCATAACGATTGGCTGGAGTGTCGAAACCACGATTTTGCTGCAAACTGGACGCGTAATAGATTGCCAATTTGGGCGCGCTGCCGGCCAATACACGAACGCGTTCGCGCATCAGATCGTAAGTGTCCAGCCCGCTGCTGGTGGATGCCATGCTGGTGAGTTGCGTGGGGTCCTTGAGGAACGGAATCGGCGCCGTGCTCCTGGCCCACTGCTCGGCTTGCAAGGTGGCACCGGACGGGCGCAGCTTCTGCGCGGCCTTCAGTGCGCCAGCGCGCGCCTTGGCGTCGCTGATGCGCACCACGGTGACCGGGTGCGTCTGCAGCAGCGAGGGCGTTTGGTCGGCACTGGCTCCGGCGCCGGTACTCAGCACATCCTGCATGCGTTCGAAAAATGCCGCCATCGCGTCCGGGTTGAAGCCGGCATTGGCCAACGTCTGGATGCCGACCCGGTCGGCCTCGATCTCGTCCTTGCGGGTGAAGTTGATCGATTTTTGCGCCAGCAACCCTTGACCTCCGGCCAGAACCGCCATCGGGGCGTCGCCCCCGCCCCCGGCCGCGCCAGCTGCGATGGCACCGAGCAAGACGAGTGCCATCAGCGGTGCATCCTTCCTGGAGTCTTCAAACGCCCGCTGCAGATGGTTCTGGGTAATATGACCGATCTCATGGGCGATCACCCCGGCCAGTTCGCTTTCGCTGCGCGTGATGGTCATCAGGCCGGAGTTGACCGCGATGTAGCCGCCCGGCGCCGCGAACGCATTGATCTCCGGATCCTTCACGATGAAAAACGCGAAGTGATCCTTCGGTTTGTCGCTGTTGGATGAAAGGCGGTGGCCGAGATCATTGATGTAATCGTCGAGCAGCGGATCGTCCACCACCATGTCCAGTGCGCGCATCTGGCGCAGCATGGAAGCGCCGTAATCCTGCGCCTCCTGCGGCGAGATCAACGCGTTCGCCGAACTGCCGAGATCGGGCAGGCGCACGTCCTGCTGGGCGCCGGCAGCAAACGCGAACGTCGCGCTGAGCAGTGCCGTCAGCAGGCGCACCTGGGGTCGTCGTGGTCGCATGATCATATAATCGGGGACGATACCACTGTGACCGTTGCTTGCCGGTTCGGTTCCGCCACTGACGACCGCGGCTTGCACCGGACGTCGCATGTCCCCATGTGGCAGTCACCATCTTCCCAAACGTGTGGGTTGCCATGTCCAAGATCGAGATTTATTCCACCGCCAGTTGTCCGTACTGCGTGGCGGCCAAGAACCTGCTCAAGTCCAAGGGGCTGGAGTGGAACGAGGTGCGTGTTGATACCGACATGGCGCAGCGTGAAACCATGCTGGCGCGCAGTGGTGGCGCACGCACGGTGCCGCAGATCTTCATCAACGACCACCATGTCGGCGGTTATGACCAGCTCGTTGCGGCCGATCGCAGCGGCAAGCTTGCGCAACTGCTGGAATTGCCTGCGTGAGCGACCGTCTGGCCGAGTTCACGGCGTTTCGCCAGCGCCTGAATGAGCGGATTCTGGCGGAAGACAACCAGGTTGTGCGCCGCTTCTTTGCGCTGGACACGCAGACGTACAAGGCTGGCGTGCTGGACGTGAAGACCAAGGAAATGCTCGGCCTGGTGGCGTCGCTGGTACTGCGCTGTGACGATTGCATCAGTTACCACGTGGCTCAATGCAAGGACGTCGGGGTGCAGCGTGATGCGCTGTTCGAGGTATTCAGTGTCGGTCTGGTTGTGGGTGGTTCCATCGTCATTCCGCACTTGCGCCGTGCGGTGGATCTGCTCGATCAGCTTGAAGCGGATGAACCTGTGGAAGCCGGCCCGTGCGCGGATCACGGTGAATAATGACCTGATGCCTCGCCTGGTTGGGTTGCGCGCAACGCTCGGTTCGACCGTCTGCGAGCGGGAAGACGCCTTGTGCACTGTCGTGTGCACTACGCAACGGTCATAATTGGCGGCTTTCCACGTGCGTCTTGCAGATCACTGCCCGCGCTGTGGAGCTTTCGGTTGTGAGGAGTTTTCATGAGCAAGACGATTGTCGTGATTCCGGGCGACGGTATTGGTCCGGAAATCATGGCGGCGACGCTGCGCGTGCTGGATGCGTTGCAGGCCGACCTGGAGTACACGCGGGTTGACGCGGGCCTGACTGCGCTGGAGAAACATGGCGTGCTGCTGCCGCCAACCACACTGGCCAGCATCGCCGAGCACAAGATTGCGTTGAAAGGGCCGCTGACTACGCCCATCGGCGACGGCTTTACCTCGATAAATGTCACTTTGCGCCGGCATTTCGAGCTGTACGCGAATGTGCGCCCGGCAGTCAGTTTTCCGGGTACCAAGTCGCGCTATGACAACATCGACATCATCACCGTGCGTGAGAACACCGAGGGTGCGTATCTGTCCGAAGGGCAGACGTTGTCAGCCGATGGCGAGACCGCGCTGTCGCTGATCCGCAATACGCGCAAGGGCAGCAGCCGCATCGTGCGTTACGCGTTCGAGCTGGCACTCAAGCGCGGGCGCAAGAAGGTCACAGCGGTCCACAAGGCCAATATTCTAAAAACCAGCTCCGGCTTGTTCCTCAACGTGGCACGCGAGATTGCCCGGGAATATCCGCAGATCGAGTTCAACGAGATGATCGTGGACAACACCTGCATGCAATTGGTGATGAATCCGCAGCAGTTCGACGTCATCGTCACCACGAATTTGTTCGGCGATATTCTGTCGGATCTGTGCGCCGGATTGATTGGTGGCCTGGGCCTGGCGCCGGGCGACAATATCGGCAAGGACGTCGCGGTCTTCGAGGCGGTACACGGTTCGGCGCCGGACATTGCCGGCAAGGGCATTGCCAACCCGTGCGCCCTGCTGCTGGCCGCGGCGGACATGCTTGATCACATGAACCTGAGCGCGAAAGGCGAACAACTGCGTCACGCGATCCGCGCCGCAGTAGAGACGGATCG
>CAJDVT010000126.1_pt1 | contig 12313 bp, 4 predicted proteins | sample 7391411 | NCBI WGS metagenome assembly CAJDVT01 (sample SAMEA7055698, study PRJEB34461) | soil metagenome | biome: terrestrial ecosystem; feature: Peninsula; material: soil | place: Antarctica | collected 2016 | reverse complement strand
ACTAGCGGGATGGTGCCATCCACCTGTTGCACGCCGTCGAGCCACACGGCATCTGATGTGCCCGGATCGTTTTGCTGCACCTCGATGCGATACCACGTTTGCCGGTAGCGGTAGTCCAGCTCGAACCCCTCCCACTCGGTTGGCAGCACGGGCGCAAAGCGCAGGCGTGCGGCCTCCAGGTGCAGGCCGAGCAGGGATTCGACCATCAGGCGATACATCCAGCCGGCAGAGCCGGTGTACCAGCTCCAGCCGCCGCGGCCGACGTGGGGGGCTACGGCGTAAACGTCGGCGCTGACCACATATGGCTCAACCTTGTAAATGTCCATGCGTTCCGGATCACTGCCGTGGTTGACCGGGTTGATCATGCGCAGCAATTCCCACGCGCGTGAGCTGTCACCGAGTGTCGCAAACGCCATCGTCGCCCAGATCGCGGCGTGGGTGTACTGGCCGCCGTTTTCCCGCACGCCGGGGACATAGCCCTTGATATAGCCGGGGTCGAGCGGTGACTTGTCGAACGGCGGATCAAGCAGTTGCACCAGACCGGCGTCGCGGCGCACGAGATGCGCATCGAGTGATGCCATCGCCTGGCGCTGACGCGCCGGCGGCGCCGCACCGGACAGCACGGACCAGCTTTGCGCAATGGAGTCGATGCGGCATTCCAGATTTGTGTGGGAGCCCAGCGGGGTACCGTCATCGAAGTACGCGCGGCGATACCACGCGCCGTCCCAGCCGTGCAGTTCCAGCGCGGCATGCAGCTTGGCCACTTCAGCCAGGCAGCGCTGGGCAAAGGGTTCGTCATTGTGCAGCCGCGCGACTTCGGCAAAGCGCGTGAGTACTTCGCAGGAAAAGAAGCCCAGCCACACACTTTCGCCGCGACCGTTTTCGCCAACGCGGTTCATGCCGTCGTTCCAGTCGCCACTGCCGATCAGCGGCAGGCCGTGCGCACCGCGCTCCAGGCCATGCTCGATCGCGCGTTGGCAATGTTGGTACAGCGACTCGTCCCGCCCGGAAGGATGTGGCAAGTCGTAGTACGACTCCTCGCCGGGATGCAGCGGACGCCCGGTAATGTAGCCAATACTTTCATCCAGTACGCCGGTGTCGTGCGTGGCCAGCACGTAGCGACTGGTGGCCAGCGGCAGCCACAGGTAGTCGTCGGAACAGCGCGTGCGTACGCCGCGATCCTGGGGTGGATGCCACCAGTGCTGCACGTCGCCTTCGGCGAATTGGTGCGCGGCGCTGCGCACCAGTTGCTCGCGGGTGAGCTCTGGCGCCGCGTGCAGCAGGGCCATCGCATCCTGCAACTGATCGCGAAAGCCGAACGCGCCGCCGGACTGGTAGTAACCGCTGCGCGCCCACATCCGGCAGGCAATGGTCTGGTACATCAACCAGCCGTTGGCCAGCACGTCCAGTGCCGGCTCGGGGGTGCGGATATGCACGGCGCCCAGGGTATGACGCCAATGCGTGCGTACTTTTTCCAGCGCCTGCGTCGCGGCACCGACGCCGCGAAAGCGCTGCACGAGTGCCAGGGCATCTGCCCGGTCGCGACCAAGCCCCAGTCGGAGCACCCGTTCCTGTTGCGTGCGTGGCTCCAGCTCCACGGTGATCTGCAAGGCGCCGCAAGGGTCCATTCCGGCGCCCAGGCGCCCGGACAGATACTCACGCGTGAGCGCTTCCGGTGCGCGCAGGCTGCCGTTGCGACCGATGAATTCACCGCGGTCGCCGCCAATGCTGCGGCCAGGATCGTCCACGTCGAAGAACGCCACACGCTCGGGAAATTCGGTGTTGTACGCGTTGTGCGCCAGCAGTACGCCGCTCACCGGGTCGGCTTCGGTGACCACGTGCATGGCGGTTTTCTCACGAAGGTCACCGAGCATCCATTCAACGTAGCCGGTGACACTGATGCGGCGGGGTCGGCCCGAGAGGTTGCGCAGCAGCAGGCGGGAGAATTTCACCGACGCATCCAGCGCCACGAATATCCACAGCTCGGAGCGGATACCGTCCTCGCTGTGCTCGAACACGCTGTAGCCGAAGCCATGCCGCGTGACGTAGCTGCCGGTGCCCGCACACGGCAGCGGCGTGGGTGACCATACGCGACCACTTTCCTCGTCGCGCAGATACAGCACCTCGCCACTGCGGTCGCTGACCGGATCGTTGGCCCATGGCGTAAGCCGAAACTCGTGGGCATTCTCGCCCCAGGTGTAGGCGCTTCCGCTCTCGGAGATCACCGTGCCGAAATACGGATTGGCCAGTACATTGGCCCACGGTGCGGGCGTGGCTTCGCCAGCACGCAAGCTGATGACGTATTCGTCGCCGTCGGCGTTGAAACCGCCGTGACGATTGGCCAGTTGCAGCTCGCGCTCGGGCTCGTTCCAGTGCATGTGCACCACATCGTCGGCCAGTGGCTCGGCGGCGCGTCGCGGCTTTTCCGGGGTAAAGCGTGGCACGTGGATTTCCTCCACGTGGCGGCGCGTGAGTTGCTCGGCCAGCGTTCCGTGGCTGTCGGTCAGCACGAGGCACGCGCTGGCTTGCACCACCATGCGATCCTCGCTGGACAGTTGCTGCGCCGGGCGCACGAAGATGCCACCGGCGCGGTCGAGCTGGCTGGCTTCGCTGCCGGAGGCAATCAGGCCCATGATCTGGTCCTGCAGCTCCTGGCGATAGCCGACGCGGTCCTCGTTCCAGATCACCAGATCAACGGCCAGTCCCTTCAGCCGCCAGTACGCGTGGGCCTGCACCGCCTGGCGCACCAGTTCGATGCGCGCCACGTCGCCGATGCGCAGCAGCACGATCGGCAGATCACCCGAGACCGCCTGCCCCCACAATCCGGATTGTCCGCGCCGGTTGTTGCGCAGCACGCTTGCGCCGGCACGCAACTGGGCGTTGGGGTAAATGATGGCGGTGGCCATGTGCTCGTACATCTGCGCGTCGGCGAGGCTGGCATTGAGCTGCCGCAGCAGCACCTGGCTGTGCGTCCAGGCCAGATCAAACACGCGGTCGGCGAGGTGCCGATCACGGTACTTGCCGATCAGTTGCAGGCACGCCTCACGTGTGTCCGCCACGCCGGTGACCAGATCCACCATCGCCGACTGCTCGGGTTCCAGGGTGATGCGGCAGCGGATCGCCACAATCGGATCAAGCACGGAACCAGAGGCGTTGGACAGCCGCACGCAATCGGGGTCCAGCGCACGCGGTTCGGCAAGGTCGCGCCCACGACCGATGAAGCGGGCGCGGTCCGTTTCGTAGGAAATCTCGTCAATGTCGGCATCGTGCACCGCCAGCAGATGGCACATCCACGGCACGGCTTCGCCCTGCGCACGCGGCCGCCGGGTGCACACGATCGCCTGCAACGCCGCCACCAGTTCGGTCTGCACGAACAACTTGCTGAAGGCAGGATGCAGCGTGTCGGCGATAGCCGGGGCCAGCACCACTTCGGCGTAACTGGTCAGCTCGATGGTGCGGCGCATGCGACTGCGGTTGGTGATGCGCGTGCGGCGCAGTTCGATGTCGTCCTCCGGCGACACCACGATCTCGGTGTGCGTGTCGAAATCTCGCTCGCGCACGCGAAATTCCGCTCGCGCGTCGGAGAAGATTGCCTCGAACAGTTCAGTCTTGCGCGCCGTCGGCTGGTAGGCAGTGGACCAGTACGCACCGCTGGCCACGTCCCGCAAATAGGAAAATGTACCCCAGTTGTCGCGCGTGATGTCTTCGCGCCAACGCGTCACGGCCAGGTCGTGACGCCGGCTGTAACCACCACCGGCGCTGCTGATCATGACGTGGTAACGACCGTTGGACAGCAGTTGCAGCGCCGGGCGCGGGCGATCCGGATCGGTGAATACGCGCAAGCGTGCTTCCACCGTACGCTGGCTTCCGCTCATTGCCGGAAAACTCGTGGCGTGCAGGTACTCGGCGGCCGTCCGGGGGATGCGCTCCTGCAACAACAGCATCGTGGCGCGGCATTGCGGGTCAGACTCGAACCGCCGTTGCATCGGTTGGCCCAGCAGCGCGTACTCGAGTGCAAGCAGGCTCATGCCCTGGTGATGGACCATGTACGAATGCACCAGCGCCGAAGTCTGCCCCAGCGGCAAGCGCGCCGGGGTGTAATCAATGGCCTCGAACATGCCGAAGCGCCCGGCGGCACCGGCATCAGCCAGGCGCTGCAGGTTGCGCGTAGCCGCGCGCGGATTCACCATCAGCGCCAGCGCGGTGGCGTACGGCGCGATCACCACGTCCTCGCCCAGTCCGCGTTTCAGCCCGAGCCCGGGTACGCCAAATGCGCGGTACTGATAGGTCAGATGGGTGTCGCGCGTGTTGTAGCCGGATTCGGAAACGCCCCACGGCGTGTTGAGTTGATTGCCGTATTCGATCTGGCGGGCCACGGCGGCGCGGCAGGTTTGATCCAGCAGTGTGCCTTCGTAGGTGGGCATCACCAGCATCGGCATCAGGTACTCGAACATCGAGCCGGTCCACGACAACAATACGGGTGCGCCGCCGCTGGTGGTCAGCAGACGCCCCAGCGCAAACCAGTTTTCCTGCGGCAGTTCACCCTGGGCGATGGCGACAAAACTCGCCAGGCGCGCTTCTGACGCGAGCAAGTCGTAATAGCTCGGATCCAGGCGCCGGTCGTCGACGTTGTAACCGATGGCCAGCAGATCACGCGCGTTGTCGTACAGAAACCCGTAGTCCATCAGCGACAACTCGCCCGCAGTCTGGGCGACCTGTTCAAGCGCACGGATACGTTCGCGTGCGCGTTCGCGGATGTCTTCGGCTTGCGCCGCGCCGGGCCAGCATAGCGGCTCGATACGCGCCAGTTGCAACAGCGTGGGAATACCGAAGTTGCCGTCGTCGTCTGGAGGCGGGTCCAGTTGCAGGCCCAGCGCTTCTTCATACAGGTCCGTGCACTGCTGCAGCAGTGTCGACAGCCAGAACCCGGCCTCACTCAACGGCTCGATGCTCAGGGTGCCAGTCAGTGCCTGCGCGTGTTCGAGTTGCACGCGCAGCACCGCGACCGCTTCGCTCATGCTGGTTGGCGGGTTTTCCAGCGCGTGATCCAGCGCAGCTTGCATCGGCCGCAAAGCGCTGCTCGCCGCGCCATCGGCAGCGTCGTGCAGAACGTCAAGCGTGTCGTGCAAGCCAAGCAGCACGCGCGGCTGGAACACCGGCTCATCAATGGCTTCGAGCAGGCCCGGACGCAGCGTCAGCAAGTGTCCGGCCAGATTGCCACTGTCGACGCTGGAGATGTACAGCGGCGCCAGCGGCTGCAACGTCTGCGTGTCGTACCAGTTGTAGAAATGCCCGCGATGTCGTGGCAGGTCGCGCATGGTGGCCAGCGTTTGCGCAACGCGTTCGAGCATGCGCGTGGTGCTGAGCCAGCCGAAGTCGTGTGCGGCCAGATTGGCCAGCAGGGCAAGCCCCATATTGGTGGGTGAGGTGCGGTGCGCAAGGATCGGAGTCGGATCGAGCTGCAGGTTGTCCGGCGGTAGCCAGTGGCTGGTGTCGCCGATATAGGTGTCAAAAAACGCCCAGGTGCGTCGCGCCAGCGCGCGCAGAAAGCGCTCCTGTGCAACGTTCGGCACGAAGGTCCCAGCCGTGGGCGGCTGGCTGATCCACCAGGCGATGCGCGGGGACAGCAGCCACAGCGCCAGGAACGGTGCCGCCACGGGGAATGCGTCCGGGCGCCAGAGCAACAGCGCGCCAGCCACGCCCAGCGCCAACGCCGGGCCAACCCACATCAGCTTCCATACGGCAATCTGCGCGTTACTGCTGGCGCGCGCCACATCGCTGCGCGGCAAGCAACGGCGGCACGAGCACCATGGCCAGGACGGCAAGTGTCCATGACACCACCGAAGTGACCCACAGCCAGCCGAAAACCAGCAAGGCCAGCAAGGCGGTCGGCACCAGGCTGCGGCGCAGGTTGTCGAGAATTTTCCAGCGTGACAATGCCGTCAGCGCATTGCGCCGCCACCCGTCATGCGCGGTCGGTGCCCACGGCAGCAACCACGGCAACAGTTGCCAGTCGCCACGAATCCAGCGGTGCCGACGCTTGATGTCGGCGCTGTAACGCGCGGGGTATTCCTCGAATATCTGCACGTCGCTGAGCAGCCCGGAGCGGGCGTGACAGCCTTCCACCAGATCGTGGCTGAGGATGCGGTTTTCCGGGAAGCGCCCGGCCAGCGTCAGCTCGAATGCATCGACGTCGTAGATGCCCTTGCCGATGAACGAACCTTCGCGAAACACGTCCTGATAGACGTCTGAAACCATGCGTGTGTACGGGTCGATACCGGCATCGCTGCCGTACAACTGGGCGTAACGTGAGCGCGCCGTGCTCGGCAGACTGATGCCCACCCGCGGTTGCAGGATCGAGTAACCACAGACGACGCGGCGCTGCAGCGGATCGTACAGCGCGCGATTCAGCGGATGATCAATGGCGCCGACGAGCTCTTGTGCAGAGTCGCGTGGCAACTGCGTGTCGGTATCCAGGGTAATGACGTAGCGCACCGGGCCCAGCGTGCCCAGATCACCGGCAATCAGTATGAAGCGGTCCAGTCCGGTGCCACGCAATGCGGCGTTGAGATCAGCGAGTTTGCCGCGTTTCCGCTCGTGGCCGATCCAGCGGCGTTCGGTGAGGTTCCACTGGCGCGGTCGGTGAAACAGGAAAAAACGATCCGCGATGGCGGTGGCGTATTGCTGGTTGAGACCCTCGATGCGCCGCTGCGCGAGCCGCAGGAGGTCCTCGTCACCGGGCAGCGTGGCGCTGTCGGCGTCGGCAAAATCCGTCAACAGCGCAAAGTGCAGATTGCTGTCGCGATTGCCGAGAAAGCGCACCTCCAGCGCTTCGACCAGCTCCTCGATGTCCTGCGCCTTGGCCAACATGCTCGGCACGACCACCAGCGTGCGTGCGCTGGTCGGGATGCCGCCGGAGTAGTCCATGCGTGGCAGCAACTCCGGTGCCACGACCAGCGTCGCGAACCAGTTGAGCAGGCTCAGCCCGAGTTGGCTGGCCAGCAGTGCGGCGGGTACCGCGATGAGGACCAACATCCACATTGGGACGCCGTCGCTGGCTGCCGCCTCCAGCAAAGGCGCCGCGAAGGCGAAGGTCAGGGCGGCGAGCAGCCCAAGATAGACCGGCAGCGGCGTTTTCTTGACCCGTCGGCGCCAGCGTACGCCCAGCGGAGGAAGCACGCCGAGGCGTTGCTCCAGCACGGGGCGCCCACGATCAACCAGGTAATAGCCAACATGATCGCGGTTGTCCCTTACTGCTACGGCGCTGGCGCTGGAACACGCAACGGCGCCCAGTGCGATCTGCAGCTCGGGCAAGCGGTGGCGCCGCGCGAGCATTTCGACGACATGGCGATAGTGATCGCGGGTGACAAAATCCATGGCCGGATAAACTCCGGCCGGGTCCGTGCGCAGGGCTTCCTCCACCGCGCTGGTGTTTTCGACGAAATCACGCCAGTCGATGGATGACAGTGTACGCAGGCTGCCAATGCTGTTGCCGATGGAAACCTGATTGGCGGCCTGATCCTGCGCCTCCAGTTGCACCAGATGCTCGACGCTCTGCCCGGTTTCGGACAGGCGCTGCTCGATCCAGCTCAGAGGCAGTGCCAATGCCGGACTCTGACCTTGCAGACGCCGCGCCATCTCGGCCACGAACGCACCGGTCATGGACGGGTCCGAACGCGCCATGTCGGCAACCACCAGCACCACGCTCTTGGGGTCGGTTTCGGCGGTCGTGGTCATCGCCTCGGCCCAGCGCGCCGCCTCGTTGCGATCGCGCCAGTCGATCATCACGCGCGCCGCCACGCGGCGCAGGTTCTCGATCAGCGCCAGACGCAACATGATCGGCACGGCCCACAGTTCACCCAGCTTGAGCGGGGCGACGGTCTGGTAGGCACGCACGAACCGGCTGAGGCCAACCGTGTCCACCCGCCCGTCGCCGTGGGAGATGACTTCCAGGGCCAGGTCGTACACCCGCGGCAAACCTGCCGACGGGCCATTGTCCAGACGCGGCAACTCGTGACTGTAGCCCTTGGGCAGATGCCGGCGGGCGATGCGGATCTGCTCCTCGATCAGGTAAAAATTGTCGAGCAACCACTCTGCCGCGGGCGTGATGCGCTGGTGCTGATGGCTGGCACCGGTCAGGCGCTCGCCGGCGCGTGCCAACAGCACTTCGTTGTCGGCCAGGCGCTTGAGCAGCAAGTCGGCGCTGGAATGCTCGCTCAGCCGATGCTGGGCGCCCAGCGTCCGCCCATGTTGTTCCATTTGATCGGCGCTGAACAACTCCGAGCGCAGCGCAGTCTCCTGCGCCGGGCGGGCGGTCGACGTGCCGCGTTGCCGGCGCCCACGTCCGGACGTGTTGAAGATATCGCCAATTTTCAAGTCCAGCGTTCCTTACCCGAGCAGACCCCGCCAGCACCGCAACACGCGGCTGGTTCGCGCGGGCAGTGGCGCCCGCCCGGAGGCTGCACCATACGCGAACGCGTGTGAAAGCCGCGCGCGTTAGGATGCACCAGTTGTCCACCTGTCTGGAGTGTCATGTCCCTACTCATCCGAGCAGCCACCGCTGCCGACATGCCCGATCTGTGCGCCTGGAATGCAGCCATGGCATGGGAGACCGAGCGCAAGACACTGGAACCCGCGCGGTTGCGGCGCGGTGTCGCCGGCGTGCTGGCGCAACCCACGCGAGGCTTCTACTTGTTGGCCGAGAGCGCCGGAGCCGCGGTGGGCAGTCTACTCGTGACGTATGAGTGGAGCGACTGGCGCTGCGGCGACTTCTGGTGGATCCAGAGCGTGTATGTGGTTGCCACGGCACGTCGACAAGGCGTGTTTCGCGCTCTGTACGCAGCGACGGAACAGCGCGCACGTGACGCCGGCGCGGTAGGGTTGCGCCTGTACGTGGAGACGGAGAACACGGCGGCGCAGTCCACTTACGCAAGCCTCGGCATGCAGCGCTGTCACTACGCCATGTACGAAGCGGGATTTGTCGCGGACGGGACGCCACTCAGCGCGCCGCCGACCGCCGCACCTTGAGCGGCAGCAGCGGCCGGGCATCGAGCCGCGCGTTGCCCTGGGCGATCAACTGTGCCTCGCCGATGCCAAAGCGCTGCGCTTGCCAGCACCCCGGCGATCGCTCAGGAAGGCGTGCTGCGCGGCGGTCATCACGCCTTCGGCGAGCACCTTTGCCATGCCGCAAACTTCGCCAAGGACGCGGCTGATACCGATCGCCGGGTGCCAAGCGCGTGACGTGAGGACGCCGGCAGTGGCTCAATGCACGGCGGCGGTTGGCGCGCCCAGACCGCCATGGGCATCCAGCCAGACACGACCGAGCGCGTGCAGGTCGCCGGGTATCGCGTAGTGGTCGGCGAGCACCGCCAACAGCGGGCCAAGTGCCTGCGGGCGCAGTGGATAAGCGTGCGCCAGCATGCGTGCGACGCCGCCCGCAGCGCGTTGTGCCACGCTGATCGCGACCACGCCCAGACCCGGCGCCTCATGGGCAAACAACGCCGGCGGGTCGTAGCCGGGGTCAGCTTCAGCAAACATTTCCAGCAGATAGCCGACGCCGCTTGCCGTGGTGTGGCCGGCGGCTGCCTGCAGGTGCAGCGGCACACGATGTGCATCCAGCAACAGCGCATACTGGCGCAGTTCAAAGATGATCCCGGCAAAGTCATGCGCGCGCTGACTATCGTCGCTGTCCTGGGCGGCCAGCCACTGCGCCGGGGATTGCGCCAACACCATCTGCCCGCTGAATTCCAGCGACAGGCCGCGCACGGTCATGCTGCTGGCGTCCTGCTCAGGGGTCAGCAAGGCCACTTCCAGCAAGTCCCACAGCGGCGCCAGCGCGACGTGCTCATATTGCACGCACATCAGGGCCAGCACGTCGTTGCGGCTCACGTAACGCACATGGGCCAGGCGCACGCCGAGCGTGCGCATCAGCCAGTCTGCGGTGTGCTTGCCGGCCTCACCCCGACCAATCAGCTGGTCCTCGAGGTATTCGGACAACTCCGCGGCGAGTTCTGGTGGCGTGAGCAGACTCATGGGCATCAGTCGCAGCGGACCGTCGGCATACTCGGCGGACGGCTCCAGGATCGGCGCCGGCATGTGGCCTTCGTGGCTGCCAAAGGCCACCACGTTGTCAAGGTGTCCGCGCGGCACACGTCGCGCCAGCTCATCCAGCGTGGCCCACACCGGGAAGCCCGGGCGCAGCAACTCCACCGAGTCCAGCACAGCGCCTGCCAGCGCCAGACGCGCGGCGCCAACCTTGGGAATCAGCGCGTGCAGATCGGTCGCGATCATGGCGGCGAGTTCTGCGGCTTCGTCGCGCGTCAGCGTGCGTCGTGACGGCGTTTCTCCTTCCACCAGTTCCAGCGCCAGCGCCAACGGCAAGGCCACGGAGGTTTGTGCTTCCACAAGCAGTAATCCACGCAATGAAGACAATCAATTCTACCGGCCGATCCGCCGTTCAGCGTTTTGGGCTTTCGCCGCGCGGCACGGCGGGTTAGCCTTGAAGCACTTGGTATGTGGGCTGCGGCGAGCATGGAGAAGAAGCAAAGGCGGGTTGCGGTCATCGGCGGGGTACGCATTCCGTTCTGTCGCAACAACACTGCGTATGCCGACGTCGGCAACTTCGGCATGTCGGTCAAGGTGCTTGGTGCGCTGGTGGAACGCTTCGGCCTGCATGGCGTGGAATTGGGCGAGGTCGCACTGGGCGCGGTGATCAAGCATTCGCTGGACTGGAATCTTGCGCGCGAAGCCCTGCTCAGTTCCGGGCTCGCGCCCACCACGCCGGGCATCACCACGGCGCGGGCGTGTGGCACGTCGCTGGACAACACCATCATCGTCGCCAACAAGATCGCCTGCGGACAGATCGAGGCCGGAATTGCCGCCGGCTCGGACACCACCAGCGACGTGCCGATTGTCTACGGCACCCGTCTGCGCAAGCGGTTGCTGGCGATGAACCGGGCCAAGACCCCGCTGGACAAGATGAAAGTGGCGTTGCGCGGCTTTTCGCTGCGCGAACTGAAACCATCGTTTCCTGGCGTGGCCGAGCCGCGCACCGGCAAGTCGATGGGCGATCACTGCGAGCAGATGGCCAAGCACTGGCACATCACTCGCGAGGCGCAGGATCAACTTGCGCTGGACAGCCATCGCAAGTTGGCGGCCGCGTACGAAGCAGGTTTTTTTGACGATTTGCTGGTGCCGTTTCGCGGGCTCAAACGCGATGGCTTTCTGCGCCCGGACTCCACGCTGGAGAAGCTGGCCACACTCAAGCCGGCGTTCGACAAGACCTCTGGGCACGGCACGTTGACCGCCGGCAATTCGACCGGCCTGTCCGACGGCGCCGCTGCGGTGCTGCTCGGCAGCGAAGACTGGGCGGCGCAACGCGGCTTGCCGATCCAGGCTTTCGTGCGCGACGCGGAAGTGGCTGCGGTGGACTTTGTCCATGGCGAAGGCTTGCTTATGGCGCCGACGATTGCCGTGCCGCGCATGCTTGCCCGCAATGGCCTGAGCCTGCAGGATTTCGATTACTACGAAATTCACGAAGCGTTTGCCGCGCAGGTGTTGTGCACGTTGCAAGCGTGGGAAAGCGCGGAGTACTGCAAGCAGCGCCTTGGCCTGGACGCGCCACTGGGCAGCATCGACCCGGCAAAGCTCAACGTCCATGGTTCCAGCCTCGCCGTCGGCCATCCGTTCGCCGCAACCGGCGCACGGCTCGTCGCCACCATGGCAAAATTGCTGGAGCAAAAGGGCTCCGGGCGCGGGCTGATCTCCATCTGCACGGCAGGTGGCATGGGTGTCACCGCAATCCTCGAACGCCCGTGAGAACGGCGCGTTTCGTGCGGAGCCGTGGTGGGGTCAGCCGCCCGAACCCTGGTGAGTGCGGCCCGCAGGCGCGGCAATCGCGAGCCGTTTCGCCGCCAATATCAGGAACCAGGATCGCGGCTGAAGCCGTTCCCGCAAATGCCACGACAAGCGCTGGCACAGGCTCGCTGCGGGCAGCGTGCACTCTGCGCGTGACCATCGCCATGCCATGTTGCGTCTGCGCACCACCGTCACCTTGAGCGCGCTGGCGCTGGCGCTTGGCGTGGCCGGCACCGGCTGGCTGAGCACGCTCACAGGGAGCGGCTATGTGGCGTCGCCGCGGGTTGCCCACGCGTCCGCGCAGCGCGCGGCACCGACTGCCCTGGCGCATGCACCGCGGCAGCGGCCGACGCGCGCGCGGCGCGTACAAGTGCAAACCAACCGTGCGTCGCAGACGGACAGCTATGGCGCGCGCGGACTCGCCGTCGCGGAAGACAACCCGCGCACGCCGCAAACC
>CAJDVT010000073.1_pt1 | contig 12356 bp, 7 predicted proteins | sample 7391411 | NCBI WGS metagenome assembly CAJDVT01 (sample SAMEA7055698, study PRJEB34461) | soil metagenome | biome: terrestrial ecosystem; feature: Peninsula; material: soil | place: Antarctica | collected 2016 | reverse complement strand
AGCGCTGGTATTGAAGTCACCGATAGCTGCAACCAGATCGGTCACCGCCGCACGCTCGGCTTCGCTCAGGTCCGGATTCCAGCTATCGAGAATCAACACTACGCGGGTTTGCGTGCTGCGGTTCCACGCTTCGTGTTCGAACGTATCGTCGAACGTGACGCAATGCCCGGCTTGCCATGCGTGAATTTGTCCGCCCACGCGCAGTGCGCAGTCCGGCGGCACGATCAGTGGCAGGTGCGTAACCAGACGCGTGTTGGTCACGCCGCGGTGCGGCAGGATGTGGGTGCCGGGACGCAACACCGAAAACAGCGTTTCGGGTGCGTGATCGCGAATGCGTACCATCGATGCCTGTGCCAGCAGCTCGGCGGTTTGCGGGCAACGCGTGCAATGCGCGTCGAAGCGTTCGCCGTGACGGTAGAAGAAGTATGCGTCCCATGCGGCTGGGGTAGCGCCGGAAGCGCGCAAGTAGGCTTCGGCTTCTTCGGGCAGGCCTGATTGCAGAAACGATTCGAGATGCTGTGGCTCGGCCAGGACCTCGTGCAGTTCCTCGCGAATGCGCGATGCACCCGCTTCCAGTGCGTCCTGCCACGGAAAGCGTTCACGCGCATAAAACGGCGTGGGCGGCAGCCCGGGAAAATACAGAAACTTCGGCGCCTGGCGCGGATCGGGCAAGTTCGCAGGTTGCTGGTGCAGAAAGATCGCCAGGCATTGATCCACGCGCGTCAGTTCGGACCGGCCGTAGCGTTGACGGAGTGGCTCAAGCGTTTCTTCAAACAGTTGCTGGCGGCCGGCGTCCACGTAATTCATGGCTCGCTTGACGACGTCGCGCAGCGCCGGTGCGGTGGTGGTATCGCTGATCCAGCGGCCTTGTGCTTGCGCGCTGGCAAGCGCCTTGAAATATTCGATCAATGCGGCTTGCGGCTGACCCAGTTGTTCCAGTGCGGTGGCCAGACGCAGCCAGAAACTGCAGCGCTTCGATGTCCCCGGGGACGAGTTCCAGCAAGCGTGCAAACGATTGCTGGGCCAGCAATATGTCGCCGTTGCGGCGCTGGATGCGGGCGCGTCGTCGGCACTCGTCAGCGTCGTCGTTGGGTGCTGTGCTCATGGCGGATGCCGTACTGGTTGCGAACGTTTTGTGGAAACCGGGTGCGCGACTCGACCGGGCCGCGCTGTGGCGGCCTGGCCTGTCCGGACTGGAAGTCAGTAGCGCGGCACGTCGTGATCGATTTCGCGTGCCCAGGCGTCCATGCCGCCGTCCACGTTGGCGATGTCGGTGAAACCATGCGCGGCAAACCGCTCGGCCATGGCGTGGCTGGATACGCCGGTGTGGCAGATAAACGCCAACGCCGTGTCGCGCGGCAGTGCGGCCAGGCTTGCATAGCCCTCGTCTTCAAGTACGCGCGCTGCAGCCAACGGCGCGGCCGCCGCCCGGCCAGCGGCGGGGCGCACGTCGACCAGAGTGATATCGTTGTCCTTCAGTCGGGCCTGGAGCTGCTGCACGCTGAGCGATTTGATCGCCTGTGCACCGGGGAATTTCAAGCTCAGGCCTTCACCCTGCACGGTGGACACCCAGTCAATCACGATGCCCTGGGCGCGCTGTGCGCTGGCCGGATCAAAGTGCACTTCCAGTCCATTCGCGTGTGCGACGATGTCATGTTCGCCGGCCGGCGCGAGCTGGAAACCGGCGCTGTGGTCCGGACCGATTTCCAGATGCAGTGCCACGTCCTGCGCGTGCCCGGTACCGTCACGAATGGCCTCGGCGGCAGCATCGGTGATGGTGATGACCGGTGGCGTACGGTCCGGTGCAGGCAGGCCGAACAACGTGTACAACTCGCCGCTGGTGTACATCTGGCGGATGATGTCCGCACCGCCGACCAGTTCGCCACCCACGTAGAGCTGGGGAATCGTCGGCCAGTCACCGTAGGTCTTGATGCCGTCGCGGATTTCCGGATCGTCGAGCACGTTGACCGTGTGGTAGTCGGGCAACAGTTCGTTCAACGTGTTGGTTGCGGCCAACGAAAAGCCGCACATCGGCTGCGCGCGGTCGCCTTTCATGAACAGCACCACGCGGTTCGCGTGCAGGACGGTTTCAATGCGTTCGCGCGTGGCGCTGTCGAGTGACATGAGAGGCTCCAGCAAAATAACGTCCATGATACAGCCCGACACCATGCTGAAGCTGAAGCCCCGGCTTCAAGGCTGCGCCTGGGTCGGCGCGCCCGGCGCGAGCCATGCGTCCCGGGCAAGCGGCGCGATGGCATCCGTCCAGCGCTGGTACTGCGCGCCGGAAGGGTGCAATCCGTCGGCGGTCAGCAGGCCGGGGTACTGCCGTGAGATCGCGGTGACATCGCACCACTGTGCGCCGGCACGAGTGGCTTCGGCGCGGGCTATGGCGTTGAAAGCGTCAACGTCGTGCGCAATGCACAGCGCGTCCCGCTCCTGCTGGCGGGCAAACGGGGTCAGCCCCCAGTCGGGGATGGACACCACCACTACGCGTTGGGCATAACCATCGGCGAGCGCCACCGCGCGCGCCAGCAGCGCGGAAAATTCGCTGCGGTAGGCATCCCTGGCTTCACCGCGATACTGGTTGTTGACACCGATCTGCAGGGTCACCAAATGACGCTGCGCGGTCAGCGCGGCGGCGTCCATCGCCTGACCCAGGTCGCCGGTGGTCCACCCGGTACGCGCAAGGATCTGTGGATCGCCGACAGCCACGCCGCGATGCTCCAGCGCGCGTGCAAGCTGTGCTGGCCAAGACTCGCGTGCGGTTACCGCCTCACCGACGGTGTAGGAATCGCCCAGCGCGAGATAGTGCTGCACCGTCGCCGATTTCATGCCCGGCGGCGGACAGCATCGCGACTGGCGCCGACGGATGGCACTCAGGCAACCACGGCTTGCGCCGCAGTGGCCGGCTGCAACTGTTCGGCGGCCATGCGCTGCAGCAGGCGCTCCATGCGCACGAACACTTCGCGCAGTTGCGCTGCCGGCGGCAACAGCGTCATGCGAAAATGTCGGTTGTCCGGCGCGTTGAAGCTGCTGCCGGGCACGACGAGCACGGATTCTTCCTGCAGCAGGCGCAGGGCAAAGTCGTTGTCATCGAAAACCGGGATGCGCTCGGCGCGGATTTGGGGGAACGCGTACAGCGCACCGGCCGGCGCGACCACGCTGAGGTAGTGGCTGGCGTTGATGGCTTCGAGCGTAATGCGCCGCGCCTCGTGCAGGCGTCCGCCGGGTGCCGTCAATGCATTGATCGTTGGCTCACCCTGGAGGGCAGCGGGAATGGCCCATTGCGCCGTGACGTTTGCGCACAGGCGCAATGCGGCCAACAACTGCATGGCATCGCGATAGGCTGCAGTGGTGGCGACATCACCAGACAGGCTCATCCAGCCGATGCGATAACCACACGCACGGTAGGCTTTGCTCAAGCCGCTGAAGCTCAGGCATGGTACGTCGCCGGCGACCCCGGCCAGCGGCTGGAAGGACGCGCCGTCGTACAGAATCTCATCGTAGATTTCGTCGCTCAGCAGCAGCAGATGATGGCGCGCGGCAACAGCCACGAGACTTTCCAGCAGCTCGCGTGGATACACCACGCCAGTCGGATTGTTGGGGTTGATCAGCACCAGCGCGCGCGTGCGCGGCGTGATCAAAGCCTCGATTTCCCCCGGATCAGGCAAGTGACCGCTCTCAGCCGCGCAGCGGTAATAGCGTGGGTGACCGCCGTTGAGGATGGTCGCGGCACTCCAGAGCGGGTAGTCGGGACTGGGCAACAACACCTCGTCGCCCGGCTGCAGGAGCGCGCGCAGGCTGATGTCGATGAGTTCGCTGACACCGTTGCCGATGAAAATACGCTCGATGCCGACGTCCCGGGCACCTTGTGCGCGTTGCCGCTCGGCGATCACCTCGCGCGCGATTTCCAGGCCCTGTTCGTGACCATAAGCTTCGCTGTCGTGCAGGTGACTGGCAATGGCCTCGTGCAGGTGGGCTGGCACCGCGAAACCATAGCGCCCCGGATTGCCGATGTTCAGCTTGATGATGTCGTGGCCAGCGGCGTCCATTTCGCGCGCCCGCCGGGTGAGCGCGCCACGAATTTCATAGCGCACATCGGCAAGAACTGCGCTGGGTATCAAAGCGGGCAAGATGCGTATCCTGTCAGGTGCCGTGCCGACGCGGCGGCGGCTCAGGTGCAGATGCTAGCAGCGGCTGGAGCGCGTGCGTACCAGGGCACTATCGGCGGTTCCCCCACATCGGCCCGGTGCGGGGCATAATTGGCAAAACCGTGCAGACAGATCTCCCATGAGTGACGCCGAATCGATCGAACGCCTGCGCCGTATCGGCTGGCGTGGTGATGCGCTTGCGCAATCCGGATTGCGTATAGCGCGCGTGGTAGTCCAGCATCGCGCCGGGTATGAACTGCACGATGGCCAGTCGCTGTTTGGCGCGCAACCGGATGGGCACTTTCTGAAACGTGGCATCGACCCCACATTGCGGCCGGTGGTCGGCGATTTTGTCGAGGTGGAAGCAGGCGCGCCGCCGCACATCATGCGGGTGTCGCCACGACGTACGGTGTTGTCGCGGGCCGGCGCCGGAGAGCGCTACGATCAACAGATCATCGCCAGCAATATCGATTACGTATTTGTGCTCACCGGGCTCGATGGCGATTTCAACCCCGCCCGTATCGAGCGCTATCTGTCGCTGATTGAAGGCTCCGGCGCGCGGCCGGTGGTCCTGCTGAGCAAACTGGACACGCGCGATGATGCGCACGAACAGATTGCCGCGCTGCGCGAACGTCTGTCCGCAGACACACCGATCATTCCGTTGAATGGCAAGGATCCCGCCTGCGTGGCGCTGCTCGCGCCGTACCTGCAGCTCGGTGACAGTGTGGTGCTGGTGGGTTCATCAGGTGCGGGCAAGTCCACTTTGACCAACACCTTGCTGGGCACGGCGCGCATGGCGACGGCCGAGGTGCGCGCCAGTGACAGCCGCGGCCGGCACACCACGACGCGACGCGCGCTGCTGCAATTGCCCAGTGGGGGTTGCCTGATTGACACGCCGGGCATGCGCGAACTCAAACTCACCGGCGAGGAAAACCTCGACCTGTTCGCGGACATCGAAGCGCTGGCCGAGAGCTGTCGCTTTGCCGATTGCGGCCACGGTAGCGAACCGGGTTGCGCGGTGCAGAGCGCGCTGGACACCGGCGAACTCACGGCCGAGCGCTGGCGCAATTATCTGAAGCTGCACGATGAGCGCGAGGACCAGGCCGCATCGCTGGAAGCGCGCCTGCGCCGTCAGCGTGGTGGGCGTCCGATGGAAAAACCGCGCGGCGTGCGTGACACCCGCGAGCGCGAGTAGTGCGCCCGGCGCAGCACCTGGGGGTGGCGTGAACGCGTTGCCGGTCAGTGCAAGCTTGCGGCGCTATGCGGAGCTCGACCAGCGGTTGCTGGCAGCGGTGCGCGGCGTGCATATCCTGGGGACGGTGGCGTGGCCGGCGTCACTTGAGAGTCGTCTGATCGCGGACTTTGCGCGTGGTCAGGTGAGCTTGCCGCAGGTGAAATACGTGCGGCCGGATTTTTCCGCGACGCACGCCGAGCTTGTCGCGATCGAAGCGGCCACCACCAGCCACGACCCGCTGGATGTCGATCCTCTGGGAGACTACTTGCGCTGCACGGCCGAATCCTGGCGCCGTGCGGCCGACATGCTCGAGGCCGTGGGCACCGCTGGCGTGACTGCACCGTCGCTCGCACTGTATGGGCGGCCGCTGGATCTGATCCCGGGCAGCCAGCGCAGCAATCTGGACGCGGCGCACCATTTCGTGGCGCTGGCCGATGAGCTGGGTGCCGGCCTGTTGGCGGAAGAGCAGTTTGCCGAAGTGAGCGTGGATGCCTTGCGTGCAGACCTCGCCGCTACGCTGGACGGGTTTTTCGGTGCTGGCGTGATTGCGGTGGAGATTGATCCCGAACTCACCGCCAAGGCAGCGGCTGGCGCCACGCGCATCCGCCTGCGTGGTGGTGCCAGCTTCAGTGAATACGACCGTCATCAGCTGCTTGCACACGAGGCGCTGGTCCATTCGCTCACGGCGCTGAATGGCCGACGCCAGCCGTTGCTGGTCTCGATGGCGCGCACGTCACCGCGTGTCACCGCGACTCAGGAAGGGCTGGCGATGTTTGCCGAGCTGATGTCGGGCGTAATTGACATCACCCGACTCAAACGCATCAGCCTGCGCATCGTGGCCATCGACATGGCTCTGAACGGCGCGGACTTCGTACAGGTATACCGCTTCTTCAGCGACTGCGGGCAGAGCGTAGTCGACAGTTTTCACTCCGCACAGCGCGTGTTTCGCGGTGTGCCGGTGACCGGTGGTGCAGCGTTTGCCAAGGACAATGTGTACCTGTCCGGCCTGCTCACCGTGCACACATTTTTCGGTTGGGCTTTGAAGCAGCGACGCATGGAGCTGTTGCGCCACTTGTTTGCCGGCAAGCTGGCATTGGCGGACGTGATGACATTGCAGCCGCATTTTGCCAGTGGCGCCATTCTGCCGCCACGTTGGCTGCCACCATGGATGCAGCAGGTGCATGGTCTGGCCGGCAAGCTCGCATTTTCGGTGTTCATCAATGGCATAGCGATGGATCAGGTCGATCCAACCACATGGTCAGGCGCCGTGTGAACACAGGGCGGACGGGTGGCCGGTGCTAACATCTCTGTGAGCTGCCGCCGTGTGGGCGTGCGCGATTCCTTCATTGAAAAAGCATATCCATGGCCCTCTCCGAAGAACTGCGTCTTGCCGCGCTTGAATACCATCGCCTGCCGCATCCGGGCAAGATCAAGGTCACTCCCACCACGTCATTGCTGACCCAGCGCGATCTGTCGCTGGCGTACTCGCCCGGTGTTGCTGCAGCGTGCGATGCCATTGTTGCCGACCCCACCACGGCTGCCGAATACACGGCGCGCTCCAATCTGGTCGCGGTGATCACCAACGGCACGGCGGTGCTGGGTTTGGGCGACATCGGGCCGCTGGCAGCCAAGCCGGTGATGGAAGGCAAGGGTATCTTGTTCCAGAAATTTGCCGGCATTGACGTATTCGATATTGAAATTGACGAGAACGACCCGGACAAACTGGTCGACATCATTGCCAGCCTGGAGCCGACATTTGGCGGCATCAATCTTGAGGACATCAAGGCTCCGGAGTGTTTCGTCGTCGAGCGCAAACTGCGCGAGCGCATGAAGATCCCGGTGTTCCACGACGATCAGCACGGCACCTCGATCATTGTCGGCGCGGCGGTGCTGAATGCGCTGGTGGTGGTGGACAAGCGCATTGAGGATGTGCGCGTGGCCACGACGGGCGTCGGCGCCGCAGGCATCGCCTGTCTGGACATGCTGGTGGCGTTGGGCGTAAAGCGCGAGCACATCCTGGCGCTGGATCGCGACGGTGTGCTGCACAACGAGCGCACCGACCTCGACCCGGACAAGCAGCGGTACGCGCGGGACACATCCAAGCGGACGTTGGCGGCGATCGTCGACGGTGCGGATATCTTCCTGGGCCTGTCCGCCGGCGGCATCCTCAAGCCGGAGATGCTGGCCACCATGGCCGCCCGCCCCATCGTGTTTGCGCTGGCCAACCCCAATCCGGAGATCACGCCCGAGGAGGCCAAGGCCGTGCGCCCTGACTGCATCATGGCCACCGGACGCTCGGACTATCCAAATCAGGTCAACAACGCGCTGTGTTTCCCCTATCTGTTCCGTGGCGCGCTGGATGTCGGCGCCACCGTAATCAACGAGGCCATGAAGGTGGCCTGCGTCAAGGCCATTGCTGCGCTGGCGCGCCGCGAGTCGTCTGACGTCAGCGCCCGCGCGTATGGCGGCAAGCCGCCAAGTTTCGGTGCCGACTACCTGATACCGCAGCCCTTCGATCCACGCTTGTTGCTGCAATTGCCACCCGCGGTGGCAAAGGCGGCGATGGAATCGGGCGTGGCGACGCGCCCGATCACCGACTTTGCCGCCTACGCTGATCGCCTGAACAGTTTCGTGTTTCGTACCGGGTTGTTGATGAAACCGGTGTTCGAGCGGGCGAAGGCAGCGCCATGTCGGATTGCCTATGCGGAGGGCGAAGAGGAAACCGTGCTGCGGGCCGTACAGACCGTGGTCGACCAGGGTCTGGCGATGCCGATATTGATCGGCCGGCCCGACGTCATCGAGAAACGCATCAAGCGCGCTGGCCTGCGCCTCAAGCCTGGCGTGGATGTGGAAGTAGTCAACATTCATTCCGACCCGCGATTCGATGCGTACTGGCAGCTCTACCACCGCTTGATGGAGCGCCGCGGCGTGACCCCGTCGATGGCCAAGGCCGTGGTGCGTTCTCGGCCCACGGCCATTGCTTCGCTGATGGTGGAACGCGGCGAAGCCGACGCCATGATCTGCGGCCTGGTTGGCCAGTATCAAAGCAAGTTGCGCTATATCCGCAACATTATCGGCATGGACGTGGGCGTCAGCGAGCCGTCAGCGATGGCGGCAGTTGCCACGGAGAAGGGTACGTTCTTTTTCCTCGACACCCATGTGCAGGAGGACCCCAGTGCCGAGCAGATTGCCGAGGCAACGCTGCAGGTCTCCATTCGCCTGAAGCTGTTCGGCATCACGCCGAAAATCGCCTTGTTGTCGGCCAGCAATTTCGGCAGCCGCGATACCTGCGGCGCGCACAAGATGCACAAGGCGCTCGCCCTCATCCGCGCTCGCGCGCCGGATCTGGAGGTGGAAGGCGAGATGCAGGCTGACACTGCGTTGGTACCCGCGCTGCGCGAGCAGCTTTTCCCGCATTCGCGGCTGGAGGGCAAGGCCAACGTGTTCGTGTTTCCGAACCTCGACGCGGCGAACATCGCCTACAACATGACGCGCATGCTCAGCGATGGCGTGGTGATCGGTCCGATCCTGATGGGTATCGCCAAGCCGGCGCATATTCTGATGCCGCAATCCACCGTGCGCCGCGTGGTCAACATGACCGCCGTGGCGTGCGTCGAAGCGCAAATCCGCGCGGGGATTCGCCAGCAGGCTTGACCACTCACGGGAGCATCACCATGCGGCTCACCCTACCGGATGTGCAGGAAATGCCGCACTGCCTGGCGACGCGTGATCCACTAGGCATCCAATGAATCCGGACTCGAAGCTGCGCGCGTTGGCGCGCCGATTGCCGCCGTTGTACTGGCTCAAAGGTTTGGCCAACTATCTGCGTTTTCGTCGTGAGCTGGCGCGCGAAGAGCGGGTCTACCGTGCCGGCGAGCAGACCGGGTTGCCGCCGCCACTATTACGCTACCGCGTGCATCGCGCGTTTGATGCCGCGAGCTACATCGACAACGGCCACGCGATTGCCGAGGCGCTGTCGGCTGCACTGCACGGCGCTGGCGTCGAACTGTGCAATCTGGATGTGCTGGATTTCGCCTGCGGACCGGGGCGGGTAATCCGGGAATTCCAGACATATACGCACGGGTGTCGCCTGTATGGTTCGGACATCGACGCCGAAGCCATCGCATGGGCGCAGGCGCACTTGGCCGACGTTGCGACGTTCTCCATCAACCGCGTCGCTGCTCCCAGCGACTTCGCGGACAATCAGTTCGACGTCATCTATTGCGTGTCGCTGTTCACTCATCTCGACGAGCGCTCGCAGGACGAGTGGCTGCATGAAATGGCTCGCATCCTCAAGCCCGGCGGCGTGTTTGTCACCACGACGCACGGCCGCCACGCGCTGCGCAGTTGTACCGCAGGGGAGCGTGCGCAATTGGAGCGCGAGGGCTTTGTCTACCGCGTTGATCGCAAGGGCCGATTCAAAGTTGATGGTCTTCCCGACTTCTACCAAACCGCATTCCACACCCGCAGCTACGTAGCCGCCCAGTGGGGCAGCGTTCTCTCGGTTGTTCAGCACATCGAAGGGGGCTTGAACGGCCACCAGGACATCGTGGTGATGCGCAAGTGAGCTGCAGATGCCCGGGTCACGCCGGCCTGCTTCGAGCAGGCTGCGCGACCCGGGCATCTGGCGATGCTCCGTGCTTCGTCGGCAGGCGTATTCCACAACGGATATTCCCCGCGCCAGCGCGCGGCGCGTGCCGGTTGGCGAGCATCCGGGACAGCCGCTAAACTGAGACGTTGATCCTGCCGTGCCCCCATGGCGGGAAACCCCAGCAATCTGGCGCCTGGCGCCGTGGAGACATGCTCATGGACCAGATCGACGACATCCTTGATCAGGACATCGATCCCACCGAAACGCGCGAGTGGATGGATTCGCTCGGGGCGGTGCTGGATCACGACGGCACCAAGCGCGCGCATTTTCTGCTGGAACGGATGGTCGACAGGACGCGTCGTTCTGGCGGTTACCTGCCGTTTGATCCGACCACGGCCTACGTCAACACCATTCCGCCAAACCAGGAGACGAAAAGCCCCGGTGATGCCGCGCTGGAATGGCGTATTCGCTCGATGATTCGCTGGAATGCGATGGCCATGGTGGTGCGCTGCAATCGCAAACCCGGTTCGCTGGGCGGCCACATCGCCAGCTTCGCGTCGTCGGCAACACTGTACGACGTCGGCTTCAACCATTTTTGGCGTGCCCCCTCGGAGAACCATCCGGGCGATCTGATCTGCTACCAGGGCCACTCCAGTCCGGGGCTGTATGCGCGCTCGTATCTGGAAGGCCGCATCAGCGAAGAGAAGCTTGACAACTTCCGGCTGGAAACCATTGGCCAACCCAGCCTGCCGTCTTATCCGCATCCGTGGCTGATGCCCGACTACTGGCAGGTGCCGACGGTGTCGATGGGTCTGGGGCCGATCCAGGCGATTTACCAAGCGCAGTTCATGAAGTATCTGGAAGCGCGTGGACTGGTGCCCAAGTCGGATCGCAAGGTGTGGTGCTTCCTCGGTGATGGTGAGGTGGATGAGCCCGAATCACTGGGTGCGATTTCAGTTGCAGGACGCGAGAAGCTCGACAACCTGATCTTCGTGATCAATTGCAACCTGCAGCGTCTTGACGGGCCGGTGCGTGGTAACGGCAAGATCATGCAGGAACTCGAAGGCGGCTTCCGCGGCGCCGGCTGGAACGTGATCAAGCTGATCTGGGGTTCCTACTGGGATCCACTGCTGGCGCGCGACACCAAGGGCGTGTTGCGCAAGCTGATGATGGAAACCGTCGACGGTGAATATCAGGCGTGCAAGGCATTGGGTGGCGCGTATACGCGCGAGCACTTCTTTGGCAAATATCCGGAGACGCGCGAGATGGTGGCCAACCTGTCCGATGAGGACGTGTGGCGCCTGAATCGCGGTGGCCACGATCCACACAAGGTCTATGCGGCGTATAACGCGGCCGTGCACACGCAAGGCATGCCGACCGTGATCCTCGCCAAGACGGTGAAGGGTTACGGCATGGGCACGGCTGGCGAGTCGATGAATATCGCCCATCAGGCCAAGAAAATGGACCACGAGGCGGTCCTGCTGTTCCGGGATCGCTTTCACATTCCGCTCACTGACCAGCAACTGGAAGGCGACGGCCCGGAGTCGGTGCCGTATTACCACCCCGGCATGGATTCACCCGAGGTCAAGTACATGCTGGAACGCCGCCGCGAGCTCGGCGGCTTCCTGCCCCAACGCCGCGAGAAATCCACGGTTTCACTGCCCGCGCCGGATCTGAAGGAATTTGCGTCCATCACCAAGGGCACCGGTGAACGCGAGATCAGCAACACGATGGCCCTGGTGCGGGGCATGAACCTGCTGTTGCGCAACAAGCAACTCGCGCCGCACGTAGTGCCGATCGTGGCCGACGAAGCGCGCACGTTCGGGATGGAGGGGATGTTTCGCCAGATTGGCATCTACGCACCGTTCGGGCAGAAGTACCGCCCGCAGGACGCCGACCAGTTGCTGTACTACCGCGAAGCTGAGGATGGGCAGGTGTTGCAGGTGGGCATTACCGAGGCCGGAGGGGTGTCGGCGTGGATTGCCGCGGGCACCAGTTATTCGGTATCCAACCAGCCGATGCTGCCGTTCTTCATCTTCTATTCGTTCTTCGGCTTCCGTCGCGTCGGCGACCTGATCTGGGCCGCCGGTGACCAGCGCACCCGCGGCTTCCTGATCGGCGCTACCGCCGGTGCCAGTTTTCCCGGCGAAGGCCTGCAGCATTCGGACTGCACGTCGCACCTGGTGGCCGGTACCGTTCCCAACTGCCGGGCTTACGATCCCACCTACTCCTACGAGGTGGCGGTGCTGCTGCACCATGGCATCAAGGAGATGTACGAGGAGCAGCGGGACCTCTTCTACTACATCACCACCACGAATGAGAACTACACCCACCCGGACATGCCCGAAGGCAGCTACGACGGCATCGTCAAGGGCATGTA
>CAJDVT010000102.1_pt1 | contig 12402 bp, 11 predicted proteins | sample 7391411 | NCBI WGS metagenome assembly CAJDVT01 (sample SAMEA7055698, study PRJEB34461) | soil metagenome | biome: terrestrial ecosystem; feature: Peninsula; material: soil | place: Antarctica | collected 2016 | reverse complement strand
GTCGGTGAGCTTGGTCGGGATCACCTCGACCAGATGCATGTAGCGCGGCGGATTGAAGAAATGCACGCCGCTGAAGCGATGCCGCATGTCCTCCGGCAACGCCGCGGCCAGGCCGTTGATCGACAGGCCGGAGGTATTCGAAGCGATGATCGCGGTCTTCGACAGATGCGGGGCAATCTTCCTGTACAGGTCAAGTTTCCAATCCATGCGCTCGGCAATCGCCTCGATGACCAGGTCGACGTTCTGCAGATGTTCCAGATCGTCGTCGTAGTTGGCCGGAATGATGGCGCTGGCCAGACCAGGCTCGGCCAGCGGTGCTGGCGACAGCTTCTTCAGATTGGCGATGGCTTTCAAGGCGATGCCGCTCTTGGGGCCTTCCTTTGCCGGCAGGTCAAACAACACCGTTTCAACGCCGGCATTGGTGAGGTGGGCGGCAATCTGTGCGCCCATGACGCCAGCGCCCAATACGGCGGCCTTGCGGATGTGTAGCGCTGATGGGGATAACGGTGCGGCAGTCATGGGCCTTCTCCAATAATGCGAACTGACAATGAAAACGCTGGTGAGGTCGCCCGGCTCACACGTGAGTGAGTCCGGCGACGGCGAAACGAATGAGGTGTTGCGCGGTCTGCTCGCGATGTGCACGCTCGCTGACGTCCTTGGGACGCTGGATCATGCCGAAGCCGGACATGGCGTGGGTCAGCGCGCCGGTCACCAGATCGATGCGCCAGTAAAGTTCGCGTTTGGCCAGTTGCGGCAGCAAACGCGCAAATTCAGCGGTGAACTGGCGCATGACGTGACCGTAGTTCTCTGACAGGAATTGGCGCAGGCGGTCATCGTGCTCGGCGAATGCGCGAGCCAGCACGCGCATGAACAGGGCACCGCTATCGTCGTGGGAAAGTTCCAGTGCCGGGCGGATGTAAGCGGCCAGCACGTCTTCAATCGTGGTGTCAGCACATCCCTCGATCTGCCCCAAGGCGTCCATGCGTCGGGTATTCAGAGCGTCCAGACGGCGTCGGAATACCTGTTCTACCAATTTTTCCTTCGAGCCGAAGTGGTAGTTGACCGCTGCCAGATTCACACCCGCGGCCGCCGTGAGTTGCCGCAGTGAGGCTCCGTCAAAGCCGCGCTGCGCGAACAGTACTTCAGCCGCGCCGAGGATGCGGTCCTTGGTGGAGACGGAGTCTTTCATGCGCGCTCCCTTGGCGATCGCCATTCAAACGATCGTTTGAGCATACGCGAGGGGTTCTGTCAGCGTCAAATTGTGGACGGGCGCACACCACGAGCGCGCATCGGCACGCTACAAGCGGTCACTGAATGAGTTAGAATCGGAAACTCGTGTATCGTGCAACCCCGCAATTCAGGTCGGGTTTTGCTTTTTTTGATCGTGACGCGAAGCCAACTTTTCCTTCTTTCCGCTTTTTCCGGAGCAACCTTTGTATGGCGCTGGAGCGCACTCTGTCCATCATCAAGCCCGACGCCGTGGCGAAGAACGTCATCGGTGACATTTACGCACGTTTCGAAAAGGCCGGGTTGAAAGTCATCGCTGCGCGCATGAGGCAGTTGTCGCGGCAGGAAGCCGAGGGCTTCTATGCCGAGCATCGCGAGCGTCCATTCTTCAAGCATCTCGTTGAGTTCATGATTTCGGGCCCGGTGATGATCCAGGTGCTGGAAGGTGAAAACGGCGTGCTCAGGCACCGTGAACTGATGGGTGCAACGAACCCGAAGGAAGCGGCACCAGGAACGATTCGCGCTGATTTCGCCGACTCGATCGACGCCAATGCAGTACACGGCTCCGATGCAATCGACAGCGCGAAAACCGAGATTGCGTACTTCTTTGCCGCCACGGATGTTCTTGCAAGGTAAGTTCGGCGTTTGTTGGTGGACCCGGGGATCAACGACGCTCACCCGTGAGGCATAGTTCAAGGATTCCATGAATCAAGTAGCTGCCACTCCGGCCGACGCGTCCACCGCGAAGGTCAACCTGCTCGATCTGGATCGCCAGGGCTTGCGTGATTTCTTCACGCAGATCGGCGAGAAGCCGTATCGTGCCGAACAGGTGATGAAGTGGATCTATCACGGCCTGGAAGACAACTTCGACAACATGACCGACGTCGGCAAGGCGTTGCGCGCGAAGCTCGACGAAGTCTGTTGCATCGGTGTGCCGAAGACCTTGCTGGACAAAGTCGCCACCGACGGTACGCGCAAGTGGCTGCTTGGCATGGACAGCGGCAACGCGATCGAGACCGTTTATATTCCCGAGCCGACCCGCGGTACGCTGTGTGTCTCTTCGCAGATCGGCTGTGCATTGAACTGCAGCTTCTGCTCCACCGGGGCGCAGGGCTTCAACCGGAACCTGTCTCCGGCGGAAATCATCGGTCAGGTCTGGGTAGCCGCCAAGTACCTTGGCGAGGCAACCGGACAAAGTCGGCGACTCACCAACGTGGTGATGATGGGGATGGGGGAGCCGCTGGCCAATTTCGACAGCGTGCTCATCGCCATGCGTCTGATGCGCGACGACCTTGGATTTGGCCTGGCTGCAAAGCGGGTGACGTTGTCCACGGCTGGCATGGTGCCGCTGATTGACAAGCTGTCGGCGCAAATCGACGTCTCGCTCGCTGTGTCATTGCACGCGGCGAACGACACATTGCGTACCGAGCTGATGCCGATCAACAAGCGTTATCCGCTGGCCGAGTTGCTCGCGGCGTGCCAGCGCTGGATTGCACGCAAGCCACGCACATCCGTCACGTTCGAGTACACGCTGATGAAGGGAATCAACGACCAGGCGGTCAACGCGCGCGAATTGATCAAGTTGATGCGCGCGTTTCCCACGTGCAAGGTCAACCTCATCCCTTTCAACCCCTTTCCCGGTACGCAGTTCAAGCGTTCCGACCCGGACATGATTCGCGACTTCCAGACGCAATTGCTCAACGCCGGTGTGCTTACCATGTTGCGGCGAACGCGTGGCGATGACATTGACGCAGCCTGTGGCCAGCTCGCCGGACACGTGACGGATCGCACCCGACGCAGTGCCGATTTGCGCAAGCAGCAGGCGCGAGGAGCAGCCCATGCGGTTTAATCCGGTTTTGGTCGCGGCGTTGGGCCTGTTTCTCGCTGGTTGCGTGACGACCCATAGCGACACGCCAGGTTCGTTGAGCAAGAATCTGCCACAAACCAGCAAGGCTACGAAGGCTGAGGATGCAGCGCGGATTCATACCGAGCTGGGTCAGCGTTACATGGCCAATGGAGATCTGCAGACGGCACTGGAAAAGCTGAATCTGGCGCTTAAATTCGACCCCAATTACGCGCCGGCGCATACGGTGGTTGCGGTATTGTACGAGCGCATCAATCATTTGGCCGATGCCGAGCTGCATTACCGCAAAGCGGTGGCGTTGGAGCCCGCCAAGGGCGCGCCGAACAACAATCTTGGCCAGTTTTTGTGTGGCACCGGCAAGTATGCCGAGGCCGCAGGTTACTTCCAGAAGGCCGTTGCTGACCCGTTTTACAAAACCCCGGACGTGGCTCTGACGAACGCAGGAGTTTGCTATCTCAAAGCCAACGATGCGACGGCGGCGCAAGCAGACTTCCGTAGTGCGCTGGCGCGCAATCCGCGCAACGCCGAGGCGTTGTTCCAACTCGCCAACTCGCTGTATTTGAGCAACAATGCCTTTGGGGCCAGGGCCTTTCTGCAGCGTCTCGAAGCACTCGGCCCGCTGAACGCCGGAGCGCTCAAGCTCGGCCACGATATTGAATCCCGACTCGGCAACCAGGACGGTGCTTACGCCAAGCGACTGCACGCCCAGTTCCCGGATTCGGAACAAGCGCATGCCATCGAAACCACCGCCAGCCCATGACTCACGTACAGCCCCATTTGAACGATTCGGACGCGACGTCCGTAGACTCCAGCGCCGACGACAACTGCGCAGCAGGCGCTTTGCTTGCGCCTGACGCTACAGTTGTCAGTTTGCGAACCGCCCAAAGCTCCGCATGCAGTTTCGGTGATCGTCTGCGTACGGCACGTGAAGCACGTGGCGAGGACCTGGATACGGTTTCACGTGCCTTGCGCTTGCCCCTGCGCGTGTTGCGCCAACTCGAGGCTGACACATATAACGGTACGGATTCGAAAGTCTACCTTGCCGGCTATATCAACTCGTATGCACGATATCTTGGAGTCGATGCAGCCGAGGTACAAAGTGAACTGGACCGTATTCGGCAAGTTGAAGCGCCACTCGTTGCCACCGGCGGTATTTCCCGGTCACGTTTCCTGCTTGATCGGTACACCACGGCGGCCACCTATGTGGTCCTGACTGCGGTCTTTGTGGTTCCCATGGTCTGGTTGGGCATGCGCGGGTCCCTGGATCGGGACCTCAGCCGCATGGCACCGCTGGATGCCACTCCCGTTGCACAACAGGATGCACCACCCGCGTCCGCCCGCAGTGCTGCTGTTGCGCCAACATTCTTGCATGCGCCGCGCGACGTGTCGGTAGCGCTGCCGCAACAGTCGCTGATGGCATCGATGGCTCCATTTCCCAACCTTGACGACACCCAAGTCAATCCGCCGGTCGTGCCGGCAACACCGGATGTCGCCGGCGCAGGGGCGCACAGCATAAGTTTGAGTCTCAACGCCGCCAGTTGGGTTGAGGTGATCGGCAAGGACGGTTCACGCATGGAGTACGGCTTGTTGCCCGCCGGGAGCAGCAGGACCTACCGCAGCGACCAGCCGCTGGACGTGCGCATTGGCAATGCCAGTGGTGCGCAGCTGAGCATCGACGGGAAGGCAGTCGCGCTGGGCGACTTTCAGCATTCCAACGTCGCACGACTTCAGGTGCTGATCGAAGAAGGCCAGGCCAAAGCGGCCAGCCTCTGACCCTTCTGATCAACATACCGGCCACCCGGTTTCGGTTATGCTTGCGCACTGCCTTTTCGGTAACGGGAGGGCGTGGACGGTTTTATCCTCCCTGCCGCTGCGCGCGCGACTGCGCACGCCGGCGGACTGGTCCTCACGAAAGGTGACGGCATGGAATTTGAAGCATACGACGACTACGAACAGAACGAACGCGTCATCAAATGGTTGCGCGAGAACGGGCTGTCCATCGTCGTGGGAATCATCATTGGTCTGGTGGGTATTTTTGGCTGGCAGCAGTGGCGCGCGCATCAGGCGCGCACGGAGGCCGCAGCCGCTCAGCTTTATTCGGAAATGCAAGTTGCGCAGGCGTCGAAGCAGACAGAGGTCGCGACCCGGCTCACCGATAAATTGATGAAGGACTACAGCAAATCACCGTTTGCGGTATTTGCTGCCAATGATCGCGCCCGGCAACAGGTCCATGCTGGCGAATTGGACAAGGCGGCAGTGTCGCTGGACTGGGCCGCAGCCCATGTGGGTAATACAGCACTTAAGCCGCTGATCCAGTTGCGCGTTGCGCGGTTGCAGCTTGCGCGCGGCCAGAACGCTGCGGCGTTGGCTACCCTGGATCTTGTTCCGGCCACAAGCTTTTCGGGCTTGGCACAGGAACTCCGTGGCGATGTGCTGGTCAAGCTTGGGCGCCGGGATGATGCGCGCAAGGCCTACGAAACGGCGATGGCAGCATTGAGCAAGGAAGCTCCCCAGCGCGGCGTGTTGCAAATGAAACTTGATGATTTGGCCGTGGCCGGGAAGCAGGGTGCATGAAAGCAGGAATGATGAAACGCGCGACGTTGACCACGCTGGTCGCTCTGTTCGGGCTCACGCTTGCGGCCTGCCATTCCTTCAAGAAGGAGAACGTGCAGCCGCCGACACCACTGGTTAAAAACCTTCCGGCGACGGTACAGGTCACACGCTTGTGGCGCGCGACCGTAGGTGATGGCGCGGGTGTCACCGGTGTTCGCCTGCGGCCGACTGTGGTGGACGGCGTTCTGTACGCCGCCAGCGCGGATGGGAAGATTGCGGCACTGGACGCGGCCAGCGGCAAGGAGCTCTGGTCGAAAAGCTCGCGCACCCACGGCTGGTTTGGCTGGGGAGACAAGAAGCGCGCGGATGCGGCGTACGCCGGTGGTCCTGCGGTGCTCGGTGACTTGCTGGTGGTCGGAACCCTGGAAGGTCACGTCTACGCAGCGAATGCGAAAAATGGCGATCCGCGCTGGAATGCACAGTTGAGCGCTGCGGTGCTGGCGTCTCCGGTCATCTCGGGTGATCTGGTTGTCGTGCGCACGCAGGATGGGCGAGTCTACGGCCTTGATGCTGCCAGTGGTGAGCGGCGCTGGGTTTACGATCAGGGTAATGTGCCGCTGCTCAGTCTGCGTGGCAACGGTTCACTGCTGGTGGCCAATGGCGTGGTGTTCATGGGCACCGATGACGGCAAGCTCGTGGCACTGCGCGAGGACACCGGCGCCAGATTGTGGGAGCAGAACCTCGCCAGCGGTGAAGGCCGCACCGAGATTGATCGCCTGAATGACGCCGATGGTTCCGTGTTGCTCGAAGGCAGCACGCTTTACACCGCGGCCTATCATGGCAATCTCGTGGCAGTGGACGGTCCCAGTGGGCGGCCACTGTGGGCGCATCCGTTATCCAGTTTCAACGCGCTGGCTGCGAATCAGCAGGCGATCTTCGCCGTCAATGACGAATCGCAGGTGTGGGCCTTCGACAAGAGCGGTGGCGCGGATATGTGGAAGAACGACGCGCTGAAGTATCGCTGGTTGACCGGCCCCGCGGTGCAGGGCAATTACGTGGTGGTGGGCGACGTGGAAGGTTATGTGCACTGGCTGCAGGTTGGCGATGGCGCGTTGGCGGCACGCGAGCGCCTGTCCAAGCACGCCATTCGGGCACAGCCGCTGGTCGTTGACAATGTGGTGTACGTTGAAGATGTGCGCGGTCGCATTGGCGCCTATCGGCTGACGGCGCAGTAATCTCGTCCTGGTCGTCGTGTGCGGTGGATCCAGCCCGCAGCATTTGCCTGCATGGGTTGTTGCTGCGCAAACGCCTGCATGGCCGGCCACACTGGCGGCATATCGCCCGAGCATGAACGGCACACTCGAACTGCATGGGGCGTGTTGTTGCCGGGGCGTGATGCTCGGGTCGTTCGGCAGAACACGGCGGCACCGCGGCACGCTGCGTCGACGGCAGTTGCCATACACTCCAAAGGCCACCGCGAGCGCGGTCCCTGGACATTCCGGCGTGCGCCTCCGGCGTTTTTCACGAGGGTACTGAACATGCTGCCTGTCGTCGCCCTGGTTGGCCGTCCGAACGTCGGCAAGTCGACTCTGTTCAATGTGCTTACGCGCACGCGTGATGCCTTGGTTGCAGACATGCCTGGCGTGACGCGCGACCGACACTACGGGGTGTGCCGCAGTGCTGAACGGCCCTTGCTGGTGGTCGATACCGGGGGGCTGTCCGGTGTGTCCGAGTCGATGGACGAGATGACCGCCATCCAGGTGCGCGTGGCGATCGAGGAAGCGCACGTGCTGGTGTTTGTGGTCGACGCACGCGAAGGGCTGCTCCCGCAGGATTACGTGATCCTGCGCGAGTTGCGGCGCAGCGGCAAACCTATTGTGGTCGCCATCAACAAGACCGACGGACTGGATGAGGACGCAGTCCTGAACGAGTTTTCCGCGTTCGGTGTCCGTGCCATGGTGCCGCTGGCCGCTGCACACAGTCGTGGCACGGACGATTTGCTGGCGATGTTGTTGCCACTGTTGCCCGCAGACGAAGGCACCACGGCGGACGCGGACGCTGAAGACGGCACGATTCGCGTGGCAATTGTCGGACGGCCGAACGCGGGCAAATCCACCTTGATCAATCGGTTGCTGGGCGAGGATCGGCTGATCGTGTCCGATGTGGCTGGCACCACGCGTGATCCGATTCGTGTCGCATTGGAGCGCGACGGCAAACGCTACACGCTGATCGATACCGCAGGCATCCGGCGCAAGGCACGGGTGGAGGAAGCAGTAGAGAAATTCAGCGTCATCAAGACCTTGCAATCCGTTGCTGCGGCGCAGGTGGTGGTGCTGATGATCGACGCGCGGGAGAATCTCGCCGATCAGGATCTGACGCTCATTGGCTACGCGCTGGACGAAGGTCGCGCGCTGGTGATCGCGGTCAACAAGTGGGACGGCCTGGACAAATATCAGCGCGACGAGTGCTTGCGTGCGCTGGATCGACGCCTCGAGTTTGTGCCGTGGGCCAAGCAGGTGCACATTTCGGCGCTGCACGGGTCGGGCCTGCGTGAGTTGATGCGCGCGGTGGTGCGCGCGCACAGCTCGGCGACGCGCGTGCTGGTCAGCTCGGATCTGACCAAGACACTGGAGCAGGCATACGAGGCGTATCAACCGCCGCTGGTGCAAGGACACGCGCCGCGTTTGCGCTTTGCCCATCCCGGCGGGACGAACCCGCCGACCATCGTCATTCACGGCACGCGCACCAAACACATTGCCCCAGCCTATCAGCGCTATCTGGAAAACTTCTTCCGCAAACGCTATCGGCTCGAAGGTACCCCCGTGCGCATCGCTTTTCGTGAAGGCGAGAACCCGTACGCCGGGCGCAAGAAGGTGTTGACCAAGGAGCAGGAGCAGAAGGCGCGGCGCCGGGTCAGTGAGCTGATCAAGCGCACGCGCTGAGCGCACGGACGCAAGCGGTGGGTCAGTCGAGGTCGGGTGGGAGCAAACTGTACACGGCGGCGTCTCGCGCGTGCCCGCCTGTCCACAATCGGTGCCGCGCAATCACCTCGAGGTTGGCACCGATACGTTCGGCAGTAGCGCGGCTTGCCGCGTTGTCGGGCAGCACGACAACCTCGATCCGGATCAGCCCGAGCTGCTCGAAACCGAAACGAGCGACCCGTCGCGCGGCGGTGCTGCCCACGCCGTGCCGCTGACGCGACTGGCGTACCCAGTAGCCCAGATTGGCGCTGCGCTGGCTCCGGTTGCGTTGGCTGAGCCCTGCGCCACCCAGGATTTCACCGGAGTGCGCCGCCACCAGGGCGAACGCAAAATGTGCGCCGGAGCGCCAACCTGCCTGGCAATGCGCGACCCACGCAGTGGCATCCTGAGCGGTGTAGTCTGCGCGACACCAGGGCAGCCAGCGGCCAACGCTGGCAACGGATTCGCGCACGGCTGCCGCCAGCCCGGGGATGTCGGCATCGCGCCACGGGCGCAGCGACATGTTGCCATCGGTCAGTTCGAGCGTATTGGGCAGGGGTTCGTTGCCGAGCATGTCAACCTGTGGTTTGTGCGCGTCTGGCCCAGCCCGGATAATGCAGGACTTTACGGACGGGTATCAACATGAGCGCACGCATTCTCGATGGCAAGCGCATTGCGCAGGAATTGCTGGATCGGGTTCGCGTTGGCGTTGTTGCCCGCACCGCGCTTGGCTTGGCCGCGCCCGGGCTGGCGGTGGTGCTGGTGGGTAATGATGCGGCGTCTTCGGTCTATGTGCGCAACAAGCGCAAGGCGTGTCAGCAAGTCGGCTTTTGTTCGTTTGACCACGACTTGCCAACGACGGTAACCCAGACCGCCCTGTTTGCGTTGATTGATCAACTCAATGCCGATCCAGCCGTGCATGGGATTCTGGTGCAATCGCCGCTGCCGCCACATATTGACGAAGATGCGTTGGTCGATCGTATCGACCCGGGCAAGGATGTGGACGGATTTCACGCGGTCAATGTGGGGCGTCTCGTGCTGCGCCGGTTCGGCTTGCGTCCATGTACACCCAAGGGCGTGATGACGCTGCTCGCGCATACCGATCGCCCGGTGCGTGGACAGCATGCAGTAGTGGTGGGCGTGTCCAATCACGTAGGCCGGCCGCTGGTGCTGGAACTGATGATTGCCGGATGCACGACGACATCATGTCATCGCTTCACGCGTGATCTCGCCGGTTTTGTGCGCCAGGGGGACATCGTGATTGTTGCGGTGGGCAAGCCCGGGCTGATCAAGGGAGACTGGATCAAGCCAGGCGCGGTGGTAATCGACATCGGCATCAATCGTCTGCAGGACGGCCATCTCGTGGGCGACGTCGAATTTGCCGCGGCCGCGCAGCGCGCGAGCTGGATCACGCCGGTACCTGGTGGCGTCGGCCCGATGACCGTGGCGACGTTGATGGAAAACACCCTGGAAGCTGCTCAGGCGAGCCCTGTGCAGCCGCCAGAAGCCTGAGCTTGGCAGCGTTCACGCATCCATCTGGCGAGCGTTGCGGTGCGCCGCGTATAATCCCCTCTTTGCTGCGGGACTTTTTGTATGCGCATCCTCGCCGAGGCTCTTACCTACGACGATGTGTTCCTCGTTCCGGCACATTCGCTGGTGCTGCCGCGCGACGTTGACACCTCTACTCGACTTACGCGGAAGCTGCGTCTGAGTATCCCGATCGTGTCTGCGGCGATGGACACGGTGACCGAGGCGCGTCTGGCCATCACGATGGCGCAGAGCGGCGGCATCGGCATCATCCACAAGAACATGACAGTCGAGCAACAATCCGCCGAAGTGCGGCTGGTGAAGAAGTTTGAAGCGGGCGTCATCCGCAGCCCGATCACGGTGAGCCCGGACACCTCCATTCGCGAAGTGCTGCGCTTGACGCATGCGCACAACATTTCCGGTGTGCCGGTGGTGGATGGCGAGCAGCTCGTTGGAATTGTCACCAGCCGGGACATGCGCTTCGAGCGCAAGCACGATGATCCGGTACGCAACATCATGACGCGCAAGGACAAGTTGATCACGGTTCGCGAGGGCGCCAATCAGGACGAAGTGCTGCAGTTGCTGCACAAGTTTCGCATCGAGAAAGTGCTGGTGGTCAACGACGCGTTCCAGTTGCGCGGGCTGATCACCGTCAAGGACATCCAGAAGGCGCGCGACAACCCGCACGCAGCCAAGGACGAACACGACACGCTGCTGGTGGGCGCGGCCGTGGGAGTCAGTGGCGACACCGAGCAGCGCATTGCTGCCTTGGTGGATGCCGGTGTCGATGTGCTGGTGGTGGATACGGCGCACGGACATTCGCAGGGCGTGATTGAGCGGGTGGCGTGGGTCAAGAAACATTATCCGCAGGTGCAGATGGTTGCCGGCAACATTGTCACTGGCGAAGCAGCGCGTGCGCTGCTGGATGCCGGAGCGGATGCGGTCAAGGTCGGCGTTGGCCCCGGATCGATATGCACCACGCGCGTAGTGGCTGGCGTTGGTGTGCCGCAGATCACCGCCATCGACATGGTGGCCACGGCATTGAAGGACGAAATTCCACTGATCGCCGACGGCGGAATCCGTTATTCCGGCGACATCGCCAAGGCGCTGGCTGCCGGCGCGTCCTGTGTGATGCTGGGCTCCATGTTCGCCGGCACCGAGGAATCGCCGGGCGAGATCGAACTGTTCCAGGGGCGCTCGTACAAGAGCTATCGCGGCATGGGTTCGATCGGTGCCATGCAACTCGGTTCCAAGGACCGTTATTTCCAGGACGAGATCGAGGCCGACAAGCTGGTCCCCGAAGGCATTGAAGGTCGTGTGCCGTATCGTGGGCCGCTGCGCAACATCATCCATCAATTGATCGGCGGGCTGCGGGCGTCCATGGGGTACCTGGGCGCGGCCACCGTCGAGGACGTCCGGGCCAAGGCGCAGTTTGTGCGCGTCACTTCGGCCGGCGTTACTGAAGCGCATCCGCATGACGTGCAGATCACCAAGGAAGCACCGAATTACCGGCTCAGGTTGTGATTGCGGGGACGCAGCCGGGGACGCAGAACACCCAGTGGGTGGCGCCAGCGCCAGGGTCATGCTGACGTCTGTGCCCGAGCTGGATGCTCGCGTCTTGCGCTTGCCGTTCCCTGTTCCTCGCCGTGAAGCGCCATGACCAGCATTCATTCCGACAAGATTCTCATCCTCGATTTCGGCGCGCAGTACACGCAGCTCATTGCTCGGCGCATTCGCGAAATTGGTGTGTACTGTGAGGTCTGGGCATGGGATCACGACCCGGCGGACATCGCCGCGTTTCATGCCAAGGGCATCATCCTGTCCGGCGGGCCGGAATCGACCACAGCAGCCGACGCGCCATCCGCGCCGGTGCTGGGTATTTGCTACGGGATGCAGACCATGGCCGTGCAGTTGGGCGGTGCTACCGAGGCGTCGGGCGCGCGCGAGTTCGGCCACGCCCAGGTCAATATTGCCGATGACAGCGAACTGTTCGACGGTTTGACTGATGTGCCCGGCGCGCGACGACTCGACGTGTGGATGAGCCACGGCGATCACGTCGCGAAGGTGCCGGAGGGCTTTGTCGTCACCGGCACTACCGCGCGTATCCCCGTGGCGGCAATGGAGGATGCGGCCAGGCATTGGTATGGCGTGCAGTTCCATCCGGAGGTGACACACACGAAACAGGGCATCGCGTTGTTCAAGCGTTTCGTGGCCGATATATGTGGCTGCCGGACGCTGTGGACCGCAGCCAACATCATCCAGGACCAGATC
>CAJDVT010000066.1_pt1 | contig 12475 bp, 7 predicted proteins | sample 7391411 | NCBI WGS metagenome assembly CAJDVT01 (sample SAMEA7055698, study PRJEB34461) | soil metagenome | biome: terrestrial ecosystem; feature: Peninsula; material: soil | place: Antarctica | collected 2016 | reverse complement strand
CCGGACGCAGAAAAGTCGGTGCCGGCACACGGCAACGATGCCCCCGGCGGTGGCTGCAAAAAGTCGTTTTCTGGGCCCAAAGCGTGCGCATTGTTCACAAACAGGACAAGCCCCGTAGCCGCAGGTGCTCCGGAGCGCGCGGGGCGCGCTCCGTCCGCTCTGCTCGCATCCACGTGCATGACCTGGTCAGTGACGTGAAGATTTCCCGCGTGCGCACCCTTCAAAGCGGTTCGGCGGGGAAGGGGTGTCGCACCGGTCAGCGGCGAGGCGGTTTCCCGGATGGGTGTCCGCGGCGTTGCCAGGCGACGGCGGCGGGAAAGTGACGGTCGTTCCACTCCCTCGGCACCTCCCTGTACCAAAGCGGCCGCTCCAGCGACCCGAAGCGGCTCCACCGCGGGTGTGAGGTCCGTAGAGGCATCGCCACGCGTTTCCCGGTCGTAGGCCTCACGGAACAGCGCGGCTTGCGTGAGCGTGAGCCACAGACGGCGCATGTCGCGTTCGAGGTAGGCCCGACCATCGGGCGACACCAGGCGATCGCGGTAGATCGTCCAGCCCTCCCAGCCGTCCAGCAGGCCACCCAGCTCCCCAGCACGCAGCAGACGCAGCAGACGAACTGTCGCCCACGGCACGCGGCACCGACCTGCATCCCAGTGTCGAATGGTGCGCACACACACGCCCAGGTACGCCGCAGCGGCCTTGCGGTTGCTCAGCAGGCAGCTATGACGCAGCTCGCGGAAACCCTCCGGGCTGATGAGCCACTGGCGACGGTGGCGAGTCCGGCGACGACCCCCACGACCCCCAGGGCGACCCGTGACGGGCGCAGCAGGGACTGCGGCTTTTGTTTCTACCGGTGCAGCGGTTGCCCCATCCTTGATTTCGCATAATGTATATTATGTCAAATACAATAATAACCTGTTGGGGACGGTCCGATCTCCACACCTAGGAAAAATGCACTCACCACAGGTTTACTGCACGTGTACCACATGTTTGCCGCAACAAAACCGACAGATATTCGCAAAGTGCAGGTCAATACGTGTTTCACGCAGATCAACATTTGCGCCCACGGCACAAGCCATCAACACCCCTTTGATGACCAAGTTCAGCCGATTTGATGACCAAGTTCCGCCGACAATTTTGTGACTTTTGAGGTCAAGCACAGTGCATGGATACAGCCAGCCTTCACCGGTGTGGATGCAGATGATACCGGTGACCCATCTGGTGTGTCGCTCCAGTGCAAGGAAAGCCCTCAAGTCCTTGGTCAAAGCGTCCGGCGATGGGACGGGAAAGCTCGACGCTGCTCAGGTAGCGCGAGTACGTTATCGAGCGCGCAAGGCTTGCTCTCGGCGCCTGGACTTCGCAATGTTCAAGACACAAGACCTCAGGCCACTTTTCAAAGTGCCATCTTTCCAAGCGCCGCTCTGAGCGAAACCTCCTCCATGCAGCTCCGTACGCGTCGCAAAGCGCAAATCTGGCACACACTGACCTTCGTGGTGGCGGCGTTCGCCGTGATTCTCCAACTGGTGCTGGAGATCGAGGCGGCCCGCCGACTCGATCTGAGCACGCAGATCATCAGGTTCTGCGGCTACCTGACGATCTGGTTCAACGTCCTCATCGCCGGTACCTGCGTCGTGCTGGCGGTCAACCCGGTCCACGACGGTCGCGCGTGGCGAGCGCTGCGGTTGGACGCAGTGGTCATCGGCGTCGGCGCCGGAATCGTGCACTGGTTCCTGCTGCGCCCGCTCGTCGACCTCCACGGCGCCTACTACCTTGCCGACAAGCTTATGCACATCGCGGTGCCGCTACTCACGCTGGTTGGCTGGCTGATCTTCGGCCCCCGCAATCGAGTGGACAGGGCCGACGTGTGCGCGTTCTTCGTGGTGCCGGGAGTGTGGCTTGCGTATACGCTGATCCGCGGGCCGATCGTGGGCTGGTACCCCTACCCGTTCATCGACGTTGGCCTGCACGGATATGCCGTCGTGGGCGCAACTAGTGTCGCGATCGGCGCCCTGTTGTCTGCGCTGGCCGCCGGAGCACTGTGGCTCGATCGCCGTCTCGACGTGGGTAATCTGTTCGAGCCAGGCAGTTATGCGTCCGGCGACGCGGCCAACCCGCCGCGAGCGGAGCGAGGAGCACATACACCACGATCTTGATCGCCGGTGCCGTCCGCCGCAGCACGATCGCCTGCGCGCCGGCAACATCGCAGGCCAACAGGCTGCGCGCCACCGTCATCAGGCCGGTCTCGATCAGAGAGGTCGCTTGGGCGGCGAACAGACGTCAATAAACCCGATCAGTGAAACCCTCAGGCAACAGAAAAATTCCCCAACTGCGGACCAGGGTACGGTCGTCAGAGGCGAATGGCACTTGCTCAAGCACAAGTCCCTATTTTTTGTCATCCCTGCGAAAGCTGCGATCGAGTGACCAAGGCCTTTTACTGGCTGCCAAAGGCCCTGGATCCTCGCTTTCGGGTCAGTTGCCGGAGCAACGGCACGGCGTTCTGATGCGATGCCAACCCTAGCTTGGAGGTGACAATGACCTCGATCGAAATTCCCATTTCCCTGTTCCGTCAGCACCGCTTCGACAGTGAATCATACGGTGCTGGGGCACAAGTTTCGAATATGCCCATTCCAGACTTGCGATGCTGCCAGATACTCGCGTGCACGCGAACCGACACCCAGAAAATAAAGATGCGAACGAGTGCGCGTGTTCTCTTGTCGTTGAGTTGAGCCTCCCGGAGCTACCCGAGCGCCTGCCCGCATTCTGGTTGTCGCCGCTGCCATGCACGAGCCCGGAGGTCGTCTACCACTCACCATCCTCTGGCGATCTGCCCACAACGCTACTTCTTCGTCTGCACCGTCGTGATTGACGTCAGCATGCTGTCCATGCCGTCCGGTTGGAGCGTGAATTGCACATCGTCACCAATCTTCACGTCCTTGAGCAGTCCCGGCGAAACTACCTTGAACGCCATGGTCATTGCGGGCCATCCAATTGATGCGATCGCTTCATGCTGCAAGGTAATGCGGCCGGTGACCGAGTCGATTGCCTTGACCACTCCGACGCCTCGCGCCTCGCTGGTACGGATTTCATGTTGCATGCCGGCCTTGTTCGGGACTGTCTGGTGGGCAGTCGCCAACCCGGAAATAGCGACTACCGCCGCGGCGAGGAACACGCGTACAAAGCGTTTGTTCATTGCTCAGTTTTCCTGCAGATTGACTTGAGTGGAAGGCGGCGCTGCGTGCGTGCGGCGGGTTCTGCGCAAGCGGCGTAATGCCAGCAGACGAAACACTGCGGGCACAATAAGCATGGACAACAACGGCGCGGTCAGCATACCGCCCACCATGGGCGCGGCCACCCGCTGCATCACTTCGTGGCCGGCGCCCTGGCCGATGAGAATCGGGAAAAGGCCAGCGAGGATGACGGCCACGGTCATCGCCTTGGGCCGTACGCGTTGTACTGCACCTTCGCGGATGGCGTCATCCAGCGCATCCACATCCGCTTGCGGATCCAGTTCCAGGCGGCGATCCCAGGCATGGCGCAGGTAGAGCAACATCACCACCCCAAATTCGGCCGCAAGCCCACCCAGCGCGATGAAGCCGATAACCGTTGCCACCGACACGGCCTGCCCCATCAACCAGATCAGCCACAAGCCGCCGACCAGCGCGAACGGCAAGCTGGCCATGATCAATGCCGCTTCATCCAGACGGCGAAACACGCCGTAGATCAGCACGAAGATGATCACCAGAACCACCGGCACCACCAATTCCAGCCGGCTCATGGCACGAGCGAGGAACTCGAATTGCCCTGACCAGTCCAGCGTATAGCCTGCGGGTAATGCAACCTGTGCGGTCACCGCTTTCTGCAAGTCGGCGACCACTGCACTGAGCGAACGACCGGCGGTATCGACGTAGACATACGCCGCCAGACTGCCATTTTCGCTCTTCAGCATGCCGGGGCCTACAGCCGTGCGCACGTCGGCGACCTGACTCAGCATCAGTTGTGCACCACTCGGCGTTACCAACGGCAACTGCCGCAGCGCCTGCACGGAGTCACGCTCGCTGCGCGGATAGCGCACCACAATCGGGTAGCGTTCCAGACCCTCGATGGTTTGGCCCACGGGTTCCCCGCCCACCACGGTCGCGATGACGGACTGGATCTGTTGCTGGGTCAGGCCGTAGCGCGCAGCATCGACGCGGCGGATGTGCACATCGACATACCGTCCGCTGGCAGCGCGTTCGGCGACCGCGGAGCTGACTCCAGGCACCGTACGGGCGACGGTCTCGATGCGATCGGCAAGCTGTTGCAGCGTGTTCGGGTCCGGCCCCAGCACCTTGATACCGATCGGGCTCTTGATGCCGGTGGCGAGCATGTCGATTCGATCGCGAATCGGCGGCACAAACAGATTGACCAGGCCAGGCACTTGCACCGCCGCGTCCAGCTCGGCCTTGAGCTTGTCCATGGTCATGCCAGCGCGCCATTGGTCCCGGGGTTTGAAGCTGATGATGGTTTCGAACATCTCCAGTGGTGCCGGATCGGTCGCCGTCTCGGCTCGGCCGGCCTTGCCAAACACGTGATCAACTTCGGGCACGGTCTTGAGCATGCGGTCGGTGAGCTGCAGCAGTTGTGCAGCCTTGCCGGCGGCGAGCCCCGGCAGCGCAGTGGGCATGTACATCAGCGTGCCCTCGTCCATCGCCGGCATGAACTCGCTACCAAGTCGACTGAGCGGCACGACGGCCGACAACAGCACCAATGCGGCGAAAACGAACGTGGCCTTGGGGAATTGCAGGACCGCTTCCAGTACCGGGCGATAGACTGCAATCAACGCCCGGTTGAGCGGGTTGGCACGCTCCGCGCGGATGCGCCCACGTACCAGATAGCCCATCAACACCGGGATCAAGGTTACTGCCAGGCCGGCGGCTGCAGCCATGGCGTAGCACTTGGTGAACGCCAATGGCTTGAACAACCGCCCTTCCTGCGACTCCAGCGCAAACACCGGCACGAACGACAGCGTGATGATGAGCAAGCTGACAAACAGCGCGGGGCCGACTTCAACCGCGGCCGTGGCGATCAACTGCCAGTGGTCCGCACCGCTGGGTGCATTGCCAGCGTGATCCTCGCGCCAGCGCTCGAGATGCTTGTGCACGTTTTCGATCATCACGATGGCGCCGTCCACCATGGCGCCAATGGCAATGGCGATGCCACTGAGCGACATGATGTTGGCGGTGACACCCTGCCAATGCAGCGCGATGAACGCCACGAGTACGCCCAGCGGCAGCGTGACGACGGCCACCAGCGCCGAGCGCAGGTGCCACAGGAAAAGCACGCAGACCAGCGCAACGACCAGAAATTCCTCGATCAGCCGGTTGCGCAAGTTGTTCACCGACGCCTTGACCAATCGCGAGCGGTCGTAGGTCGGCACGATCTTTACGCCCGGCGGCAGGCTGCGCTGCAGCTCTGCCAGTCGCGACTGCACGGCCTGGATGGTTGCCAACGCATTCTGGCCCGAGCGCATCACGATGACACCGCCAACCACCCCACCCTGCCCGTCCAGTTCGGCCAGGCCGCGCCGCAGGGTGGGACCGCGGCGGATGCTGGCCACATCGCGCAGCAGCACCGGCACGCCGTTGTCGTTGGTAATGATCGGCACCTGCTCGAATGCGCTCATGCTGCGCAGATAGCCGACGCTGCGCACCATCATCTCCGCTTCGCCCTGCTCGATGACTGACCCACCGCTGGCCCCGTTGGCCGCCTTGATCGCCTCCACTACCTGCGCCACGGTGATCCCGTGCGCTGCCAGCCTTTGCGGGTCCGGCACGACTTGCCAGGCGCGTTCCATGCCACCAAGCGTGGCCACCTCGGCAACATTGGGTACGGTCTTGAGTTGATAACGTAAAAACCAGTCTTGCAAGCTGCGCAATTGCCCAAGATCGTGTTTGCCGGTGGGGTCGACCAGCGCGTATTCATAGATCCAGCCCAGGCCGGTCGCATCCGGGCCAAGCGTGGGGTTGACTCCAGCCGGCAGTTCGGCACGCGCCTGGCTCAAATACTCCAGCACGCGCGAACGCGCCCAGTACAGGTCCGTGCTGTCGTCAAACAGCACGTATACGTAGGAGTCACCGAAAAACGAATAGCCACGCACCGTGGTGGCGCCGGGCACCGACAGCATGGTCGTGGCCAGCGGATAGGTGACCTGGTCCTCCACGATCTGCGGTGACTGGCCGGGCCAGCTTGTATGGATGATGACTTGCGTATCGGAAACGTCAGGCAAGGCATCCAGTGGCGTGTGCAGGATCGACCAGGTTCCGGCGAGCGCCAACACGAGTGCCGCGCACAGAACAAAAATGCGATGCGCGATCGACCAGTGGATCACGGCACCAATCATGGGTGCATCCCGGGCATGTCCGACATCGGTGGTTGCGCGCTGCTGGCAGGCGCAGGCGCCGTGCCAGCCGGTGCCGGACCGCCAAGGCGCTCCAGCGCACCTGACAGGCTGGCTTCCGAATCGAGCAGGAATTGAGCTGAGACCACGACGCGCTCACCACCGTGCAAGCCGGCAAGAATGGCGGTATAGCCGTCCGCCGAGTGACCAGCGTGCACCACGATCGGACGGAAGTGACCGGCGCCATCGGCCACGATCACCCGGGTCGCCGCGCCGGTATCGATCAGCGCGCCGTCGGGCACCACGGGCACGGCGCCACCCAGCGTCGGGCGCAAGGTGATGGTGGCAAACATGCCCGGTACCAGCGCCGCGTCGGGATTACGCATCACGATACGCGCGCGCCGAGTACGACTGACGCTGTCAACCTGCGGCAGCAGCGTCTCGACCGTGCCATGAAAAACCCGCTCGGATTGCGCATCCACCGCGGCCGTGACCGGCGTACCGGCCACAATGCCGGCCCCATCTGCCTGTGGCAGTTCGGCTTCCACCCACACGGTCGACAGCCCGTTCAAGGTCATCAGGGTCTGGCCGGCGGTGACGCGTTGCCCCTCCCGCACGTCGACCGTCACCACCACACCCGCCTGGGGTGCGCTCAAGGTGATCGTGGACTTTGCGCCTTTGTCACGCACAGCCGCGCGAATGTCGCCTTCGGTCAAGCCCATGACCAGCAAGCGCTGACGGGCCGCCGCGCGCAGGGCTTGCGCGTCAGGTGAACGTGCTTGCAGCAGCGCGGCGTACTCGGCGACCGCGCTGCTCCACTGTGCAGAGAGCAATTGCGCCAGAGGCTGGCCGGCCTTTACGGTGGTAAATGGCGCACGTACGTCCAGGTGCGTCACGATGCCGTCGACGCGAGCACTCAGCGTAGTTGCCTGGCGCAGATCCCAGGTTACCGTGCCCGGTACGCGCAAGCTGCGATCCAGCACCCGCCGTTGCACGATGGCGGTGCGCAGGCCAAGGTTTTCGACGGTGCGCGGATCAATGCTCACGCCAGTCTTCGGCGCGCCGGGATTCGCATACTTGGGCACCATCTGCATACCCATCGGCGACATGCCGGGTTTGGGGAAATGCTGCTCCGGCAGCATCGGGTCGTACCAGTACAGGACGGTGCGGGAACCTTCGTTCGCGCCGACTGGCGCACTGGTTGAGAGTGGCAGCGCAGCGTTCTGGCGTCGTCCGCCGAGGTACCCGGCAAGCACCAGCAGCGCTGCGAGCACGATGGCGACGAGGATCAGCCATGCCCGCTTCATGGCGTCACCTCCACCGGCAGCAGATAGGCCAATGCGGCCCATAGCCGGGCGCGCGCGGCGAGTGCGTCGGCATAGCCCAGGCGCAGTTCAATTTCATCGCGACGGGCATCGAGCCACGGTTGCAAACCGCCGCCTCCAGCGTATCCAGCCAGCGCGGTTTTTGCGCGGTCACGGGCGAGCGGCAGTAGCGTCGTCTGATAGCGCTCGATCTGACGATTCCAGCCTTGCCATGTTGCCGCGGCGCGGGCGACGGTTTCAGCCTGGGCACGCCGGGCATTCTCGTGGTCGGCCTGCACTGCATCGCGCAGCATCTGCTTCGCGGTGATGCCACGATCCTGGCGATTGCTGGTGAACAGCGGCAGGCTGACACTCACTTGCAGCATGATCATGTCCGACAATCCTGATACGCGATTGCCATACTCGGCGCTCAGGCTCCAGTCTGGATGCTTTGCCGCACGCGCCTGATCCAGCGCAGCCTGCGCCACCTGCTCGCGTGCCGCCCACGTCTGCATCGGCGCCTGGGCGTCGATGGATTTATGCAGGCTTTCCGAAGTGGCCGCCAAATGCGCGAAGTCCGGCGCGCCAGCGAGCGCGCCAACGCCGGGTCCGACCCAACGCAGCAGACTCGCGCGTGTGGCGGTGACTTCCGCTTCAACAGCGTCCAGACGGTTGTCAAGAAGCGCCGACGCGGCGCGGGCAGCCAAGGCATCGGGCGCGTTGCCGTCACCCCCACGTAGCCGCGCCTGTGCAGTGTTCGCGGCCAACGTGCTCTCATCGCGTAACTCTGTCAGCAGCTCCCGTTTCTGCCCGGCGGCCCATACGTCAATCCACGCATCGGCGACGCGCTCGCGCACGGTCTGCTTCGTTGCGACGCGATTGGCGGCTGCGGCATCAATCTGTGCGTTGGCCAGCCTGCGCCCGGCAGCGCGCGCCGCACGCGACGGGATGGCTTGCATCACCCCAACAGTGCGCATGGTCATGCTGTCCGAGCGCATGCTGAAGGCGCCTGGTGCAGTGACCGGGTAGTTGGCAACGCCGAACGTCAGCGCCGGATCAGGCAACTGGCCGGCGCGCGCGGCTTCCTCTTGTGCCGCGGCGAAGTCAGCGTCCTGCGCGTCAAGCTGTGGCGCCCGCTCCAGACCACGCTGAACGGCCGCGGCAAATGTCAGAGGCGGTTCGAGCGCATGAGCGGGCGCGACCAGGGTGGCGCAGAGCAACGTCGTCAGGCCGAGGGCCAGCGCGCGTCGGGCAATGAGCATCGCAAACATGGGCAAACACTCCGTCGATCCGTAATCGCGGCGCTCCTCGCGGGGCACCACAACATCCATCAGAGGACAACGGAGAAGATCAGATCAGGAGTGAGCAGAACAACAGCCTGGGAACGGGCGGCGGTGCTCGCCAATGATCGGAGCTTGCCAGGACTCGATCCGATTGCAGCGCCGCGACGGCGACTGACACCAACATCGGTGGAACCGCAGTCAGCGCGCTTAGTGGCACGGAAGTCGTTTGCACGGTGACTTGCGTGGCATGATCGGGCGCGCAGTGGTGCTTGCACAACGGGCTGGGCGGAACGTCCGGCATCCCCGCGCAACTGTCGTCCGGCCTGGCCGGCAGGCTCGACGATAGGACTTCTGTCACCGTAGCGACTGCCTGCGCGGGAAGCTGACAGGCATACGCAGCCACCGCCACCTGCTGCCACAGCAGCACGAACGCGACCAGCCACGCCACGCGACGCTGATTGACGCGACTGACGTGGAATGCGCGAGTCATATTGCGGCCGTCTTATCCATATATCTCGATAGTGTGCCAACCCCACGGTCGCCCAGACCTTTGCCCTGACGCAACCGCACTGCCGGATTACTCCGTGGCTGGCATTTCTGCCGCACCGTGGGCATGGTCATGCTCGTGATCGTCCGACGCGTCGTCATGGTGGTGATCAGCGGCGTCCATGTCGTGGTCCTTCGGCGCACGTTCGACGATATCCTGGTACTGCGCCGGCGTCATGGTGTGCATCTTCTGCAGAAACGCGACCATGCTCCAGATGGTTGGATCATCATGCGAAGCTCCCCACGCCGGCATCGCACTCATCTTGATGCCGTGCTTGATCACCCAGAACGCTTCGCGGGGGTCCGGTGCGAACCGGGACAGATTCGGAGGCCGCGGATACAGGCCCTGGCGCATCTCGTTCTGCGCCACGCCGGGAGCAAGGTGACAGCCGCTGCACATGGCTGCGTAGTGGCCGGCGCCTTGGACTATCAGGGTTGCATCTTCAAGGTCCGGCACTACCAGGTCCTTGGCGCGCCGCTCGATCGAGCGATCACGCAAGGTGCCAATCAAAGCTGCGACTGGCTTTGTGTGATGACTGTCGGCGCCCATGTTGTAGATCCCGGAATACACAAATGCATACATGCCAGCCACCGCGACCAGGGCCGTGACGACGAGCGTGGTGACGACAACAGTAAACGGTTTCATGCAGTGCTCCTCAGAACCAGATGCGCACGCCGACAACTATCTGCCGGTCGTGCATTGGATGACCGTCCCGCCTCGCGTAGTCGGCAGTGGCCCCGTAACGCCGCGTCAAGACTACGCCAATATATGGTGCAAATTCCCGCCGAATCGCATAACGCAGGCGCAGACCAAGTTGCGCAGTGGCGATGCCGCTGCCCACGCGGTCGGACGGATCGGACTTTCCGTAGACATTCACCTCGAACTCCGGCTGCAGGATCAGCCGCTGCGTGAACAGCAGTTCGTACTCGGCGCGCAAGCGTGCCGCAGTGCGGCCGGAGGGTCCGATATACGCAGTGGCCTCCAGCTCAAACCAGTACGGCGCCAGACCCTGAATGCCGACGGCGGCCCAGTTGCGAGTTGGTCCGTCACCCAGTTCGTGCCGCACGCCCAGTTGCGTACTCCAGAACGTGGCGACGTTGCGATTCCAGAAGACCTCGACGTCGCCATCCTCGAGCTTTCCCCGGCTGCGATCGCCTTCAGTGCGAACCCACAACTTGTTGACGTCGTTACCGTACCAGCTTTGGGCTTCCCAGGTCTGACCGCTGCCGTTCTTGCCGTCGAACACTTCGAACTGATCGATCAGCAGCATGCCGACCGCCGTCCGGCCATGCATGGTCATCTGCTCCATGGCGCCATAGGTAAGTCCATCGGAGTAATCGGGACTGCGTGCATCGGCTGGTGCACTGCCGCCTTGCATCGGCCCCATCGGCATGCCGGCCATCGGGTCGTCGTCGTGGACAGCACCGTGGCTCAGGCCCGACATGTCACTCGCGATTTTTGAGGACGAGGCCGGAGGCACGCCGGGCTTGCCTTCATGCGCTGTTGTGGTTACTGGTTTGACGGCGCCGCTGGACGCAGTCGACATGGGAGTGCCCGGCGTGCCGCTGTGATCCGTGCCGCTGTGATCCACGTCGGGCATCGACCCCATGTCCATCGGCGTAGAACGGCTGAGCGGGTCCGGTGCGCTCTGCGCCGTAGCGCTCATTGGCAACGCCAATAGCAGCGCCCCCCACAACATCGAGCTGCGCAGTGCAGAAGTGATGAGACGTCGTTTCATGCTCATGACACGACCATCTCGCGGAACATGCCCGCTTCCATGTGATACAGGAGGTGGCAGTGGTAGGCCCAGCGTCCCGGATTATCCGCGGACACCGCATAGGTGATCCGCTGCGCCGGCTGCACGTTGATCGTGTGTTTACGCACCTGGAACTGGCCGTCCGGATTTTCCAGTTCGCTCCACATGCCGTGCAGGTGGATCGGGTGATTCATCATCGTGTCGTTGACCAGCACGATGCGCAGTCGTTCGCCGGTGTTGAGATGCACCGGTTTGGCGTCGGAGAATTTCAGGCCATCGAACGACCAGATGAAGCGCTCCATGTTGCCGGTCAGATGCAGCTCAATCTCGCGACTGGGTTCGCGTGCATCGATCGGGCCACCGACGGTATGCAGATCAGCGTAGGTCAGTACGCGCCGGCCGTTGTCGCGCAGGCCGATGCCTGGGTCGTCGAGGTTGGTCCGTGGCATATCCACGTGCATGTCCACACCGGGGCCGTATTCGGTGCGCGCGTGGCGCACCACCGGTGCACCGATTGATGATTTGCTGGTCTTGTCCATGCCGGTCATGGCGTCATGATCCATACCCGGCGTCGGCGGCAACCCGGCATGGTCGTTGCCATGCGCCATGCTGTCCATGGACATTGCACCCATCATGTCCTGCATGCTGAGCCAGACGCGAGGATCCATCGCTGGCACCTCCGCCTGCATTCCCGGCTGCGGCGCCAGCGTGCCGCGGGCATAGCCGGTACGGTCGATCGACTGCGCAAACAAGGTGTAGGCGCGCTCGTCCTGCGGTTCGACGATGACGTCGTAGGTTTCGGCCACCGAGATGCGGAACTCATCGATGGACACCGGTTCGACGTCCTGGCCATCGGTTGAAATCACCGTCATCTTCAAACCGGGAATCCGCACATCGAAGATGGTCGACGCCGAACCGTTGATGAAGCGCAAGCGGATCTTCTCGCCCGGTCGGAAGATGCCGGTCCAGTTGTCGGCCGGCGCGGTGCCGTTCATCAGATAGGTATAGGTGAAGCCGGAGACGTCGCTCAGATCCGTCGGGTTCATGCGCATCTCGTTCCACATCTTGCGCATGGCCAGTGCGCCGCTCAGACCCTTCTCGCGCACGTCGCGAAGGAAATCCGGCACGGTGGGTTGCGCGTAGTTGTAGTAGTCGCTTTGCTTCTTGAGCTTGGCGTAGATGCGGGCGGGGTCCGCGTCCGTCCAGTCGTTG
>CAJDVT010000130.1_pt1 | contig 12528 bp, 13 predicted proteins | sample 7391411 | NCBI WGS metagenome assembly CAJDVT01 (sample SAMEA7055698, study PRJEB34461) | soil metagenome | biome: terrestrial ecosystem; feature: Peninsula; material: soil | place: Antarctica | collected 2016 | reverse complement strand
CAGGAGCCTGTCGGACTTTGGCTGGCCGGGTTGCGAATCCGCTTGTGTGGTCCATATTTGACCAGCTTCGCTGTTGTGAAGCGCTTCGCCAATTCTTGGTCCATAGAACCACTATGGGCCGGCGAATCGTCAAAAATCTGTCCCGACACAGCCGAATTCTCGCCTCGACCACCAAAGTCCGACAGGCTCCTGACCGATGACCACGTCGCGTCGTCTCACCACACTTGCCACCTTGAGCCTGATCGCCGTGACCGCGGTGTGGGGCTCGACGTTCGTGTTGATCAAGGACGTGCTCGGGCGCATGGCGGTCGCCGACTTCCTCGCTGTCCGATTCACGATTGGCGCGGCGGTGATGCTGGTGTTGTTTGCCCGGCCGGTGCTGCGTCTGGGGCGCCGGCAGGTACTGCAGGGTCTGGCGCTGGGGGGGATTTACGGTATCGGCCAGTTGTTGCAGACGTGGGGGCTGGCGTTCATCGCACCCAGCGTCAGCGGCTTTGTCACCGGCATGTATGTGGTGTTCACGCCGATCCTGGCGACGGTGCTGTTGCGCCAACGGGTGCGCGCGGTGGTGTGGCTGGCGGTGGCTTTGGCCACCATCGGCCTGGGTTTGTTGTCACTGCGGGGCGTATCAGTTGATCTGGGCGTGTGGCTGACGCTTGCGTCAGCGGCGATGTACGCCTTGCATGTCGTCTGTCTTGGCCAGTGGTCGCGCCCCGGAGAGGCACCGGGCCTGTCGGCGCTGCAGATGGTGGCCATCGCCGTGGTATGCCTGCTGGCCACTGCGCCACATGGACCGATGCTCCCGCCGGATCGCAACGCCTGGCTGGCGGTGTTGTACATGGCGCTGATTGCCGGCGCCGGAACGATGCTGGTGCAGACATGGGCGCAATCCCACCTGCCGGCCACACGGGCAGCCATTGTGATGACCACCGAACCGGTATTTGCCGCTGCGTTTGCTGTTGCATTTGGCAGTGACCTGCTGACCTGGCGCATGCTGGTGGGCGGCGCGCTGGTGCTCGCGGCCATGTATCTCGTGGAGCTGGCGCCTCGCCGCGACGCGGCCATGGGCGAGGTACTCGGCACGACTCCGACGGACGCCGTGCACCACGAGGTCTAGGCGCCTGGCGCGCCCTTGCCGTTGGTTGCGCTGGTTGGAAACCGCTACCGCGGTATGCGCATCGCGCTTGCCACACAGCGACGCTGCATACGGTCGCCGGGTGTGGGCGTAGTTTGGGGAAAACGCGTGGGGATGTCGCGACAACGCCGTGTCTGGGCTGTCGGCGCGGGCCGTTGCGGGTTCCTGCCATAGTGCTGTCGACGCGGCCTGCGCGCCGCGTACACTGTTGGCACTCTCCGCTTCCAGGAAGTCGTCATGCGAATCCGATCCTGTTCCAACCTGCTGGGTCTGGCTCTGATTGCTGCCTCGCTCCCAGTGCTGGCGGCCGGCAGTGGCCAGTTCAAGGACCTGTTGAACAAGGCGAAACAGGCCACTCATGCGTCAAGCGGAGCACAACTGGGTGCCAACGTCAGTGACACGGATATCGGCGCCGGGCTCAAGGAAGCATTGGCCAAGAGCACCACCAACGCAATCAACAGCCTGGGACGCGAAGGCGGTTTCTTCAACAATAGCAAGGTGCGGATACCGCTGCCGGGCAAGCTGGAGCAGGCCAGCAAGCTGGCGCGTCAGCTCGGGCAGGGGGCGAAGGTCGACGCTTTCGAGCTGAGCATGAACCGCGCGGCGGAGAAGGCCGTGCCGCAGGTGGCGGACATCTTTGGTGATGCGATCCGCAAGATGACCTTGAGCGACGCACGCGGCATTCTCACCGGCGGCAATCATGCGGCGACGGACTTTTTCCGCCGCGTTGCCGGTGACGCGTTGACCGCACGCATCCACCCGATTGTGGCCAAGGCCACGGACAGCGTTGGCGCGACGCAGAGATACAAGGCGCTGGTCTCCGGCGAAGGTGGCGGTGGACTGGGTGGTGCCCTGGGCTCGCTCGGTGCGCTGGCCGGTGGCCATGGCGGGGCCAAGGGCGGCAGTGCGCTGGACCTGGATGACTACGTTACGCGCGAGACGCTCAATGGCCTGTTTACGGTGATTGGCGAACAGGAACAATCCATCCGCACCAACCCGGCTGCCCGCGGCACCGATCTGCTGAAGAAAGTGTTTGGTGGCCGCTGACGCCATGACAACGACGGTTTGCACGGTGTGACTCACGTTGGCGGCACTCCGGTCATCGTACTGCGGTAACTTCTGTGGCTACTCACGCTCGCGCATGCTGCGGTTGGGGTACTGACGGGCATGGCTTGCAACTCCGGGCTTTCGCTCAAATGGCACTGGAACGTGGCACGGATGACAGCTTGGTGGCTCGTTGCCTTCGCGGCGTATCGCGATCCGCGACAAAACCTTGCATTAACGTTGCGGTGACCACAATAAAAGACTGGTTGTGCACATTGATGAGGCAGCAATGATTCGTGAAATTCTGAAAATGGGTGATCCGCGCCTGCTGCGCATTGCGCCGCCGGTGAGCAAAGCCATGCTCGGCAGCGATGAGCTGCGCACAATCATTGCGGACATGCTGGAGACCATGGAAGCGGCCGACGGGGTCGGTCTGGCGGCGCCACAAATTGGTGTGGATCTGCAATTGGTGGTGTTCGGCTTCGACAGCAGCGAGCGTTACCCGGACGCCGAGGCCGTCCCGCGGACGGTGCTGCTCAATCCCGTCATTACGCCCTTGTCAAAAGACATGGAAGAAGGCTGGGAAGGCTGTCTCTCCGTGCCCGGTCTGCGTGGCGCGGTCAGCCGCTACAGTTTGATCCGCTATGACGGTATCGATCCGCAGGGTGCCGCCATCGAGCGCACGGCAGAAGGTTTTCATGCGCGCGTGGTGCAACACGAATGCGACCACCTGATCGGTCGTCTGTACCCGTCACGCATCACCGATTTCAGCCATTTCGGCTACACCGACGTATTGTTTCCCGGCGAACAACCGGTGGAGGCCTGACCATGCGTGCGTTGTGGCACGACACGCTACTGGCCGAGAGTGATGACACGCTGGTGGTGGAAGGCAATCACTATTTTCCGGAAAACTCGCTGCGCTATCAGTACTTTTTCCCCAGCGATCATCACACCACGTGCCCGTGGAAAGGCAAAGCCCACTACATGCACATCAAAGTGGCTGGCGAGGTGAATGCCAATGCCGCCTGGTATTACCCCACGCCATTGGCCGCCGCCGAACAAATCGCCGGGCGTGTCGCGTTCTGGCGCGAAGTTGTGGTGACGGAGTAAGTTGCGCAAGTTGGCTGGCGCTGGATGGCCTTGAGAGCAAGAGCTTTCGTGCGCTTGCGGCGCGCGAGTCCGTGCGTTGCCTCAACTCGGGCATCGGGCAACCGCTCCATGCGTTGCCTCAACTCGGGCATCGGGCAACCGCTCCATGCGTTGCCTCAACTCGGGCATCCATGCCCTCGCCATGCCCTCGCCATGCCCTCGCCTTGTCCGGAAAGTCCGTGAGTTGGGGGCGGGCTTTTCGACAGCACTCCGGCAACTGCTCCTGCGTTGCTCTGACTCCGGCATCGGGCAACCGCTCCTGCGTTGCTTCAACTCGGGCGTCCTTGCCCTCGTCATGCCCTCGCGTGTGCTGGCGAAAAGGAATCGGCATCGTGCCGATTCCCGCTGCGCGGCCTGTCGACCCCGACTCACCGCCGCACAGGGGCCCCGGATAGAGCAGCGGGCCATCCTGACCCGCACTCTTCAGAGGAGCCAGAGCAGAGCCAATGGCCACGTGTCTTAATTAACTCCGTCCCCTTTGTTCGCCTGATTCACCGCATATCACCGCAAAGTTCTGGACGTCTGATTGATAACGACTAGTTCAGACCCTCCCTAAAACGGAAGTGACGTCATGAAGCAGTCAATGAAGCTGACTTTCGGCGCCGCCCTCGCGCTGCTGCAGCCAGCCGCTGCGCTGGGCGCACCAGCGGTGTTGCCGCAGCGTATCGCCAAGGTGGCGCAGCAGTACACCGAAGACGACGTCTATCCGGCGATGGTGCTGGTGATGGTGGACGATGGGAAAGTCCAGGTGGCCGGGTTTGGCAAGCTGGCCAACGGTCTCGCACCAGATGCTGATACCGTGTTCGAGATCGGTTCGGTAACCAAAACCTTTACCGCGCTGGTGCTGGCGCAGGGCGTGCTGGCGCAACGCTGGACCCTCTCTACGCCGGTGGCGAATCTGGTACCGGACTACAAAATTCCTTCGCGCGATGGCAAGCCGATCACGCTCGGGTTGCTGGCCGAACAGTTTTCTGGCCTGCCGCGATTGCCGGGCAACCTGCAGCCTGCCGACCTCGGGAATCCCTATGCGGACTACGGACGAGGCCAGCTCAAGGCGTTCCTTGCCAGCTATTCCTTGCCGCGCGACCCCGGCGCGGCATACGAGTATTCAAACCTGGGATTCGGGTTGCTCGGCGAGGCGCTGGCGCAGCATTCGCAACTGGACTACGACGCGCTGGTGCGACGTGACGTACTGGCGCCGCTGGGCATGCATTCGACCGGTGTGGCGTTGACCACGTCGCTGCGCGAGCGGTTGGCTGTCGGCCATGATGAAGAAGGCCAGCCGGCGCGACACTGGCAGTTCGGTGCCTTGGCAGGTGCCGGCGCGCTGGTGAGCACGGGACGGGACATGTCGCGCTACCTGCAGGCAAACATGGGCGTGTTGCAGACGCCCTTGGCGGCCGCGATGCGCTTGGCCCACGAGGCGCGAGGCGATATCGGTGGCGCAGATCGCATCGGTCTCGCCTGGATGACCCGGCACACGGCGGACGGCGACGTGGTGTGGCACAACGGCGAAACCGGCGGCTATAGCAGTTTCATCGGCTTTACCAGCGACGGCCAGCGTGGCGTGGTCATCCTGACCAATGGCACCGGCGCACCGCAGGAGCTGGGCTTTGCCGCGCTGCTGCCATCCTTGCCGCTGCCGCAGGTGCACAAGGCGGTGACCATGTCGGCGAAGCAACTCGATACCTATGCGGGGCAGTACACACTGGCCCCGGGCTTCGTGTTGACGGTGTCGCGCGAAGGCGACCAGTTGTTTGCGCAGGCGAGCGGGCAGGGCGCGTTTCCCTTGTTCGCCAGCGCCAAGGATGCCTTCTTTGCCAAGGTGGCGCCTATGACCATCGACTTCGCGCGGGATGCCGCCGGCAACGTCAATGCGTTGGTGCTGCATCAGGGTGGACACGACCAGCGCGCGCTCCGCACCAAGGGTGCCGACGCCGCAGACAACAGCAACAGCGTTCCCCTTGCTCCCGCGCTGCTGCGTGAGTATGTCGGACGCTATACGCTGGCGCCGGGCGTGCAGTTCGCGATTACCGTCGAGCACGGCCAGCTATATTCGCAGTTGACCGGTCAGGCCGCGTTCCCCGTGTACGCGAAGTCGAAGGATCGTTTTTTCTACACCGTGGTCGACGCCCGGCTCACTTTCGAGCGCGATGCCAACGGGAAGGTCAGCGCCCTGGTCCTGCACCAGGACGGGAAGGCTCAACGCGCGCCGCGCCAACCTTGAGCTTACCCGTCGCAGCCATTATTGAATTGCAGACAAAGGAAAGGGAGGCAATCAGCCACAAGCGGGCGGCGACCGCGGTCGACCTGACCGTACCCCGACCACCCTTGCTCGTGTGACAGACGACCGATACGGTGAGGTCGTGCGGGACCCGGGTCACGCAAGGAGCTTTGCCACACCGTCCCAAAACGAAAAAAGCCTGCATCGCTGCAAGCCGCTGCAAGCCCTTGATAAACATGGTGGCCGGGGACGGAATCGAACCGCCGACACGAGGATTTTCAATCCTCTGCTCTACCAACTGAGCTACCCGGCCAAGGGTGTGCAACCGCTTGGGTTGCAGATCTCGCGTGAGCCGCGCATTAAAGCGAATCTGCGGGTTCGCGTCAAGCTGGAGGCTCGGGCGAACCGTGGGCTTGCATGTATCCGGGCGGGTTGGTGACCTCGCCGAGGAACAGGAATTTTTCCATTTGTTCGCTGAGGTAGGCGCGGTCTTTGGCGTCCAGCGGGTTGAGGCGGTATTCGTTGATCAGCATGGTCTGATGGGTGAGCCAGCGCTGCCACGCCTGTTTGGAGATTTCCGCGTAGATGCGTTGTCCGAGTGCGCCGGGCCAGGGCGCGAAATCAAGGCCTTCGGCGTCGGTCTTGAGCAGGGCGCAGTGGACGGTTCGACTCATTCCGGACTCCGGTTGCGAGTGGTGCGGGCAGCGCACCGCTGGTTATCTTGCAGGGAACAACGACGTGCTGTCATTGATCTGCAGCAGCAGGCGGCGCACCGGTGCAGGCAAGCCGAGGCTGAGCAGTTCATCAGCAGAGTACCAGCGCAGGTCCGGGTTGTCGGCCACGCCCTGCTGGGGGGTGGCGCGGTCATACAGCAGCGGTGTGATGCGCAAGCGGTAGTGGGTGAAGACGTGGGTGAATGCGTGCAGCGGTTGTGCGCTGCCGACCTGCGCCTGATGCTGCGCCAGGCGTCGGGCACTGTCGGCATCGCCGGCCTCGGGGAGGCTCCACAAGCCCGACCAAACGCCTTGTGCGCCGCGGCGTTCGAGGAGCACGCGCTGCTGCCGGTCGCGCAGCACCAACATGCAGGTGCTGCGCGTGGGGCTGGCTTTGGCTGGTTTGCGCGTGGGTAGTTCCAACGTGCGGTTATCGCGGCGGGCAATGCAGTCGGTAGCCAGTGGGCACTGCGCGCAGAGCGGTTGTGCACGCAGACACACTATGGCGCCAAGGTCCATGATGGCTTGGGTGTAATCGGCGACGCGCGTGGCCGGTGTGTGTGCCTGTGCGTGTTGCCACAGTTGGCGCTCGACGGCGGCTTGGCCGGGGTAACCGGGTACGCCGTGGTAGCGCGCGAGCACGCGTTTGACGTTGCCGTCGAGGATCGGCCAGCGCTGTCCCCACGCTTGGGCAAGGATGGCGCCGGCGGTGGAGCGGCCGATGCCGGGCAGCGCGCTGAGCGCGGCGAAATCGGCAGGCAGTTCGCCGTCATGCCGGGCAACGCAGATTTGCGCAGCCTGATGCAAAAAGCGTGCGCGGCGGTAGTAGCCGAGCCCGGACCACAGTGCAAACACAAGGTCTTCGTCGGCAGCGGCCAGATCGCGCAGCGTCGGCAGCGCGCTGACGAAGCGTTCGAAATATGCGCTGACCGTGGCGACCTGGGTTTGTTGCAGCATCACTTCCGACAGCCACACGCGGTAGGCGTCTTGGCTGGGTGATCCGGTGCGGTGCTGCCAGGGCAGGTCCTTGCGGCCGTGCCGGTCGAACCAGCGCAGCAAACGTGCGGCGAAGGTCGCGCTCACGGCTTGGTGCTGGCGGCGGGCGGTTTCGACTTGGCCTGCTTTGGCGCTGGCGCGGGACGTGTGACAGCCGGCGCGGCAGCAGTGCTTGCCGCAGCGGGTACTTCGTCACCGGCAACGACGCTGAGTCCCTTGATGCTCAAATTGCCGGCTTGCAGCGTGGCGATTTGCACGCGTCCACTGCCCGGTGGCACGCTCAATTGCGGGTCCTGCTCGCTGATCAGCGTGTTCCACCAATCCAGCAACGCCAGCGGTGGCAGGCGCAGGTCGGCGTGGTTGTCCGGGCCGTCGAGCTTCACGGCGAGCGGCGCTGGCTGGCCAGCCACGGCTGGGTTGAGTCGCAGCGAGATGGCGTATTCACCGGCGTCGGCATAGTCGAGTGTGCCACCCAGACTGGCCGTGGTGTCGGTGGCTCCGTGCCAATGCACCCGGCCGTTGAGCGTCAGGGTCAGCTTGCTGGCCTGCGCCAGATGCAGCGTGACGTTGTCCAGTTGCAGCGTGCTGCCATCAATGCGTGGGATGGTCGACAGGCGCACTTGCAGTGGCGTGCCAGAGGCGGTGAGCGCTGCCATGGTGACGGCGAATGGCTGTCCGGAGATCAGCGTACCCGCTTGCAGCGCGACCTGGCTGAGGAGCAGTTCGTTGCCGCGCACGAGGCTGCCGCGGTTGATACTGACGCCGGCGTCAATGCGTGGGATGTTCAGCGAGCTACCGGTGGGGCGCGCCGGCAATTCGCTCACCCACGCCTGCAGGGCGTCCAGATCAACGCGTGGGGCCTCGATTTCAAGTTGCGAGATCACTGTTGGGCCACCCAGCAGCGTGCGCCAGGGCAACGCCAGGCGGCCGCGCGCGGCGAGCAGGATCGGGGTATTCGCACCCTGCGCGTTGACGGTGATGCCGTGCAGGTCCAGTGCCGGGCGCGGAAACAGCGTGGGGCTGGCTGGGCGCGCGAGATTCAGCTCCAGGCCGACGTTGCTCGCCTGCGTCTGCAGCATGGCGGTGAAGCGGTCCGGTTGCAGCAACAGGTAAACCATGACTACCAGCGTCAGCAGCGCCGCCAGCACAATGCTGCCGGATATGATCAGGATCAGGCGCAGCCGCCGTGACATCGTTCAGCTCTGCGCGCGGGGCGAGTCAGCCGGCATCGGGCTGGCTGGTACCAATGCTGGCGGGCAGCAACCCGTCAACAAACGCCTGGGCATCGAACACCCGCAGATCGGTGGCCGCCTCGCCCAGGCCAATAAAGCGGATGGGCAGGCCGAATTCGCGCGCCAGCGCAAACACCACGCCGCCTTTGGCCGTGCCATCAAGCTTGGTGACGACCAGACCGGTAACGCCGACGACGTCGCGGAACTGGCGCACCTGGCTGATGGCGTTCTGGCCAGTAGTGCCGTCGATCACCATCAGTACCTCGTGTGGCGCAGTCGGGTCGAGCTTTTTCAAAACGCGGGCGATTTTGCCCAGTTCGTCCATCAGGCCACCTTGCGTGTGCAGGCGCCCGGCAGTGTCGGCGATGAGCACGTCGATATGGCGTGAGCGCGCCGCCTGCAGCGCGTCGAAGATCACGCTGGCGGCGTCTGCATCCTGGCCCTGGGTGACCACCGGTACATTGTTGCGTGCGCCCCAGGTCTTGAGCTGTTCTACTGCGGCCGCGCGAAAGGTGTCACCTGCGGCCAGCATCACGGCGTGCTTTTCGTCGCGCCAGCGCCGCGCCAGCTTGCCGATGGTGGTGGTTTTGCCGGCGCCGTTGACACCTACCACAAGCACCACGCATGGCTGCCGGCCGCTGACTTGCAGCGGAATTTCCACTGGTGTGAGTTGTGCAACCAAGCTCGTGCGCAACGCTGCGAGCAGCTCGCCGGCATCAGCGAATTCCCGCTTGTGCATGCGTGCGCGCAATTGCTCGACCAGCGTGGTGCTGGCCTCGACGCCAACATCAGCGGTAATCAGGATTGTTTCCAGTTCGTCGAGCAGATCGTCATTCAGCGGTGCGTGGCGGACAAACAACGTCGCCAACGTGCGTGCGAAGGCGTTGCCCGAAAGTCGATCACGCCAGCCACGGTGGACTGTGCCGGTGGCAGGCGTGGCTGCCGCTGGAGCAGGTGCGGACGCCGTGGCTGTCTCGGCGACGGGCTCCGCGGGCAGATCCGGCACAACGAAGCGGTGTTCACTGTCGCCGGATGCTTCGGGTGTCGGGACCTGCGCGAGAACTTCATGCAGTGCCTGCACACCGCTGTCTGCCGCAGTTGGGTCGGCTGCGGGGGGTTGCGGATCTGCTGCGGTGGGTTTCTTTTTCCAGAACTTGAGCATTGCGCGGGTATTCGATGACAATGCGCAGGATGCTAACACTCCAACCTGTACCCCTCGCTGACGCACTCGGCGTGCGCCGGTGAAGCGCGGTGATCCGCGGTCTGACGCCCCCTCCGGGCGAGTGCGCATCATTGGCGGCACGCTGCGCAATTCGCGGCTGGATGTTGCCGGCGCAGCGGGCCTGCGTCCCACGCCGGAGCGGGTGCGGGAAACCGTGTTCAACTGGCTGGCGCCGCTGATTTCCGGCGCGCGATGTCTGGATGTATGCGCCGGCACTGGCGCACTTGGTATCGAGGCGCTGTCGCGCGGCGCAGCCGGCGTGGTGTTTGTCGAACGTGACCCGCACGTGGCGCGGGCGCTGGGTGAGAATCTGCTTCGTCTCAAAACCCCGGGTGGGACGGTCCACACGGGCAGTGCGCAAGATTACCTGCGACGCACCGCGCAGCCGTTCGACGTGGTGTTCCTCGATCCACCGTTTGCGCTGGATCTCTGGTCGACACTGGCGCACGGGCTGGAAGCGGCTGGCTGGCTGGCACCTGCCGCGATGATCTACGTCGAGTCGCCGCGCGCTGCAGTACCGGCACTCCCACCTCGCTGGCAGGTTTATCGCGAAGCCGTGGCTGGTGCCGTGCGCTACGCGCTGTATCGGCGCGGCCCGCTTGGTGACTGAGGGCGGGCCGTGCAGCTCGGTGTCGTGCAGCGCGACAGCTTACGTTAAGCTAAGCGACACGACACCATCGTCGTGGTGAGAGCAACGCCTTGAGTAATCCGCGTATAGCCGTCTATCCAGGTACTTTCGATCCGATCACCAACGGTCATGCGGATCTGGTGGCGCGTGCGGCATTGCTGTTTGACAAAGTCATCGTCGCGGTTGCGGACAGTTCCAGCAAAGGGCCGTATTTCAGCATTGGTGAACGCGTCACGCTGGCGCGAGTGGCGCTGGCTGACTTGCCGAATGTGCAAGTGATGGGCTTTGATTGCCTGCTGGCCACGTATATTGAAGAGATCGGTGCCGGCGTGATCCTGCGTGGCCTGCGGGCAGTTTCCGACTTTGAATACGAATTTCAGCTCGCAAGCATGAACCGGCATCTGATTCCGCTGGCCGAAACGTTGTTCCTGACTCCAGCAGAGCAATACAGCTTCATCTCGTCGTCACTGATTCGTGAGATCGGACGGCTGGGCGGGGATATTTCCAGCTTTGTCCACCCGGCGGTGCAACAGGCGATGCGCCAGCGCTGGCAGAACGGTCGGGGCGACCTACACAAACAACTCCAAAGGGAAGGTGATCATCATGCGTAAGCTCATTCTTGTGGCTGCTGTGGCATTGACTGCCAGTCTGGCGTTGACTGCGTGCAACAAGCAGGCGGCAGACGGAGCCGGGCAACAGACTGCACAACAGGCGCCAAAGCCCACTGACCCCAATGACACCAAGGCGTGGAACGCTTACCTGGGCGACATTGTGCAGAAAAACATGCAGGACATGACGGCCAGCCAGCCCTACGCGTACCTGGTAAAGGCGCCTACAGACCAGGATGCCAAGGAGCAGAACGAGCGGCAACTGAAAAATGTCCAGGAAACCGTGGCGCGCGGCGTGTTGCCCGGCAACATGCTGGTATTCGCCGGTCCCGATTCCGCGACTACTGCCGACTTGGTGGTTGCCGCATTCGCGGACGCCAGCGCGGGCGCATTCAAGGGTGTCATCGTGCTGGTCATAGGTGACGCGGCGGACAAGGGTCGCGTTGAGGAAGCGCTCAAGCCCACGGGCGCGACGTTCCGTTTTGTGGCGATGTAGCAGGTCGTCTGGCGGGGTCAGGAGGTGGGCGCGCGCCAGGCATCGACGCCTGACGTTGCCGGCGTGCTCTGGCCGCTGCGGTCGTTGGCAAAGGGCCTGTACTGCACGCAGTATCTTGTACCCAGGCTGTGAGACCACGCCCATGTGGGCGGTGAGCAGCAATTGCGCTGCTTGCCCATGACCGGAGTTGCCGCATGAAACTTGCTATGGATTGGCGCATTGGCGTCTTCAGCCTGATGCTGGTGTGTGGCGCCGCGTTCGCCGCGCCCCCGGCACCCGCAGCACCTGCGCTCGCACCCGCATCCGTGCCCGCGCCTGCTGCAGCGCAACGGCCTGGTCATGCGGCTATTGCCAGTGCCAACTTTCTGGCTACCGAGGCTGGATTGGAAGTTATACGCAAGGGTGGCAAGCCCGCAGCAGTTGCGCCGGGGGATTACCTCAACCCGGATGGCACGCCCAATCGCGATACCTCGCTCAAGGGTCCGCTTTCGGCCGGCATCCCCGGCACACCTGCTGGACTGGCACTGATTTCCCGAAGCTACGGCAAACTGCCGCTGGGCACGGCACTGGCCCCGGCAATACGCATCGCGCGTGATGGTTTTGTGCCGGATCCGCGCCTGCACGCCGCAGTCGTGGAAGAGGCCGCCAACCTGCTGCGCTGGCCGGCCTCGGCGGCCAAATATCTCGACAGCGGCAAGGCTCCGGCAGAAGGTGCGGTGTGGCGGGACCCGGATCAGGCACGTACGCTGGAGTTGCTTGGTGCGCACGGCACCGATGGCTTTTATCGTGGCGAAGTGGCGGCGAAACTGGTCGCAGCCGTACGCGCGGCCGGTGGCAACTGGACGCTGGCCGACCTGGAAGGGTACCGGGCCAAGGAGCGCGCGCCGATCACGGTGGACTATCGCGGCTATCGCATCGTCACCGCGCCGCCACCGTCCTCCGGCGGTGTGGCCATCGCCGAAATGCTCAACATCCTGCGTGGGTTTGATCTGGAAAAGGTCGACCAGGTGCACCGCGTGCATTTTATCGTGGAAGCGATGCGGCGGGCGTTTCGTGATCACAATGATTACCTGGGTGACCC
>CAJDVT010000087.1_pt1 | contig 12568 bp, 11 predicted proteins | sample 7391411 | NCBI WGS metagenome assembly CAJDVT01 (sample SAMEA7055698, study PRJEB34461) | soil metagenome | biome: terrestrial ecosystem; feature: Peninsula; material: soil | place: Antarctica | collected 2016 | reverse complement strand
GGGTTGCACTTCGAATTGTGCTACTACCGCGGCATCGAATACGCCATCGCCGAGCACCTTGAGCGCTTCGAGCCCGGTGCCCAGGGTGAGCACAAACTCGCACGCGGCTTCTTGCCGGCGCGCACCGACTCCCGGCATTATCTGCTCGATGCGAAATTCCACGCGGCGGTTGCCAACGCCCTCGTGCACGAACGTGCCGCGGTCAACGCCTACGCAGACGAATTGAACCATCACAGCCCCTACGCAATACGCGAGCCCACGCTGCGATGATCCATCTGCCGTTACTCGACGTCGACTCGCCCGAAGTGTTTCCACTACCCGACAGCGCGCTGGCAGAACCCAATGGACTGCTCGCATTCGGTGGCGATCTGTCGCCACCTCGCTTGCTGGCGGCCTACCGCCGCGGGATCTTCCCCTGGTTCAGCGCAGGCGAACCCATCTTGTGGTGGTCACCTGACCCGCGTTGCGTGCTGCATACCGAGCGCCTGCACGTCGATCGCAGCCTGCGTCGCCAACTCGCCGGCAAGCGCTGGACGCTCACCATCGACCGCGCGTTTGCCGAGGTCATGCGGGCATGTGCTGCGCCGCGCGTCCACGACAGCGGCACCTGGATCACGCCGGAGATGATCGACGCGTACGTCCATCTGCATGCGCTGGGCCACGCGCACAGCGTGGAAGTATGGGATGACGAACGTCTGGTGGGCGGCGTGTATGGTGTGGCAGCCGGGAAACTGTTTTGCGGCGAGTCGATGTTCAGCGCCGCAAGTGGTGGCTCGAAAATCGCGTTGATCGCGCTGGCGCAACTGCTGCACGCCATGGGCTTCCCGTTGATCGATACGCAAGTGGCGAATCCGCACACGTTGAGTCTCGGTGCGGAGGAAATTCCGCGCGTGGAATTCCTCGCTCAGGTAGCGAGCCTGGTCGAGCTGCCCGGCCGTGTCGGCAACTGGGCCGAACTTGAGCCGCAGTTGCTGCAACCATGTTCCAGCCGCGCGTCCAGTCCCTGACGACCTTGCACAACCACGGCCCGTCGAGCCATCGCAGGTCCATGCCGCGAGGACTGCCCGGCAGCTTTCCATCCAGCTCCACGTACGGCATGCATGCGGTGGGCAGCGGCTTTCTGCGGCAGGCGGGCGTCGGCGTCCGGCGCACTATTGCGTACCGCAGAGCGGCATTTCAGTCGGCGCGCATCGCGTACTTGTGGGCCACGTAGTCATCGAGGATGCCGACAAATTCCTCGGCGATGCGTGCGCCGCGCAGGGTCATGGCCTTCTTGCCGTCAATGAATACCGGCGCGGCTGGCGCCTCGCCATTGCCGGGCAACGAGATGCCAATGTCCGCATGTCTGGATTCGCCGGGGCCGTTGACGATGCAGCCCATGACCGCCAGCGTGAGATTTTCCACACCGTCGTATTTCACCCGCCACAGCGGCATCTGCTCGCGCACGTGGTCCTGCACGGTCTTGGCCAGGACCTGGAAGAATTCGCTGGTTGTGCGCCCGCAGCCGGGACACGCCGTGACCAGCGGCGAGAACGCGCGCAGCCCCATGGTCTGCAGCAGCTCCTGGGCGACAATGACCTCGCCGGTGCGCGAAGCACCCGGCTCTGGCGTCAACGAAATGCGGATGGTGTCGCCAATACCTTCCTGCAACAGCACCGCAAGCGCGGCACTCGAGGCAGTGATGCCTTTCGAACCCATGCCGGCTTCGGTCAGGCCAAGATGCAGCGCGTAATCACACCGTGCGGCCAGGTCCCGATACACCGCAATCAGCTCCTGCACGCCTGATACCTTGCACGACAGGATGATGTGGTCCCGCCCCATGCCCAATGCTTCGGCTCGTGCGGCAGAATCCAGCGCCGAACGGATCAGTGCCTCGCGTGCCACCGCGCCCGCATCCCACGGGTTTGCCTGGTTCGCGTTTTCATCCATCAACGCAGTGAGCATGCCTTGATCGAGCGAACCCCAATTGGCGCCAATGCGCACCGGCTTGTTGTTGCGCAAGGCGATCTCGATGATCTGCGCAAACTGGCTTTCATGCTTCGCGCCAAAGCCGACGTTGCCGGGATTGATCCGGTATTTGGCCAGCAATTCCGCACACGCGGGCTCCTGCTTGAGCAACTGGTGACCGTTGTAATGAAAGTCGCCAACGATCGGCACGTGCACGCCCATCATGTCCAGCCGCTCGACGATATGCGGCACGGCAGCGGCAGCGGCCGGCGTGTTCACGGTGATGCGCACCAGTTCGGAACCGGCGCGCGCGAGCTCGGCTACCTGCTTGGCCGTGCTGGCGGCATCCTCGGTATCGGTGTTGGTCATCGACTGCACCACGATCGGCGCGCCACCCCCAACGCGAACTTTGCCGATCTGCACGGCGACACTGGGCCTTCGCCCGGCCGGCCCGGCGGCACGTGGTTGGTGCGCAGCAATCACACTCATGAAGGACAACCCGACTGGCGAGTCGCGGCATGCGCGACGACTGCGCAAGAATAACCGATCGCTCGCCTCCCCCTGAAAGCCCGCTCCAGCCGGCCGCGCCGCCATTGCCGCAAGGCAAACTGAATGCAGCGACCAATCGTCGCAGTGGCTTGTTCCGCTCCACGCCAGTCAGTCAAACTGTCCTGGTCTCTGCCGCTGCACACTTACCCGGAATCCGGATGCCACAGACCGAGTACTACAACGACCGGGTCGTTCGCCAGTTTCTGCTGGCGGCTGCGGCCTGGGGAGTCATTGGCATGTCGGTGGGCGTTTATGTCGCAGCCCTGCTGGCGTGGCCCGGACTGAGCTTCGACTTGCCGTGGCTGACATTCAGCCGGCTGCGACCGGCACACACGTTTGGCGTGATCTTCGCGTTTGGCGGTTCGGCGCTCATGGGCACGTGCTATTACGTGGTGCAGCGCACCGGCCATGCGCGCCTGGCGTTCGGGCGCCTTGCGGAGTTCACGTTCTGGGGCTGGCAACTCGTGTGCGTGTTGTCCATGCTGACGATGCCGCTGGGCATCACCCAAAGCAAGGAATACGCCGAACCGGAATGGCCCATCGACATCCTGATCGCGGTGGTCTGGGTGAGTTTCGGCGTGGTGTTTTTTGGCAGTCTTGCGCGTCGCCGCATCAAGCACATCTACGTGGCGAACTGGTATTACGGCGCCTTCATCATCGCGGTCGGTTTGTTGCACATCGTCAACAACCTCGCGCTGCCGGTATCGTGGGTTAAGAGTTATCCGATCTATTCGGGCGTGGTCGATGCGATGGTGCAGTGGTGGTATGGCCACAACGCCGTGGCGTTTTTCCTGACCGCCGGCTTCCTCGGCATGATGTATTACTTCGTACCGCGTCAAGCGCAACAGCCACTGTGGAGCTACCGCTTCTCCATCGTCAACTTCTGGGCGCTGATCTCGGTGTACATGTGGGCCGGAGCGCACCACTTGATGTACACCGCCCTGCCTGACTGGGTGCAATCGGTGGGCATGGCGTTTTCGCTGGTGCTGCTGATGCCAAGCCTGGGTTCGGCGGCCAACGGCCTGTTCACTTTCAACGGCACCTGGCACCGCCTGAAGGATGATCCGGCCGCGAAGTTCATGGTGCTCTCGCTGGTGTTCTACGCGGCCTCGACGTTTGAAGGCTCGATGATGGCAATCAAGACCGTCAACTCGCTGTCCCATTACACCGATTGGACCATTGCGCACGTGCATTCGGGTTCACTCGGCTGGGTGGCAATGATCACCATCGGCTCGCTGTACGCAATGGCGCCGCGCGCGCTGGGTCAAGAGAAGATGTATTCGCACCGCGGCATGGAATGGCACTTCTGGCTGCACCTGGTCGGCACGCTGCTGTACATCGGTTCGATGTGGACTGCGGGCGTTACCGAAGGCTTGATGTGGCGAGCTACGGAGCCGGACGGCGCGCTGACCTATGCTTTCATCGACAGCCTGATCGCGATCAAGCCGATGTACTGGATTCGCTGGCTCGGTGGCGTGGTCATCCTCAGCGGCATGTGGGTGATGGCGTGGAACCTCTGGTACACCGCTGCGGACGCGCGTGCCCACCTGATCAAGCCAATCCCGGTTCCAATACCGCAGCCTGACGCGAACCAGGTGCCCGCCCCACTGCCTGCTGCCGGTTGAGGAGCACCGAGCATGAGCTACAAACACTTTGAACTGATCGAAAAGAACGCGGTGCTGCTTGGCGTGCTGATCGCGATCATGGTTTCGCTCGGCGGGCTTGCTGAAATCACGCCGCTGTTCATGCAGGCGCACGCCGTGAAACCGCCTGCTGGCGTCCAGCCCTACGACGCGCTGCGACTGGCCGGCAAGGATATTTACGTGCGCGAAGGCTGCTATTTGTGCCATTCGCAGATGATCCGTGCGCTGCGCGCTGAAACCCAGCGTTACGGCCACTTTTCCACTGCCGAGGAATCCGTCTACGACCGACCGTTCCAGTGGGGCTCCAAGCGCACCGGTCCGGATCTGGCGCGCGTAGGCGGCAAGTATTCGGATGAATGGCAACGCCTGCATCTGCTCGCACCACGCCAGTTCGTGCCCGAATCCAACATGCCCAACTACCCTTGGCTGGAACACACCAAACTGGATGCCGCGGATATCCAGGCGCGCATGCGCACGTTACGCAAGCTGGGCGACCCGTACACCGCCGCCGACATTGCTGAAGCGCCCGCCGCAGTCGCCGACAAGACCGAACTGGATGCACTGGTTGCGTATCTGCAAGGCTTGGGGATCCGCAACGAGCCTCCTGAGGGTGTGCCGGTGCCGATCGATCACGGAGGCAAGCCATGAGTGACGCGGCGTGGGGCAATCTCATTGGCGTGGTCACCATCATCAGCATGCTGTTGTTCATCGGCATCTGGATCTGGGCCTGGCGCAAGCGTCATCGCAAGGTATTCAAGCGCATGGCGGAGATACCCATGGAAGATTCCCCGGAAGGCCCGCTGCCGACGCCCAACGGCCGCGCGAAAGCAGATGCACACCGGAGCAGCCAGCCATGAGCATCGGGTGGTCGCTGTGGGTGATGGGCCTGATTACGCTCAACATGGGCATCACCTTCTTCCTGTTCATGTGGGCGCCGCGCGCGAAGATTCCGACCCTGCCCGACCAGACCAGTGGCCACGTCTGGGCGCATGGCGCGATCCGCGAGGGTGTCCGTCGCTTGCCGTTTTGGTGGGTGTGGTTTTCCGCCAGCATGTTCGTGGCTGCATGGATCTACCTGATGTTGTACCCGGGTTACGGTCACCACCTCGGCCTGCTGGGCTGGACCTCGCACGGTGAGCTCGCGCACGACCAGGCGGTCAACCAGCGCAGGCTCGGCGACTTGCAGGAGCGATTCCGGCAATACACTCCCGAACAGCTCGCCAATGACCCGGTGGCGCTGCAGCTTGGCGGTCGCCTGTTCGTGGACAATTGCGCTGCCTGTCATGGCCGCGGCGGCTACGGCAACGTCAAGCTCGGCGCGCCCAGTTTGATCGACGACGACTGGCTGTATGGTGGCAGCGGAGAGGACATCCTGACCAGCATCCGTGCGGGGCGCGGTGGAGTCATGCCGCCATGGGCGAGCCTCGGCGAGGACAACGTCAGGAACCTCGCGCAATACGTACTCAGTCTTTCCGGCGCGCCGCACGATACGGCGAAAGCGGCAGCCGGTGCGCCGCTTTTTACCACCTGCGCGGCCTGCCACGGCGCCGAGGGCAAGGGCAATCCAGCACTGGGCGCACCCAACTTGGCTGATGACATCTGGTTGTATGGCGGGACCGTGGCAGATATCGAGCGCAGCATTGGCGGTGGCCGTCAGGGCAACATGCCTGCGTGGAGCATGCGCCTGAGCGATGACGACACGCGCGCGCTCGCGGCGTACGTCTATCATCTGGCGCACCAGGGCGATGCAGCCGCACGCTGATCCCAGGCCGCGACGACTACATGCCGCATGGTATCGGCAGCCGGTGGTGTGGCTGGGCGCCATCGTGTTCGCCGCGTCCATCGCCGGCTGCGTGTGGATCATCACCGTCGGTATCCGCCACGCCGACACGCCGGTGGAAACCTCACGCCCGAACGTCTTTGGCGTACCAGCCTCGCCGCAGCGCGCGCCACAACCGGCAAGCTCGGCCACATTGCCATGAGTGCGCACGCGATGTGGGCGCACCCTCAACTGGCCGCTCAGGTACTGCGTCCACGTGCGGCCGGGCGCAGTGAAATCGCGCTGCGCATCGCACCTTTGGGCGGCGCGCGCCAGGTGCTGCAACTGGAGCAACGTATCTCTGCCCTGCCCGGCGTGTACCGCGTGGCCATCGACGCGCGTGCGCGGCGCGTGCGCGTGGTGTGGGAGCGGCAGCGCACATCGTTGCCACAATTGCTCGACGCCTTCGCTGCCGCCCAGTGCGACGCGCAACCACTGCGCCACGACAACATCGAAGATGCCCGTGCGCGGGAAATGCATAGTGCACTCAAACGCCTGTTGGTGGCCGGCATGTGCGCGATGCAGGTGATGTCCTACGCTTTGGTGCTGTACATCGGCGCGGTGGACTTCATCGACTTCACCACGCGTGGACTGTTTCGCTGGCTGAGCCTGCTGACCACGGTGCCGATCGTGCTCTATTCCGCGCAACCGTTTTTTCGCGGCACGCTGGAGGAGCTGCGCCAGCGCCGTATCGGCATCAATCTGCCGGTGGCACTGGCGATTGCGCTGGTGTTTGCGGCGAGCACATTCACCACGCTGGTCGGCAGCGGCGAAATCTATTTCGATTCAGTCAGCATGTTTGTGTTCCTGCTGCTCGGTGGTCGTTATCTGGAGCTGCGCTCGCGCCACCACAGTAGTGCGCTCGGCGACGCGGTGATCGATGCCACGCCGTGGCTGGCGCAGCGGCGCTGCGCGGATAACCAACTGGAAACGGTGAGCGCCATCGAGCTGGTCGCAGGTGATCGCGTGCACATTGCCGAAGGCGAGACGGTCCCCGCCGACGGCAAGCTCGAAAGCGCCGCCGTGCATGTGGACGAGGCGCTGCTGTCCGGCGAAGCGCGCCCGGTCTGGCGGCAACATGGCGAATCACTGCTGGCTGGCACGGTGGTGCTGGACGGCCCCGCGGAAATGCGCGTTGAACACGCCGGCAGCGCCACCGCCAGCGCCCGACTCGGCGCGTTGGCCACGCGTATCCGCAATGCACGTACGCCGATCAGCGCCGACGATCAACGCGATGTTGCACGCTTCGTCAGCCGCATTCTGCTGCTGACGTCAATGACGGCGCTGGGCTGGTTGCTGGTCGATCCGACCCGCGCGTTTTCCGCGGCCGTGGCAGTGCTCGTCGTGGCGTGCCCGTGCGCGTTCGCGCTGACCATGCCGGCCACGCTCACCCGTGCGCTGGGCGCGCTGGCACGGCGCGGCGTGCTGGTCACCAACACTGCCGCACTGGCAGCGCTGGCGGATGTCGATCAGGCCTGGTTTGACAAGACTGGCACGCTGACTACGCCGCAGTTTGCGCGCGCCGACATCCAGCCGCTGCGTGGGGACGAACGTGACCAGGTGCTGCAATGGGCAGTGGCGCTGGCGCACGCCAGTTCGCATCCGCTGGCGCGTGCACTGGGCGCAGCCGCCGAACCCAGCGCCCCAACGCTGTATGCCGAGGACATTCAAGTGACCGCCGGCGGTGGCATCAGCGGCACGCTGGGGAACCGCGCACTGCGCCTGGGCCACGCCACGTTTGCGTTGCTGCCGAGTGGTGTGCAAGTCAGCGCAGGACTGCTTGACGGCTTGGTCCTGGCCGACGCAACCGGCCCGCTCGCCGTGTTCCACCTGCGCGAACGTGCGCGTGCGGATGCCGTCCATACCCTACACACCCTGCGCGCGGGCGGCGTTGCCTGCGCGATCGCCAGCGGCGACAGCGCCGAGCGCGTGGCCGCGCTGGCAGCACATCTGCATGTCGAGGAGTGGCATGCAAGGCAAACGTCGGCGGACAAACTCACCTTGCTGCAGGGGTCGCGCGCGCGCGGCGCCACCACGCTCGCGGTGGGTGACGGCAGCAACGACGCGGCGCTGCTGGCCGCCGCCGACGTGTCGGCCGCGCTCACCAGTGGCACATCGCTGGCCCAGGCACACGCCGATTTATTGCTGTTGCATGGACGCCTGGACGGCTTGCTGTACGCGCGTGAGATCGCCCGGCAGGTGCGGGACGTCAGCGCGCAGAGCCGGCGCTGGGCGCTGGTCTACAATCTGTGCGCAGTGCCGTTCGCGGCATTTGGCCTGGTCTCGCCGTGGCTGGCCGGCATCGGCATGACACTGAGCTCGCTCGGCGTGGTGCTCAACACCTTCCGCGTGGGGCGCAACGTGGCAGATGCGCCGCCGGCCTTGCCGGCATGAACATCCTGCTGGTGTTGATCCCGGTAACGCTGCTGATCATCGCGATTGCCGTGGCGCTGTTTTTCTGGGCCGTCAACCATCAGCAGTTTGACGATCTGGACAGCCCCGCCGCGCTACCGCTGATGGATGAGCCGGCGCCGGCCGACCTGCCAGCCGACGCGACTGAGGCGGCGGCGACGCCAGCAGCAGTGGAACGAACTGCGGAACCCGACGCTTGATCGGGTCGTGCTGGCCACGGCATCGCCAAGCTGAGCGACTCAGCCGGCACGGCGGCGTGATCCACGGCGCAATGCCGCTTGCAGCAAACGTCGCTGCACCCACTCGGCCAGCGTGTGCGGAGCATCCAGACCCATCCGCACCAGCGCATCAGCTTCGCCGGCAACCACCGCGCCTGGCCAGCACGCGGCACGCAGCAGGCGTAACTTGCCAAGCCAGGTGTGCTGGCAAATTTGCAGCCAGCGCAGGGCCGGCAGCAGACGTTGTTCGATTTCGGTGAAATCACTGCCAAACGGGAATTCCGGCAGCAGTCCCTTGCGCTGCAACGGTCGCAGCGTCTCGCGCAGATAGCGCGGGTGATTGCGCCGCCACGCGGCGGGAATCTCGAAATCCGCTGCGAGTTTGCCGTGAGCTCGGGCTTGGGCGCAAAGCGCATCAATGAATCGCGCATCGCAAATCGACAACATGGCCTCGACACACTCGCCGTCACTCTTGCCGCGCAGATCGGCTACACCGTATTCGGTGACAAACACGTCGCGCAAATGTCGCGGCAGCGTGGACTGGGCGTAATTCCAGCGGATGTTGCTTTCCAGCCCGTGCGCTCCCTCGCGCACCGCGCGCAGCAACATGATCGAACGCCCGTCGGGCAGCGCGTGGGCCATCGCCACAAAGTTGTACTGGCCGCCGACACCGCTCACCACCGCGCCGTCTTCCAGCGTGTCGGAATTCGCCGCGCCGAGCACGGTAGCCAGCATGCAGGTATTGAAGAAGCGCGCACCACGACGCTGCAGGACGGCAAGGCTCTGCCGGGTGCCGTAGATTTCGTTGACCGCGGACACCGGCCCCATCTCGATCGCGTCCGGATCAGCGGCTTCGGTTGCCGCCAGCCATTGATACAGCGCAGATAATGTCCGCCGGGCACATCGTCAGCCAGGCGCCCGGCGACCGACGCGCGCTCCATCGCCAGGTTGTCCCAACTGCGGCGTTTCAGGATGCCCGCACGCTGCAGATGCATGAAGCCATCCAGGACCATCTCGCTGGCCCCGAACAGCCCCGTTTTGAACTTGCCCAGGCCGCCGAACCAGCGCGCCAACGCGTGCGTGTTGCCGGTGTGATCCAGCGCCAGCAATGTGCGCCGCCAGGCGGTGTTGTCCTGCTGACGCAACAGCAATCCCTTGACCAGCGCATCAGAGAGCGAACCAATGCCGATCTGCAGGCAGCCGCCGTCGGCAATCAGCGCGCTGGCGTGCATGCCGAGCGCGTATTCAGCCAAGCTGACCGACGTTCGCGGCAGCGCAAACAGCGGCGGACTGACCGGCGGGGTCAGCTCCACATCGAAGTAATCTTGCGCCACCTCGGCCGCACCACTGATGTAGGGCAGGTCCGGGTGCACGACGGCAACGCATAACGGCCGTGGTTGTCCGGCGGCGCGCGTCATGCGCAAGAAGTCCAGAGTCAGATCGGGATTGCACGAAAGACTGTAATGGACGCCGTCCGGACCCTCGCGGCGCGCCACCAGTTGCACCAGCAGGTTGATGTCCTGGGTGAGCAGATCGCGCGCCACGTGCGTGTAGTTCTGGCTGATGTAGCTGCGCTGGGCATTGCCCGAGTGCAGCATGACGCCGGACTGCAGATAAAACTCGTGCACCGCAACGTTGGCTGCCAGTTTGTCATCAGCCTGGTCCAGCGCGTACTGCGGATCGACGTAACCGGCACCGAAATGCCGCTCCACGAACGGCGCCAGAAAACGCGCTTCCAGCCCCGGCTTGGGTCGTGGCCGTAGCAGCGAGAGGGCGGTGTACAAACGCATCGACCGCGCAACGTCCTCGCGGGTAAGTTGATACAGCGCATTGAGCAGGCCATGCGGCTTGCCCAGCCCCAGCGGCGCGGCCACCCGCAAATCCACCCCAACTTGGGTGACGATGTGTTCGACACACTGGTGGACGTCGGTGAATTGGCGCGATCCGGACATGCCCGGATAATGCCAGAAGCACGCCTGCGCAGCGCACATGCGGGGCATCACCTACACTGCCCGGCATGCTTGACGCGCTGCTCCTTCCTGCCGCCCCCGACCGCCTGCTTGCCGAACGGGCGTTGAGTCGTGCTGCTGGGGCGCCCCTGCTCGGCGGGAACGCGGTGGAGCTGTTGATCGACGGTGAGGCGCACTACACAGCGTGGCTGGCAGCTATCCGCAGCGCGCAGCATCGCGTGCTGCTGGAAAACTACATCGTGCGTAACGACGCCATCGGGCAAGCGTTTCTCGAGGCGCTGGTCGAGCGTGCACAGGCTGGTGTGCTGGTCGCCGTAGTGGTGGACTGGCTTGGCTGTCTCGGCCAGTCACGCGGCAAATTCTGGGCTCCACTGCGCGCCGCTGGCGGGCAGGTGCGCGTCTTCAACCCGCCCCAGCTTGGCCAGCCGATGGGCTGGATCAGCCGCGATCATCGCAAGGTGCTGGTGGTCGACGGCATCCACGGGTTCCTGTCTGGCGTTTGTATCAGCGAGAAATGGCTTGGCGACGCCAAGCGCGATATTCCGCCATGGCGCGATACCGGGGTGGCGGTGCGCGGACCCGCGGTGGCAGAGATCGAGGCGGCATTTGCGCAAAGCTGGGGCAGTCTCGGGCCCGACCTGGCAGATTTTCCCCCGTTGCCGAGCGCTGCCGCACCGGCCGGCACCATAGCGCTGCGCCTCATCGCCACCCAACCGGCCACTGCGGGCATGTACCGCCTCGATCAGTTGATCGCGGCGATGGCGCGCAAGACGCTGTGGCTGACCGATGCGTATTTCGTCGGTCTGGCACCGTATGTCCAGGCGCTGGTGGCGGCGGCGCGCGACGGCGTCGACGTGCGTCTGCTGGTGCCCGGCAACAGCGATCTGGCATTGGTCGCCAGCATGTCGCGCTCCGGCTACCGACCCTTGCTGCAAGCAGGTATCCGCGTCTTTGAATGGAACGGGTCGATGCTCCACGCCAAGACCGCCGTGGCGGATGGCCAATGGGCACGCGTGGGCTCGTCCAACCTCAACATCGCAAGCTGGCTGAGCAATCGCGAGATTGATGTTGCCGTCGAAGATGCGGGCTTTGCAGGGCAGCTCGCGATGCAGTACACCCGCGATCTGGAGAACGCTACCGAGATCGTTTTGGCGCCGCGTCGCCATCGCCATCTGCACAGCACCGCCGAGCAGGTGCGCCGCAGTCAGGAGCGGCCGTCGCGGATTCGCCACGGCGGCGGCAGTTCCAGCCGCGCCGCCGTCGGTGCATTACGCATGGCCAACAGCGTCAGTGCGGTGTTGAGCAACCAACGCGTGCTCGCTGCCACTTCCAGCGGTCCGCTATTCAGCGCCACAGTGATACTGGCGCTGTTGGCCCTGGTAGCGATCGTTTGGCCTGCATGGGTCGGCTGGCCGCTGGGCGTGTGCGCGGGCTGGTTTGCGTTCAATCTGGGGATTGCGAGCTGGCGTTCGTACCGGCATCGTCGCACCGCGTCGGCAGCGAAGAGCGGACCCAAAGCTCCCGGGTGAACGCAGCCGGCGCGGCGCACGACGTCGCCACGGACGCAGCGCCACGCGCCGTTTTCACCTGCCGCGCGTCGTAGCGCAAGCGCGGAATCACCTGAAAGACTGCCGCCAACCCAATGTTTCGGCACAGCAAGCGCCCACACGCATGCTAGGCTTTGGCTCCCATGCCCGCGCCTGAAGCAAACGACCAACGCCATATTCTTACCCCCAGTTCGCTCAACCGGCTGGTGCGCGATCTGCTGGGTGATGCCCTGCCCCAGGTATGGATTGAGGGCGAATTGTCGAACGTGGCGAAGCCGGCATCCGGGCATCTGTATTTCACCCTGAAAGACCGCACGGCACAGGTGCGCTGCGCGATGTTCAAGCGCAGCTGCGCGACACTGCGCTTTCGTCCGGTCGACGGCATGCAGGTACTGCTGCGCGCAAGCGTCGGACTGTATGAACCACGCGGTGAATTCCAGTTGGTCGCCGAGTACATGGAGCC
>CAJDVT010000069.1_pt1 | contig 12586 bp, 11 predicted proteins | sample 7391411 | NCBI WGS metagenome assembly CAJDVT01 (sample SAMEA7055698, study PRJEB34461) | soil metagenome | biome: terrestrial ecosystem; feature: Peninsula; material: soil | place: Antarctica | collected 2016 | reverse complement strand
GTTGACAATCATTCGCATTCGCGTTCTCATACGCGCCATGTACATCTGTAGCTGCAACGCCGTCACCGATCACGACATCCACCGCGAGGTGGCTGGCGGCGTGCAATCGTTCGCGCAGTTACAGCAACGTACGGGCTGCTCGGACTGCTGTGGCTGCTGTGAATCGGAGGCACGCGAGACGTTCGCGAAGGCCGTCGAGCAGGTGCGCTGCACGCTGTCGATCATGACCGCCCCCGCCGCCTGAAGCCGCTTTCAATACCTGCGCACAGCCCGCCCTCTTTGCCGCGCAGTCCACGCCACGAGTTTGTATAGTGCGGACATCTGTCGGCAACACGGGAGCGTGCCATGCAAGGCGACAAACAAGTCCTCGAGCACCTGAACAAGGCACTGTTCAACGAACTGACCGCGATCAACCAGTATTTCCTGCACGCACGCATGTTGAAGAACTGGGGCTACGCCGAGCTGGCGGAGCACGAGTACAAGGAATCGATCGAGGAAATGCGCCACGCCGACCGGCTGACCGAGCGCATCCTGTTTCTCGACGGGCTGCCCAACCTGCAACATCTGGGCAAGCTGCACATCGGCGAAAACGTACCTGAAGTCCTGCAGGGTGACCTGAATCTGGAGATGGCCGCGACGCCGGATCTGCGCGCTGGCATTGCCCACTGCGAAAGCGTCGGCGATTATGTCAGCCGCGAGTTGCTGCGCAGCATCCTGCACGATGAGGAAGAGCACATCGACTGGCTGGAAACCCAACAGCGGCTGATCGCCGAGGTCGGTCTGGAGCGCTATCTCCAGGGCAAGATCCACAGCTAGGAGGCTGTCGGTAGAAACCGTCCGGGCTGCAAAGTCATCTGCCCGGTCCATTTTCCCGCCGTTGCTTGGTCCATAGAACCACTATGGGCCGGCAAATCGGCGAAGCGCTTCACAACAGCGAAGCTGGTCAAAACTGTCCTCGCGCAGCTGACTCTCCGCCTCGAACTTTTCTACCGCCCACGCTCCTGGCGGGACGTCACCTGCGTCACATCTTGTGCAATGCAGCGGGACATTGACTTGACGCCGTCGACATCTGCCGACTATACCCATGGGTCCGTATCCCGCAGACGGCCCGCATGGACCTTCGCCCACCGCCACGCTTCGTCGTGCGCCGACACGATGCCGTCGGCCAGCGCCGACATCTGATTTGGCTGGGAGTGATCTGGCTGGCCAGCTTGTTGCTGGTTGCCGGGATGGCGGTCTGGCTCGGTGGACGCGCCAGCGGCAGCGACACGCAAACTGCACGCGCAGCGCGGACGCAGGTGGTCGCGCTGCAACACCAAGTGGGTAGTCTGCAACGCGCCGCACAAGTTGACGCCGTCGCCACGCGCTCACTCCGCGGCACGATTGCGCAGCGCGACGAAGAGATCAGTGCTCTACGCGCAGACTTGGGTTTCTACACCCGCCTGGTGGGTGGAGATACGCAGCGGCAGGGCTTGCGCCTGCAGGAAGTCCGGCTGCGGCCCATTACCGGCTCGCGCGGCTGGAATCTTTCGCTGAGCCTGACCCAGAACGTGCGCCGCGACGACGCCACGGTCGGCTCGGCCACGGTCAGCGTGGAAGGTTTGCGTGGCAACAAGGTGACGCGCCTGGATTGGGCTGAGTTGGGTGACACCGAGAACGCCAACGGATTGCAGTTTCACTTCAGGTATTTTCAGCAGTTGCACGGCACGATCGTGCTGCCGGCAGACTTTCGCCCGACACGCGTGCGCATCCGCCTGGAGCCGACCGGCGGTGAGGCGTTCACCCGCATCGTGTCATGGGCCGACGCATTGAGTGGTCACCATCTACCCACTTCCGGAGAATCCGATGTTCCATCGTAAGCTTGCCGCGCCTGCTCCCAGTGGCAGCGAAACCAGTTTGATTGCGCGCGGCACCGTCATCCGCGGGGACGTGTATTTCAGTGGCGCCCTGTACCTGGATGGTCGCATCGAGGGCAGCGTGGTCGCCACCAGTGACGAAGCACTGCTCACGGTCAGCGAACAAGGCCAGGTTGACGGCGAGATCCGCGTACCGCAGGCCGTGATCAACGGCCACGTCACCGGCAACGTGACGGTCAGCGTGCGGCTGCAACTGGCGGCACTGGCGCGCATTGATGGTGACCTGTGCTACCGCACGCTGGAGATGGCGGCAGGCGCGCAGGTCAACGGTCACATTGCGAGGCAAGCCGAACCCGCACCACGCGAACTGGGCGGACCAGAGGCGGCGGACCGCGAGATCGCAGACGATGCCGTTGCCGCCTGAGCCAAGTATGCTTGCACCCATGCATACTGACCCCACATCTGGTGCCATGGACAGTCTTCTCGCCGTTCCCGATTACCGCGACACCGGAGCGCCGCTGCGCTTCACTCCGGCTGCTGCGCACAAGGTCCAGCAACTGGTCGCCGAGGAAGGCAATCCCGGGCTGAAACTGCGCGTATACATCAGCGGCGGCGGCTGCTCGGGTTTGCAGTACGGTTTCACTTTCGACGAAGCGCAGGCCGAGGATGATCTGGCCGTCGAACGCGAAGGCGCGACGCTGTTGTGCGATCCACTTTCACTGCAATACCTGTCCGGCGCGCAGATCGACTATACGGAAAACCTCAGCGGCTCACAGTTCGTGATCAGCAACCCCAACGCCAAGACCACCTGCGGCTGCGGCTCGTCGTTTACTGCCTGAGGCCACGGCGTGGATCTGCTTCCGCCGGCGCGCCCCAACTGCTTCACCGGGCTGGGCCGCATACTCGATCGCAGCTCCGAGCATCGCAGCGACGCGCAGTGGGTTGCCGCGCAAGCGCACAGCGCACAGGCGCAGTACTTGCTGCTGGACGCCAACGGCGACGCGTTCATGCAACGCGATCACGCTGCGCTGCGCACACTGGATGACGACGAACGCCAGCGCTTGCTGGAGCATCTGGTGCCCAGCTTGCTCGGCCTGCTGGATGGTTGCCCGTGGTTCTTGCTGGCGCTGAACGCCGACGATGACCCCACAGCTCTGGCGACCACGCTGGATGCGCGGCGTACGACGCTGCGCACTGCCGCTCTGCGCCTGAGTCCGGAGCAGGCCGGCTTGTTCGCCTACGCCAAGGGTCTTGCGCACTGGCAACGCGAAACGCGACATTGTCCCTACTGCGGCGCGCGGCTGCTGCACGTGGCTGCGGGCCATCGCGCAGAATGCACCAATGCGGACTGTGCGCGTCTGCAATTTCCGCGCACTGACGCGGCGGTGATCATGCTGGTGGAACACGACGGCGCGTGCCTGCTCGGGCGCCAGACTGGCTGGCCACCGGGCGTCTGGTCCACGCTTGCCGGCTTTGTGGAGCCGGGCGAAGCGCTGGAAGATACTGTGCGCCGCGAGGTCGCCGAGGAGTCCGGCGTAATTGTCGACGAGGTGCGCTACCACTCTTCGCAACCGTGGCCACTGCCGGCATCGCTGATGGTCGGCTTCATGGCGACCGCCGTATCGCGCACCATCGCCATGCGCGATCTCGAACTGGAAGCCGTACGCTGGTTCACTCCGCAGGAGATTGTGGATGGCATTGCCGACGGCAGCTTTATTCCATCCAGCGCGGTGTCGATCTCGCACCGTCTGCTGGCCGACTGGTTGCGATGGCGCGCCGGACTGGATCTGGGCGCGCTGCTGGCTGCGACCGCACCGGCGCATTGAGATTGAGGCGGGACGGGTGCGGCTGCTACCGACCGCGCACGGCGCAACGCTGCGCCCCACGTACAATACGACCACCTTCATGAGTTTTTAGCCATGGCCATCCACTTGCTTGTTGCACTCCTTGCGCTGGCACTGCTGCACCTGTGGCCGCGGCTTGCAAGCCGGCGCGGTGATGAGTTGTTTCGTCGCTGGGTGCGGCAGTTGAACGACACCAGCGGAGCAGGCCGGGTCGTGCTGGCGCTGCTACCGCCGGTGGCGTTGTGCGTGCTGATCGTGGTGCTGCTTGGGCGTGGTGTGAGCGGTGCATTGCTGGAACCGCTGTTTGCCCTGATCGTGTTGGTGTATTGCTTCGGGCCGCGCGATTTCGAGGCTGACGTCGAAGCCATCCTGAATGCGCCCGACGGGGTGAGCCGCGAAGTGGCGGCGCAAAAGCTGGCCGACGACGGCGAACGCGTGGCCTGGAGCGCACGCGCGCTGGGCAGCGCCACGGTGTATGCCGCGCTGCGCCGGCGGTTTGCCGTGTTGCTGTGGTTCTTCCTGCTCGGACCAGCCGGCGCGCTGGCGTACCGGCTGGCGCAAACGCTGGCACGCGATGCCGGACTGCAGCGCGACAACGACACAACCGCGGCGCGCTACTTCGCCAACGCCGCGGACTGGGTACCGGCACAACTATTGACGTTCACGCTGGCGCTTGTCGGTCACTGGGAAGCGGTGATTGCCGCGTGGCGCGGCTGGCACAGCCAGGCGCAAACGACGAGCTGGTATCGCAGCGGCCCGGACTTTCTCGGCGCCGCTGCGCGCGCCAACGTGCAGAGCGACATCGAAGGCGGCGACGGCTACAGCCAGGAACACAGCGACCCGGTCGTCGAACTCGTGCGCTTGCGCAGTACCCTGCTGCGCGCGCTGCTGGCCTGGCTCAGTGTCGTCGCGCTGATCGTGATCGGCGGCTGGATGCGCTGACCACCAGCCACTACAGGTCGACGCGTCAGCGCTGACGCCGGTCGAGTCGCGCCCAGATGGCAAAGCGGGTCACGAACTCCGGGGCCCGAACGAAGATCAAGCCCACATACAGCACACCGAGCAATGCCGCGCTAAGAAAGATCTGCGGCACGCCAAACCCCAGCGCGTCCAGGCCCAGTCCGAACGCAGCGCCCGTGCAGATCAGCAGCGCGTTGATGACGTTGTTGCCGGCGATCACCCGCGACAGTCGATCGGCCGGCGTGCGCTGCTGGATGAAGGCGAACAATGGCACGACAAACACCCCGGCAAACATGCCGATGAGGGTCAGATCCAGCGCAATGCGCAGGCTGCCCGCGGTATGCAGGAACCCGAGCCAATCCACGCCTTGCTGCAACGCCAGGCCGGGGCGGGCGAAATACACGTCAATACCAAATATCGCCAACCCCAGCGCGCCCAGCGGCACCAGCCCGATCTCCACGCGCCGCGCCGACAAGCGCTCGCAGAGCAGCGCGCCGGCCCCGGTGCCGATGGAAAACAAGGTCAGCACGAGAATCGCCACGGAACCATCGCCGCCCAGGTTGAGCCGGGTGTAATTGGGGAGTTGCGCAATCAACACCGTGGCGTAGAACCAGTACCACGAGATGCCCAGCACGGCATGCCAGACAAGGCGATCAGCGCGCGTGATAGCGAGCACCCGCGCGGTCTCGGTCAGGGGATTCCAATTGAGTTTCAGCATCGGAGCGGTCGCCGGTGCCAGCGGGATTTGCCGACTGGCCAGATACCCGACCACCGCCACGGTCAGCGTCAGCGTGCCTGCCCACAGCGTGCCAGCACTGCCAACCTCGATCAGCGCACTGCCGACGATCAGACCCAGCAGCATGGCCAGTTGCGTGCCGGTCTCGATCAGCGCGTTGCCGCCAAGCAACTCCTCGCGCTGCAACGCCTGCGGCAGGATGGCGTACTTGATTGGCCCGAACGTCGCCGAATGCACTCCCATCAAGAACAACACGGTCAGCAGCAAGCCCACGTTGTGTGTGTAGAAACCAAACAGCGCCACGGCCATGGCGCAGATTTCGAACAGTTTGACGTAGCGGATGATGCGGCTCTTCTCGTACTTCTCCGCGAGCTGGCCCGCAGTGGCGGAGAACAGAAAGAACGGCAGGATAAATAATGCCGGCGCCAAATTGGTATACAGCGCCACGGCATGGTTGCCCAGCCCCAGGTGAAACGCCACCAGCATCACCAGCGCATTGCGAAAGGCATTGTCGTTGAACGCACCCAGTGCCTGGGTGCAGAAGAATGGTGCGAAGCGCCGTTTAGCCAGCAGTCGGAATTGGTTCATGCGGGGTCCGAGCGAACAAGTGGGCAAGTATGCCTTCACTTGAGCACCAACTTGCGCGCCGGGACAGGGAGATGTCCGGCGCCGCGCCTCTATTGTCGGAAACTTTTCGGTTGCCATGCGCTCCAAGGGGCGGGCCTGGTTCCGGCCAGGGATGTGCCGAATGATCCTGGCCGCCCTGCGCTGGAGTCGCGCATGCAGGTATTTACGAGAGGCTTTCTGCGGCGCAAAATATTGCAGCCTTGCGTCAACGGGCTGATTCACTTGGCCGCAGCACAGCATCACTCACTTCATCTGGCCATTTCTGCATGAGCGCGCAACCAACGGTCCCGAGCAGTGCGATCGCAACGAATTTCGCTGATCGCGTCAAACTACTGATCCAGCGCGTCGGCAGTGTCACCCAGATCGCGCGCATGTGCGGTTTTTCCGAGGGCGTGGTGCGTAGCTGGCGCGACGGCAATACCGACCCGTCACGCGCACGCTGCGTCACTCTTGCGCGGACGCTTGGCATCTCGCTGATGTGGCTGGTTGCTGGCGAAGGCTCCATCCTGATCGATCCGACCGTCACCACCGTGGACGACCAACGCAGCTCCTTGCCGTCTTCCCAACGCACGGTGCCGATGCGCTCGGTACACGGCGTCAGCGGCGTGGCATCGATGACTGAAAGCGGCGTGGACACACAGCGTCTCAGCACGGCCATGCGGCTGCTGCAATCGGAGTTTGCGCTGACGAACAGCGGCATGAGCCTCGCGGAAAACCCGGACATGCTCACCGAGCTGTACGAGATCATCGGGCCGGCCGGCACGCAAGCGGACGCGACCGCGATTGTGGAGTTCAACCAGCGTCTGGCGCAACGCCTCCAGCGCACCAAGCCCACGGTCTGAATTCAGGCCTGGCGCGTTTACGCGTCATCGGGTGAAATTCCCCGGACGGCTGCCAACGCACCCATACAGTGTGCGGGCAGCCGCGCTGCAGGCTACAACAACGCGATATCGGCCACGGTCGCAAATTGCGCTTTCAATTGGGCCAGCAAGGCCAGTCGATTGGCGCGCACCGCTGGGTCGTCCGCATTGACCAGCACATTCTCGAAAAACGCATCCACCGGCGCTTGCAACTGGGCCAGCCGCTCGAGCACAGCGGCGTAATCACCGGCATCCAGCGCGTCGCCAGTGTCGTGCCGCGCCGCCTCCAGCGCCGCGGCCAGCTCACGCTCGGCATCTGCCTCGAAACAGCCCGGATCGACCTGGCGGGGCGCCACCACACCGGTTTCTTCGGCCTGCTTGCGCAGGATGTTTGCCACGCGCTTGTTGGCTGCAGCAAGATTGATTGCCTCGGGTAGACGGCCAAATGCGGCTACTGCGCGCAGGCGACGATCGAAATCCAGCAGGCTTTGCGGCTGCACCGCCAACACCGCCTCGAACTGGGCGTTGTCGAAACCCCTTTCCGCGTAGTAACCGCGCAGGCGGTCAACCACGAAGGCCAGCAATTCATCCAGCAGAATCGCCCGCCGCTGGGCAACGTTCAATGGTGGACGCTTGCCATCCTTGCCCGGCTTGATGCCTGCCGTCAGCGCCGCATCCGGCAACAGCTCCAGCGCTTCGATGAAGCTGCTGTGCAAATCGAGCTCAAGTTCGGCCTCGATCAAGGTGCGTGCCAGGCCCAACGCCACACGGCGCAGTGCAAATGGGTCCTTGCTGCCGCTTGGCTTCATGCCCACGGCAAAAATGCCCGCCAGCGTATCCAGACGATCGGCCACCGACAGCACCTGACCAAGCCGATCGGCGGCTATCGCATCGCCCCCGAAGCGCGGCTGATAGTAGCTGTCCAGCGCAGTGGCTACCGCCGCCGATTCGCCACCATGTGCGGCGTAATACCGGCCCATCACGCCCTGCAGCTCCGGAAACTCACCGACCATGCGCGTCAGCAAGTCACATTTGCACAAGCTCGCCGCGCGCGTTGCTTCGCCGCCGTCCACGCCCACCCGATTGGCGATCACCCGCGCCAGCTCGGCTACGCGATAGCTCTTGTCCCACAAGCTGCCGAGCGCTTGCTGGTAGGTCACGTCCTTGAGCTGCTCGCGGGAATCGGCCAGCGGGGTTTTCAGATCGGCGTCCCAGAAGAATTTTGCGTCCGCAAACCGGGGCCGGATCACGCGTTCATAGCCCTTGCGAATTTCGCCGGGCTGCTTGCTTTCGATATTGGCGATACCGATGAAGTGCTCGGTCAACTTGCCGTCGGCGTCGAACACCGGAACGAATTTCTGATTGGCCACCATCGTGGTCACCAGCGCCTCGGGCGGCACGCTCAGGAATTCGTGATCAAACGTGCAGGCGATCGCAACCGGCCACTCCGTGAGATTGGCCAGTTCATCGAGCAATGCATCGTCCAGACGCGGGACGCCACCGGTGGTCCGGGCGGCCAGCGCAACCTGCGCGTGAATGCACTCGCGCCGCTCGTGCGGATCGGCCAGCACGTTGGCCGCCCGCATCGCGTCGAGCCAGCCATCAGCGTCGGCAACATGGACCAACTGAGGATGCATGAACCGGTGACCGCGCGATTTGCGCCCGCTGTGCAAGCCCAGCACCTCACCATCGACGATCTCGGCGCCATGCAGGATCACCAGCCAGTGTACGGGGCGCACAAAACTGTGCTCGTGATCAGCCCAGCGCATGGGTCGCGGGATCGGCAGGCCTTTGAGCGCCGTATCGATGATGCCCGGCAACAGTGCGGCCACCGGCTGGCCCGGCTGGACTGCACGAAAGACAAACCACGCGCCCTTGTCGGTCTCGAGTTTTTCCAACTGCGCCACGTCAACGCCGCACGAATGCGCGAAGCCGAGCAGTGCACGCGACGGCTGCCCATCGGCATCCAGCGCTGCTGCCAGCGCCGGACCGCGCCGCTCCAGCGTCTGTGCCGGCTGCATCATTGCCACGTTGGGAATGTATACGGCCAGGCGCCGGGGGGTGGCGTACGCTTGTGCGGCATCCACGTCCGCGCTGATGCCCGCCTTGACCAGGCCGTCGCAAATGCCACGGCGGAACGCGACCGCCAATTCGTCCAGCGCACGTGGCGGAAGCTCTTCAGTACCCAGTTCGACCAGCAGCGGTTTGCGCTCAGCCATGTGCCGGCTCCTTCACTTGGTGCAGGCCCGGAAACCCGAGCTTCTCGCGTTGCGCGACATAGGTTTCCGCTACCAATCGCGACAACGCGCGCAGGCGCAGGATATAGCGCTGCCGCTCGGTGACGCTGATGGCGCGCCGCGCATCCAGCAGATTGAACGTATGGCTGGCCTTCATCACCTGCTCATACGCCGGCAGCGGCAGGTTGACGGCAATCAATTCATTGGCTGTGCTCTCGCACACGTCGAACCAGCGGCTCAGCTCCGGCACGTTCGCGTGCTCAAAATTGTACGTACTCTGCTCAACTTCGTTCTGGTGAAAGACGTCCCCATAGGTCACCCGGCCGCGCGGACCGTCGGTCCACACCAGGTCATACACGCTGTCGACGTTTTGCAGATACATCGCCAGACGTTCCAGCCCGTAGGTGATCTCACCGGTTACCGGGCGACACTCCAGCCCGCCAGCTTGCTGGAAATACGTGAACTGACTTACTTCCATGCCGTTCAACCACACTTCCCAACCCAGCCCCCACGCACCCAGCGTCGGCGACTCCCAGTTGTCCTCGACGAAGCGCAGGTCGTGCACCAGGGGATCGACACCGAGCTTGCGCAGCGAACCAATGTACAGCTCCTGGATGTCTTCGGGATTGGGCTTGAGTACCACCTGATATTGGTAGTAGTGCTGCAGGCGATTCGGGTTGTCGCCATAGCGGCCGTCGGTTGGACGCCGCGAAGGCTGCACGTATGCCGCCGCCCACGGCTCCGGGCCGAGGGCGCGCAAGAATGTAGCCGGATGAAACGTGCCGGCGCCCACCTCGGTATCCAGCGGCTGCAGCAGCACGCAACCCTGCGCTGCCCAGTAGCTGTTGAGGGTCTGGATGACATCCTGGAATGAGAGCGCGGACATGGCTGGCCGTGGGCAAATGGTAAAGCGCGTTAGTATAGCCCCAGCGTATTTCGCCACCCCGGTCAGTGCCGGCACGGCAACTTGAGGACCCATCTGAATGGCGGCATCAGCACAAATTGCAGCGCTGTTGGGCAATCGTGGTCGCCTGCAACTGGACGATGTTCTGGCCGCGCTGGTAGTTGATGGTTACGTGCGCGCCGAGGATGCCAAACGCGTGCGCATTGGTGCGCGTGACGGGCGCACTACCGTGCAGTTGCATCCGCTGGTGCTGATCGCGAATGCCAAGCTCGACAACTTGCACGAACCCGGGCGCCCGCTGAGCCTTGAAGCACTGACCGAGTGGCTGGCCGGACACGCCGGCCTGCCGTACCTCAAGATCGATCCGATGAAGATTAATGCCGCCGCGGTAACCCAGGTGGTGAGCCACGGTTACGCGCAGCGCCACCGCATTCTGCCCATTGCGGCGGCGCCCGGACAGGTGACGTTCGCCACCTGCGAGCCATTCAACATGGAATGGGTAACGGATCTGGCGCAAATGTTGCGCCGTGATGTGCATCGGGTGGTGTCCAGCCCGATCGACATCAACCGCTATCTGCAGGAGTTTTACGGTGTCCAGCGCTCCATCCAGCTTGCCCAGGATGCGAAGGGCAACGCGCACGATCCGTCGTCGGCGATCCTCAATTTCGAGCAACTGGTGGAACTGGGGAAAGCCGGTGAAGTGGGTGCCGACGACCGGCATGTTGTGCACATCGTGGACTGGCTGCTGCAGTACGCGTTTGAGCAACGCGCTTCTGACATCCATCTCGAGCCTCGCCGCGAAACCGGACAAATCCGCTTTCGCATCGACGGCATCATGCACAAGGTATTCGAGCTGCCCTCACCGGTGATGACCGCGGTCACGGCGCGCATCAAGATTCTGGCGCGCATGGACGTAGCGGAAAAACGTCGCCCGCAGGATGGGCGTATCAAGACCCGCTCCGCTACCGGGCGCGAAGTGGAACTGCGCATTTCCAACATGCCGACCGCGTTTGGCGAAAAGGTGGTGATGCGTATTTTTGACCCGGATCTGGTGGTCAAGGATTTCGCCCAGCTCGGCTTTTCCCCAAGCGAGGGCGAGCACTGGCGTGCCATGGTCGAACGCCCGCACGGCATCGTCCTGGTGACCGGACCGACGGGTTCGGGCAAGACGACCACGCTGTACTCCACGCTGAAGCATCTGGCCACGCCCGAGATCAACGTGTGCACGGTGGAAGACCCGATTGAAATGGTCGCGCCTGAATTCAACCAGATGCAGGTACAGGCGGCCATTGACCTGGACTTTGCCGCCGGCGTACGCACGCTGCTGCGCCAGGATCCAGACATCATCATGGTCGGCGAAATCCGCGATCTGGAAACGGCACAGATGGCCGTGCAGGCGTCGCTGACCGGCCATCTCGTTTTGTCCACGCTGCATACCAACGACGCCCCAAGCGCGGTCACCCGGCTGCTTGATCTGGGCGTGCCGCATTATCTGATTCAGTCGACCCTCACCGGTGTGGTGGCGCAGCGCCTGGTGCGCACGCTGTGCCCGCACTGCAAGGAACCGACGACCCAGGATGCACATGCGTGGGAAGTGCTCACGCACGGCTGGTCCATTCCCGTGCCGGAGAAGGTCTACGAGCCCGTGGGCTGCCTGGAATGTCGCAACACCGGCTTCATGGGGCGCACCGGCATTTACGAAATGATGTGGCTGCCGCATTTGCGTTCGCTCATTTCCGCGCAACTGGATCTGGGCAATTTCGGCCAGGCGGCACTGGCCGAAGGCATGCGCCCACTGCGTATCTCCGCTGCCGCCCAGGTTGCTCGCGGCGTCACCACGGTGCAGGAAATCCTCAGCGTGTTGCCGCCGGTTGAAGGTTTTGACGACACACCATCACTGACCACCGACACGCCTGCATGAAACCCGTACTGATCATTGGCACCGGCCACGCGCCGGATGTGATCCGCGCACGCTACGGCGACTTCCCGCAGTGGTTCCAGCACGCTGGCCGCCTTGCACGATCACGCGTGCGCGTGATCGATGTGGCCGCTGGCGATGAACTTCCACCTGTCACTGACGTCGCTGGCGCCATCATTACCGGGTCCGGCGCCATGGTGACCGAGCGCCAACCCTGGAGCGAGCAAACGGCAGGCTGGATTCGCGAGGCAATGGATGTTGATCTGCCGCTGTTCGGCGTGTGCTTCGGGCATCAGTTGATGGCGCACGCGCTGGGTGGCCGCGTGGACTATCTGCCCGGCGGGCGCGAGATCGGGACCCAACCGATTACGCTTTCCCCAGCTGCGGCAGGCGATGTAGCTGCGGCCAAGGCGCCGGCAACCTTTCGCGCGCACACGACGCATGAGCAGTCCGTGCTGGAGACGCCACATGGAGCCGTCGTGCTGGCGCGGTCGCCACGCGATCCACACCAGATGCTGCGCTACGGCCGGAACGCCGTAAGCACTCAGTTCCACCCTGAATTCAGCGCCGAGGTGATGCGCGCCTACGTCCGGCGCAAATTGGGCGGAACCCGCCACGCCGATCTGCAACGGTTGGGAGAATTT
>CAJDVT010000086.1_pt1 | contig 12896 bp, 10 predicted proteins | sample 7391411 | NCBI WGS metagenome assembly CAJDVT01 (sample SAMEA7055698, study PRJEB34461) | soil metagenome | biome: terrestrial ecosystem; feature: Peninsula; material: soil | place: Antarctica | collected 2016 | reverse complement strand
TGGTGCCTGCGCCAGCGCGGCGTCTCCTTCGATCGCAATGGTGAGTATGCGGCGAGCGGTCAGGTTGATGCCGAGCTGCTCGGGACACTACTGGCAGACGAGTACTTCACGCTGCCTCCGCCCAAGAGCAGCGGCCGGGAGTACTTCCACCTGGGCTGGCTGGCCGGCCATCCGCGCTTGCGCACGATGGCTGCGCCGGACGTGCAAGCCACGCTGCTGGAATTGACCGCGCGCAGCGTGACGCAGGCCATCCATGAGCATGCCCCGGCCGCCGGGCAGGTGCTCGTATGTGGCGGCGGCGTACACAATGGCGCTTTGCTGCGTCGACTGCAGCAACTGCTGCATCCGCTTGACGTGACCAGCACCGCCAGCGCAGGCGTTGACCCCGATTTTGTCGAAGCCACTGCCTTTGCGTGGTTGGCGCGGCAACGCCTGCTCGGGCTGCCGGGCAATCTGCCCGCAGTGACCGGGGCGCGCGGACCACGCGTGCTCGGTGCGCTCTACTCTGCGTCCGGGTCGGGACCCGTGTAGCGAATGCTTTCCGGGGCCAGCTGCGTCGGGGAAGTGTCCGCAAGCGCTTGCAAGGCTTCCTGAAATACGCCGCGCTCTGCCGCTTCCCAGTGTCCGTCAAGCACGCGCAATTCGTGCGAATCGACCAGATTTTCGCTGTGCTGTTGTGCCCCAGCCATCCCCAGCCCGCTGCGCAGAGCCTGCAGCAGCACATCATTGACCGAACACTGACGATGCCTGGCCAACGCCTTGATGCGCTCAACCACTTGGGCATCGACGTGCTGCACGATCATGTCCGGCACAAGCGTCGCTCCGTGTTGCACGCCCGGTGCGGGTGATAGTTGCACATACATGCGCACTCTGCGTGATGTCGAATGGACCGTGTGGATGCATTGACAGTTCCGCGCTCCCTGGGACATACCGGCCGCTTCATCCGCGCGCGTTCCGGGGCGCCCGACCTCGCGGAAATGCCGTAACGCCGCACCCAAATAATCCCGCATCGCGTGTCGCGGTTCGCTAGCATGGGCGCATGACAACCACCGATTCGGCCGGCTCCGCGAGACTTCTCGCCTCGATCAAACCGTATCTCGAGCGTGCGCCGATCGGTGCCCTGCTGCTGGGCATCTCCTCGGGCTTTCCCTACGCCATGATCGGCGCCACGCTGACCACTCGTCTGGCCCAGGACGGCATCGACAAGCGCAGCGTGACGGCTTTCTCGCTTGCATTTCTGGCGTACAACCTGAAATTTCTGTGGGCTCCGGCAGTCGACCGGGTGCGCTTGCCACTGCTGGGAAGGTTTGGGCAGCGGCGTTCGTGGTTATGGTTTTCGGCGGCGGCGGTCGCCGCCAGCATCATATGGTTGGGATTGGTCAGCCCCGAAACGAGCCTGGAGTCAGCCGCCATAGCTGCGGTTCTGGTAGGCGTTGCCGGCGCGACGTTTGACATCGTGATTGACGCGTACCGGATCGAGCTTTTGCAGCCGCGGCAACTGGGCATCGGTTCGGGCATGTCGCAATACGGTTGGCGCATCGGCGCGGTGTGCGCAGGGGCATTGTCGTTGGTGGTTGCCGGCCATTGGAGCTGGCAAGCGGCTTACATGCTGTGCTCGCTATTCGTGCTTCCCGCCATTTTCGTGGGTTTCTGGCTCGGCGAGCCCGCACGCCACCGCGAACCGATACCGGTCAAGGGCCTGGGCTCGGCCATGTCGGCCTTTGTCGGGCCGCTGACGGAGTTCTTTCAACGCAGCGGTGCATGGCTGGTGCTGTTGTTCGTGCTGATCCACAAGATTGGCGACACACTCGCCAACCTGACGGTACGGTTGCTGTTGAACGATCTGCATTTCAGCAACGAAGAGATCGCCACTTACGACGTTGGTTTCGGTTTCATCGCGTTCTTGATCGGCATCTTCATCGGCGGCATGTTGTATGTACGCATGGGGATGAAGCGAGCGGTACTGCTGAGCCTGATCTTGATGGCTGTATCCAACGTCTCCTTCGCCGTGCTGGCGCACATGGGCCACAGCAACGAGATGCTGGCCTTTACCATCGGCTTCGAGAATATCGCCAGCGGAATTGGTGGCGTGGTGGTGGTGGCGTACCTGTCCGCCTTGTGCAACCTGTCCTATACCGCCGCGCAGTACGCGCTGCTGTCGGCTGCCGCGTCCGTGGTGGGCCGGCTGGTCACGGGAACCACGGCGGGCGGCCTCATCCAGAGCATGGGATACGTCAATTTCTACCTGATGACTACCGTCGTCGCACTGCCGGGCGTCGCCTTGTTCGCGTGGATGATGCATCGCGGGCTGGTGGATCGCGCCATCGTCGAAGCCGATGTTCGCGCCTCTGCTTGAGAACCGGCCGGATCTCCGACACGTGGGCAAGACTCAGTCGGCATAGTCGACGATATACGGCGCATGATCCGAAAAACTCTCATCGCGATAGATTGAGCAGGCCTTCAACCGCCCACGCAACGAGGGCGTACACACCTGATAGTCGATCCGCCAACCCACGTTGTTGGCGCGCGCCTGGCCGCGATTGGACCACCACGTATATTCGACCGCATCCGGTTTGATGGCGCGGAAACTGTCGACCCAGCCGCGCTCATGAAACAACAGATCCAGCCACGCGCGTTCCTGCGGCAGACACCCGGAATTGTTCTGGTTCGACTTCCAATTCTTGATGTCATTGGCCGTATGCACGATGTTCCAGTCACCGCAAATGACGTAGTCGCGGCCGCTGGACAGCCACGCGTCAAAAATCTGCGTGAGCCGTTCCATCGCCTTGAACTTGAACTGCTGGCGTTCGTCACCGGATGAGCCGGACGGTACATACAAAGAGACCACGGAGAGGTTGCCGAAGCGTGCCTCGATATAACGACCTTCGTGGTCGAACGCGTCCCAGCCAAGCTCGGTCAGCACCGCATCAGGCTTGTGCCGGGCGTAGATGGCCACGCCGCTGTAGCCCTTCTTGCTGCTGGCATGACGGTAAAAGCAGTGACGACCGGAGGGGTGGAACATCGCGTCGCTGAGCTGAGGATCCTGGGCCCTGGTTTCCTGCAGGCACACGACATCGGCATCCTGCGCTTGCAGCCATGGGAACACGCCCTTGTTCGCGGCCGAGCGAATGCCATTGGCGTTCAAACTGATGATGCGCATGCGATATTCCGGTGATGATGCGCGATCATAACAACCGCAACACGTCGCCACTGCCGCCACCGCCATGAACACGCAACCATCCATCACCCTGCGCGCCACGCCGGCCGATGGGTGGGCATGATTGCCGACGCGCTGGCCGACCTCGCGCGCTGCCCGGACAGCGTCTCGATGACCATATTGCGTGACGACATTGTCGTCGGGCATTACCGCATCGATCCACACCCGCGCAGCGTCGCCGGCCACGATTTTGCGGTGCCGACGCTCGGCTTGCGTGCGTTTTTCATCGACGCACGCTGGCAGGGTCAGGGACTGGGCAGAGCCGCTCTGCGCGCGATGTTGCAGGATCTTCCCGTACGCTATCCAGCGGCGCGACAGCTCGTGCTCAACGTGAACACCGACAACCGCGTTGCGCTGCGCCTGTACCTGGGCGCCGGATTTGCCGACAGTGGCGAGCTGTACGATGGCGGCCATCCGGGTGCTCAGCAGTTATTGCTGCGGCCATTACCTTGAGCATTCCTGTCAGCGAGACTGCCGTGCACGATTACCAACGCGACTTCATCGACCTCACCATGCAGCGCGACGTTTTGCGCTTCGGCGAGTTCACGCTGAAATCCGGTCGCATCAGCCCGTATTTCTTCAACCTGGGCCGTATCGATTCAGGCGTCGCGCTGGCCCAACTCGGGCGTGCCTATGCGCAGGCGTTGGTCAACTCGGGGCTGGCCGTGGACATGTTGTTTGGCCCGGCCTACAAAGGTATCGCCCTGGCCGCCGCTACCGCGATCGCCCTGGCTGACCGACATCATCGCGACCTGCCGTGGGCCTACAACCGCAAGGAAGCCAAGGACCATGGCGAAGGTGGCACCCTGGTCGGCGCGCCGCTGGCCGGACGCGTGCTGATTGTGGATGACGTGATGACAGCCGGTACGGCGGTACGCGAATCACTTGCGCTGATCAGCGCGCAAGGGGCCACGCCCGCCGGGGTATTGATCGCGCTGGACCGCCAGGAGCGCGGCACGGGGACACGATCCGCGGCACAGGAGGTGGCTGGCGATTACGGCATTCCAGTGATTGCGATCGCAAACCTGGCGAACATTCTGGCCTACGCTGGTGGTCGCGCTGAACTGGCAACTGCACACGCGGCGTTGCTGGCATATCGCGCGCAGTACGGGGTTCAGCCCTGAGTTCAGTACATCGCGGGTAAGCTTGCGCACAGTATTCGTCCTGCGCCTGTGCTGCTGCCGGGTATACTCGCCGCAAGGGAACATCCATGCACAAATTGCTCCTCACATTTGCCGCCGCCATCCTGTTCGCCAGCCAGTTTGCGCTCGCCCAGGGCAGTCATGTGCGCTACAAATGGCACGACGCCCAGGGTCTGGTGCATTTCAGCGACAGCCTGAGTAGCGAGGCCATGAAATACGGCTACTTCCTGGTCAACGATCAAGGTCTGGTGGTGGGTCGCGTAGAGCGTCAACTTACGCGCGACGAGCGCGCAGCGGCGAAGAGCCTTGCTGCGCAGCAGGCAGCGCAGCAACGTGCGGCGAAGGATCTGGCCACCAGCGAAGCACAGATGCTCAACGCGTATCCGGATGAGGATGCGTTCCGCAGCTACCAGCAACAAACCCTCGACAGCATCGACCAGCAGATTCGTACCACGCAGATCAACTTGCGCAGCCAGGAGAACGCGCTGAGCGACCTGCTAGCGCGCGCTGCCGACCTCGAACGCAACAAGGATCCGGTGCCGCGGCTTCTGGTCGACAGCATCGCCAAACAGCGCGATGTTGTTACGGGTCAGCGCAGTGCGCTGACCCGCCAGCAAGCAGCGCGGACAAGCGCGGTGAACACTCAAAGCCAGCAACTGACGCGTTATCGCGAACTGCGTGACGCGCGGAAAACTGCTCAACAGTGACGAACGGCGCGGGCAGCAACAAGACGCGGGGGGTAGCAACCCTGCTTTCGCGCCCTTGGCCTGCAGTAAGCGCCTACTGGCGCCGTCGGGTTATCCGTAGTTTCGGATAACCGACCGGGTGGCGAAAACCGCGTTGTTCAAAACGGCAACTTCAGCCTGGAATCGGCAGCCAGCAACCGCTGGCGGAACGCCTGCTGGATGCGCTTGAGCACCGTGGCGTCGTTCGCCTCAAAGCGCAAGACCAGCACGGGCGTGGTGTTGGACGCGCGCACCAACCCCCAACCATCGACCCAATCTGCACGCACACCATCAATGGTGGTCAGCGTGGCATCCTCAAAATCCGCGTGTTGGCGAAATTTGTCCATGAACCGGTACTGTTCGCCCTCAGCCATCTCCACCTTCAGCTCGGGGGTGGAGACACTCTGCGGCAACGTCGCGAAAATCTCCTCTGGCGGACGCCCTTGCAGGTCCCCGGAAAGAATCTCCAGCAAGCGCGCGGCCGCATACACGCCGTCATCAAAACCGTACCAGCGCTCCTTGAAAAAGAAGTGTCCGCTCATTTCGCCGGCCAGTTCCGCACCCGTCTCGCGCATCTTGGCCTTGATCAGCGAATGGCCGGTGCGCCACATCAGCGGGCTGCCGCCAGAGTCGAGGATTTGTCCCTTCAAGTGACTGGTGCATTTGACATCGTAGATCACCGTTGCGCCAGGCTGGCGCGACAGCACGTCACGCGCGAACAGCATCAATACCCGATCCGGATAAATGATTTCGCCGCTACGGCTGACCACGCCCAGGCGGTCGCCATCGCCATCAAACGCGATGCCGAGATCCGCGCCGGTCTTCTGCACCGATATGATCAGGTCCTGCAGATTGGCTGGATCTGACGGGTCGGGGTGATGGTTGGGAAAGCTGCCATCGACGTCGCAATACAATGGGATCACATCGCACCCGACTCCCTCCAGCAGCGCGGGCGCGATGGTTCCGGCAATGCCATTGCCGGCATCCACCACCACCTTCAGGCGACGCTCGGCGAGCACATCGGAAACCACGCGCTCGATGTAATCGGGCGCCACATCCACTTCGCGCAAGCCGCCATGGCCATCACTCGGCAAGGCGCCGCTGGCGATGCGCCGGTACAAATCCTGTATCCCCTCGCCGGACAGCGTCTCGCCGGCCACAACGACCTTGAAGCCGTTGTAGTCCGGCGGGTTATGACTGCCCGTGACCGCCACGCCACAGCCGGTGTTGAAGCGAAATGTGGCGTAATAGACCACCGGGGTGGGCACCGCGCCGAGGTCGAGCACATCGATTCCGGCAGCACGCAACCCATCGCACAGGCCGGCGACCAGTTCCGGGCCGGACAATCGACCGTCGCGCCCGACCACGATCTCGTGCAAACCCTTTTCCTGCATTGCGGCGCCAATCGCCCGACCCAATGCCTGCGCCACCGCCTTGTTCAGAGTCGTGCCAACCACACCGCGGATGTCGTAGGCCCGGAAAATGCCCGGGTCTACCTCGACCGGCACAGTGGTGGCTGCTGCAGCCGCTGACCGTGCCGCTGCAGGCGCCGCTGTCGGTGCCGCACGGCTCGGCGCGGCCACGGTCACCTCGGCTACTGCTTCCTCCTCATCAGCAGCCGCCTCCGGGCGCGTCACACGTACTCGCAGGTAGAGCAGGAACGCTCCGCCCGCCAACCCCAACAATGCCAACAAACCTGCCAACAACGGCGAGTGCGGTAAAACAATGAAGGCGTTCGGCAGGCCGGCGCTCACATTGAACACGCTGCCAGCCACGGGTACTCCGGTGGCCTCGGCCACGGCACTTGGCGCACCGTGTGACAGCACCCGCACGGCGCCGTATTCATTGCCTTGGCGCAAATCCAGCCGGCCGCCACCGGTCGGGATCGTATCGAAAAGTCGTTGCAACGGAGCAAACGGCAGTTCGACCCACACCCACGCCTGCGCACGCTGTGGCGGTCCGAGCGGGATGACGAAACTCAAGCGGCGGTCACCCCCGGCATAGGCGACGCTCTGCGCCAGCGGCAAACCGTCTGCACCCTGTGCGGCCATCAGTTGCGCGGCCTTGGCGTAACCAAATTCGCGGTAATTGGCGTGCAACACCTCGTCCAGATTGCCGCTGTACAGCTCGAGCTGGATCGCCTGCGGCAACTGTTTGCGCAACGCGGCTGCGACAGCTGCCGGATCACTCATGGCACTGCCTGGGTCCACTTGCGCCAACACCTTTTCAATCTGTACGCGCTCACTGGCAATTTCCTTCGCAAGCAGCTGCGTTGCCTGATCACGCGCAGCATGAACCTGTTGCACGACCGTACTTTCGCGCGCCAGCAACCAGGTCTGCCAGACGCAGAACAAGCCCAGCATGAGCGCCAGGGTGCCGCCGGCCAGCGGCAGCAGACGACGCCAGTCCAACTGGAGACTGCGCCGTGGTTTGCTCAAGCTGTCTCGTGCCATCTCACTCCCCGCAAGACGCGCGTGTCCCATGCGTACCGCATACCGGATCGCCCCATGTTATTTGATTCCGGTAGAGCCAAACCCGCCATCGCCGCGCGCGCTTGGAGCAAAGTCGTTGACCACCCGCAACGTTGCTTGCGCCACTGGCACCAGCAGCAGTTGCGCGATGCGGTCGCCCACCGCAATGGTGTACGCCTGCGGCCCGCGGTTCCAGCAGGAAATCAGCAGCGGGCCCTGGTAATCGGCGTCAATCACGCCCACCAGATTGCCCATGACCAGCCCATGTTTGTGCCCCAGTCCGGAGCGCGGCACGATCAACGCGCACCAGTGGGCGTCACCAATGTGGATTGCGAAGCCCGTCGGCACCATGGCCGTATCCCCGGGTTGCAGCACGAGCGGAACGTGCAGGGCTGCACGCAAATCCATCCCGGCGCTGCCAGGCGTTGCCGTGTGCGGCAAGGGAATGGTGTCCCCCAGCCGCGGGTCAAGAATCTTCAGCGCGATGTCGACGGTCGGCACGCGGTTAACCGCGCACGGCGCGATAGCGCAGCGCAATGTGCGCAACCAATGCGCGGGCCAGGTGCTCTTTGGGGGCGCGCGGCAACGCCGCGGAACCACCGCTCCAGAGCACGTTCAACGCGTTCTCGGCAACCTCAAACCCCACACCGTCGCCCACTTGATTGGCGGCAATCATGTCCAGTCCCTTGCGCTGAAGCTTGTCCTGAGCGTACTCCGTTACCGTCTCGGTCTCCGCGGCGAAACCCACCAGAAAAGGGTGCACCGGCTGCGTCGACAGGGTGCCCAGAATATCCGGGGTTTCTTCCAGGGCCAAGGTGAGAGCAGCACCATCGTGTTTTTTCATTTTGTGGGTGAGCGGTTGGGCAGGGCGATAATCCGCGACTGCAGCAGCACCGACATAGATATCCGCGTCGGCAGCAGCGGCAAGCACCGCGGCGTGCATCTGCGCCGCACTGCGTACATCCGTGCGCTGCGCCACGCCAACGGGCGTCGCCAGTTGCACGGGACCGGCGACCAGGGTGACCGTCGCGCCGGCTTCCACCGCCGCCTGGGCTACCGCGAACCCCATGCGCCCTGAGCTCCGATTGCCGACGAAGCGCACCGGGTCAATATCCTCATACGTCGGCCCGGCGCTGACCAACACCCGCAAGCCGCGCAACGCGCCATCAGCAAATGACGCAGCCAGCGCGTCACGCAGTGCGTGCGGTTCGAGCATCCGCCCGGCACCGACGTCCCCGCAGGCCTGGTCACCAGCACCCGGTCCCAGCAGGTGCACCCCGCGCTGGCGCAGCACGGCAACATTGGCCTGCACTGCCGGGTGTGCCCACATCTGCTGGTTCATCGCCGGCGCGGCATACAGCGGCGCGGCACTGGCGAGGCACAGCGTGGTCAGCAAGTCGTCGGCCAGTCCATGCGCGAGCCGCGCGAGAACATCGGCGCTGGCCGGCGCGATCACGATGCGCTCAGCCCAGCGCGCCAACTCGATATGTCCCATTGCCGCCTCGGCCTGTGCATCCCACAGACTGGTGCGGACGGCCTGGCCGGACAACGCCTGAAATGTCGTCGCACTGACAAAATGCGTGGCACTTTCCGTCATCACCACGCGCACCTCGGCGCCAACCTCGTGCAACCGACGCACCAGTTCGCAAGCTTTGTATGCGGCGATCCCGCCGGATACGCCCAGCAGGATACGGCGGTGGGCAAGACTCATGTAGGGACGACCTGACATTCATGCAGAGTAGTAGCTTACTGGATTAAACCGCGCACACTGCTGACGTCGATTGCCGGGTTCGGACAAGCTCGACCGTATGAGCATCCGCGACTGGCCCGCTGGCGAACGTCCCCGCGAAAAGCTGCTGAGCCGCGGCAGTGGCGCACTGTCTGATGCCGAACTGTTGGCGGTGTTGCTGGGCAGCGGCAGCCGCGGCAAGGACGCCTTGGCGCTCGGACGCGAGCTGCTGGGAAGCGCCGGCAGCCTCGGCGCGCTGCTCGGCCGGCCGGAGCAACAGATTCGCGCCAACGGCCTGGGTCCGGCCAAGCGCGCGCGGATTGCCGCCGCGCTCGAACTGGCCCGGCGCAGTCTGGCTGAGCAACTCAAGGCGCAACCCAGCCTCGGCAGTCCTCGCGACAGCGGCGACTATCTGCGCGCACAACTGCGCCACCTGCCGTACGAGGTGTTTGCCTGCCTGTATCTGGACAATCGGCACCGCGTGCTCGCGTTCGAGGAGCTGTTTCGCGGCACCGTCGATGGGGCCAGCGTGCACCCGCGCGAGGTCGTGCGCGCCTGTCTGCAGCACAATGCCTGTGCCGTGATCTTCGCGCACAACCACCCTTCAGGCGTGGCCGAACCGAGTGCCGCCGACCGTGCTATCACCCACGAGCTGCGCGACGCCCTGCAGCTCGTCGGCGTGCGCGTGCTGGACCACCTGGTGATCGGTCACGGGGAGCCGGTGTCGATGGCAGCACGCGGGCTGCTCTGATCGAGGTGGCTGCAACGATGCCCCTTGGGGCACGGGTGACTCGGTACCACGCCTGGGCCGGCGCTGCTCGCGCCGAGCCAGACGCAAGCGTACCTACGCCAGCCGGACCGTCGCAGAAATAGCTCCAGCGCCCGTGCACCAGGAGCTGCGGCGCGCAAGATCGTACTGACGTGCAACACAGCCGTGCGCGGGGTCAGCTTCGCGCCAAGCAGCGGCGACAGCTCAGAACCACAACCGGCGGAGCCGGCAAGTCGGCGAAACTTATGCACAATTTCGAAGAACGTCACTTGCGCGGGTCATCTTCATTGATTGATCAGATTGGTCTTGTACGTAACTGATTTACTGGCATATTTTTATCCATCTGCGGCCTCCCGTCGATCTGACCTCCACCCTCGGAGCGCAGCGGACAATCTTCCCCACAGACTTATCCACAGCTTGCACGGATCTCCCGCTGGCAGCCTGGCCCTGGCCTCGACAACGCCCCGACTATGGCGGCTCGTCTCGTCAAACCGCCGCGTCTGTTAGGATTCCCGGTTCCATGACGAGCGCGACGTTATCTTGAAAGCACAGCTTCACGCCCTGATCGCACAGGCGATCCGGACCTTGCAGGACCACGCCGATTTACCAACCGACCTGGATCCTCCAACATTTGTGATCGAACGCGCGCGCAGTCGTGAACACGGCGACTTCGCCTGCAATGTAGCGCTGCTGCTGGCCAAGCCGGCCCACGCCAAGCCGCGCGAACTGGCCCAGAAGCTGGTCAGCGCGCTACCCGCCAATGCTTTGGTGGAAAAGGTCGAGATTGCCGGTCCCGGCTTCATCAACTTTTTCCTTGCCGCGGACGCGGCGCAGGCACAGGTACGGCGCATCCTGGACGAAGGCGACGCCTACGGTCACAACAACAATGGCGCGGGCAAGACGGTCGGCGTGGAGTTTGTGTCGGCCAATCCAACCGGCCCGTTGCATGTCGGCCACGGACGCAACGCAGTCATTGGTGACTGCCTGAGTCGCCTGTTCCAAGCCACCGGCTGGAACGTCAAGCGCGAGTATTACTACAACGACGCCGGCGTACAGATCGCCAACCTGGCGATCTCGGTGCAAGCGCGGGCGCGCGGTATCACCCCCGAAGACAGCGCGTGGCCGGAGAATGGTTACCGCGGCGACTACATTGCGGAAGTGGCGCGCGCCTATCTGGACCGCGTGGCTGTCCTCGCCGATGGCGTCACCGTGAACGCCAGTGGAGATGTTGAGGATCTGGATGCCATCCGCCGCTTTGCCGTGGCCAGCCTGCGCCATGAGCAGGATCTGGACCTGAAGGCCTTTGGCGTCCGCTTTGACGTGTACTTCCTCGAATCCTCGTTGTATGCCGATGGCAAGGTCGAGGAAGCCGTGCGTGAGCTGATCGCCCACGGCCACACCTACGAGGAAGGCGGTGCGTTGTGGCTGCGCACCACCACCTTCGGTGACGACAAGGATCGCGTCATGCGCAAATCCGACGGTACGTACACATATTTCGTACCGGACGTGGCCTATCACCTGAGCAAATGGCAGCGTGGCTACGAGAGCGCAGTAACCGTGCTCGGCTCTGATCATCACGGCTCGCTGGCGCGCGTCAAGGCCGGCCTGCAGGCGCTGAACTGCGGCATTCCCGCAGGGTGGCCCGACTACATGCTGTACCAGATGGTGACGGTGATGCGCGGCGGCGAAGAGGTGAAAATCTCCAAGCGTGCCGGCTCTTACGTGACCTTGCGCGAGTTGATTGATGAAGTTGGCCGCGATGCCACCCGGTATTTCCTCATTGCCCGCAAGTCCGATTCGCAACTGGTGTTCGACGTCGACCTTGCGCGCTCGCAAAGTAACGACAATCCGGTGTATTACATCCAGTACGCGCACGCCCGCGTGTGCAGCGTGCTGCGCCAGGCGGGCGAGAAAGGCTACACCTTTGATCTGCAAAATGGTCTGGCCAATCTGGGGCTTCTGGATACCGAGCACGAGCAGATTCTGCTGACACAATTGGCCAAGTATCCCGAGTTGGTGGATACCGCAGCCACGCACCTGGAACCACATCTGCTGGCGATCGGTTTGCGCGAGCTGGCCAACGCATTTCACACCTACTACAACTCGTACCAATTCCTGGTACCGGATGCCCCCTTGCGCAACGCTCGCCTTGCACTCGCGGTGGCGACACGCCAAGTATTGAAAAATGGTCTGGCCCTGCTCGGACTGGACGCTCCGGAGAAAATGTAATGGCAACACGCAACGGCCGCGGTCGACAGGCAGTACGCAACCGGAAGGGTGGGTTTCCTGGCTGGGGCTATGCCGTTATCGCCTTCATCGTCGGCGCGCTGCTCATGGCGGTAGTGCTGCGTGGCAACCTGTTGCGCAGCATGGCCAAGAGCGACGGACCGCAGGCCAACCCGCAGGCCACAGCGCAGCGGGGGAGCGATCCGGGTGTCGCCGACGCGTCCAGCGCCGAGAATGCACCGAAGAAACCGCAATATGACTTCTACTCGGTGCTGTCGGAAAAGGAAGTGCGGATTCCCGATGCCGAGATCAGCGCGCAGGCGCGGGCCGAACAACAACAAAAACAACTGGCGGAACAGCAACAGGCACAAGCTGCTGCTGCAGCCACGACGCCACGCACCGGCCAACCTGCGAGCGTGCCTGCCAACACGGCAGCGGCCGTCCCGGAAACCGTTACCGCTGCCCCTGCTGCTGCCGTGCCTGTGCCCGCAGCCGGCAGTGGCTACCTGCTGCAGGTTGGTGCATTCCCGAATCCGGCCGATGCGGAAACCCTCAAGGCCAAGCTTGCGCTGCAGGGTTTTGTCGCGAACGTGCAGTCGGTCAACATCAACGGTCAG
>CAJDVT010000023.1_pt3 | contig 12949 bp, 9 predicted proteins | sample 7391411 | NCBI WGS metagenome assembly CAJDVT01 (sample SAMEA7055698, study PRJEB34461) | soil metagenome | biome: terrestrial ecosystem; feature: Peninsula; material: soil | place: Antarctica | collected 2016 | reverse complement strand
CGCTGCCAGAGTTGCTCCTGTTCCGCGAGCGTTCGCTCCGGGAAGCTGCGGCCATCGGCTGTGGCGAGCTGTTCCATCTGGCGGAAGCGCCGTTCAAACTTGGCATTGGCGTGACGTAACGCGGCAGAGAAATCAACCTGGGCGTGACGGGTGAGATTGACCAGCACAAACAACACGTCGCCGATTTCATCCTCCAGCCGGTCCGGGCCACTGCCGCGCGCAAACTCCACGCGCACTTCCTCCACTTCCTCGGCCAGTTTGGCCAGCACCGGCTGCGCGTCCGGCCAGTCAAAACCAGCCTGCGCGGCATGCTGCTGCAGCTTCAGGGCGCGGCGCGCTTCGGGCAAGCCGGCGGAAATGCCGGCCAGTGCGCTGTGATCTGACGACGCCTGCTTGCCGGCGCGTTCCTGCACCTTGATCGCTTCCCACGCCCGCTTCTGCGCGGCGAGATCCGGGTACGTGGTGTCACCAAAGACGTGCGGATGACGGCGCCGCAACTTGCTGCTGAGCGCGTGCACCACGTCGGCAAACTCGAACAAACCGGACTCGCCCGCAATCTGGGCGTGAAACACCACCTGCAGCAGCAGATCACCCAACTCGTCGCGCAGATCGTCCCACGCGTGCCGGTCGATCGCATCAACCACCTCATACGCTTCCTCGATCGTGTATGCGGCAAGTGAGGCAAAATCCTGTTGCACATCCCACGGGCAGCCATGCGCGGGATCGCGCAGCCGAGTCATGATCGCCAGCAGGTCATCGAGGCTGTAACGCGCCCGGGTGTCCGGTGCGTCGGTATCGGCTGGCGAAGTCCCTTTCACAACCCGGCACTCCGCAGGCGCGCAACCCAATCGACCGTGGTGTCACCCACGGCAATGAACTCCGGGTTGAGCAATGACGCCTTGCGGTTGTACATGATCATGTCCCCATGCAGATCCAGCAGCGCACCACCAGCTTCGTCCAGCACGCATTGTGCGGCGCCGGTATCCCACTCACTGGTGGCACCCAGGCGCAAGTAGACGTCCGCCTCACCGCGCGCAAGCAAGCAGAACTTCAGCGACGAGCCCATGGCCATGCGCTGATGTTCCGCACCCAGCAGGGCATCCAGCACGGCCGTCGACACACTGCCATGCGAGCGGCTGCCCGCCAGCACGCCGGGGCGCGCCAGCGGGCGCGTGGACAACGGCTGCCAGGGCGCGCCAGGATTCATCTGCAGCCATGCACCGGCGCCGTGAGCTGCGACATACAACTCCCCCGTGACCGGTGCCAGCACCACGCCCAGCACGCTGCGATGCTTCTCGATCAAGGCAATGTTGACGGTGAATTCGCCGTTGCGCTTGACGAATTCACGCGTGCCGTCCAGTGGGTCGACCAGCCAGTAGCGCGACCACTGCTGACGTTCTGGCCACGGTGGCGCGTACGCTTCTTCGGACACCACCGGCAACGCCGGGTGCAATTCCGCCAAGCCCGCAAGAATGATGCGTTGCGCCGCCAGGTCAGCGGCGGTCACCGGCGAGGCATCCGCCTTGGTCTGCACCGCAAAATCACTGTGATAAATCGGCAGGATTGCCGCCGCCGCCGCGCGTGCAATCTCGCCCACTTGTCGCGCCAGAGTGAGGTCGCTGTTCATGGACGCACGAAGCGCCCGGCAAGGTATTCGCGCGCCATGAACAAGGCCGCGATGGAGCGGCCTTCGGTCACATCATCGCGTCCCAACAGCAGGTGCAGCTCACTCATCTGCCACGGCACAACGTCAAGCTCTTCGGGCTCATCACCAGGCAGTTTCTCCGCGTACAACTCTTGCGCGAGCACAACGTGGGCCACATGACTCATGTAAGACGGTGACAGCGACAGGCGATGCAGGATCGTCAGCCGGCGGGCGCCGTAGCCAACCTCTTCCTTCAATTCGCGATTGGCACCCTGCTCGGGTGTCTCGCCCGGATCCATCCGCCCTTTGGGCAAGCCCAGTTCGTAACGGCCCACACCAGCGCCGTATTCGCGCACCAGCAACACGGTTTCGGAGTCGCGCATCGGCACGATGATCACCGCACCCGGGCCGCTTGCCTTCATGCGCTCGAAGGTGCGGCGCTCGCCGTTGGAGAATTCCAGATCGACTTGTTCGACGCGCAGAAAACGGCTCTGGTCAGCGTCGCGCGTGGCGTGGATGATGGGAGGTGTGCGCATCCGCCCATTCTAACGCGAGCGGTCGCACGCCTCAGTCAGCGTGCGACGCGCATGCGCTGCAACGCCTGCGCGTGGATAGCCGGCGTGCCTGCCAGCACACTGCGCGTATCCAGCCCCGGCGGCGCGCCATCGAGATCGGTAAATACGCCACCCGCCTCACGCACGATCACCACAAGCGCGGCAATGTCCAGAATATTGACGTCCGACTCGACGACCAGATCCACGCTTCCGCGCGCCAGCAAGTGATAGTGACAAAAATCACCGTAACCGCGGATGCGGTTACTGTCACGGATCAACCGACCCAGCGCGTCCCATCGCGCATCACCGGTGAGGGTACGAATATTGCCGGTGGAAATCGACGCCGCGCTCATGGTGCTGGTGTCCGCCACATGGACGCGTGCATCCTCGAACCACGCCCCAGCGCCAGCGCTGGCCCACATGGTTTCGCCATACAGTGGTGCGCTGGACACACCAAGCACCAGTTCGTCACCCTGCATCAACGCAATCTGCGTGGAAAAAAACGGCGTGTGTCGCACAAAGCTCTTGGTTCCATCCAGCGGATCGACCAGCCACAACAGCTCGCCGCGCTCGCCGTCCATTCCGAATTCCTCGCCGTAGATCGCCGCCTGCGGCAAACCCGCATGCAGAATCTGCCGAATCGCTCGTTCCGCTTCGCGGTCGGCAACAGTCACCGGCGTCGCATCGGCTTTGAGTTCCACCGCAACGCCCGCGCGCCAGTAATGGCGCAGCACTTCGGCGGCTGCGGCGGCAGCGTCACGCGCTACGGCGAGGGCGGCGGCAAGTTGTTCGGGATTCATGGTTGTCCTCGCTGGGTACGCGTTGAGTGCACGGCCGAACCGATTGGGGTCGGCGCAACTGGTGGCATCGGCGCAAGTCCGCCGCGACGTTGCACATGCACCGTACCAGTCGCATCGATGGTGCCCAAGGATGCCAGCCAGCGCTGCAAACGCGGGTTCGCGCACCGCTCGCGCAGGCGCAGATCCAACCACCAACCGAGCGGGCTGAGTCGCAGCGATCCGTTCACCTGCAGTGGCCCATCGTCGACATCACTGACGCTGGCGTCAATCACCCCAGCATGTGCCGTCGCGCTTAGATCCAGTGTGCCCAGCGCCACTTTTCCATGGGACGTAAGGAGCGCCGCATCGCGCCAATGTGCGCGCAGATCGAACTCCAGTGGCCAACCATCCTGCAACACGCCGTGATCGAGCGTCGTCGACAACTCGCCACGCGGTTGGCCCAACGCTGGCGGCGCCTGCGGCCGCCACAGCGCCAGGTCGACGCGCAACCTCACGTGGTCCAGGCGAACGCGCCGGTGCGGTTGTGCGAGCAGGCTGCCGGAAAACGTCATCTGCGGGCCGGCAAAGTCCATCTGCACGGGCGCAGGCGCAAAGACGGCACGCCGCGACAGCTTCCAATGCACGCGACCAAAGACCCTGCCATCAGGCAGCAGCACCTGGTCCGCGCGGCCATCCCAAAGCACACCGTGCACCTCTTGCAAGCGCAGGCCGTGCAATGAGGGAGTCAGCCACGCCAGCGCCCAGCGTGCCGGGAAAAACCACCCCAACGTCAGCAGCAGCAACAACCCCGCCAGCACAATCAGTGCGATCTGTCGCCGCCGGCGCAAGCGTCCGTTACCAGCTATCTGCATGAGTTGACTTGATCAGCGACTGCACCACGCTGATGATAGCCGGAGAGTTTGTGCCGGACTCCCGTGTGCCGCACGCGGGAGCGCGCGGGGACGTGCACGGCCGTCGCGTGCGCTGGCCATGCACGAAGAGCGATCCACCGGCGCCGTCATCGGTGAGGATGGCCGTCCGATAGCAGACTTCGCCCAACCGACTTCGCCCCAAGCGGGACCAAGGCCACTTTGCGTGGCTAGTGACCAACGCTGATGCTGGGGTCAAGCATCTGCAATCCGCGTGCCGTGTTCTGCGTGCCGGTGCGGCGTAATTCGTCGCCCGTGTAGCTACGCCCGGTCACTGGCAGGCACCGGCCGGGTTTTGCGCGAATGAGGCTGCCGGTCTCACGCAGACACGCGGGATCACCTGGCTTGATGCCTGATTGCGTTGCCGTCGTGGCGTTTTGGCCGGTTGCGTTTTGAGTGCCTTCGTTCTGGCTCGTTGCGTTCTGGCTGCTGTGATCGGCAGACCGGGGGACTGCTTGCGCAGCAACGGCCGAAGTGGCAGCAAAGGCCGACGCCAGCACCAACATGGGAAGCGTAGAAGTGAATCTGGACATGTGTCGATCCTCCACGGAGTTGCGACAGCTCCATCGTGCCCGTATCGGGGGTGCGCGGCAATACGGACGAGCGCTGCCGTTCAGGCAGCGCACCGGCAACCCTCGCGCGGAATGCTGCGACCCACTCCGCTCGGCTATGCTGTTTTTTTCCATGCGAAAAACCATGCGCACCATACGCATCCATGTGGACTCGCCTCTATCCATCGGCACGGAGGTTTCCCTGCTTGGACAGGCGGCGGAACACGTTGCCCGAGTCCTGCGACTCGCGCCCGGTGATGCGGTGACGCTTTTCAACGGCGACGGGCGCAATTACCGCTCACTTGTCCTGGCGGCCAAAAAGCGTGAAGTCAGCGTGCAGATCGAGTCTGAACAACCCGCGAACAATGAGTCTCCGCTTGCACTGACGCTCGCGCAGGGCATTGCACGCGGCGAGAAAATGGACTGGATTGTGCAGAAGGCTACCGAGCTTGGGGTCGTGCGCATCGTGCCGCTGTTGACTGAGCGCGCGGAAGTCCGCCTGGATGCGGAACGGGCACAAAAGCGCCTCGCCCGCTGGCGCTCCGTCGCCATCAGCGCCTGCGAGCAAAGCGGACGTGCCTGTGTACCGCAGATCGAACCCGCGCTACCGCTGGAAGCATGGCTGGAACAACTGGCTGACGACTGCGGGTTGCGCTTGTCGTTGCTGCCCCACGCGCAAAAATCCATACGCGCATTGCACTTTGCGAAAGCCATGGGCGTGCTCGTGACCGGTCCGGAGGGCGGGCTGGGAGAGCAGGACATCCGCGCACTGCGCATGGCGAACTTCAGTGATGTAAGCCTGGGGCCGCGCATTCTGCGCACGGAAACTGCAGGACTGGCCGCACTCGCCGCGTTGCAAGCGATTCACGGCGATGGCTGATACCGCGCTGCAACGACTGCCAAGCGCTCCCTAATTCCGGCTGGCGTTCCACCCGGAAACGTCGGCTCCCGCATCTGCATCATCGGCGTCGCTGCCGCCAGCGACGCCCAGGTTTTCCACCGCGTCACCATCCACCTGCGCCGCATCTGCGTCGTCTTCCGTAGACGTTGCCTGTGCATCGGCAGCAGCCAGCAGCTCGAGGACGGTAGCCTCGATCCACTCGATATCCGGGATTACTGCCACATCGTCACGCACCAAGACCTGCGCGCGCACACCGGAAGGCAAGGATTTGCCGTCGTGGGTAGGAATGATCAGCTCTGCATTGAGCACGGTCAAGCGCGGAAAGCCCTGCGTGACCACTGCGACAAACGGCAGTGTCGGATCGCCACCCAAGGTCTTCAGCACAGCGACGCGTACACTCAGTTCCGCATCTGCTTCGGGCAACCCGGCCAACTGCGTGAACGACACCAGCGGCACGCGCCAACCACGCCACGCAATGCGTCCAAGCAGCCATGGTGGTGCACCCGCCACGGGCTGGGCTTCGGTCTGGGTTATGACCTCGGCGATGGTGGAGTTTGGCAACAACAAGCGCACGTTGCCCACAGGCACCAGCACACAGCGTATCTCGCGGGGCAGTGCATCACTCATGGAAACACCTCAATCAGACGTGCCGCTAGTTCTGCGGGCGTACCGGTAAAATCCACCGGGCCTTCGGCGGCAATATCGCTGACCACGTCGGCATATCCGCTGGCCACTGATTCCACCCAGACGGTACCACCCCGATCACGAATCCCCTTGGCACCAGCCACCCCGTCCGCACCCTGGCCGGAAAACACGATCGCCAGTGCATCGCGACCGAAGCCTTCAGCGACGGACATGAAGTTGTCGTCAATGGACGGCTCCTGGGTCTCGGCTGAGGCCGGGCGCAATTCAACGCGACCATCCCGATGCACGCGAACACTCTGGGCGGGCGGCGCGACCAATACTTCCCCGGGCTGCGTGAAGCCACCGTTCGTCGCCAACCGGACGGTCAGCGGACAAACCGTGGCCAGTTGCCCCACCAGCGCTGCCGCGCTCTGCCCACGCAGATGTTGAACATGCACGATGGTCAGGCGCGAGGTCGCTGGCAACGCCGCAAAGAACGCGGCTGCGGCAGTTGCCCCGTCTGCCGCAGCGCCGGTCACCACCAGCCGCGACAGCGCCATGTGCAACTCGTCCAGATGCATTTCCGTCGCCACGTGAATAGCCTGCGGCGCAACCGCCTCGGCGATCGACACGAGCTCCAGGTTCATCACCGGCTCGAAATTATTCGGAACCTGGTCCACGTCCGGCGCGAGAAAATCCGCCGCGCTGAGCTTCTCGATGCCGAATGATTCCGGATTATCTGGATCCGCCGGCAGCACGGCTGAGGCCGGCGCGTCATCATCCAAGAGCGCCCAGTGCAAGGGCGCGCCTACTGGCACGGCACGCTCCGGTTCGGCCGCGGACAGATCAACGGCCTCATCCGCCGACAGCTTCAGCGCTGAGGGCACATCAAGCAGAAAATCAGGTGCCTGGGCCGCACCCGCATCCTCAGGGTCATCGCTCGGTGCCGATACAGCCGCGTCGAAATCGAACACCGGGAAATCCTGGTCATCGTCCGCGGCGGATAGCAGGTTTTCGTCCTCGGCGTTACCAGCCGCATTGCCGGCAGACAATTCTGCCGAAGCGAGCAACGCCTCCAGTTCGGCCGACAAACTCTCCGATTCACTGTTGATGCGCTGGACGTGATCCTGTGCCGCGTCAGTCGCTCCCGGGGCAGACTCTTCCGCCGACAAGCTCTGCGCCGGAGTGGCGGACGAATCCGTGTCTGAAGCTGCAGCGTGGTCTGCATCAATATCTGCATGAGCGTACGCAGCAGCCGTAACGGCACCCACCGCAGTTGCCTGCACTGACTGCTGGCCGTCGCCCGTGGGAACCTCCAGCTCGCGCGCGTCAGCCGGGCGCGGCGGGTCCAGGTCGCCCGCCTGCAAAACCTTGACCGCAAGATGGCGCGCCCAACGATCGCGATCCCAGCCGGCAAGTCCGCGTGTTGCCTGTGCATCGTTGAAAACCACGCGCAGGCGATTTCCGTCAATCAAGGTGTAAAACTGATCCAGTGCATCTGCGGCCGCATCGTCGAGATTGACCACCACGACGTTCGCGGCAACTTCCTCCAGGCGCTGCTGACTCAAGCTGCCAATGCCTCCTTCATGCACGATGTGTGCCCCACGCTCCAGCAGCGCATCACGCAGTTGGGCACCCAACTCAACATCGTCAAACAGCAGCGCGACAGCAGGAGCCATGTCAGTCATGGCTGGACTCCAGCTCACGCTGCGCCAGCACTTCACCAATCTGGGAGAGCAGGTCCGCTTCCTGATACGGCTTGCCGAGATAACGATCCACCCCAATATCAAACGCCCGCTGGCGATGTTTATCGCCCGTACGCGAGGTGATCATGATGATCGGCACGTCCCGCAACCGCGGGTCAGCCTTCATCAAGGTGGCCAACTCGTAACCGTCCATGCGCGGCATTTCAATATCCAGCAGCATCAGATCGGGTACCCGCTCGTGCAGTTTCTCCAGCGCGTCTACGCCGTCTTTTGCCGTGCTCACTTCGTATTCGTGGCGTTCCAGCACACGGCCGGTGACCTTGCGCATGGTGATCGAGTCATCCACCACCATCACCAACGGACGCACCAGGACTTCCTCAACGTGCGGTGTCTGCACCGCACTCAAACCTTCAGCCAGACGCAACTGCCGGCGAGTGATGCCGTGGCGTACCAGCGGCGCCAGATCAAGAATGACCAACACGGAACCATCGCCCATGATGGTGGCGCCAAGCAGCCCGGGCACCGAACTGATTTGCGGGCCTACTGACTTGACCACGATTTCGCGCGAGCCAAGCACCGCATCAATGCGGATTGCAGCACGCAGGTCGCCGGCGCGGGTCAGCAGCAATGGTGGCTGTTCGCCTTCGACCGGCATACCCGGCGGCAGGCCGAGCAGCTCGGCAAGATCGTGAATGCCGAAGTCCTCGGAGCCATAACTGAACGTCGGTTCGTCCGCAGCCAGCATCTCACTCAAGTCATCCGGATCGACGCGTGCCACGCCTTGCACCGAGGTCATCGGGATCGCGAACGTGGCTTCACCAATACGGACCAGAATGGCCTGAGTCACCGCCAGCGTGAACGGCAGACGCAGGATGAAGGTCGTGCCCTTGCCATGTTCCGACTCAATCGACAACGACCCGCCAAGTTGCTTGATCTCGTTGGCAACGACGTCCATACCGACACCGCGGCCAGCCAACTGGGTCACCTTGCTGGCGGTGGAAAAACCGGTCTGGGTGATCAGCGACAACAACTGGTTGTCGGTAGGCTTGATGCTCGCAGGCAACAAACCGCGTTCAATGCCGCGCTTGCGGATCGCCGCACGATCCAGGCCGCGCCCGTCGTCGCTGACGCGAATCACCACCTCGGTCGCTTCGCGCGCCACTTGAATATGCACCGAACCTTCCGCTGGCTTGCCCGCCTTGCGGCGCTCGGCCGGGCTCTCGATGCCGTGCGCCACCGCGTTGCGCAACATGTGTTCGAACGGCGCCTTGATGCGGTCGAGCAGGTTGCGATCCATCTCGCCGTGCGCACCGTCAACGTACAATTGTGCGCTCTTGGATTGCTCGCGTGCCGCCTGGCGCAACGTGCGACGCAGATTTGGCACCATCGTGTCAAAGGGCAACATGCGCGTGCGCAGCAGACCATCCTGCAGCTCCGTACTGACGCGCGATTGTTGCACCAGCAGTGTTTCAGCCTGACGCGTCAATTCGTCCAGCGTGCCCTGGATGGACACCAGGTCGGACACCGACTCGGCCAACGCGCGCGAGTACTGCTGCAACTGGGAGTAACGGTCGAGCTCCAGCGGGTCGAACGCAGTCAACCCGGCTTCGCGATGTTCGCGCTGGAAGCGCGCGATGATCTGCGCCTCGGTTTCAATTTCCAGCATGCGCAACTGGCTGCGCAAACGCGCGACCGTCTGCTCCAATTCGACCAGGTTGTAGCGATAACCGGCCACCTGCTGTTCCAGACGCGAGCGATAGATCGCCACTTCGCCGGCGTGACTGACCAGGTTGTCAAGCAAATCGGCGCGAACGCGAATCTGTTCCTGCGCCGATGCCGGCTCTTCATGCTCCTCGGGCAGCAATGCCGGAAGGTCCGTGACTGACCTGATCACGGGTGCAGACGGCACGGCAGCTGGCGTTGCTTCGACCGCCGCCGTGACGGCTGACGCCAGCAGAGCGTCGTCGGCGAAAGTTTTCTGGCCCGCCAGGCTGAGCAGATGATCAATCATCGCCTGCGGATAGACCGAAGCCTCGCCCTGCCCCACCTTTTGCACCAGCGCATTCAACTGGTCAAAACTGGCCTCCAGCGTGGTGATGAGCGGCCCGACCTGCGCCTTGCCGCCCACCCGTTTCTCCAGCAGCGTCTCCACAGCATGGGCGAGATCGCCCACGTGCATCAGGCCGGCAATACGCGCACCACCCTTGAGTGTGTGCAGATCACGCCGCAACTCGGTGACATGGCTGGTTTCTTCCGGCTGCGCATGCCACAACGCCAACACGTCGTCGGCGTGATCAAGCAGTTCGCGCGCTTCATCAAGGAATACTTCCAGCAGATCGGCGTCGACCAGATTTCCCGCGGCCGGCTCATCCGTAGCAGTTTGTCCCTGCGACTCCGGTGCTGCTTTGGCCTGCTCGGTTGCGGCCTTTTCCGCTGCAGCCTTTTCCGCTGCAGCCTTTTCCGCTGCAGCCTTTTCCGTTGCAGCCTGCTCCTCTGCGACTTGCTCGGCTGCACGCCGCGTGGCTTCGGCTTGCGCAGCCACAGCCTTTTCCGCTGCAACCTGCTCCGCTGCAACCTGCTCTGCGGCGACGTGCTCTGCGGCAACCTGCTCCGCTGCAGCCTGCTCCGCTGCAGCCTGCTCCGCTGCAACCTGCTCCGCTGCAGCCTGCTCTGCTGCAGCTTGCTCTGCTGCAGCTTGCTCCGCTGGAACCTGATCGGCTGAGAACTGCTCCGCGCCGGCCTGTCCTGCAGCTACCCCTGCAGCCGGCTGCTCCTCTGCGACTTGCCCGGCTGCACCCCGCGTGGCTTCGGCTTGCGCAGCCGCTTCCGGCTCGAAAGCATCCAGTGCCGCGAACATCTCGTCCGCAAGCAAGTCGTGGTGCGCGTCTGCGGCCGCCTCAGCCGCCTCGTTGTCTTCGTCTGGCACTGGTGCGCCGACCCCTGCTACGTCCTCGGTTCCAGCTACTTGTGTACCCAGCCAGGCCGCTACCGCTGCGTCCATTTCGCGGTGCACGGCGTCTCGCGCATCCACTGGATCAGCCGTTTCGGCGGTCGAATCGCCTGCAGATGCAGTTGCTGGTTCCCCATCAGGAGACTCCTGGCCATCCGCCAGCGCAGCAGCATCAGTGGCAGCTTCCGGCGCGACGTCCTCCGGGCGCGGCTCAAACAGTACATGCGCGACCTGCGACTCCGGGTAACGGTCGCGCAGCGCGATCAATTGCTCGGTGAGCACGTCCACGTTCGGCAGTTGCGGCTGCGCTGCGTCGAATTGACTCATCACGCAATCGACCACATCGGCTGTTTGTGCCAGTGCCTGTATGCCGTCGGCAGACAGCGCCTCGCCGGACGCACGCAAACGCTTGAACAGCACTTCCAGCGGTCCCAGCAGTTGCGTCAACAACGGAACATCGACCATGGCGATGGCGCCATGCAACGTATGCACCGCGCGCAGCAGTTCTTCGCTGATCGGCAGCTCGTTACCGCTGCGTTGGATGGCGGCCCGCAGCAATTGCACGTATTGCGCAACCTCGCTGCGCAGAATCTCCAGCAATATCGGCTCCACCGGCGGCATGACCGACAGGCTGATGTTGGATTCGGGCTCGGGCGAAGCAGTCATCGAAACCGCGTCAGCGTCGGTCAAGCTCGCTTGCGGTATAGCCGTGAGATCGATGCGCGGTACCCGCCGACGCACCACATGGCGCACCATTTCGGTACCGGCCGAAACCTGATCTTCCAGCCGTGCAGATTGCCCGGCCGCCAACTGGTCGGCGGTGAGCATGATCGCACTGAGCGGTGCGTCTGGAACGCTCTCGCCTTGGAGCGCCGCGAGAAGTTCGGGTAGTGCGTTGATCGCATGGTGCACCAGCGCCTGCACGCCAGCGTGCGGCTCGATGGTGTTGTCGAGGACGCGGTTGAGCATGTTCTCCACTTTCCACGCAAACTCGCCAAGCACACCGGCGCCGACGAGACGCCCGGAGCCCTTGAGTGTGTGGAACGATCGACGAATGCCGGTCAGCACCGAGGCCTGGCCCGGATCGGCCAGCCAGGTACCTTCTGCCGCGCGCAGATTGTCAATCTCTTCCTGCATTTCTTCCAGGAAGATTTCGCGGATGTCGTCGTCAATACCTTCGGCATCCATCTTGAAGTGAGTGTCGGCAGCGAGCACGTCGCGCACCGGCCTTTCTTCAAACACCTCTTCCTCGATCTCGTCCCAGTCGCCATCATCCACAGGCCCTTCGGCCAACGGTGGCGCCGTGGGCTCGGTGGCCGCCAGATTCAGTCCACCGAGGTCGTGGGCATGCTCGTCAGGCGCGTGACTTGCCCCGACAAATATCTGCCCGAGATCGTCCCCGACAACCATGCTGACAGTTTCCGACAATTCCACCGGCACGGTGACGACATCGTTGCCGTGGGTCGGAGCAGCCTCGGCCTGCGCCAGTTCTGCCGGATGCTCGCGCCCTGCCGGTAGCGGCCAGTAACCGAGCAAACCGAGACTGTGTTCGGCGACATCGAGGATGTGATCAAGGCCACCACGATGATCACGCGCGGCCTCCAGGTAATATTCCAGCGCCGCCAAGGCATCAGCCAGACAATCCATCTGTGCGCCGTTGGGTACGCGCCGGCTGGCCAACAGCTCGTAGCCGATGAAGCGCCCCACGCACTGCGCCAGCTCTGCCGGGCGCGGCGCGACCAGCATGCGGATGGCGCCGGACACCTCGTCCATGAGCGCGGGAGTACCGGCCAGGCGATCGTGCTGCCAACCCGATTCAATGAACGCAACGACGGCTTCCTTGACCTTGTCGGTATTGTTGATGGCCTCGGTCATCAACGCGGATATCACGCCAAACGCTTCGGCACGTGGCAAGCCATGCCCGTCCGCTTCCGCGCCTGCACCCGCCCCCGTTGCCGATTCATCGTCTGACCCAAGCCGCGCAATATGGTCGTCCAGCGATGCCTCGACATACAGCAGCGCACCGGCCACATCCAGCAGGGTCTCTTCATCGGCCACGCGCATGCGGGTGGCCAACTCGTCAAGCACGCGCCGCTGCTCGCCAACCACGCGTCGCGGTGCGGCCAATGCCAACATGCCGAGCGTATCGCCGACGCGTTCAAGGACTTCACCTTGCACGGCCAACTGCGCCGGGTCGGGATCAGGCTGACGCAAAAACAGATCCAGCGCCTCCTTCACCCGCAGCAAGTCGTCCTTCAGCGCGCGCGAAACGGAGTCCAGCAGCGCCCGGTTGTGTCCGGCCATCGAACC
>CAJDVT010000093.1_pt1 | contig 12993 bp, 12 predicted proteins | sample 7391411 | NCBI WGS metagenome assembly CAJDVT01 (sample SAMEA7055698, study PRJEB34461) | soil metagenome | biome: terrestrial ecosystem; feature: Peninsula; material: soil | place: Antarctica | collected 2016 | reverse complement strand
CGGTGGCCGCCGTTTCACTGTGCAGGTTAGTCAGGCCACCGAGGCGAGGCTCAAGCTGGGGCTGTCGCAGGCCGAGTTCGCCGCGATGCTTGGCGTGTCTGTCCGCACCTTGCAGGATTGGGAGCAGGGCCGGCGCGAGCCGAGTGGGGCGGCGAAGGCGTTGTTGACGGTTGCGGTAGCAGCACCAAAGACGGTGATGAAGGCCTTGGCGGCGGCCTGATCAAGTGACCCACCCGCATTTCGTCTGGTGTAGCGGTTGCTCGAAGCCTCCGTCCAATGACGTGGACCGCGAGCTTGAGAGCAATGGGGTCAGGTTCATTTGATTCCCACCTTGCCGCGAAATAGCTTGTCGGACGCCATCCATTCCTACAGCGTCCGCGTCTGCCCGCCGTCAACGTCAACGATCGAGCCATGGCAATAGCTGGCCGCAGGCGAGACAAGAAACGCAACCATGCGGGCGATCTCAGCCGGCTCACCGAACCTTGCCACGCCCAGTTTTTCAGCCATGCCGCGCGCGGCTTCGTCCGTACCGATGCCATGAGTCTCGGCAAACAGCTTGATCCGGGTTTGCAGGCGCTCGGTGGCGATTGAGCCAGGGTTGACCGCATTGACCCGGATACCGTCCTGTATCCCGCGATGAGCCAGGGCCTTCGTCAAATTCAGCAGCGCTGAATTGACCGCGCCGCCAATGGTGAACTCCGCGCTGCCGGTTCTACCGCCGACTCCCACAATGTTCACGATGGAGCCACCAGTGGCCTGCAAGCTGGGCCACGCGGCGCGGCAGCAGCGCAGGGCTGCGAAGAATTTGAGCGCAAAGCCGTCTTCCCACTCGGCGTCGCTCAACCGGAGAAAGTCACCGCGTTTGGTGGCTCCGGCATTGTTGACGACGGCATCAATGCGGCCAAATTTTGCGAGCGCCGCCTCGATCATTTTTCGTGGCGCATCGGCTTCGCGCAAGTCCGTTGCGACGACCACCGTCTCCCCCGCGCAGACTGTCGCCACCGCTTCAAGTGCTTCACGCGAGCGGGCTGCCAGCACCAGCCTGGCTCCCTCGGCGGCAAGCGTGTCAGCGATGGCGCGGCCGATCCCGCGACTTGCGCCGGTGACCACCACGACGTTGTCTCGCAACCTCAGGTCCATCGGTTCAGCCTCACGGTAAAACAGGGGTCAGGCCCACTTACGGGCTTTTGAATTGTCTCAGGATGAGTGCAGGCTCGCCTCCGTGCTGATGGCAGATGTAGCTGGCCGCGTTCCTGTGGTACCAGGCGGGGTGGGTCGCTACGCGGTAAGCAGGGATGTTGAGGATCTGCCGGGTGGAAAAGGTGTCAGGGGAAAAGGTGTCAGGGACAATTTCTGTTAGCAGCGTCAGGGTGCATCCTGTTGAAGAGCGAGGCTTGGTGCACCTATCAACCCGTCGCTAGCGCCATCGGTACCGTCAGTTTCTGACAGCATCGGTCTCTGGCATGCGCACGCCGTCGCGCATCGATGCGCGGACTCGTGGTGCGAGATCGCGTTATGGTCGCGTTTGCGCGCGCGCAGACAACAAGGTGCAGGGCCTCGACGGAGCAAATGCATGCGGCTGCACATTCTGTCTGATCTGCATCTGGGCGTGCAGGGCATGCCGCCGCCCGAGGTGGAAGCTGACGTGACGATTCTCGCTGGCGACATCATGCCTCCGGCGGGGGCGGCGATGGCGTGGGCGGCGGCCTTGGGCATTAAGTGGCTCTGACCCGGTTACGGAAGACGAAGCTGGCGCAACGCTTGGAAACGCCTCGCGTTCCCGCTGCCCGTCTGCACGGGATACCAGACTGCTACAAGATCAAGTTGCGCACGGTCGGCTGCCGGCTCGTTTATCAAGTACAGGACGAACGAGTTGTCGTTGTGGTAATCGCTGTTGGCAGGCGCGACAAGGGGTTGGTCTATCTTTCGGCGAAAAAGCGCGTTTGAAAAAGGCGTCAGGAACCGCCTTGGACGGTCCTCTGACGGGGTTATTGTCCCTGACACCTTTGTTCGTGCCTGACAGGGGCGGAGGTCATGACACCGCTTGTGCGAAACTTGATTGCCTCCGTTCCTCAGGAGACGCGGACTGGCTTGCGCCATGGCGTTACCCGATATGCATATTCCTCGCGGTGTGCGGGGTGAACGTCTTGCCGGCATCGATCCGGACGAAGGCCTACTTGTTCGCCAGCTCGTTTGCCGTCAGCGTGCGCTGTACCTTGCCTTCGGCATCGAGGAATTCGATCGAGGCCTCGCCGGCCGGCGTGACCATCAGCATCAATCGTGGCTTGCCCTTGCCGTCGCTCAGCAGGACCACCGAATTGTTGCTGCCTGATTTCCCGGCGAAATAGCGTGGAATGATGTTATTGACGTGGCCTTCGCGCGTGAGCTTGGCCAGCAGCGCCTCGCGTGCTTCTTTTGACATATCGGCAGACAACGCCTTTTGCGCTTCCATATCGAGCTGTATCGAATGGTCGGGTACGTCGTTCACCCGCATGCCGGCGAAAGCCCGCCCGCCCTGGTCGAGGCCGATCAGCTGCATTTGCTGATCCTGGTCGTAGCGATCGAAAGTCAGGCTGAGGCCGCTGGAGACCTTGCCTTCGGCGTCCTTTTTGCCGGAGAAGACCAGGCCTCCCTGCTCGGTGCCTTCGTCGTTGTAGAACAACATGCCGGCGCGTGGACGCTCGTGTGGAGATTCCTTGCCGTGAATGATCAAACCCGGCAGCGCGGCCTTGTTGGAAACCACCATGCGCAGCGTGCCGTCCGGCTCACGCACGTTGATCCGTTGCACATCGATGGTATCGAAGGTTGCATGGTTGGAGGATTTGGCGCCGGTCAACACAAGCATCGCGAATGCCATGCTGAGCACGCTGGCATAAATGCCAAGATAGGTCTTTGGCAACTTGGACATGGTGCATTCTCCTTGCAATGGTTTGGTGTAGTGACGCGGTTCAACGACGGGTGACACGGGACTGCCATCGACGCCGGGGCGGCATCGTTGCGGATTGCCAGGCGATACCTTGCCAAGCTCACTTCAGGATTGATGCCGCCCTGGTGAGGTCACGGTGCGGGCCGCTACCTCGGGTAACGGCTGCAGACGTTGCGATCAGCGTGCATTCGATGTCCCGCTGTGGTTGGCGATGTATTCGCCGGGGCTCCGCACCACCGGCACAGTGAACGCCAGCGCGAGATAGATCCCTAGTGGCAAGGCAGCCAGGAAAACTCCCAGCACAACGCTGGAGAACATTGAAACCATGGCCAGGAACGCGACGAACATCGATGCGATGACGACGATCAAGCGCACCCGGCTGACACGAATGCTGGAGTAGGCCGCGAGCCCCGCACAGACACCGGCGAGCCACTGGCCCTGGGCAATACGATAAAACCTGCGCCGCTGGCCGGAGCGCGGCTGGGATACGACAGCGTCGGCGCTGCCGATGTCCACGGCACCGACTTCTTCCAGCGTCGACTCCATTTCCTCGCGTCGGACAACACGCGTTGGCGCATCCGGCAGGCGGGCAAGTCTCTGGGCGATGGACTGCTCAAGATCACGCAACACCTCTTCTCGGTCAGGGTCATTTTCGAGGCGAGACTTGGCTCGATCCAGGTAGGACTGCAGGGCGTCGTCGGCGGCCTGGTCGAGCAGGAACTGGGTTGGGTGTCCGCTCAAGGTGACTTGAATGACTTTCTTCATGATGGTGTACCCAATTCCTCAATAAGACTCGTCAGAGATTTCCAGTAACCACGAAACGCCGTCAGTTGTCGGCTGCCCGCTGGCGTGAGCTTGTAATATTTGCGCGGCGGCCCGGCGTCAGACTCTTCCCACTCGTAATCCAGCAGCTGGTCCCGACGCATCTTGCTCAGCAGCGGATAGAGCGTGCCTTCCTTGGTCGCAAAATCAGTCTTGCCCAGGCGTTGGATGATGTCAGCGACATACACCCGTCCAGATGACACGATTCCGAGAACCAGGAATTCCAGCAAACCCTTGCGCAGCGGATTGAAATTGGGTGAAGTCATAGATGCACCAGCTACCTTGTGATGAAAAGGTAGCTGTTTGTTTATTCGTGGTCAAGTAGGTGAAGACAGTGTCAGCAAAGTGGCCACATGGCTGAGGGAAAAAGGTGTCAGGGACACTTTCCAAGGAACAAGTTCCAGGCATGCCTACCGCGATGAGTTGCTGCTGTGCCAATCTGTCCTTCGAGCATCAAGAGGTCTGTGAGATGGCCATCGGCACTGTTGTTACTGAAATCACGGACCGCATCTTCCAGCTTTCAACCTACGTCGAAGCGGCCGATCTGCGTTTCAACCAATACCTGATCGTCGCCGATGAGCCGCTGCTGTTTCATTGCGGCCAACGTCAGCTGTTTCCGACGGTGCAGGCGGCGCTTGGCAGGGTAATCGCGGTAGAGCGGCTGCGCTGGGTTTCGTACGGCCATTTCGAGGCGGACGAATCGGGGGCGATGAACGACTGGTTGGGCGTGGCATCGAATTCATGTGTGGTCGTGGGCGCGCTCGGTTGCATGTTGTCGGCGAATGATCTGGCGATACGCCCGCCGCGGGCACTTGACGATGGCGAGGTGCTGGATCTCGGTGGTAAACGGGTTCGCTATCTTGCGACGCCGCACGTCCCGCACTGCTGGGACGCCGGCCTGCTGTATGAGGAAACCACCGGCACGCTTTTGTGCGGCGACCTGTTCACGCAGTCCGGCAAGGGTGAGGCGATCAGCACCGGCGACCTGGTCACGCCCGCATTCGAGCTCGAGGATCGCTATCACGCTACGGCACTGACGCCGGCAACCGCACCGACTATCCGTCGCCTGGCTGCGCTCAAGCCGCGCACTCTGGGGCTGATGCACGGCCCGGCGTTTCGCGGCGATGGTGCCCAGGCGCTGGAATCGTTGGCCGATGGTTATGCCCTGCGCCTTGAGGTTGCTCTGGACGTGCGCGGCAGCGATCGTTGATGCCTCGCCGGTCACCGTGCGAAAAAAGCCGGCTACATGCAGATGGCCGGGGCACGATGGCTGGCTGTAGATCATGTCGCGGCACCCTGGTCATTGCCCGCTGCAAGACGGGGTCAAGACGAAGGTGGGTCCGGGTTTACTCGGCGACCCGTCGTTAGCGCCTTCGGCGCCATCAATTTTGGGCGGCATCGGCCTCCAGCATGCGCTCGCCGTCGCGCATCAATGCGCGGACGCGTGGAAGGAGATCGCGTCATGGTCGCGTTGCCACCAGCGTAGGCAACAACGTGCAAGGCTTCAACGGGGATATCCATACAGCTGCACATGCTGTCGGATTCGCATCTGGGCGTGCAGGGCATGCCGCCCCCGACGTAAGGCACCCGCGTGGTGTGCAATCCACGTGGCTACCGCCCCGGGGCGGCGGTCGAAAATCCTGATTTCGATCCCTGTCTGTGTCTCGATGTCCCTTGATACGGGGCGGAACAAGTCCAAGCAAAAAGACGCCCGAGTGTTGTCAGCCGGCCGCGGTCCATCGCTCGACCGCTGACGTCCCGCATCAGCCGGAATGTGCCTTCGTCCATGCGTCGTAGTCTTCGCGCGAGTCGAAGGTGAAGGTACAGCCGTCCTCACCGTCTCCACCGCCCGAGGCAACCGGGTTCTTGACGTAGCGATGCGAGGTGGTCGGCTTCTCGCAGTGGTATTCAACCAGCACGCTCGCATACGCTTTGGGTTTGAAAACCGCCATGATCCAGCCTGCGGCAATTTCGGTCAGCGAATCGGCGATGCCCAGCGCACCCTTGGCCGCACCGAGGAAGGTGCTCAAGGTTGGCATGCTTGCCGCATCCACTTCGGCGCGGGCGGTCACATAGGCGCGGGCTTGCTGACCGTTGTGTGCCTTCTCAGCCAGGATGTCCACTACGAAATGGCCCTCGGCGCTTGATGCCGAGACACGCTTGAGCTTGACCGCCTGGCGCGCGCCTTTCAGGTAGAAATCGTTGTTGCGCAGCGACCAGTGAGCGTGTGGCGGAGCTCCAGCCACCAGTCGCCAGTCAACCAGCCACTTCTCCGCATCCCTGGCTACCTCGGAGATCTCGGTTTTGGTCGGCAGACCGACCCAGCCCATGCAGTCACGGAAGGTCTGATCGACTTGCGCAATCTTTTCCGACATTTCCTCGTACTGTTCCAACTCCTTGGGGTCGACGCCGGCCGTGGCCGTGTACTTGACCAGGGTGGTGCCGCCCGTTGGCTTGTGCACCTTGGTTGGGGTGACGCTCACGGTGACCTGCTGGTTCGAGTAGAACGCCGCCAGCTTGAGGACCCGCCCGGCGATGGTCGTTGCGGTAAGCACGTCGGCGACGGCCTTGCCGGACAAGTCGCCAAAGGCAGCCTTCAGGCCATCACCAATGAACCCGCCGGTGACCTCGCTGACCAGGATGCCGTGCACTTCACCAAGGTCCGGACCCATGGCGTCCTTGAGGTCCGAGCACGGCGTGGGCGAGGCGTGCGCAGCCGGCAGCAGAAGATCGACCAATCCCCCGGCCGCGGCATCGCCCCAGCGCTGGATGCTGGCTGCAGTGGTCGCGGCACTGGCCGGTGGACGATGGAATGCAGCGACAAACAGTTCCATTTCCAGCAGTGTCAGTCGCGTCTGCGCAGACCGTGGGGCCTTGGAATGCACTGGAACGCCCGCGCCAGACGCGGCGGAAGCCGTGTCCCGCGGGTCGAGCAGATCCACAGGCGTCTCCTGCAGGCGCACCATTTCGGCGATGAACAACGGCGTGAAGCTGTGCGGATTGTTGGGGTCTTTCGCCGCTTCCCGTACCCAGCGTTCCAGCGACTGTTGCAGGTGTTCACCCATGACGTGGTCGGAGCCCACCGCGGTTGCGACGGTCTCGTGCAGACGCTCACGCGCACTGTCGAGCCGCTGGTTCTCGGCGCGCTGCTTTTCCGCCTCGCGGACTTCGGTGCTGGCTGCTGCGTGTAGTCCCATGGTCTGGTTTCGTTCCAGCCGTGCGGCGTTTGCCAGTGCCTTGGCCGCCTTCTTTGTGTCTGGCGTGGACGCCTCGCGATATGCCGCATCGGCCGCGTCAATCTGTGCAAGCATCCGCGTCCGGTGTTCGTTGCCGGGCGCCAGTTTCAATTTGCGCCACGCGTCGAATGCTTCGCGCTCGGCCTGGCGTGAATCGCTGCGCTGACGTTCCTCCGCCATCAACTGCTGTGTGCGCAGGGCCTTGACGTCGTCGGCAGCGGCGCCATCGCCAGGCCGATCCGCGCGCGCGCGCGGACTGGCCTTCGGGAAGGGCCAGCCGAAGGCCTCCAGCATCTGCGCAAACTCGGCCACCGTCAGCCGGGCGCGGAACCGGCGATCACGCGCTTCCATCGCCAGGTGCACCGTTTCCAGCGGCGTGGCCGTGAAGCGGGAGGCCGGGCCTGCGGCGGCGTCCAGCACACGTTCGCCGTCATGGGTGGCAACGCCGCCGCGCGCGAGCACCTCGCGCGTGATCGCCACCGCGGAGGAAAGGTCGGTTGCCGCATTCAGCCGCGCGGCCAGGTCGGTCCACGGGCCCTTGGGCAAGCTGATCGGCCGTTCGACTTGCGTGTCGTCCTGGTGACCGGTGGCGGCGTCGTTGGCAGCGGCCCGTGCATCCGCTGCCGCCTGCTCGCCACGGGCCGGCACGGCCTTGCGGCCTGCGCTCTCGCCTTCATTGCCGCCGGAACAAGCCGACAGGCTGCCAACCAGCATCAGTGCCATCAACCCCAGTCGTTTCATGGGCACGCCCTCATCAGTCGAAAAAACGGAAATTTGCGCATCGCGCGCACTTCGGTGTGATCGCGCCATCCGGCACGCGATCGGGTTATTCATGACCTCATTGCTGTCCAGCCCCGCCGGACGCCATCCGACTTCCGGAATGACGCACCCCGTTTGATCTCATCGCCTACGCAACGCGGCGGTCGCCGGTGGATCGCGTACCTTCAGGAACGCCGATGATGGCCAAAAGCGCCGCACAAGTCCAAGCGAAGAAGTGCAGCGCGGCCAGGTGCTCAATGCAAGGGCGGTCCGGCGATCAACTCGCACTCATCGGGGGCGCGACCTCGGAGAGGGTGAGTGGGGGAACGGACTGGCAAGCTTGATTCGGGGGACGCGCAGGCCTCATTTGTCGGGGCCTTGGCAGACCGGTTCCCTTGGCCCGTCACGTAGATAGAGTGACTGTTGGTGTGGCCGCTGCAGCAGGAGGCGCCGGCAAGGGCCTGACCCGCATCGAGCGCCAGCAAATGGTTGTCTTTCCGGTACGAAATGTGCTACTATATGTTATGTAAGTAGTTGTAAAGGTTAGGATTTCAGGAGATTTTACATCAGGAGTTCAATCATGTCAGTGTTTCCATTCAGTTCGCGGGCCAAGCGGCTTCGCCAGTCGCCGGTTTCATCCACCGATGTCGTGCATGGCACGCCGGACGTCCACGCTGCACTTCGGCATGGCGCCGAACATGCACGCCGCCGTCGTCGCCGGCAGAACAGCAGTTACACCACCGGTACCTACGTTGGCCGCTCGGGCTACAGCGCGGCCGGCACGCGACAGCGGATGTTCCGCGTCATCTGATGCGTGAGAAAAACAAAAAGGTGTCAGGGACAATTTTGGGCGATCCGTGACACCGTTGTTGGCTGCATGTCAACACGATTGTCAGCACGAGCCCCGCTTCAGCCCGAACGGAAAAAAGTCAGGTTCAGTTAGGCGCGAAAGCGGGCAGGGACATCACAGCGGCGGCAAACGATGGCGGACGAAGTTGAGTCGGGCCACCGCAACCTGACTGCTTTTATTGCGAGCGGGCGCTCCGCCGAACCAACCATTCCCCGCTGGAGGTAGCTGGCAGCCAGGCGCGGAAACGGGGCGTTCTGCGAACGTGCCGAACTGAGCAGAGTGTTCATTGCGTTCAATCAAAACGCGTAGTTGACTGACGTACCGATGCCCCAGCGAACGTGCCGAACTGAGCAGAGTGTTCATTGCGTTCAATCAAAACGCGTAGTTGACTGACGTACCGATGCCCCAGTCCGGGCTGCCGTTGCTCGTGCCGCCCGTGGCCTGGCCCTGCAGCCGGAGACGGTCATTGAACTTGTGCGCCCAGTAGGCTGTGACCTCGCCTTGAGCCGCCCCGTCGGCGGCGACGCGCTGCCGGTAGCTGTAAGCCACGCCAACGTTGTCGCTGCGCGCGGCGCGATAGTCCATGCCGGCGTTGGCCTGGAGGCCATTGTCGGTGCCAGCGTTCAGTACGGCGGTCGACCCGCAAAGCGGCGACTTCCGGCAAAGCGCCAGTGCATTGCCGCCGACGGTGCAGGCCGCGGTCGATGCACGCTTGCGCGGCGATGCCTTCATCGCCAAACAGGAACGCGTGGCCCGTGATGCCGGACGGCAGTGATTGCCACGGGCCAGGATCGAGGTGTGATTTACGATCAAGTCGTGGCAATTGGTGGCGGCAGGCGCGTGGAGCAATGCAACCAGGCGCACGCTCTCCGCAGGTTCACCGAACCTCGCCAGGTCCAGTCCTGCAGCCATGCTCCGAGCGGCTGGTCTGCGCCCATCCCGCGCATGTGCAGAGGTCTTGACGCGGATCTGCGAGCGTTCGGCAGCAATTGAACAAGGATTGACTGCATTGAAGCGGATGCCGTCTTTTATCCCTCGATGAGCAAGCACCGTTGTCGAGTTCGTCAATGCTGAATTGACCGAGCCGCCGGTAGGTGTCCAGTCCCGGTTGGTTGCTCCGGCGTCAGTGACGACTGCATCCCTTCGTCCGAATCTTGCGACCTGTGCTTCGATCGTTTTTCGCGGCGCCTCTATTTCGCGCCAGGTCCGTTGCGACAACCAGCGTTCTTGCCGCACGGGCTTTCGCAACATCTTCCAGTGGTCCGCGCGAGCGGGCCGGCAGAACAAGCCTGGCTCCCTCAGCGGCAAACGTTTCGGCTATGGCGCGGTCGCTTTCGCGACTTGCGCTGTCACCACCACTACTGTGTCTCGCAGAATCAGACCCATATGTTCACCCTGAGCAAAAGATGCCAGCCGAACCGCTCCACGGAAAAGCGGATGGGTTGCAGTTGGTCTCGTCAAGGTTTGCAAATAAATGTTGGTCGTGTCGTTGCCGCGGCTGCGACCACCAGCAATTGGGCGCGGCTCAAGTTTCCACCCCGTGGGTCGAAAAATGCGTAAGTGTGTCTTGGCACATGCGGGTGCGCTCGTCGCGCATGGCGCGGACGCACTGCTGGTTCGGCCGCTGGCATCCTGGTGTGCTGCGACAGGGAATGCGGGGCGGAGGCGGGACTCGACAGGACACGGATGGACAACAAGATGAGGCCGCCACTGAAAAGAATCCCGGTTGCCCAGGTCACTTTGGGCATGTACGTCCACAAGCTATGCGGTAGGTGGCGCGACCATCCGTTCTGGAGGAGTTCGTTCCCGGTTTCCAGCGCGGAGACTCTCGGCATCCTGCACGCGCTGGGCGACAAGGCGGTGTGGATCGACCTCCGCAAGGGAATCGATGTCAGGCCCGCAGCGTCGGGTGAGCCGCCGGTGCGGACTGGCCCGGTCGCCGTGGCTGCCGACGCGGAGCCTGAGCCCGCGCGTTCGGCGTTCGGGGATGAGGTAGCGCAAGCGGAAGCATTGCGTGACCGTGCCAAGGACGTGGCGAAGTTGCTGTTCCGTGACGCGCGCATGGGTCGCGCTTTGAGCATGGATGCCGCCAGCGAAATCGTTGACGAGTTGAACAGCGCCATTGCCCACAGCCCAGCGGCGGTGCTGAGCGTTCTCAGACTGAAGAAGAAGGACGACTACACCTACCTGCATTCGGTAGCAGTGTCCGCATTGATGATGGCGCTGGGGCGCCGGCTTGGCGTTGACGGCGATGCGTTGAAGGATCTGGGCATGGCCGGGCTCCTGCACGATATCGGCAAGGTGGGTGTGGCTGATGCGGTGCTGAACAAGCCCGGGCCGCTGAGTGCGCTGGAGATGAGCTCGATGCGCCTGCATCCGCAAACTGCGTGGGATATTTTGCACAAGGAGCCGAGTGCGAACCGGGTGGCGCTGGACGTCTGCCTGCATCATCACGAGAAGATCGATGGCAGCGGCTATCCGGCCAAATTGGCCGGCGGGGCGATCAGCCGTGAGGCGCGAATGGGCGCAATCTGTGACGTGTATGACGCCATCACCTCCGACCGGCCCTACAAACTGGGCTGGGAACCGGGCGAGGCAATCCGACGCATGGCTGAATGGCAGGACGGCCATTTCGACCGCGGCATCTTTCACGCGTTCGTCAAACTGATCGGTATCTATCCGACCGGCAGCCTTGTCCGACTCAAATCCCAACGTCTGGCCGTCGTTTTGGCTCAGGGTCCCATGAGCACACTGACTCCGCAGGTCCGGGTGTTTCGCACGCTGCCATCCAACCGGGACATTGAGCCGGTGCTGCTGGACCTTGAGGATGGGGCAGACTCCATCGCCGCCATCGAGAACCCGAGCACGTGGGACATCAACATACGCGAGGAGCTGCGGGCCTGACAGCACGGATTGCCGCAGTAGCTCCGGTTCGTTCCATCTCGCCTGACAATTGCACCTGACGCCTTTGTTTGCCCGCTTTGTTCTGGTGATGGTTCGGGAGTGGCATGGCCGCGATCGCCGTACTTGCGTTGCACCTCGCGATCATTGCGTTCAACGTCGCCGGTTGCGTGCTGATCCCGCTCGGTGCGTGGCGCGGCTGGCGTTGGGTGCGCTGGTTGTGGTGGCGGCTGCCGCACCTGCTGAGCCTGGCCGTCGTAGCCGTGCAGGCCATGCTGGGGCGCGCATGTTTCCTGACAATTTGTCAGGGTGATGTTTCCGGTAGCGCGCACGTGGAACCGTTGCTCGAGCGATGGATGGACGGCTGATCTACTGGCCATTTCCCATGTGGGTAATTGCCGTCGCGTACGTCGCGGTGTTCGCCTATGTGATCGCGTTGTGGATCTGGGTGCGGCCCCGGAGGCGAAGTGAAGCAGGAACGGTGGTGTAGCCGAAACGGGCGAAGAGGGCCGGGTTCATCTGCTTTTGCCGCGCAAATGACCCGACCCCGTTCCTGGAACCCGTTGTCGCGGCGTAATCAGCGCCCGTCGTGGTCCGCATCACCCGGAAGTGCGCGCTCCACGCGATGCCACGCCGCGCGAGTGGCCTGCTTGGCGTCGTCCCAGTTCATGCGCGTCGTCCCTTTCGTGCGCTCCCAATCCGCCCGCAATTCCGGTTCGGCCTCGTCCCACGTGCGATCGGAGTACTGGGCGCGGCTCTTGTATCCCACGCGATAAGCCGGCGAGTAATCGTCGTACTTGTACTGAGCGCTGTAATAAGGCTCTTTTGTGTGATTTTCGCGCCAGTAGGCGTCCTCGGCAGTCGGATTTACCGCTTCGCCGATCCCCTTGCCCGCAAGACCGCCGACGACTGCGCCGACTACACCGCCTACTGCCGTGCCGATTGGACCGGCAACCGAACCCACTGCGGCACCGGTCACGGCACCGCCGGCCGCACCGACGCCAGTGCCTACGGGATGTGCTCCCGGGGCACCGCTGATTGGATCGCGGTTGGCATCATGCTTCTCGTTGTTGCCCATCGTGATGAACTCCTGCTGATCTCGACACATGCCGAGGAGTGCAGGCTGCCGACACGATCGTCAAGGTGGCGTCTGCGCAGGTTGCATGGAAGCTTCACATTCGCAAGCGGCAAGGAGCAGCTTAACGTTATCCTTCGCTTTGCGGCTGCAGACAGGGTGCCAGCAGAGATTTTCGGGTTCGGGCTGCCCATGATTTCTGGCCACGGCGACGTCGGGCATGGCGCTCGTCTTCCCCCTCGTGGGGCGCGCGTGAAATGGATGGTCTGCGGTTCAAGAGTCGGTTGGTCGCGGCGCCGATCGCTCCGAACCGGGAGAGAGAGTCAAAGCGGCAGTTCCCACGTTGCGACGTGTACCATCAACGCATGGGTGGGCGGCATGCTGGTCCACTGACGTCGGGTCAATACCCGTGCGATTCAGGCGT
>CAJDVT010000063.1_pt1 | contig 13238 bp, 9 predicted proteins | sample 7391411 | NCBI WGS metagenome assembly CAJDVT01 (sample SAMEA7055698, study PRJEB34461) | soil metagenome | biome: terrestrial ecosystem; feature: Peninsula; material: soil | place: Antarctica | collected 2016 | reverse complement strand
GCTGACACCCGGCGGCATTGCCACCAGCGATCTGGACCGTGTGTTCAGCCAGTTGATGGGGCCGACGATCGATGCGGCCGATCTGTACTTTCAGCATTCACGCAGTGAGTCGTGGCTGCTCGAGGAGGGCATCGTCAAGGACGGTAGCCATTCCATCGAGCAGGGCGTCGGGGTGCGCGCGATCAGCGGCGAAAAGACCGGGTTTGCGTATTCTGACGAGATCGTCATGCCGCAGTTGCTGCAGGCGTCCAAAGCCGCCCGCGCGATTGCGCATGATGGTCATGGGGCCGGGATACCGCTGGCGTTGAACGGCGCGCGTGCGTTGTATCCGGCGCTTGACCCGGTTGACAGCCTGACCAACCCGGACAAGATTGCGCTGTTGCGCGAGGTAGATGCATACGCCCGTGCGCGCGATCCACGCATCAAGCAAGTCATCGTCAGCCTTGCGGCCACTGTCGATACCATTTTGATTGCGGCATCCGACGGCACGTTGGCCGCTGACGTGCGGCCGCTGGTGCGCATGAGTGTGCAGGTGATTGCCGAGCAAAATGGCCGGCGCGAAGAAGGGCGTTCCGGCGGCGGCGGTCGCTACGGCTATCGCGAGCTCATCGAGAACGGCCGCGCGCTGCGATTTGCCGACGAAGCCGTGCGCCAGGCGTTGGTAAATCTGGAAGCGGTGGCGGCACCGGCTGGCAGCATGACCGTCGTGCTTGGTCCGGGCTGGCCCGGCGTGCTGCTGCACGAGGCCATTGGCCACGGTCTGGAGGGCGATTTCAATCGCAAGGGCAGCTCCGCGTTTGCCGGCCGACTTGGTCAGCGCGTGGCAGCCAAGGGCGTAACCGTGGTCGATGATGGCACGCTTGCGGGCCGGCGCGGCTCGCTCAGCATCGATGACGAAGGCACGCCCACCGAGTGCACCACGCTGATCGAGGACGGCATTTTGAAAGGCTACATGCAGGACAAACTCAACGCGCGGCTGATGGGCATGGCGTCCACCGGCAATGGCCGGCGTGAATCGTTCACGGCGTTGCCAATGCCACGCATGACCAATACCTACATGCTGGCGGGCACCTGCGACCCGCAAGAGATCATTGGATCGGTCAAGCGCGGTTTGTATGCGCCGAACTTCGGTGGCGGCCAGGTTGACATCACCAATGGCAAGTTCACGTTTTCGGCCAGCGAGGCGTACTTGATCGAAGATGGCAAGATCACGCGTCCGGTGAAAGGCGCCACCCTGATCGGCAGCGGGCCCGAGGTGCTCCATCGCGTATCGATGATCGGCAACGACCTGGAACTTGACGCAGGCATCGGCATCTGCGGCAAGAACGGTCAGAGCGTCCCCGTTGGCGTGGGCCAGCCCACGCTGAAAATTGACAACATGACGGTAGGCGGCACAGCGGCGGCTGCTTGACGCCCAACCTTGCTGAGGGGCGGAAGACAGTGCGTGTCCCAGCGGTCTTGAGCGCCTGCGTTGTATCAACGCGGGGATGTTGGCCAGACGGACACCGTTCGACGCCGCCGAAGCGAATGCCGGGCAAATGCCGGAAACAAGCTGCGCGCGAGCGGTAGCGGAGTGGGGTTGGGCCCGCGTTTCTGTGTTGATGCAATGCGGTCCCAACAAACGCGAAAGGGCACCGCAGTGCCCTTCAGCATGCGTGACTCGTACGGATCAATGTACGCGAAACAGCACCGGCCTCCACGAGCCGCTGCTGTAGGACTCCCGAGTCCGGCGGTGCATGCGCTCGATCACCTCAAGGCGGCGGGACTCGGCCCATTCAACGCGGGTCACGGCCAGCTTGCTGGCATCTTCTCCACGGTGTTTCGCTTCGGTTTCGCGCCAGATGCGGAAGTCGTTGTACGCCTCGATTTCGTGCGTGAGATCGCGTACGCACAGTTCGATCATGATCGCGTCGTCGAGAAACCCGATGACTGGCACGTTGTCCGGGATGGAATCATCCGCTGCGGCAAAGTAGCTCAATGCCGCCAGCACGTTGTCCCGGTTCTCTTCAGGCAGGCCAAACCCGCTGTCCTCAACCATCGCCAGCATGGTTTCCACGTTCTTCAGCCGCGTGGCAATGAAATCGGGCAGCTCCTCCAGCTTGGTGCCAGCCAGCGATGCCTTTGCCGCGGCAATGATGCTTGCGGGATCCGTCGTATCGGTCGCTTTCTGCGACGCCTTCATCGAGTCCACGAAATGGGCCAGATCCGCGTCGCTCAAAGTGATGCAGACATCCATACTCATTGCGGCAATTCACACGTCAAGGACGAGTTTCGCAGCGTAGGCCCGGACGGCTTGCGCGTCAATTGGCCACGTTCCATCAAGGCGCTGGCGGGTGCCCGTGACAAAGTGTGGGTCATCGGCGTTGGTGTACCGCCACCCCGACAATCCGCAAGCGGTTCCCGTGGACCGGTTTACCGGCCTGTGCCAACGCGCGCTGGATGGCCTGGGTGCGTACGATCTGGGCAAACGGCAGTGCTCCTCCCGCGGCGGTAGCGGACTACTCGGAGCGATGGAGTGGGTAGTCGCATCGGGGGTGAAATCTGCATTTGCCGAGCGGCTGGCGAAGCGCTACTGTCGCCAAGACCCGCGCCAGGTGGACAACGGTGCATTGGGGATCCAGCCCATACATGGATGTCGTGCCATCAGTGAAATGCAAACCATGACCGATGCGGCGGCTACCGGCACCCTGGAACAGGCCTTGGCACACGCCGAACGGCTGCTCGACAGCGCGCCGGCGCTGGCCGTGGAACAACTTGGCGAAATCCTTGCGGTGGTCGTGGATCACCCTGCTGCACTGCGCTTGCTGGCGGCGGCACGCTCGCTTCAGGATGATGTACAGGGTGCGCTCGACATCCTCGAACCACTGGCCTGCGCGCAACCCAAATGGCCGATGGTGCACTTGGACCTGGGGCTGGCGCTGGGGCGCTGCGGGCGTGGGCAGGACGCGATCGCAGCGTTGCGCAAAGCAGTGGCGCTCAAGCCCGATCTGCCGCAAGCGTGGCGTGCCCTCGGCGATCACTTGATGGCTGCGGGTGACCAGGACGCGGCCGGCGCCGCGTACGCCAATCATGTGCGCTACTCCACACACGATCCACGCTTGATGGGCGCCGCCGTCGCGCTGGCCGAGAACCGCATTCCGGAGGCGGAAGCGGTGTTGCGCGAACATCTGCGCGAGGCGCCCACCGACGTTGCCGCGATCCGCATGTTTGCCGAAGTCGCGGCGCGCCTCGGTCGCAACGAGGACGCGTTGCATCTGCTGGAACGCTGCCTGGAGCTGGCCCCCAGCTTTCATGCCGCGCGCCAGAATTATGCGTTGATCCTGCATCGCAGCAACCAACCGGAACGGGCACTCGTGGAGATCGAGCGTTTGCTGGCGGTCGAACCCGGGCATCCTGGCCATCGCAATTTGCAGGCGGTAGTGCTTTGCCGCATCGGCGATTACGCACCCGCGATCGATATTTATACCGAATTGCTGGAACACTACCCGCAGCACGCGAAGGTGTGGATGAGTTACGGCCATGCCTTGAAGACCGCGGGATATGGCGACCGCGCAATCGCTGCCTATCGGCACAGTTTGCAACTGCAACCGGCTTTCGGCGAAGCATGGTGGAGCCTGGCCAATCTGAAGACGTTCCGCTTCAGTGCTGACGACCTCGCCGTGATGCGCCACCAACTGGCACGCGCGGATCTGGCCGAAGACGACCGCCTGCATCTGGAGTTTGCCATCGGCAAGGCGCTGGAAGACGCTGATGACTACGCACCGTCGTTTCAGCATTACGTGCGTGGCAATGCGCTACGCCGTGCGCAACTGCGCTACAGCGCGGACGAAACCAGCGCGCGGGTTCGGCGCATCTGCAAGCAGTACACCCGGGACTTTTTTGCCGCGCGCAGCGACATGGGCTGCAGCGCACGCGATCCGATTTTCATCGTCGGCCTGCCGCGTGCCGGCTCCACGTTGATTGAGCAGATCCTGTCCAGCCACAGCCAGGTTGAAGGCACGATGGAGCTGCCCGAAGTCGCATCCATGACCCGGGACCTGCGTCGCCACGCCGAGCCAGACAGCCCGATGCCGTACCACGATGCGCTGGCCGCATGTGACGCTGACGCGCTGCGGGCTCTCGGCAAGCAATATCTCGCACGCACACGGATTCAGCGCAAGACTGCAGCGCCGCTGTTCATCGACAAGATGCCGAACAATTTCATGCACATCGGCCTGATCCACTTGATGCTGCCGAATGCACGAATCATCGATGCGCGCAGGCATCCGCTGGCGTGTTGCTTCTCGGCATTCAAGCAGCATTTTGCCCGCGGTCAAAGTTTCAGCTACGGCCTGGAGGATCTCGGGCGTTACTATTGCGATTACGTCAGGCTGATGGCGCATTTCGATGCGGTGCTGCCCGGACGTATCCATCGCGTGCTGTATGAGCGCATGGTCGCCGACACCGAGATGGAGGTGCGTCGTCTCCTCGTGTATTGCGGATTGCCGTTTGAAGCATCGTGCCTGCGGTTTTTCCAGAACCCGCGACCGGTGCGTACTGCCAGTTCGGAGCAGGTGCGCCGCCCGATTTACCGCGAGGGCGTGGATCACTGGCGTCACTACGCGGACTGGTTGGGGCCTTTGGAGCAGGCTTTGGGGCCGGTACTGGCGGGCTATCCCGGCGTGCCGGAGTTTGGGGAATTTAGTTGAGCGGGTTCAACTGCCGTTGATCAGACAAAGGGGAGAGTGTATGCACGCAAGTAGATCCACACATGCCATGAGCAGGCAGCGGGCAAGGCTGGTTCGGCTGCCACTGGCAGCGGCAATCTGTTTCGCCATGGCGGGGACGGCGTTGGCACAAGATGCCGAACAGCCTCCGACGTCCAGCGCAACGCCAGCGGCAAAGCAGAAAGCGACGACGCTCAGCGTGGTGACCGTGACCGCGCAAAAGCGCACGGAGAACCTGCAGAAGGTGCCCATCAGCATGGACGTGCTCGCGGCGGACCAGCTCGAACAGCTGCATGTGCAAAGCTTCGACGACTATGTGAAGTACCTGCCCAGCGTCACGTTCCAGCAAGGTGGCGGCGGGATTGCGACCGGTCCGGGCTTTGCGTCGATCTACATGCGCGGTGTCACCAGCGGTGGCAACACCAATCACTCGGGATCGCAGCCCAGCGTCGGCGTGTATCTGGACAACCAGCCGGTGACCACCATTCAGGGGCCGCTGGACATCCACATGTACGACGTTGCCCGCATCGAAGTGCTGGCCGGCCCGCAAGGCACGTTGTACGGCGCGAGTGCCGAAGCGGGCGCCTTGCGCATCATCACCAACCAGCCGGACAAGAGCGGCTATGCCGCAAATTACCGCCTGGGGGTGGACACGGTCGCGCATGGCGGCATCGGTTACACCGCTGAAGGCATGCTCAATCTGCCGATCAACGAGAGTGCGGCAATCCGGCTGGTTGGGTGGCGTGAGCATGACGCGGGCTATATCGACAACAAGGCGGGCTCGCGTACATTCCCCACGTCGGGCATCACCATCAGCAATGCGCCCGGGTGCACACCAAGCGGCACCGCCCCATCCTCGGCGTTCCAGTGCGTGGGGCACGCCAGGAACAACTACAACGACGCGAATACGAGCGGCGCGCGTGCCGCGCTGAAAGTTGATCTCAACGAGAACTGGTCCATCACTCCGCTGTTGATGGGGCAGCAGACCAAGTCCCATGGCAACTTTGCCAGCGATCCGGTCATTGGTGATCTGGCCGTGACCCACTTTTATCCCGAGCGAGTCAACGATCGCTGGTGGCAAGGGGCGCTGACGGTACAGGGCAAGATCGGCAATTTCGACCTCACGTATGCCTACGCGCATCTCAAGCGCAACCAGGAAGAGCAGACTGATTACGCCGACTACGGATTCTGGTACGACGCCCTGTACGGCTCCGGTGCCTACTTTTCCGACAATAGCGGCGCTCTGATCAATCCATCGCAGCACATCAGCGACTGGGATCGCTACACCAACAACAGTCACGAGCTGCGGCTGGTCTCACCGGCAGACGAACGGCTGCGTCTGGTCGCCGGCGTGTTCTGGCAGAAGCAGAAACACGACATCACGCAGGACTACCAGGTTGATGGCCTGGCTGACGAATTCTCCGTCACTGGCTGGAAGGACACGATCTGGTTGACGCGGCAGATGCGCTACGACCGGGACAAGGCGGTGTTCGGCGAACTGTCCTTCGATTTCATTCCCGACGTGCTTACCGCCACATTTGGTGAGCGCTATTACCGCACCAGTAATCAACTGTACGGTTACTTTGGCTACGCCGCAGGCTTTTCCTCAAGTCAGGGTGAGGCCACTTGCGAGTCGCCGGAACCCTTCATGGGCGCGCCGTGCACGGTCTTCAACAAGCGCGTAAAGGAAAGCGGGAACCTCACGAAATACAACCTGACGTGGAATATCACTCCGACCAAGATGATCTATGCCACGCGATCCGAGGGCTTTCGCCCCGGCGGTGTCAATCGGCGCGGCACGCTGCTGCCGTACCAGGCTGATTTTCTCATCAACGAAGAGTTGGGCTGGAAGACCTCCTGGCTGGACAATCGGGTGACGTTCAACGGCGCCGTGTTCCGTGAGACGTGGAACGATTTCCAGTTCCCGATTCTGGGTGCGAACGGCCTGACGGAGATCAAGAACGCAAACTCGGCGCATATTGACGGCCTGGAATCGCAGTTGAACTGGCAGGCCACGTACAACCTGCAGCTTACGGCAGGTTTCGCCCTGTATCGCGCCAAGCTCAGTGCGAACTATTGTGGCTTCACCGATGCCAATGGCAGGCCGATCACGGATTGTCCAGCCGGCTCGATCAACCCGCAGGACGGCAGTGTCGTGGACGGGCCCCTCGCGCCGAAGGGCACGCAACTACCCATAACGCCCAAATTCAAGGGCAACCTGATTGCACGCTACAGCTTCAGCCTGGGTAGCAACGACGGGTTTGTCCAGGCTGCCTGGGTGCATGTCGGCAGTCGCACCACCGACTTGCGCTTGAGCGAGCGTGAGCTGCTTGGCAACCTGCCTGCCTACAATTCCCTTGATCTGTCTGTCGGCATGCAGAAAAGCAACTGGTCGGTGAACGTTTTCGTCAACAATGCGCTTGACAAACGCGCAGCGCAGTACAAATACACCGAGTGCGGTGTCGATGTGTGCGGAGCCCACGGGGTCGCGGCGCAGTATCCCAACGGTCAGGTCTACACCGGCTTCAGCCAACCGCGCACGATTGGCGTGCGCTTCAAACAGGACTTCTAGGAACGCGGGCGGTAGGAACCGTCCGGGCTGCCAAGGCATCTGCCCGGTCCATTCTTGATCAGCTTCACAACAACGAAGCTCGTCAAAACTGTGCTGGCGCAGGTGACTCGTCGCCTCGAACTTTTCTACCACCCACCTCCTGGACGGGAGTTGTCAGCGCAGGGGAGGGAAGTCGCGGCGGGCGTCGTGGCTTCCCTGGAGGTGCCAGAGTGAGGTGCCAGAGAAGCTGCAATTCGCGCTGTTCAGACGTCGCCAGGCGGCCGTCGCCGCGGCCTATCCACCCCATTCCAATCGACGTCACCGGGCGCGTGCGAGCTGCGTTGTGGCTCCGGAGTGGTTAGCGGCGGGCGTGCACAGTCGGTCGGTCAGCAGTATTACGCGCCGAGCGCATTCATGCCGCGGGCTCACTCGGGGAGTCCGTCTCGCTCAGATCTTTCAGCACCCGGAAAATCTCGCGATAAGCTCGTTGCGGCTTGTTCGGTACGGCTTGTTCACTGCGGGCCTGGCGGATCAGCGCACGCAGGCGCTGCGTGTCAACTTGCGGATGCGCGCTGATCAGCTCGGGCAAGGCAGCGGGGTCTTCGCTGAGCAGTCGGTCGCGCATGGCTTCCATGCGGTGCATGACGGCATTTTCTTCCCGCTGGCGCTCGCGATTCTCTCCAAGCTCCGCGTGGACGGCGGCGAAGTCAGCGGCGTCGTAACGGCGCATCACCTTGGCAAGGAACGCGAGCTGGCGCTTGTGTGCGCCGTGCGACGGCGTACGACGCGTAATGTCGACCTCGCGGCGCACGTCCTCGGGCAGTTCCAGTTTTGCCAGTCGCGTGGGTTGCAGCTCGACCAGTTGGGTAGCAAGCGCCAACACCGCCAGCGCCTCGCGGCGTTGCTGGGTACGACTCGGACCGTAGTCGGTGTCATCAAGTTCAGTTTGGTTGCGGGTGCGGCTTGGGCTCACGGGGCTTGGTTCCGAAGGGCGGGTGGGTATCAGGCTTGCGTGTCGTCAGGAGCAACCGGCGTCCCGTCATCCGGTTCGTGGGCAAAGCGGGGAACCCGTGTGCCGTTCACCCCGACGCTCTCGTTGAACATGCTGGCAGGACGCACCCACCAGCCGCGTGCGCCGTAAAGTGCCTGGTACACCACCAGCAATTCCAGCGTTTCGCTGTGTTGCGCAGTACCCAGCACGCGGTAGCGCTGCCCCTTGTAATGACGGTAGATACCGGCGGTGGGTGGCATCGGTGAGGTCCTGGCGCTTTGCATTTTCGTGGAGCCGGCCCCATGTTAACGAACCGGTTGCTTGCGCGCGACCAGCTTATTCTACCCGCCAACACACCAGGAAACCCCAACGTGAGCCAAGTTGCCGTCAGCCAGGACCCCAGCCCGATGGATCAGAGCCAGCATGACATGGATCGTTTGGCCGACTTGGCCGAGGATGTGATCGCCCGCGCGCGCAGTGCCGGTGCGAGTCAGGCGGAAGTGTCGGCGAGCATCGAGACCGGGCTGAGTGTGAATGTGCGTCTGGGTGAGGTCGAGACGGTCGAACACACGCGCGATCGTGGTTTCGGGCTGACCGTGTACTTTGGCCAGCGCAAGGGTTCGGCCAGTACCGCCGACCTCAATCCCGATTCAATCCAGGCTACGCTCGACCAAGCCTGCGCCATCGCACGCTACACGGAAGCCGATCCAGCAGCCGGCCTTGCCGACTCCGCGCGCATGGCCACGGTGTTCCCGGATCTGGATCTGTGGCATCCGTGGGCGATCGACACAACGGCGGCGATTGAACTGGGGATTGCCATCGAGGATGCCGGACGCGCCCATGTCGGCATTACCAATTCCGAAGGTGCCGGCGTGCAAGCGGGGCAGGGCATGGCGGTGTATGCGAACTCGCATGGCTTCGTTGGCCGCGAGCGCGGCACCCGGCATTCCCTGTCCCTGGCACTGATTGCCGGCCATGACGATGGCATGCAGCGTGACTATTGGTACGACAGCGTGCGTGCGGCAAATGATTTCATCAGCGCACAGGCGTTGGGCGACAAGGCGGCTGAGCGCACCCTGGCGCGCATGGGTGCGCGTACGCTGTCCACGCGGCAGTGCCCGGTGTTGTTTGTACCGGAGCTGGCACGTGGATTGATCGGTCACCTGCTTGGCGCCGTCAGCGGTGGCGCGTTGTATCGCCAATCCAGCTTTCTGCTTGATCACGTGGGCAAGGCCGTGCTGCCGGCGTGGTGCAACATCAACGAGCGGCCCCAGATACCACGTGGTCAGGGCTCGTCCAGTTTCGATGCGGAGGGAGTGGCTACGCGCGACAGTGCGTTGATCGACAGGGGTGTACTCGCGCGCTACGTGCTGGGCAGTTATTCGGCGCGCAAACTGGGGCTGGAGTCGACCGGAAATGCTGGTGGTATCCACAACATGATTGTCGATGCAGGCAGTGCTGATGGTGCCTGTGATGACTTTGCCGGATTGCTCAAGCGCATGGGCACAGGGTTGCTGGTGACCGAAGTGATGGGTCAGGGCGTGTCCATCATTACTGGCGATTATTCGCGCGGCGCGGCCGGTTTCTGGGTGGAAAACGGGCAGATTGCCTACCCGGTGCAAGAGATCACGATCGCCGCCAACCTGCGCGACATGTTCCGCGGGATAGTTGCCGTGGGAACGGACGTGGATCGCCGCGCGTCGATTCTCACCGGCTCGATTCTGCTGGAACACATGACAGTGGCTGGCGAGTAAGTCTGCACAAAGGATGATGGCGCCCGAGCGCATGCCGGTGCCAAGAGTCATCTTGTACGCGCGGCGCTGGCGCTGGCGCAGGTTGCGTCCCACGCCATGGCGTGCCTGCAGCCCTCACGGCTGCTTCGCGCACGATGATTCGATGCTTGCTAGCATCTGTGCCGCCGACGACCGGTCGGCGAGTGCTGACGCATGGAGATACCCATGAGCGTTCCACCCGAGTCCGTAATTCCCCCCGCGCCCGACGATTCTGCGCTGACTGGTGTTCCACCGGCCGAACAGCGGCAGTGGGCGATGTTTGCCCATTTTTCCGCGCTGCTTGGCGCCATTGTCACCGCCACATTTGGCGGTGGCTGGGGTTGTTTCATCGGCCCGCTGGTGATCTGGCTGCTGAAGAAGGACACCATGCCGTTTGTCGATGATCAGGCCAAGGAGGCGCTGAATTTCAACATCACCATCGCGATTGCGTTCGTGGCGTTGCTGCTGCTGTCCGTGATGACACTGGGCATCGGCCTGATCATTGCGATCCCGCTATGGATCATCATCGGGATTTTCTGGCTGGTGTTCACGATCATTGCCGGGGTCAAGGCAAACGATGGAGTGCGCTATCGCTACCCGATCGCGCTGCGCCTGATCAAGTAGCGAGGGACCGCAGGCGTTGAGGATAGCCGGTTGCATGTTGCGCAGGGCGGCCGCCGCCAACGGCTGAACCTTGCTGGTAGTCGTGATGTCGGGCAGTTACCGCCCCGGGAATCGCCCGCGGCGAGGGACTTCGATGTCCTGATGTTGTTTCAGTGTTTGCGGTTGGCAGAGTACTCAGCCAGTTCGCGCAACAACGCACCTCGTTCGCCGATCGGTGCAATGGCTTCCAACGCGCTTGCAGTGAGTTCGGCCACCCGCTCGCGCGCGGCGGGCATGCCGATAACCGAGGGGAACGTCGGCTTGTCCGCAGCAGCGTCCTTGCCGGCAGTTTTGCCCAACACCGACGCCTCGCCTTCCACGTCGAGGATGTCGTCGCGCACCTGAAACGCCAAGCCCAGCGCGCTGGCATAAATATCGAGCGCGTTTTGTGTGTCTGCGTCGGCATCACCGGCAAGCGCACCCAGGCGCACCGATGCGCGGATCAGCGCGCCCGTCTTGCACGCGTGCATGCGCTCGAGCTCGGGCAGCGTCAAACCGCAGCCGACGGCACCAAGGTCCAGTGCCTGTCCACCGGCCATCCCGCCGGCGCCGCACGCCTGGCCAAGCACGCTGAGCATTTGCACCAATATGGCTGGCCTGGTCGCGGCGGCCGCGTCGCTGGCGAGCAGCTCGAATGCCCGCGCCTGCAGCGCGTCGCCGGCGAGGATGGCCATGGCTTCGCCAAACGCCACGTGGCAGGTAGGCTGGCCACGGCGCAACGCGTCGTTGTCCATTGCTGGCAGGTCGTCGTGCACCAGTGAATAAGCGTGGATCAACTCCACGGCACAGGCCAGCGCATCCAGTTCGGGGCCGTCGCTGCCAAGTGCATCGGCAGTGGCGTACACCAGCAAGGGCCGGAGGCGTTTGCCGCCACCCAGGACGGCGTAGCGCATTGCCTGGTGCAGTACGGTCGGCGCTTGTGAGGTACGCGGCAGACACTGATCCAGCGCGTGTTCCGCGCGGGCGATCAGGGCTTGCAGCGCAGGACCAAGCTCGGCTTCAGGGTTCAAATGGTTCAGCGTTTTCAGGGGCATCGGGATCGAGCAGCAGGCGCACGCGCAGCTCGGCTTGCTCAAGTGATTGCTGACAGTGTCGGAACAGGCCAATGCCTCGCTCGAACGAGCTGAGGGATTCTTCCAGCGTCAGCTCACCGCCCTCCATATGCGCGACCAATTGTTCCAGTTCGTCGAGTGCATGTTCGAAGTCGGCAGGTGGTAGGGTTTTTTCTGCAACAGGAGGAGTCTTGGCCATGGCCGATAACGCTAACGCAGTGCCCGTCGGGAATCAATCTGCAGATGCGTGTGAGGGACACGGCCTGGTGCGGTCAAGGCGCCGGATGCCAGTGTGGCCGGGCCTGGGCCCGCGTGAAAATTTCCGCTCCGCGCGCATTGAGCCACCGGTCGGCGACCGCCACCAGCTCATCACCGCTATACAGCAGCGGGCAGGTGGCGCGCTGCCATGGAGGCATCCGGGCTTGCTGGAGCAGGTCCCGCAGGTCCCGCGTATGTTTGTCATTGACCGGCTTGATGCGCTCGCCGCCGCGGCGCAGGCGCAGCGTGAGTGGTGCGGCCAGGCGCGCACTCTCGGGCTGCAAGGCCAACGTGCCATGATCCGGAAGTTGCAGCGGTTCGCCGCGCCATGTGGTCTGCCAGTCAGGCGGCGGCACGCCCCGTGGCGTCATCGCCCACAGCCGCCCCTTCCAGATACGCAGTTCGGCGCCAGGCCAGGCAATGCGCGGCACCTGGTCAGCTCGTGCCCGGGATTGCTGACAGATTTGCCGGCGTTGTGCGGTGGTGGGCGCGCGCAAACCGCGCAGATGCAGCCAGTGATCAAGCAGCGGGTCGCGCAGTGCTGGATCCAGCGCCAGCCATCCGGCAACTTCCAGGCTGTCGTTGGTCGGATCGCGCAAGGCATCCAGTGCAGTCAGCCATTGTGTTTGCAGAGTGTCTGCTGCCGCTCGGCTCAGCGCAGCGGTGTGCACGATGGAATGCACGGCTTGCGGCCAATGCTGCAACAGGCGCGGCAGGATGTCGTGGCGCAGCAGATTACGTGCGAGGTGGGTGTTGTAGTTGGACGGATCGTCGATGCTTGCCAGTTGCCAGCGGGCGACATAGTCCAGCAGTTGCTGGCGTGGCCGTGCAAGCAGCGGCCGCCACAGTTGGCCCTGGCCAAACGCACGCAGCTCACGCATGCCACCGAGGCCTTCCGGCCCGGCGCCGCGCAGCAGTTTCAGCAGTACCGTTTCGGCTTGATCGTCGCGGTGGTGGGCGAGTACCAGGTATCCACCAACCTGTAGTTGCGTCGCTAGCGCGGCGTAGCGGGCGTCCCGCGCGGCCGCTTCCAGCCCGTCGCCACGGCCATGCTCGACCTGTACTGGAAGAACCGTGCAGAGGACCCCCAGCGTCGCGCAGAAATTCGTGCAATGCTCGGCCCAGGCGACGCTTTGTGGCTGCAAGCCGTGGTCGACATGCAGCGCACGCAGGCCGCGAGCGCGGGCCTCAGGCAGTTGCGCCAGCGCGTGCAGCAACGCCGTGGAATCGGGCCCTCCGCTGAAT
>CAJDVT010000121.1_pt1 | contig 13279 bp, 8 predicted proteins | sample 7391411 | NCBI WGS metagenome assembly CAJDVT01 (sample SAMEA7055698, study PRJEB34461) | soil metagenome | biome: terrestrial ecosystem; feature: Peninsula; material: soil | place: Antarctica | collected 2016 | reverse complement strand
CACCTGACGCATATCCATCATCCGCTGGTCGGCGATCCCCTCTACGGCGGCGGCTTGAAACTGCCCAAGGGCGCGTCGCCGGAACTCGCCGCGGTCCTGCGCGGCTTTCGGCGCCAGGCGCTGCATGCGGAGAAGCTCGCGTTTGTGCATCCGGTCAGCGGCGAGGCCATGGCGTTCAGCGCCGAGCGCCCAGCCGATCAGCAGGTGTTGATCGAGGCGCTGCGTGCCGATCTACAGGAGAATGGTGCGGATTTTTATTGAATACAGTGCGCCGCAGGAACCGATTGGTGTGCGTTCCTGCGCGGCTGGTCGCATCGTATGCCAAGATTCGGGTGCCACGCTGCGGGTCAGGCCGATGCGGCGCCTCCCACGCCAACGCGCTCATTTCCCATCCGCTACCGACCAGACGCCATGACCGATCCGTGGATTATTCCCGAGTGGCCAGCGCCGCCCCAGGTGCGCGCCGCGGTTACCACCCGTGAGGGTCCGGGTATTTCCGCTCCGCCGTTCGCGCGATTCAATCTTGGTGCGCGCAGCGGCGACGCCGTCGACGCGGTACTGACGAATCGCGGCGCTTTGCAACAGGCGTTGGGGTTGCCGTCTTCGCCGCGCTGGTTGCAGCAAGTGCACGGTACACAGGTGGCGCATCTGGGGCCGCTTTCGACCGCGGACGAGCCGCAGGCGGATGCGGCGGTTTCGCATGTGCGCGGCACCGTGTTGTCCATTCTCACCGCGGACTGCCTGCCGGTGTTGTTCTGCGCGCGCGACGGCAGCGAGATCGGCGCTGCCCACGCCGGTTGGCGCGGGCTGGCCGGAGGCATTCTGGAGGCCACGCTGACCGAACTGCATGCGACGCGAGGGCAGGTTCTGGCCTGGCTCGGTCCGTGTATCGGCGCACCGTCGTATGAGGTGGGCGCGGAAGTACGCGCCGCGTTTGTGGACCACGACGTTACCGCCGCCAAATGTTTCGCGCCGACCCGGCCCGGCCACTGGCTGTGCGATCTCGCCGGCCTGGCGCGACAGCGGCTGCGCGCGGCCGGAGTACGGCAAATTCATGGCGGTGGCTTCGACACATTTACCGATGCACGTTGTTATTCATATCGGCGCGACGGTGCACGCAGCGGCCGCTTCGCCAGTTTGATCTGGTTGGCATAGCTGCGGAGCCTGCGGTTTCAGGTTGCCGCGAGGTCGGGCGCCGTGCGAACGATCAGCTTTCCTTCCTGTCGCGCGGAGCTTCGCCTGATGCGGCGGTGACAGGGCCATGGCGCTTGCGGGTTGGGCTCCCTCGTCCATCAGGCCCCTCGACACAACGTGCGAAGGGTCACTTACGCAGCCCCGGCATGGGCTTGTGGTGACGGCGAGGTCCGCAGCGTCGAGGGTTCGCAGGCTTGCGCGTCATGCGGGTGGCTGGAAGCGCCCGGCGCTTGTCGTGGACGTCACGCGCAGCGGCAGGATATCAGGCGCTTGCAGGGGTTCCCGGTGCAGCGCTTGCAGGAAGCTGGTGCGCCACAGAGTAATGTCGCTCTTTTGCAGCACGGCCATCATTGCCAACCAACGTGCGCGCCGCTCGGCCAGAGGCATCTTCAGCGCGCGCTGCAGCGCGTCAGCCACTTCTTCGGTATCGGCAGGGTTCACCAGTAACGCATCCGTGAGCTCCTGCGCGGCGCCCGCGAAGCGCGAGAGCACCAATACGCCGGGGTCATCCGGGTTCTGGCACGCGACGTATTCCTTGGCCACCAGGTTCATGCCATCACGCAGCGGCGTTACCAGGCCAACTCGTGCGCTGCGGTAATAACCGGCAAGCAGGCGGTGCGGAAAGGATTTGTTGATGTAGCGGATCGGCACCCAATCCGGCGCGGCATATTTGCCGTTGATATGGCCTGCACTGCGCTCCAGCTCGTGGCGAATTTGCCGGTACTCCAGCACGGTGCCACGCGAGGGCGGCGCGATTTGCAGGAACGTGACTTTGCGATGGAGCTCAGGAGCACGCTCGAGTAGACGTGCATACGCCTCGAAGCGTTCGGGCAGGCCCTTGGAATAATCCAGCCGATCAACGCCGATGATCAGCGCGCAGTCCGCGAGGCTGTGGCGCAGTTGACCGATTTCCTTGTGCGATTCGGAGGCCCGCGCGGTTTCGATGATTCCTCTGGTGTCGATGCTGATCGGAAACACGGCGGCGCGGAAGAGTCGCCCGCCAGGCATGCGCATGTGTCCGCCCAGCCGCATCGCTGCTCCGGCTTCGTGCAGGAAGTAATCCTCCAGCGCACGCAGGTCACGCGTAGTGTGGACGCCAACCACGTCGTAACAGGCCAGGGTCTCCAGCAGTTCGGCGTGGTTTGGCAGCGCTATCAGCAGGCCGGCGGCAGGCAGAGGCGTGTGCAGAAAGAAACCGACGCGGTTTTTCACCCCGCGTTGGCGCAGCATCGCGGCCAGCGGAATCAGATGGTAGTCATGCACCCAGACGGTGTCCGACGGCTTGATCAGTTGCTGCAGGCGATCGGCGAATATTTCGTTGACGCGAAGGTAGCCGTCCAGATGATCGCGTTGATAGTCAACCAGGTCGGGACGATAGTGCAGCATCGGCCACAGCGTGCCGTTGGCGAAGCCGGTGTAATAGTCGTCGTGATCGGCGCGCGACAGATCAATCGTGGCGTAGTCGACCTTACCGTCGTGCACACAATGCAGCTCGCTGCCAGTTGTCGCGGCCACTTTGCCGCTCCAGCCGAACCAGAGGCCGCCACGTTCACGCAAGGCAGCTTGCAGGGCCGAACCGAGGCCGCCGGTGGAAGTCTGGCGCGGCAGGGCCACGCGGTTGGAAACCACGACGAGTCGGCCTGGATTTTTTCTGCGTGCGGTCACAGCGCGTCCTCCCAACTGCGCGACAAGCGTATGGCGGCATGGATCAGGCCAACCATCGAGTAAGCCTGCGGGAAGTTGCCCCACGCTTCGCCGCTGCTCGGCGCGATATCCTCCGACAACAGCCCGAGCGCATTGCGCTGCTTGAGCATGTTTTCGAACAGCATGCGAGCACGTTCCTTGCGTCCGGTGGCGGCGAGCGCTTCTATGTACCAGAACGTGCATACGCTGAAACTGCTTTCCGGCGTGCCAAAGTCGTCTGGCGCTATGTACCGAAACAGGTAGTCGCCCTTGCCCAGTTTTTCGCCAATGGCATCGACGGTGGCCACGAAGCGTGGATCGCTGGCGTCGATGAAGCCGAGGTTCGCGAGCAGCAGTAAACTTGCATCGAGCCTCTCGCCTTCGTAGGCGTCGACGAAATGGCCGAGCTCGTCGTTCCACGCACGCTTCTCGATGCTGGCGTGCAGCGTCGTCGCGTTGTCGTGCCAATAGCGGGCGCGATCTTCCAGCCCGAGTTCCGTCGCGATGTGCGCCAGGCGATAGCACGCTGCCCAGCACATGACCGCTGAATATGTGTGCACGGCGGTGTGACCGCGATATTCCCACAAGCCGGCATCGGGTTGCTCGGCCATGCGCAGTGCCTCGTCGCCCATACGCTCCAGTCGATGGAAGGTCAGCTCGTCGCCGCGGTGTTCCAGGCGGTAGTCGAAAAACAGTTGCGCAGCGGCCAGCACCACCGAACCGTAGACGTCGTTCTGGCGTTGGTGCCACGCATCGTTGCCCACGCGCACCGGCCCCATCCCGCGATAGCCGGCCAGGCTGTCCACCGTACGTTCGGTCAGTTCGCGCTCGAAAGTAATGCCGAACACCGGGTTGATCTCACCGTGTTCCTCGCCATCAGCGGCAATCACGTTGAAGACGTAGCGGATGTACTTTTCCATGCTGCGCGTGACGCCAAGCCGGTTCATCGCGCGCACGGTGAAAGCCGCATCGCGCAGCCAGCAGTAGCGGTAATCCCAGTTGCGTGAACTGCCAGAAAACTCCGGGATCGAGGTGGTCAGTGCTGCCACGATGGCGCCCGTGGCTTCGTACTGACACAGCTTGAGTGTGATCGCCGCGCGAATTACCGGTTCCTGCCACTCATAGGGCACGGCCAGGTAACGCGACCACTCCCGCCAGTATCTGGCGGTGCGCTCAAGCGTCTCATGGATATAGTCTGCAGGGCTCTGGTTCAGGGTCTCGTCAGGGCCAAACACGAAATGCGCGGGGCGCTGCAGCGCGAATGGCAGTCCGCGTTCGATCATTGGCGTGGACACGTCGCTGGTCAGGCGCTGCACCGTGTCGCCGAGCAGGTAGCGAATGTGATTGCTGCCCGAGGAGGTTTCGGGAGCCGATGCACCGTAATCGCACAGCGGGCGCATGATCACGCGGATACGCGGTGAACCGCTGAGCGGGTTGACCCGTCGCGCCAGGGTAACAGGATGGTACAGACGGCCGTTCGCAGTGTGCCGTGGGGCGAAATCGATCACCTCGATGACGCCCCCGTGGTGATCGAACATGCGCGTGACCAGCACCGCCGTGTTCGGCAGATACTGTTGTTCGGAGCGCGCGAAATCCTCCAACTCAATCGCCCAGTCGCCACCCCCGTTTTTCGGCGACAACAGCGCGCAAAAGCTGGCGTCGGCGTCAAAGCGCGGCAGGCAGCACCAAACGATGCGCGCACGCTGGTCGATCAATGCGGCAATGCTGCCGTTGCCGATCACCCCGAGTTCCAGGCTGGCCCGCTGCTTGCTGGTGACTGGGCTGGAATCAGACATCTGCGGAACTTTCTGCATGGATTGTGGCCAGCACGCGCCGCAGCCACGCCTCCACTGCGGCAGGATCGGCCAGCGTGAAGTGAGCCAGCGTGGGCACGCGCGAACCCACGCGCACGCTGATGCCGTGTGCCGCATTGACCCGCGCAAACGCGTGCTCGTCGGTGAGATCGTCGCCCAGGTACGCGGGCAATCGGTTGACGAATGATGCGTCCTGGAGCAGTTCAATGACTGCGTCGCCCTTGTCAATGCCCGTGGGCTTGAACTCCACTACCAGATTGCCAACCTGCACTTCGTAGCCGGGTAGTTGCGCAGAAACGGCGAGTGCGGCTGCGCGCATGCCTGGCATTTGCTGCGGTGCACGGCGGCAGTGCAGCGCGATGGCCAAGCCTTTGTCCTCCACTTGCACGCCAGCAAAACGTGCAGCCAGCGCCTGGACCACTTCATGCATGTGGGTTTGCTGCGTGGCGACAACCTCGATCTTTCGGCACGTGCCGTCGGCGCGGCGCAACTCCAGTCCGTGCAGGCCCACAGCAGCCCATGCCGGGCGATTGAACAGGCGATCCAGATCGGCCACCCTGCGGCCGCTGACCAGAGCCAACGCACCGTTCAGACCAGTGTGCAGCGCATACAGGAGATCCAGCAGCCGTGCGCTCGGGGCAACAGCGGCAGGATCGTCGGCAAATTCCAGCAAGGTGCCATCGACATCGAAAAACATTGCCCATGGCACGGTTGCAGTGGGTAGCGGTGGCGCTGGCAAAGCCGTGCGATGGGGCGGAGTGCTGGCTGGAATGGACATTGACATCTTTTTCAGCGTAGCAAAGGAAATGTGAAAACTGGATCGTGCAGACGCAGGCCGGTTACGGTTGAATCGCCGCGTCGCGTCCCTATCTCACGATCAGTACCGGACACGCCATCACTCACTTCGAGGTCTTTTCATGCGCATGGACAAACTGACGTCGCGCTTCCAGGAGGCGCTGGCTGATGCGCAGTCGCTTGCGGTCGGGCGCGATCACAACATGCTGGAGCCGGCACACGTCATGGCGGCCTTGCTCGACCAGTCGGGTGGTTCGACCGCGCCCCTGCTGACCCAGGCGCAAGTCAACGTGCCGGCGTTGCAACAACGCGTGAAAGCCCTGCTCGATGGTTTGCCGCAAGTCAGTGGCCAGGAAGGCAACATCAATGTCGGCAACGATCTCGCACGGCTGCTCAACCTGACTGACAAACTCGCCCAGCAGCGCGGCGACCAATTCATTGCCAGCGAACTGTTCGTGCTGGCGGCGCTGGATGACAAGGGCGAACTCGGTGCGGCGTTGCGCGCGGCCGGAGCCAATAAGCCCAACCTCGAGGCGGCAATCGGAAAACTGCGGGGTGGTGAAAAAGTGCAAAGCGAAAATGCCGAGGAGCAACGTCAGGCGCTGGAGAAATACTGCATCGATCTCACCGAGCGCGCCGAACGCGGCAAACTTGATCCGGTGATTGGCCGCGACGAGGAAATCCGCCGCACCATCCAGGTGCTGCAGCGGCGCACCAAGAACAATCCGGTACTGATCGGCGAGCCGGGCGTGGGCAAGACCGCGATTGTCGAAGGTCTGGCCCAGCGCATCATCAAGGACGAGGTTCCCGAGGGTTTGCGCGGCCGGCGCGTGCTGGCACTGGACATGGGCGCGCTGATCGCCGGGGCGAAGTTTCGTGGTGAGTTCGAAGAGCGGTTGAAAGCGGTGCTGAGCGATCTGGCCAAACAGGAAGGACAGGTGATCCTGTTCATCGACGAGCTGCACACCGTGGTCGGTGCCGGCAAGGCCGATGGCGCGATGGACGCCGGCAACATGTTGAAGCCGGCGTTGGCGCGTGGCGAATTGCATTGCATCGGCGCCACCACGCTCGATGAATGTGTTTGTGGGCGAGCCCTCAGTGGAGGACACGATCGCCATCCTGCGCGGATTGAAGGAGCGCTACGCCATGCATCACGGCGTGGAAATTACCGACCCGGCGCTCGTTGCCGCAGCTACCTTGTCGCATCGCTACATTGCCGATCGGCAGTTGCCGGACAAGGCGATCGACTTGATGGACGAGGCGGCATCGCGCATCCGCATGGAGATTGACTCCAAGCCGGAGGAACTGGATCGCCAGGAACGCCGGCTGATCCAGTTGAAGATCCAGCGGGAGATGTTGAAGAAGGAAAAAGACAGCGAGTCGAAGCAGCGGTTGGCGGACCTCGAGGCTGATATCAAAAGGCTCGATCGTGAGTTTTCCGACCTCAACGAAGTGTGGAAATCCGAGAAGGCCGAACTGCAGGGTACGACCAAGATCAAGGAGCAGATCGAGCAAGCCCGAGTCGAGCTGGAGGCGGCGCGACGTCGGCAGGATTACGCCAAGATGAGCGAGATCCAGTACGGCCAGTTGCCAGCTTTGGAAAAGCAGTTGGCCGGGGCGCAAGATATCGATACGCAGCACTTCAAGCTGGTGCAGACGCGGGTTACCGCCGAGGAAATTGCCGAAGTCGTCGCGCGCTGGACCGGCATTCCGGTCAACAAGATGCTGGAGGGCGAACGCGAAAAGTTGTTGCACATGGAAGCTGACCTGCACCGCCGGGTGGTCGGCCAGGACGAGGCCGTGCACGCCGTGGCCGATGCCATTCGTCGTTCGCGCGCCGGTTTGTCCGATCCGCATCGGCCGAATGGTTCGTTCCTGTTTCTTGGCCCCACCGGCGTGGGCAAGACCGAATTGTGCAAGGCGCTGGCCGAGTTCCTGTTTGACACCACCGACGCGATGGTGCGCATCGACATGAGCGAGTTCATGGAGAAACACTCGGTGAGCCGCCTGGTGGGCGCGCCGCCGGGCTATGTCGGCTACGAGGAAGGCGGCTACCTGACCGAAGCGGTGCGGCGTCGCCCGTACAGCGTCATCCTGCTCGACGAGGTGGAGAAGGCGCATCCGGACGTGTTCAACATCCTGCTGCAGGTGCTCGACGACGGTCGCCTCACCGATGGCCAGGGACGCACGGTGGATTTTCGCAATACCGTGATCGTGATGACCTCAAACCTCGGCTCACAGATGATCCAGGACTCCGCCGAAGGCAGCGAAGGGCGTGATGTCGAGGAGCAGTACACGCAGATGAAGGCGTCCGTACTCGGCGTCGTGCAGGCGCACTTTCGACCAGAATTCATCAACCGGCTGGACGAGATCGTGGTGTTCCGTCCGCTGGACAAGACACAGATTCGCGCGATCGCGAAAATCCAGCTCACCTATCTGGAAAAGCGCCTCGCCGAGCGTCAACTCAAGCTGGAGGTCAGCGATGAGGCGCTGACTTTGCTCGGCGACGTGGGCTTCGACCCGGTGTACGGGGCACGACCATTGAAGCGTGCCATCCAGCAGCAGTTGGAGAATCCGCTGGCGAAGCAGATCCTGGAGGGCCATTTCCCGCCGGGCGCCACCATTCACGTGGAGCTTGCCGGCGGCCGTCTGGTTTTCGACCAGCAAGCGGCCCCGCAGACGCCGGCAGGCTGAGCGCCAGAGGCGCCATCAATCCACTGGATGGCGCGTCTGGCGTCGCGCTCTTCGTCCGAGCCCAATGCAGCAAAGCACCAGCGTCGATCACCACGCAGCTTGCCGTCCACGCCTTGGGTGCGTCGAAACTGGTGCCCGCGGCATCGCCATTTGCCGCCGTCGGAGCCTATCCCTCGGCAGGCTCTCTGGCCGGTGTCGCGGGCTGTCTGGCCGCAACCAGACGGCAGGCCGTACCTATATGGATGGATATGGCCTGATGCTCATGCTTACCAGCTATAGCGCACCTTGCCGTACACGTACGCGCCGTTGTAACCAAACGGTGAGAACGTCGAATACGGCAGCGTGCCGTTGTTGGAATTGTTGGGAATGTTCCGGTCGGGATGGACGTCAAGGACGTTGTCGGCACCCACCGTGAAATTCCAGGCCTGCAGTCGATAGTTCAGTGCCAGATCAAGAATCCATTTCGGGGTGAAAGTCTGGTCGACGACACCGGTGGCCGGGTTGTAGGCGGCCATGCTGCTGACGTAGTTCGTGTAGCGGCCGTAGCGCGTGACTGTTCCGGTCAGGCCCCAGTTGCCCACGATGTATTGCTCACTCAAGATGAGCTTGCTGCGTGGGCTGGAGTTGGCCAGATAGCCGTTGATGTCCTGGCGATTCAGGCGCACGAAATTGACTCCCAAGTCGTTCAGGACGGCCGGGTTGGGCTTCACGTTGACGACGGTGTTCTGGTTGTAGTTGGCACTCAAGGTGGTGGCCAGCGTGCCGGCGTTGCCAAGGTCCGCACGGTAAGTTCCCACCAGGTCGACACCACGCGTGCGCGTGTCCGCTGCGTTGGTGAAGTAATTGATGCTGCGGAAGTTGAGGTTGCCAATGCCATTGGCCGCCAGATAGCTCAACACCGTGGGAGCGGTGGTCGAGATCGCGCCGGACAGCGCGACGCGGTTCTGGATCCTGATCTGGTAGATATCGAAACTGACCGTCAGCGCGTCGCTTGGATTCCAAACCGTGCCCAGCGTCAGGTTCCGTGACTTCTCCGGTTTCAGCGGCTCCGCGCCGAGCAGTTTCGCGATGGGACTACCGACGGGCACCAGTCCGGCGTTGTAGATCCCGGCCGGCAGGCCCGCGGAGTTGCCATCAGCGAAAAACAGCGACGAGGTCTGCGAAAAGTACTGCTGTCCGAGGGACGGCGCGCGGAAACCGGTTGACGCGCTGGCGCGGATGGCGAAGCTGTCGGTGAAATCGAAGCGACCCGCCAGCGAGCCCGAGGTGGTGCTGCCAAAATCGTTGTAGTACTCGTGGCGTACGGCCGCGGAAACACCGAGACGATCGGTCAGGTTGGTTTCCAGACTCACGTATTCCGCCACGTCCTGGCGAGAGGCATTGATCGCGTTTGTTGGCTGCCAGCCGGCAAAGCCCTGCGCGCCGCCGGAGACACCGGAGGTGCCGACGTACCAGGACGGTAGCGAGCCGGCGTCAATGCCGTAGCTCTGGCGCAGGTACTGGGCGCCGAACGCCACGGTGACCGGGTTCGGCAACCAGCCGACAGCAATCTCCTTGGCAATGTCCAGATCAACGCTTTGTTGCCTGGCATTGAGGATGCCGTCGTGGAACGCTGTGGGCGTGCTGCCGAAGTCGTTGAGGAAAGCGTAGTTCAAGCTGTGCCGGGTTTCATAGGAAACGCGATTGCGCCCGAAGTTGCCGCTCAGGTCCCAGCGCCAGCCATTGAGCTTGCCGCGCAGGCCAGCCACAAAAGACTGGTCGGTGGAGTCGGCGTGCTCCAGCGGCAGAAAGCCGTCCGGATAGACCGCGCCGACCAGCGGATTGTTCGGCCTCGGTGAATTCGTGCCATAGCGGAAAAATGCCGGTGACGTACTCTGGCGGCGACCGTAGTGGCCAAAGGCGTAAAGCTGCACATCGGGCGTGAGGTCGTATTGCGCATTGAGCAGCACGTTGGTGTCACGCACGTCAGGATCGCCCTGGCGGAAGTTCACGCCAAGCTGGGGAAAGCCCTCACGTTTGTCCGGTCCGGCGCGATTGGTGAAGTCCTGATGGCCGTTTTGCACGGTGAGGCGCAACCAGCCGCGGTCGTTGCCCAGCGGGATGCCGAAGTTGGCCGAGCCCTGCCACTGGCGGCCATCGCCGGCGGAATACTGGCCACCGCTGAGCTCGACATCGCCGCCCTTCGCACCGGTCTTCAGGATGATGTTGATGACGCCGGCGATCGCGTCCGAGCCGTACTGGGCCGACGCGCCGTCGCGCATGACCTCGATGTGATCAATCGCCGACATGGGAATGGTATTGAGATCCACGGGCTGCGAACCGCGGCCAATCACGCCGTTGTTCAGCAGGATGGCGCCTGGGTGCCAACGCTTGCCATTCACCAGCACCAGCACCTGGTCGGGCGACAAACCGCGCAGTTGCGCCGGGCGTTGCGTATCTGCCGTATCGGCCGCCGCAGGGCGGGGGAAGTTCAAAGACGGGATGATGCGTGCCAGTGCCGTCGGCAGATCGTTGGTGCCGGTTTGCTGCAGCACCTTGGCGGACACCACGTCGATCGGCGTCAGTGACGTGCTTTCAGTACGGTTGTCAGCGCGAGTGCCGGTAACGATGACCGGGCCCAGGCTTTTGGTATTCGTGGGTTCCGGCGCAGACGACACATCCTGGGCGGCAGCAGTGCCGGCGAGCGCAAGTGCCATTGTTGCGGCCAGCAGATTCGGTATGAGCCGATTGGTGCGTTTCTTCATGAGGATTCCTTGGCAATATGTTGCGGCGCCGCAACAGACGGAGCCTAGAGCGATGGCTCAGTTGCGTCAACCAATGTATGGACGTCCATACGCAATCCGGGAACGGTTGATTGCTGGCGTGCAGTGCGGTGCGCGTCGACCGTCAGAAACTCAACAAGCACGTTGTGGCCGCGGTGCAAGGACGGGTGCGGGCGGCACCTGCTGCCACGGCCATGATGGGGCGCGGGCGGTGAGCAGCCACGCCGGCGCATTGAAATTCGCCGGAACGTACCGATAATGGGGCGTTGTGAGCGCGGCGTTTGTCTTGGACTGTTCTGGAGTTTGCATGCCTATTTATGAGTTTGAGTGCCGCAGTTGCGGGCACCACTTCGACCATTTGCAGAAAATGTCCGACGCCGATCCCACCGTTTGTCCCGCCTGCCATGCGGAAAAATTGCACCGCATGCTCAGCGCTCCGGCGTTTCGTCTGGCCGGCACCGGGTGGTATGAGACCGATTTCAAGAAACCGGGCGATCACCAGCACAACCTGGCCGGAGATGCCGGCGCGCCTTCGACCGCCAGCTCGACGCCTCAGCACCATGTTGCGCACGTCGCGGACGGTGGCAGCAGTGCGCCGGCGGTTGCCGCTGCGGAACCGAAGTCAGGTGCCAGCGCTGGCGCCTGATACCTGCGGTATGCGCCATGTCTGGCGGCCGTCCGCTCGATGCGATGTTAGAATGCGCGGTCTGTTTCACGCATTCATGCCGCATTGGCGGTCCGGAGTTTCAAGCGCATGCGCACGCACTATTGCGGCCTCATTGACGAGTCGCTGATTGGCCAGACCGTCAGTTTGTGTGGGTGGGTGAATACGGTGCGGCTGCAGGCACACGTTGCGTTTGTTGACCTGCGTGATCACGAAGGCGTGGCGCAGATCGTCGTGGAGCGCACGAATGATGTCGCGTTTGCCGTTGCTGGCGAAATCGGCAACGAGTATTGCCTGCGCGTCACTGGTGTAGTGCGAGCGCGTATCGCCGCCAATGACAAGCTCAAGACGGGTCGCGTCGAGGTGCTCGCGGAAACCGTGGAAATTCTCAACGCAGCGAGGGATCTGCCGTTTGCCCTGCACGAGAACCCGAACGAGGACATGCGGATGACCTACCGCTACCTCGACCTGCGCCGTCCCGTGATGCAGCAACGCATGCGCAAGCGCACGGAGCTGGTACGCGCATTGCGCCACTATCTGGATGACCGTGGCTTTCAGGACATCGAGACGCCGATCCTGACCAAGGCGACGCCGGAAGGCGCTCGCGATTACCTTGTCCCCAGTCGCGTGCACCCCGGGCAGTTTTATGCCTTGCCCCAGTCACCGCAGTTGTTCAAGCAGATCCTGATGGTGGCCGGGTTTGACCGCTATTACCAGATCGCGCGCTGCTTCCGTGACGAGGATCTGCGCGCCGATCGTCAGCCGGAGTTCACGCAACTGGATATCGAGTTCGCCTTTGTCGACGAGCGCGAAATCCAGGACACCGTGGAGGATTTGATCCGCCATGTGTTCCGCGAGGTACAAGGTGTGGAGCTGGACGCCAGCTTCCCGCGCATGACCTGGATGGACGCGATGCGCCGCTTCGGCTCGGACAAGCCGGATCTGCGCTTTGCACTGGAACTGGTCGACGTTGCCGCGGCGGTAAAGCACATCGAGTTCAAGGTATTTGCCGGCCCGGCGAATGATGCCGGCGGGCGCGTGGCGGCGTTGCGGGTGCCAGGAGGCAGCACGCTCAGCCGCAAGGATATCGATGGGCTTACCGAATACGTCGGCCGTTATGGCGCAAAGGGTCTGGCATGGTTGCGGGTGGATGATCTGGCCAAGGGACGCGACGGTATCCACTCGCCAGTGGCGAAATTCCTCGACGACGTGGCACTGCAGGGGATTTTGGCTGCGACCGGTGCGCAAACCGGCGACATGCTGTTTTTTGGCGCCGGGGCATGGAAACCCGTGTGCGATTTCATGGGTGCGTTGCGCCTGAAGGTGGCCAGGGATCGCGGCCTCATCGTGGAAGGCTGGAAGCCGCTGTGGGTCACGGATTTTCCGATGTTCGAGTACGACACCGAGGCGCAACGGTACGTCGCCTTGCATCATCCGTTCACCGCGCCGAAGGTCGACGACATTGACGACTTGCGCGCAAACGCCGCCACGGCGGTCAGCCGAGGCTACGACATGGTGCTCAACGGCAACGAGATCGGCGGCGGCTCGATCCGTATCCACCATCCGGAGATGCAGAGCGCCGTGTTCGAATTGCTCGGCATTGGCGCGGCCGAGGCCGAGGCCAAGTTTGGCTTTCTGCTGAAGGCGTTGCGCTTTGGCGCGCCACCCCACGG
>CAJDVT010000089.1_pt1 | contig 13368 bp, 12 predicted proteins | sample 7391411 | NCBI WGS metagenome assembly CAJDVT01 (sample SAMEA7055698, study PRJEB34461) | soil metagenome | biome: terrestrial ecosystem; feature: Peninsula; material: soil | place: Antarctica | collected 2016 | reverse complement strand
GGGGCGCAATCGCGTACCGCGTCCGCAATGGCCTTGATGTGTGCGGGCGTGGTGCCGCAGCAGCCGCCAACCAGATTGAGCAGGCCATCGCGGGCAAAGCTGCCGATGACGTCGGCCATGTGTTCCGGCGTTTCGTCATACTCGGCGAACGCATTCGGCAGGCCGGCGTTCGGATGCGTGCTGACGCGCATTTCCGCAATGTCGGCAAGCGTCTGGATGTGTGGGCGCAATTCATCGGCACCGAGCGCGCAGTTGAAACCCACCGACAGCGGTCGAGCGTGCCGCACCGAGTAGTAGAACGCTTCCGGCGTTTGGCCGGACAAGGTACGTCCGGAACGGTCGGTGATGGTACCGGAGATCATGATCGGCACCCGCGCGCCGCGTTGGCGGAACAGTTCCGCCAACGCAAACAAGGCGGCCTTGGCGTTGAGCGTGTCGAAAATCGTTTCCACCATCAGCACGTCGGCGCCACCGTCGATCAGGCCACTGGCCGATTCCGTGTAGTTTTCGACCAGCTCCTGAAACGTGACGTTGCGAAAGCCCGGATCGTTGACGTCGGGTGACAGCGATGCGGTGCGACTGGTTGGCCCGAGTACGCCGATCACGAAGCGCGGTTGCCCGGGGTTTTTTTCCGTCATGGCGTCGCAGGCCTCGCGGGCAATGCGCGCGCCTTCACGGTTCAATTCGAAGGCCAGGTGCTGCAGGTGATAATCCGCCTGGCTGATGCGCGTGGAGTTGAACGTATTGGTCTCCACCAGGTCTGCGCCCGCTTGCAGATAGGCGTCATGCACGCCGCGAATGATCGCCGGTTGCGTGAGGGTGAGCAGGTCGTTGTCGCCTTTCAGGTCGTAGCCTGAGGCGCTGACCGGCGCGGTGTCGGCAGTTGCCTGACTGTCAATACCGTGAGCGAAGCGCTCACCGCGAAAGCCAGCCTCATCCAACGCCTCGGCTTGCAGCATGGTGCCCATGGCGCCGTCGATGATCAGGATGCGTTGGGTCAGCGCATGTTCGAGCAGGGCGACGCGTTCCGGATGGAGCCAAGGCAGGTTGTTCATGGGCGGGTTCTCGCTGATTGCCTGAGGCGGGCGAATCGGGTTGTGGATGGTGTGCGTAGGCATGGCGTTGAGCCGGCGCCCGCGCGCCATGCGGCACGGTTGCTCATGGCTTGCGTGCGAGCAGGCTGATGACTTCAAAGTGCGGCGCCTTGCGTTCCCGGCTCAGGCGCCTGCAACTGATGACGTCCAGTCCGGCAGCTTTGGCGAAGCCGGCGAGTTGATCGTTGCGGAAGCCGAGGTTGCGGTGATCGAACGGTTCCACGACGGCGCGATGGTCATGCTTGCCCAGCGTGACCGCCAGCAAGCGGCCACCGGAGCGCAACAAGCGTGCGGCCTCGGCCACGGCCTTGGGTGGGTGTTCGGCATAGGTCAACGCGTGCAGCATCAAGACCAGGTCGAAGCGCTGCTTGCCCATGTCCAACGCGTGCATGTCGCCGTGGCGTACCTGCACGTTGGTGAACGCCTGCAAGCGCTTGCTGGCGGCTTCAACTACACGCTCACTGGAGTCGACGCACACAATGGAATGGGCATGTGGGGCCAGCAATTCGGCAGTAACACCATCGCCCGAGGCAATGTCCAGCACGTCGCCAGTGTCGAGCAATTGCAGTAGCGCGCGGGCGAGTGTCTCCCAGGTGCGTCCGGGCGAGTAATGGCGTTCCATGTCACCAGCCACCGTATCGGCCCAGCCTTCGCCGCGTGCGCGTTCGGCCAGCACATGCGGGACGCGTGCCGCGTCTTCACGCAACAGTGCGTCATCGATGCTTTCGCGCAATGACGCCAGCAAAGTGTGCTGCGCGGCATCGCCTTCATTGTTGGCGCGGTAATAGGCGGACACTCCCGCCCGACGATCACGTACCAGGCCTGCGTCTTTCAGCTTGGCGAGATGGGTGGAGACGCGTGGCTGTGCCAGATGCAGCACGGCGGCGAGTTCGGCCACGGTGAGTTCTTCATGTTCAAGCAACGCCAGCAGACGCACTCGGGTCGGATCCGCGAGCAGGCGCAAGACCCCCGAAGCGGTGGCCAGATCCATTCAAATCTCTCTATCGCGATATAAGGATTACAAGGCTAGGCGAGTGCTGGCAGGCCGTCAAGCGGTGGCCATGCCGGGTCGGGACCGACGTGCCATGTCCGCCATGCGCGGCTGGGGGCAAAGTCAACGCTACAATACCGCTGGGCCTGTGTTGCACAGGCGTCCTGGTGTTGTCCGTCGCGGTGCGTGATGCGTGGAAGCAGGGTATGTATATTTGTAGCGTTCATGGAGGTTTGGCAGCCGTGTCGGTCGCACAGTGGCACTGATGGCGTGCGCGCAGGCGCAGCCGAACATTGCGCTGGTGAAGTATTGGGGCAAGCGCGATGCCGTGCTTAATCTGCCCGCCAGCGGCTCCTTGTCGATCACACTGGACTCGCTGTGGACACGCACACGGGTGGCGTTTGAACCGGCACTGCTGCGCGACGAGCTGTTGCTGGATGGCGCCGAACACCCGCCGGCCTTGATTCGCGTCAGCGCTTGTCTGGATCTTCTGCGCGCGCGCGCTGGGAGCGCCCTGCATGCGCGCGTGGATACCTCCAACAATTTTCCGACCGGGGCCGGGCTGGCCTCATCCGCATCCGGTTTTGCCGCACTGGTGCTGGCAGGCAGTACCGCCCTGGGGTTGATGCTGGATCGGCGGGAGTTATCGATTCTGGCGCGGCGTGGTTCGGGTTCGGCGGCGCGCTCGATCTTTGGCGGCTTTGTCGGCATGGCTGCCGGTACGCGCGCTGACGGCCAAGATGCGTTTGCCACAGCCTTGCTCGACGCTGCACAGTGGCCGTTGAGTGTGGTGGTGGCGGTCACCTCCAGGCACACGAAGACGGTGGGCTCTGGCGCTGGCATGGAGCGTAGTCGCCGCACCTCGCCATTCCATGGAGCGTGGCTGACCGGCGCGGAGGCGGATCTGGCCAGCGCACGCCATGCACTCGAGCAGCGTGATTTTGCCGAACTCGCGGCGGTGAGCGAACACAGTTGCATGAAAATGCATGCGGTGATGCTCGCCAGCCGCCCGGCCCTGCTTTACTGGAACGGCGCGACGGTTGAGTGTGTGCACGCAATTCGTGCGCTGCGTGAGCGTGACGGGATCCCCGTGTTTTTCACGATTGATGCCGGGCCGCAGGTCAAGGCGGTATGTCTCCCATCCGTGGCACCGCAGGTTGCCGCCGCACTGGGCGCGGTGGCCGGCGTCGAGCAGGTGCTCACAAGCACGCTGGGCGCCGCTGCCCGGGTGCTGGCCGACGCCGAGGTCGGCTGATGGATGTCGTTGCCAGTGCGCCAGGCAAGCTGGTGTTGACGGGCGAATATGCCGTGCTCGAGGGCGCTCCGGCAATCGTGCTGGCACTCGATCGGCGAGCTCGTGTGGTTTTGCGTGACAACGCCGGGACGGGTTACGTCATCGACGCACCCGATCTGGGGTTTCACGACGTGTCCGGTCATCTGGATGATCAGCAGCATTTTTGCTGGAGCGGCGTCAGTGGATTCGACGCCAAGCGTCTCGCCTTGGTGGCATCCGTGCTTGAGTCCGCCACCCTGGATGGTGTGCTGCCGGGATTCCATGCCGTGCTGGATACCCATGCGCTTTTTTCCAGTGCAGACGCGAAGCGCAAGCTCGGCCTCGGCTCGAGCGCCGCGTTGGCGGTGGCACTTGCCGGTGCCATTTGTGCTCGCGCCGGACGCCGCGTCCCCGCTGCCGAACGCCTGATTGCCGCACATCGGCGTATGCAGGGCGGGCGCGGTAGCGGACTGGATATTGCGGCGAGCCTGACTGGTGGTGCGATCGTGTATCGATTGCGGGACGAGCAGCCACAGATCACGCCTGTGCGCTGGCCGGATGGGCTGTTGTTCGCCTGTGTGTGGTCGGGGAAGGCGGCGTCCACTGGAGTATTCTTGCGCGATCTCGCGGTGTGGCGGGAACGTGCACCAGCGCGCTACACGGCGTTGCTGGGTGAATTGGCGCTGTGCGCTGACGCGGCTGCTGAGGCGTTTGCTGGCAACATGAGCGGCGCCTTGCTGGAAGCCATCGCAGCCTACGCTGCTGGTCTGGAGCGGCTCGGTGCAGCCAGTGGTCTGGATATTGTGAGTGCCGAGCACAGGGTGCTTGCGACGATCGCTGCAGGATGCGGCGTGATTTACAAGACCTGCGGGGCAGGTGGCGGTGATATCGGTATCGCGCTTGGCGCCGATGCCGAGCGACTTCGGGCGTTTCGTCAGCGCGTTGTGCAGGCAGGCCTGCAGACACTGGATGTGCAGCTTGAGCCGCATGGTTTGCAGGTGAACTGAAGCAATGGAGAACAGAGACCTCATGGACAAGCTGCAGGCGCCGGACCGGCCGCGCACAAGCCATCCCGCGCGCATGCCGGGGTTCTACAAATTGTCGGTTACCGAGCGTGTGCAGTTGGCGCATGAACGCGGCTTGTTGTCGCGCCAGGACTATCGCGCCTGGCTCAGCGGCGAACATACGCTGGGCGTCGCGCTCGCCGACAAGATGATCGAGAACGTTGTCGGGGTCATGGGCCTGCCAGTTGGTCTGGGCTTGAATTTTTTGATCAACGGCAAGGATTACGTGATACCGCTGGTGGTGGAAGAGCCGTCCATCGTTGCTGCGCTGAGTTCGGCCGCCAAATTGGTGCGTGGTGCGGGCGGATTTGCCACGCGCAGTACCAAACCGATCCTGATCGGCCAGGTGCAGGTGGTGAATGCGCCACACTCGGGTCAAGCGCGCATCGCGTTGTTGCAGCGCAAGGACGAGATTCTCAACCTGGCCAACAGCCTGCATCCGAACATGGTGGCGCGCGGCGGCGGCGCACAGGATATCGAGGTGGTGATTCACACCGCGCCCGACGGCGGCAGCGATATGGTCGTGCTGCACCTTTTGGTCGATACCTGTGATGCGATGGGTGCGAACCTGGTCAACTCGATGTGCGAAGGCGTGGCGTCACTGGTGGAGTCGATCACCGGCGGGCGCGTGTTTTTGCGCATCCTGTCCAACCTGACCGATCGCGCGCTGGTGTGGGCCAAGGCAGTGATTCCGCCGGCGCTGCTGGGGGTGAAGGGCCGCGATGGTGCCGAAGTGCGTGACGGCATCATTCTGGCGAACGACCTGGCGATTGTGGATCCGTATCGCGCCGCCACACACAACAAAGGGGTGATGAACGGTGTCGACGCAGTGGCGCTTGCCACTGGCAACGACTGGCGTGCTCTGGAAGCGGCCGCGCACGCCTACGCGGCACGCGGCAAGAGCTACACCGCGCTGACCAGTTGGTCGAAGGATGCCGAGGGCAACCTGGTGGGCAGCATCGAAATGCCGATGAAAGTGGGTATTGTCGGCGGCCCGTTGCAATCCAACCCGACGGTCGCGCTCAACCATCGTCTGCTCAATATCCACAGTGCGCGGGAGCTGGCCGAAGTGATGGGTGCAGTCGGCTTGGCGCAAAACTTTTCCGCATTGCGCGCACTTGTCACGGACGGGATCCAACACGGCCACATGAGCCTGCACGCGCGCAGTGTCGCCATCGCCGCCGGGGCAACCGCGGAGATCTTTGATGCCGTGGTCCGCGAGTTGTTGGCCGACGGCGAGATCAAGATCTGGAAAGCGCAGGAGATCGTGGCGCAGTTGCGCGCGCAGGCCACGCCCAAGCCGCGTGCGCGCAAACGCAAGCAAGTGACCGAAGAAGAGTTTTCGGCGGGGCACGGCAAGGTGATCCTGCTCGGGGAGCACGCCGTGGTTTATGGCCGTCATGCCATTGCCGGGCCCGTGCCGCTGGCCATTCGCGCTCGGGTCGAGGATGCGCGCGAGGGCGTCACCTTGATGATTCCGCGCTGGGGCATCGAGCAGCGTGTGCAGCGCGATGTCGCCAGTCCAGGTTCGTTCCAGCAATCCCTGGTGATGATTCTGGACACGTTGGGCATTGCTGATCGACCTTTGCAAATCGAGGCCTATCCGTGCGTGCCGCGAGCGATGGGACTGGGCGGCTCCGCTGCGCTGGCAGTAGCGGTGATTCGCGCACTGGATCGCCACTGCAGACTGAACATGAGTGAGGCGGCGATCTGCCAACTCGCGTTCGAGTGCGAGAAAATCGCGCATGGCTCACCATCAGGTATCGACAATACCGTGGCGACCTATGGACGCCCGTTACTGTATCGGCGCGGCACCCCGCCGCTGGTGCAGACGCTTGCCCTGCGCGAGCCGTTGCCGCTGGTCATTGGCATGAGCGGAACGGAAAGCCTCACCGCCCGCATGGTCACGCGCGTGCACGATGCGTGGGAGCGCAATCGTCCGTTGTATGAGCGCATCTTCGATGAGATCGACGCGTTGACGCTGCACGCGCTCTCCGCGCTGGAGGCGGGTGACGTGGCGCAACTGGGCGAGCTGATGAATATCTGCCAGGGTCAGTTGAACGCCTTGCAGGTATCCAGCTCGCAGATCGAGGAGCTGGTGCAGCTTGCTCGCGACAATGGCGCGGCCGGCGCCAAGCTCACCGGTGGCGGCGGTGGCGGCTCGGTGATTGCGCTGTGCCCGGACGGTGGTGAGCGCGTGATTCGCGCCATGCAGGCTTCCGGCTATCAGGCGATGGAGGTAGCGTTTGGCTGAGATCCGGCAAACCCACGCCACAGTGTCGTCGGACGCCGAGGAACTCATCCTGGTTGACGGCGATGATCGTGTGCGTGGCTACGACAGCAAGGCGGCCTGTCATGACGGGCAGGGCAATCTGCATCGCGCGTTTTCCCTGTTCGTGTTCAACCCCGAGGGCGCGTTGCTGTTGCAGCAGCGCAGCCTGGGCAAGCGGTTGTGGCCCGGGTATTGGGCGAATAGTTGCTGCAGCCACCCGCGCCGCGGGGAGAGCATGGATCAGGCCACCCAGCGTCGCCTGCTGCAGGAATTGGGTATGCGGTGCGACCTGCGTTATCTGTTCAAGTTCGAGTACCAGGCTGACTATCAGGGGCTCGGTGCCGAACACGAGTTGTGCTCGGTGTACGTCGGCCAGACGTCGGCACCGGTGCACGCCAACCGCAGCGAGGTCGCCGCCTGGCGCTTTGTCACTCCGGTCGAGCTGGACGCCGAGATATCGGCGCATCCGGGAAATTTCACGCCGTGGCTCAAGCTGGAGTGGCAGCGTTTGCGCCGTGACTTCAATGACGCGTTGCCGGTGGCCACTGGCTGACGCGACGCTGTGTCGCGTTGGGGCGATGGCCGCGGCTGTATCTGCAGCCAGGAACATGGCAAACGCCGGCACACAACTGAACAATTGTCTTCATCACGAACCAAGGAACCAATGTGACCTCATTCATGTACACCGCTTCCGTACCCGTGTTCCAGCAACTGCTGGGCAGCCTCGACACGATCCTGGCCAAGACCGGCAAGCATGTTGCCGAAAGGAAGATCGACCCCACCGCATTCACCCAGTCACGGCTGTTTCCGGACATGTTTCCGCTGACCCGGCAGGTGCAGATTGCCTGCGAGTTTGCGCGCAGCGTCAGCGCGCAACTGTCAGGCGCGGAAGTGGCCAAGTTCGATGGCGAGGCGGCGACGATCCCGGAGTTGCGCGCGTTGATTGCGCACACGTTGGGCACGATCGGCGCACTCACGGCGGCCCAGTTCGATGGCAGTGAAACACGCGAAATCGTGTTGCATCCGGGCGCGCCGAGCGAGCGCCGCGTCAGCGGCGAGGCTTACCTGCTGCACTATGGCATGACTCAGTTTGTGTTCCACGTGACCACCGCGTACGCGCTGCTGCGCCACGGCGGTCTGGACATCGGCAAGCGCGACTTCCTGGGTAAGTTCTGACGACAACGCGCGGACCGGGATGAGCCGCTGCAGCGTGCGGTCTAATTTCTGATCGGCGACGCGTTCAGGCAGCGGCTCGTTCCTGCAGCGCCCATGGATGGGCGCTGGCGTGTGCATCGCGGTGTACTTCTTTCAGCTCGCGCAGCACGTGCAGGAGTTTCCGGTGTTGCGCCTGTACAGGGGCGTGTGACGAGTTCTTGGTTTCGTGGTACGCCACGGCCAGCCACAGGGCGATGCCACGCAGCGACACCTCGATGTTTGCCGATTGCGCTCGCGCGTACCCGACGCACGTGCCGCTGCCCCATGGCAGGTAACGCGCTTCCGGCGCCGTGCCATACAAATGCGGAAAGTCGCTTTGCGCCGCCTGGCCGATCTCGCGCAGGGTCAAGGTGCTCAGTTGCATCCGGTTGCGTTTGGACAACGCTCGGACGCTCCGTTCGATGGTGGTGAACTGGCGGCCGAGTTGGTGCACGCGCACCATCGCGATGACGGGTACAAGCAATTTCATGGTTTTCCCCTCGACTGGAATTCGGTCGCGCTGGCGCACCAGCGGCCTGTCGAGGGTAAACGAGTAGGTCGCGGAATAGCGCGCAGGGCGTCACAAAATGACGTCCCGTGTCAGCTCACATGAACTTGCAACAAGTGGGCACGCGTCGTAACGCTCATCGGGAAACTCGGCCAAGTCGTTGACCAAGCTGCACTTCTTGCTGTGGTTGCAGTGGATCGAGGGTTGCCGCGCCGGCGGGAAGGAGCAAGATGACCGTGGAACCCATGTTGAAGCGAGCCATTTCGGCAAAGCGTTCCAGCGTGATCGTCCGCCGGGTAAATGACTTGCGGCGGATTGCTGACGCATAAGGCGGTATCACCAGGCCGTCCCACACGGTGGCTACCGACGAGACGAGCAGGGCACCAACCATGACCACCACGAACGGACCGTGTGGACCGTCAAAGTGGCACACCAGACGTTCGTTGCGTGCAAACAGGCGTGGGACGGCGGCAACTGCAAACGGCGCCACACTGAAGATGCGCCCGGGGACCTGCACGGTTTCCTGCAGCGTTCCGGTAAGCGGCATGTGCACGCGGTGGTAGTCGCGCGGCGACAGGTACACGGTGACAAAGCTGCCGTTGCGATACGGCGCGGCGGCTACTTCATCCCCGCCGAGCAGCTCCGCCGCGGTGTAATCCTGGCCCTTGGCCTGGAAGATCCGCCCATCGACAATGCTGCCAGTCGGCCATGTTGACGTGGTAGTTGCGCACGATCGTGCCGATCAACCAGTTCTTCCACGGCGCGAATGTCCAGCGCGTAGCCCAGTAGACCACCCGCGACAGTGCACGGTGCGGCAGGGCGTATTGCAGCAAAACGTTGAAATTCATCTGTGGAGTATAGGGAACGGTCCGGCGGACACGACGCAGGCCCCTATACTGGCGGCCCCTGGCGTTTGTGCTGCAGGAATATCGTGACCACTGAACTTGTCTCCATCATCGATTTCATTCGTTATGCTGCCAGTCGTTTTGCCGCGGCGGAACTCACGTTCGGGCACAGTCATGACAATCCTGTCGACGAGGCCACGCACCTCGTCCTGGCCACCTTGCACCTGCCGCCGGATCTGCCACCAGCATATGGCGCAGGGGTGCTGGTGCAGAGTGAGCGCACGCAGTTGCTGGGGCTGATCGACCGGCGCGTCAACGAGCGGGTGCCGGTGGCTTATCTGGTCGGTGAAACCTGGTTTGCCGGTTTGCAGTTCAAGAGCGATCCGCGCGCGCTGGTGCCGCGCTCGCCCATCGCCGAGTTGATTGAGTCCGGGTTTGCGCCGTGGCTGGACGAGCGCCCGGTCGAACGCGTGCTGGATTTGTGCACTGGCTCGGGCTGCATCGGCATTGCGATTGCCGAATACAACCCGGAGTGGCAAGTGGATATCGTTGATGTCAGCGCCGAGGCGCTGGCCTTGGCACGCGAGAACATCGTCTTCCAGCACGTTGAAGCGCGGGTCAACGCCATCCAGTCGGACTTGTTTGCTGGCGTGCAGGGACAGCGCTATGACTTGATTGTGTCCAACCCACCGTATGTCACCGATGCCGAATACGCGGCGTTGCCGGGCGAATACGCCTACGAGCCGAAGCTCGGCCTTGCCGCAGGCGAGGATGGCCTGAACCTGTGTTTGCGGATACTCGACGCGGCCGCCGAGCACCTAACCGAGGATGGCTTGTTGATCGTCGAGGTCGGCGAAAGCGAGCACGCACTGGCGACGTTGCTGCCGCAGGTACCGTTTGTCTGGATCGAGTTCAAGGTCGGCGCGATGGGGGTATTTGCGCTGGAATACGCCGAGCTGGTGGCACACAAGCAGGCAATTCATGCCGTGGCTGCCGCGCGGCATTGATCGTGTGCGTTGCCCGGGTCCGAGCTGACGCTCGGCCAGCATGGGCCACGGGTGTGCCGGGTGGTGCCAGCTTCACACAACTTGTCAGGAGCATTCCGCATGCTGGTGTCCACAGCGCGTTTACAGTTCGATACGTTGCGTCCCGAGGACGCCGAAGCGCTGTTTCGCTATCGTGCCGATCCTGTCGTTGCCCGTTATCAGGGCTGGTGTCCGGCCTCGGTTAGCGAAGCGCGCGAGTTCATCGCCGCACAGCAAACGCTGACGCTGGATACGGCGGGAAGCTGGGTGCAGCAGGCGCTCCGTTTGCCCACCGATGGCACCCTGATTGGCGATCTGGGCGTGCATATACCGGCGCGACGCGAGGAGTCGGTTGAATTCGGTGTGACGATTGCGCCGCAGCACCAGCGCCATGGTTATGCCAGTGAGGCCGCACGTGGATTGTTCACCCATGTCTTCGGGCCAATGGATCGTCATCGCGTGCACGCTTCGGTGGATCCGCGCAATTTGGCCAGCATGGCCATGCTGCGTGGCCTGGGCATGCGCCAGGAAGCACACCACCGTCAGAGCCTGTGGTTTCACGGCGAGTGGGTTGATGACGTCGTGTTTGCCATCCTTGGTGAGGAATGGCGCGCTTTTCGGACAGGACCTGCCGCGCTCGTTTGACCCGTCCGCGCGCGCTCAGGTTAAGCTGTGACACTGATTTCGCGGTGAGCTGACTCGTGTCCAGCAATTCGTTCGGCAAGCTTTTCACGGTGACCACCTTTGGCGAAAGTCACGGGCCGGCGATTGGCTGCGTGATCGATGGCTGTCCGCCCGGGTTGCCGATCACCGTCGAGGAGTTCAAGCCGGATCTGCTGCGCCGGTCCACCGGCCGCAGTCGCTACACCTCGCAACGGCACGAAGCCGACGAGGTGGAGATACTTTCCGGGGTGTACCAGGGTCAGACCACCGGTACGCCGATCGCTTTGCTCATCCGCAACACCAACCAGCGCAGTCACGATTACGCGGAAATCGAGCAGACGTTTCGCCCCGGCCACGCCGATTACACGTATTGGCAGAAGTACGGCATTCGCGATCCACGCGGTGGCGGACGGGCTTCAGCGCGGGAAACCACGATGCGTGTGGCCGCGGCGGTCATCGCCAAGAAGTGGTTGGCAACACGTTTTGGCGTGTTTGTGCGCGGATATCTGGCCCAGCTCGGCGACATTACCCCGGATACGTTTGATTGGGACGCGGTCGAAGCCAACGCGTTTTTCTGGCCGTGCGCGGCGCAGGTGCCCGACCTTGAGTCGTGCGTCAATGCGCTGCGCAAGGCCGGGGACTCGGCAGGTGCGCGTGTCAACGTGGTGGCCGATGGCGTGCCGCCGGGGTGGGGCGAGCCGATATACGGCAAGCTTGATGGTGATTTGGCCAGTGCGCTGATGTCCATCAATGCGGTCAAGGGCGTGGAGATTGGTGATGGTTTTGCGGCGGTTCGCCAGCACGGTAGCGAGCATCGCGATGAGATGACGATGGACGGTTTCATGTCCAATCACGCCGGCGGCATCCTGGGTGGCATCAGCAGCGGCCAGCAGATCAGCGCGTCGATCGTGCTCAAGCCCACGTCCAGTATCGTGATCCCCGGTCGCAGCGTGGATCTCGCCGGCACGCCAACGCAGGTGGTGACCAAGGGCCGGCACGATCCGTGTGTCGGTATCCGCGCCACGCCGATTGCCGAGGCGATGATGGCTCTGGTGTTGATGGATCACGCGTTGCGCCATCGTGCGCAATGTGCCGATGTCGGCGTGGTGACACCGCGCATCCCGGCGCAGGCGGGGCAGTGAGGCTCCGCACAAAGTGACAACCGACAAGCCGCGTGCCTGGATTTTTCTCCTCGCTTGTCCCGCCGGGGAGGCACGTCTGGACGCACACCTGGAGATGCGCGGCGGCTTGCAGAACGATCTGGATGCTCCCGTCACACTGGCGACAAAGCGGCCAATGGATGATGGTGCATCGACACACGCCGTGCCCGCTGGTGGTGTCGCGGGCGCCGAGCGCGACGTATTTGCAGCCGGTACCTGCGTGGTCTCGCCGCGCGACAACGTGGCGCTCGGGCCGCCCAGCGCCAACGGCAGTCGTTGCGGGCGCCGTGCGATGACGGCAATGGTTGTGGATAATCTGTCCACACTTTCCGGTCACGCCACGCACCCTGGGCGGCCGCCGGCCAGCCTCGGTTCCGAGGTGCTGGCGCGCGCCGGCACCAGCCCTCACCCTTGAACAAGTACTTCAATCAATGAGCAAGAAAAGCAGTTACAAGATCGCCATGGTTGGCGCTACCGGTGCGGTAGGGGAGGCGGTTCTGTCGATCCTCGCCGAGCGCGATTTCCCCGTCAGCGAGTTGGTGCCACTCGCCAGCGAGCGTTCGGCTGGCGGCAAGGTCAAATTTGCCGGTCGCGACATCACCGTGCAGTTGCTGGACACCTATGATTTTGCCGGGGTCGACATCGCGTTTTTCTCCGCCGGCGGCGCAGTCAGTCGCGAGCATGCGCCGCGCGCCGTGGCGGCGGGCGCCGTAGTGATCGACAACACGGCGGAGTTTCGCTATCAGCCTGATATCCCGCTGGTGATCAGCGAGGTCAACCCGCACGCGATTGCCGATTACGTGACGCGCGGCATCATCGCCAATCCGAACTGCTCGACCATGCAGATGCTGGTGGCGCTGGCGCCGATCCACCGCGCGGCGGGCCTTGAGCGCATCAACGTGGCGACCTATCAGTCCGTGTCCGGGGCTGGGCGATCCGGGATGGAGGAGCTGGGCAAGCAGACTGCCGCGTTGCTCAACTTCAAAAGTGTGGAGCCGGGCGTGAAATTCCCCGCGCAGATCGCGTTCAATGTCATACCGCACATTGATGAGTTTCAACCCAACGGCTACACCAAGGAAGAAATGAAGCTGGTGTGGGAGACGCGCAAGATTCTGGAGGATGAGTCAATCCAGGTGAACCCGACCGCCGTGCGCGTGCCGGTATTTTATGGCCACGCCGAGGCTCTGCATATCGAAACGCGCGACAAGCTCAGCGCGGAAGATGCGCGTGCGCTGTTGCTGACAGCGCCCGGAGTGGTGTTGATGGACGAACGCAAGGA
>CAJDVT010000040.1_pt1 | contig 13496 bp, 15 predicted proteins | sample 7391411 | NCBI WGS metagenome assembly CAJDVT01 (sample SAMEA7055698, study PRJEB34461) | soil metagenome | biome: terrestrial ecosystem; feature: Peninsula; material: soil | place: Antarctica | collected 2016 | reverse complement strand
GCGCGTTCGGCCGTCTATTCGGTATCGTTCAATCGCCGCGAGCACGACATTGCCAGCGGCAAGGCGGACGCAGCAATCGGCAAGGCCGTGCCGAAGGAGGCCACGCCATGAACGAACTCAGGTCATCGAACGCCATCCGGCGGCACTTCAACCTCACCGCGCGGGTGCTGCACTGGGCCATGGCCCTGGCGATCATAACCATGCTGTTCGTGGGCATCGGCATGGTCGCTTCAATGAGCCTGCGCCCCACCCTCGTCAGCCTGCACCGGCCACTCGGCATCGCCATCCTGCTGTTGGTGGTCGTGCGGCTGGCCAACCGCCTGCGCCATCGCCCGCCGCCGCTACCGGTTGACCTGCCGCGCGTGCAGGTGCTCGCCGCCAGGGGCTCGCACTGGCTGCTTTACACCTTGATGTTCGCGATGCCGCTGATTGGCTGGTCGATGCTGTCTGCCGGTGGCTATCCGGTGACCATGTTCGAGGGCTTCGCGCTGCCGCCGATCGCCCCACACGACGCGACCGTCTACGCTGTATTGCGCAGCGCACACACCTGGCTGGCGTTGCTGCTGTTCGCCACGGTTTTGATGCACTTGGCTGCGGCGTTGTTTCATGCATGGGTGCGTCAGGATGACGTATTCCCGAGCATGGCGCGCGGCCCGCGCGGGGACCACCAGACGTCGGCGCTGGCTGCGAGTGAAGGGCATGAACCGATGCCGCCGCGAGACTGAGTGCGCTCGCGCACGAGGCCCGAAGTGGCGTCGTGGTGACAGCACGACGGGTATGACTGGATAATCCTCCATATCGACGTTGCGTTGATATATTCGGGGGCCAGATCATGTCGCAGGGCGTGGCTATCGCAACAGGATGTGCATTCGTCGGGGCGCTGTGTGTCATCGGCGCGATCAACCAGATGCGCACTGGAGAAACCTGGGGCCTCGCGGGGGGTGGACGCGTCTTTCGCAGCGAACAGCCCGGTTACTTCTGGTTCCTGTTCGCCGCGCGCGTGGTTCTCGGCCCGATTGCGCTGATCGCGGGCCTGCTGGGGCTCGTGCATTTGCACGCGGGTAGCTGACCTCTCAGCCCCGAATTTGCCGGTTCCATGGCACCCGGACACACCCGGTGCGGCGGCGATACTTGCCTGGCATGGGGAATGCCAATATCTGCGAACGTGCGAACGCTGGCACCTGAGGGGCGGGACCGCCATCTTGTTGGCTGTGGATGACGTGGCGTGAAGGGTTTCATGCCCGCTGGTCCGCTGGTCCTTCGCTCATCCCGGAATGCCGATCCAGCGCGCTGGGTGTGGTGTGCACCATGGGTACAAAATTGTCCGCGGCGGTAACCTCGCGCTTGCGCGAGGCAAAGCGGTACAGCGTGTAGCACGCGAGCAGACCGTTGAGTGCGGCAAACCATGCAAACAGGATCCACGGTTGCCACATGCTCATCAGGGCACCGGCCACCAAGGGGCCCAGCGCCGCGCCCAGGCCGTTGACCAGCAGCACGGTGCTTGATGCAGAGAGTAATTCGTCGCGACGCAGGTAATCGACCAGATGCGCCACGGCGATCGGATACACGGCGAAGCTCATCCCGCCAAATGCAAACACCACGACCATCGCGAACGTACGATTGTCAGTTGGCACGATCAAGTTGACCAGGGCCAGCAGCGCGGCCGCCGCGCTGATCAGGGCCAATGCCATACGGCGATCGATGCGGTCAGCAAGACGCCCCAGCGGCAGTTGCAGCGCCACGCCGCCGGCGATGGCCACGCTCATGTAAACCCCGATTTCAGCAACGTCATATCCCTGGGCGTGCGCGTACAGCGGCAACAGGCCCCATAGCGCACCCAGCACCAGACCCGAGACAAGCGCACTGACCAGCGCACTGGGCACCAACCGGAAAAAGCGCATGACCTGCACCTTGGGGACCGATTGCATCTCCGGCTCCGGCTGGCGCGTGGCGAGCACCGGCAAGCTGGCTACGCAAAACAGAATCGCGACGATGCAAAACAGGACGAACGCCTCGCCTTGCAAGTGCAGGAACTGCTGGGCCAGCGCTCCGGCGGCCAGATTGAGCATCATGTAGACAGAAAACACGAACCCGCGATGGCTCGGCTGGGCGGCAGCGTTCAGCCAGCTTTCGATGATCGCATACAGACCCACCAGCGCCAGACCCTGCAACACGCGCAGAATCATCCAGAACCAGTATGCCGAACCGATGGCTTGCAGCAGCGCCAGGACCGCCACGGATGCGGTGCAAAAGGCGAATGCACGAATGTGGCCGATGGCGTGGGTCAGTCTCGGCACGATGTACGTCCCCAGCAGGAAGCCGGCGTAGTACAGCGAAGTCAGGCCGCCGAGCATCGCGACAGAAAATCCCAGCGATTCCCCGTGCAGGGCGACGAGCGTGTGCAGCAGGCCGACTCCCATCAACAGGAATACGGTGCTCACCAACAACGATGTGACGGTGCGGATACTGGAAAACATGGTGATGCAGGTGACCGGGTGGTAGCGGGTCATGGCCGGCAAGCAAGTTCCCGACGCATCGTTTGCAGGGGGAGGGTAGGGGCCCATTGTCTGCAATGCGTGGCAGTGCTGCGTTTGCGTGTTGCCGAGGACCAGCCGGTTGTGTACAACTTCGAACAAGCGTGCAGTATGACTTTGGGTCCATCAACCGGCACTGAATTCACCGGCGTGACAGTTCGGTTCCCTTCAACGCAATCGGCGGCGCGCAGGTCTCCGCCAAATGCCAGCGTATCCTCGCACGGCTGCCTTGACGATTTCAGCGCATGGGCGAAATGAAGGAAGCGCGGCGCGTGGCTTCGCGGGTGGGGAACAGCGGCGCGTGCGAGTCCACATCACGTTCGCGCAGCAAGATCAGCAAATGCAGCGGGCCACTCGCTGCAGGGGTTCGCTGGTATCGCGCCCCGGGATGAACAGTCATGGATTGCGAGGGTGGTGCATGCGCGATGTCAGGCGTGAATGGCGCAGGTTGCCGTCAGTGCAGCAACTGAAGTTGGTAGTGTGCCCGGACGCACCGGTACAAGTGTGCGTGTGAGGGCAGGGGAGTGAACCCGCCGCGTATGCCCGGGCGACGCGGTGCAACTCCCCTCGGTCCGGTTGCGGGATTTGGCTCAATTGGCAAGCGTCGCGCTGTCGATGACAAAGCGGTATTTCACGTCGCTCTTGACCATGCGGTCGTAGGCGTCGTCGATCTGCTGCGCCGTGATCATCTCGATGTCGGCGACGATGCCCTGGGCTGCGCAAAAATCCAGCATCTCCTGGGTTTCTGCAATCCCGCCGATCAGCGAGCCCGCAATTGATCGGCGTTTCCCGATCAAGTTGCTGATGCTGGGCGATGGGTGCGGATGCTGGGGTGCACCGACGAGCACCAGGGTACCGTCGCGCTTGAGCAACGACGTATAAGCATCCAGTGAGTGACTCGCAGCGACGGTATTGAGGATAAGGTCAAAACTGTTGGCGTGGGCCTTCATCTCGTTCGTATTGCGCGACACCACCACCGCGTCGGCACCCAGATGCAGCGCATCCTGACGTTTAGCTTCCGAGGTGGTGAATGCGACGACGTGCGCCCCCAACGCGTGCGCAATCTTCACGCCCACGTGGCCCAAGCCACCGATACCGACCACGCCAACTTTCTTGCCCGGCCCGGCGTTCCAGTGGCGCAGCGGCGAATACGTGGTGATGCCCGCACACAGCAACGGCGCAACGGCAGCCAGTTGCGCTTCCGGGTGACGAATGTTCAACACGAACTTGCGGTCCACCACGATGCGCTGCGAGTAGCCACCTTGCGTATGCCCCGGCGCATCATGGGTCAGGCCGTTGTAGGTAGGGGTGAAGCCGTTCTCACAAAATTGTTCCAGCCCGTCGGTGCACGAGGCGCAATGCTGGCAACTGTCCACCATGCAGCCGACACCAACGGTGTCGCCGATCTTGAAGCTGGTCACTTCGCTACCCACGGCGCTGACGTGGCCGACGATCTCGTGGCCCGGCACGCACGGATACAGCGAGCCGCCCCATTCCGAGCGCACGGTGTGCAGGTCAGAATGGCATACGCCGCAGTAGGCAATCTCGATCTGCACATCCTGCGGGCCGGGCTTGCGGCGCTCGATGTCGATCGGCTCAAGCGGTTTGTCAGCGGCATGCGCGCCGTAGGCTTTGGTAGTCATGGGATTTTCTCGGAAAGGTACGGGCAAAAGTCAGGATATGGCGTCCGCGAGGCACCAAGTGTACGGCGTTGGCGTCGACTGTCTCATGCGCGGCTATCCCCGGCACCGCCGCGCGGTCGCCGATGTGCCACCGACAGCGGCTGGGCGGATCGTCTTTGTCGAGAAGAAGCGAGGCCTCACTTGCCGACGCGCGCAGCCAGATGCGCGGGATAGCGGTCTCCCTGAACCGTGATGTGCGCCAGTGCATCGTCAATCTGACGCAGGTCTTCGGCAGTGAGCGAGATCTCCACCGCGCGAAGGTTTTCCCGGAGGCGATGCAGCTTGGTCGTACCCGGAATCGGCACGATCCACGGCTGCTGGGCCAGCAACCAGGACAGGGCGATCTGCGCCGGTGTGGCGTTCTTGCCAGCGGCGATGCGACCGAGCAGATCGACCAAAGTCTGATTGGCTCGCAGCGCTTCCGGCGCGAAGCGTGGCATGGTGTTGCGAAAGTCGTTCTTGGCGAAGGCCGTGGCCGCACCGATCGTTCCGGTCAGGAAACCCCGGCCGAGCGGGCTGAACGGCACAAAGCCGATACCGAGTTCCGCGCAGGTTGGCAGCACTTCCTTCTCGGGGTCGCGGGACCACAACGAATATTCGCTTTGCACCGCGGTGACCGGCTGCACGGCATGCGCCCGGCGAATCGATGCGGCTCCCGCTTCGGACAACCCGAAATGCTTTACCTTGCCTTCGGCGATCAAATCCCTGACCGTGCCCGCCACATCTTCCATAGGGACGTCCGGATCCACGCGATGCTGGTAGAACAAGTCGATGCGGTCAGTCTTCAAGCGCTTGAGCGATGCTTCCGCCACCTCGCGGATATGTGCCGGGCGACTGTCCAGACCGTCCGCGCCAATGGCGTTCCTGAAACCGAATTTGGTGGCAATCACCACGCGATCGCGTAGTGGTGCCAGCGCTTCGCCGACCAGTTCCTCGTTGGTGAACGGTCCATAGACTTCGGCGGTATCAAAGAAGGTCACGCCGGCCTCGACCGCCCGGCGCAGCAGGCCGAGCGCCTCCTGCCTCGGCATGGCCGTGGCGTAGGCGTAGTTCAAGCCCATACAGCCAAAGCCCAATGCCGACACTTCGAGTTCGCTGTTGCCAAGCTTGCGCATTTGCATTGTTGTGCTCCGGACGGGCGGTCGGTGGACGTAGTTTGCCGCACATCAGGGCATGCGATCAGACGCACTCCAGACATGCACGTCTCGCTGAGGCCTGGTTGAGAAGTGCCTGTCCAGACTTATGGCAGCAACGAGCAAACCGAAGCAGCTTGGCAGCATGCAACCAGGACGTTGCTTCCGGCCATGCCGAAGGTTTCCAACTTGCCCTGGGCACGGCCCGCGGCCAGGATAGAAGCCGGCCCACCGCACGCGATGTGGCAGGGGTGTCACTGCCAAAACTGCTCGTCAAATTTTTGTGCAATGACTGGAGGAAATGAACCCTGCGCTGTGGGCAAACACCGACCAGAGTTGACCCGAGGAGAAAGAAGAAACGCCGCCGTGGCCGCTGTTCTGCAACTGAGCCTGTAGCCAGTGGCGCGAGCCGCGGCCCGGCCACACCACCACTCGACCATCACAGCCAATGTTCCAACCTCCAATCCCAAGGCGCGCCCGTCCGCTGTCGCCATATCCGTCAATTGGAACCCGCATGAAGATTCTCATGGTGCTTACCTCGCATGACCAGCTTGGTCAAACCGGCGAGAAGACTGGCTTCTGGTTGGAAGAATTTGCCGCGCCCTACTACGTGTTCAAGGACGCCGGCGTGCAGATCACGCTGGCTACGCCGCGTGGGGGACAGCCGCCGCTTGACCCCAAGAGCGATGACCCGTCGGCGCAAACCGACGCCACCCGGCGCTTCAAGGCTGACCCGCAGGCGCAAGCGTTGCTTGCCAGTACGCACAAGCTGCAGGACGTTGCGGCGGACGACTTCGACGCGGTCTTTTATCCGGGTGGCCACGGCCCGATGTGGGATCTGGCCGAAGATGCCCACTCGATCGCGCTGATCGAAGCCATGCTGGCTGCGGGCAAGCCGGTTACGGCGGTGTGCCACGCACCGGCGATTCTGCGGCATGCCAAGTCGGCGGACGGCCAGTTTGTAGTGCACGGGAAGGCGGTCACCGGCTTCACCAACACCGAGGAAGAGGCTGTTGGCCTGACCAAGGTGGTGCCGTTTCTGCTTGAGGACATGCTCAAGCGGAACGGAGGCAAATACAGCAAGTCCGGCGATTGGCAGCCGTACGTGGTGACGGATGGATTGTTGATCACCGGCCAGAATCCGGCGTCGTCTGAACCTGCCGCGCACGCGCTGCTGAAGATGCTCGGCTGAACAACCGGCAACAGGGCTGTCGTGCTGACAGCGCGGGTGAACCCGGCAGCAAGCTGGCTGAAGCAGGTCCCAGCCGTTGCCGTCTAGATCCCTGGCCTTGGCCGGCGGAAGACGTGTTTCGCGCGAACCGGGCGGTGCCGGCAACACTCAGCGCTTGTCGTTACCCGTCTCGGTATCTGCGATCCGGGCCAAGCCAGGGGCTTGCGTGTATCGCGCGATTGCCTCGTCGTGGTCGGCGACCGACAGCCCCGGTACGCGCGGATGCTCTTCATGGCTTATCCGTTCGGGTGGCGCCTTGAGGGAGCTCCCGGCGTCGAGCAAGCATCCGCTCCGATTCAGCGGGAGCATCTGCCACTGGATTTCCGTTCCCGGGCTCCACGGTCAGATGTGACACCTTGACGCAGTGCCGCAGTTACGGTGGATTGCATGACCCAGGTCAATTTTGCGTGGAGCTGCTCATCTAATGTGGCGGTGAATCCACCCGGGGAACCACCATGCAAAGATTGTCCCTCAGTGCCTTCGTCGCGATCGGCATGCTTGCGCTTGCCGCCTGCTCGAACAAGACGCCCCCTCCGCTACCGTCAATCGCGCACGCACCCGCGGTGTCCACCTCCTTGCCCAGCGAGATGGGAGATTTTGGCCCGCCACAGGGTGAACCGATTCACGCAGTGCTGACCAGCCCACCGCACGTGCCGCCGCCGATCCATCGCAACTATCCGGCCAAGGTGATCGTCGAGCTGGAAGTGATCGAAAAGGAGATGCCCATCTCTGAAGGTGTCAGCTACACGTTCTGGACCTTTGGTGGCACCGTACCGGGCAGTTTCATCCGCGTGCGCCAGGGTGACACGGTGGAGTTTCACCTGAAGAACGCGCCCGATTCCAAGATGCCGCACAACATCGACCTGCATGGCGTCACCGGCCCGGGCGGCGGCGCGGCGTCGAGCTTCACCGCGCCGGGGCATGCCTCGCAGTTCACCTTCAAGGCACTCAACCAGGGACTGTACGTGTACCACTGCGCCACCGCGCCGGTGGGGATGCACATTGCCAACGGCATGTATGGCCTGATCCTGGTCGAGCCACCGGAAGGCTTGAGCAAGGTCGATCACGAGTACTACGTGATGCAGGGCGATTTCTACACGACCGGCAAATATCGCGAGAAAGGTCACCAGCCGTTTGACATGGAAAAGGCGATCGACGAAAACCCGACCTATGTGTTGTTCAACGGCAAGGAAGGGGCGCTTACCGGTGATCAGGCGCTCACCGCCGGCGTCAACCAGAATGTGCGCCTGTTCGTCGGCAACGGTGGACCGAATCTGATCTCCAGCTTCCATGTGATCGGTGAGATCTTCGACAAGGTGCAGCCGGAAGGTGGTACCCATCCGCAGGAAAATGTGCAGACCACGTTGATCCCTTCGGGCGGTGCGGCCACGGTGGAATTCCACACGCAGGTTCCGGGCAGCTATGTGATCGTCGATCACTCGATCTTCCGCGCGTTCAACAAGGGCGCGCTGGCGATCCTGAAAGTGGATGGTCCGGAGAACAAGGCGATCTATTCTGGCAAGGAAGTCGACTCGGTGTACCTGGGTGATCGTGCCGAGGGCAACCTCAAGGCAGTGGCCACGGCAGCCAAGGCGCATGCGGCCGGCACCCTGACCAAGGATGAGCAGATTGCCGCCGGCAAGCAGTTGTTCGTCGGCACCTGTTCGGTATGCCACCAGCCGGATGGCGCGGGTCTGGCCAACGTGTTTCCGCCGCTGGCCAAGTCCGATTACCTGGCGGCAGACCCGAAGCGCGCGGTGTCGATCGTGCTGCATGGCTTGAGCGGAAAAGTCACTGTCAACGGCCATGACTACGACTCGGTGATGCCGCCGATGAACCAGCTCAGGGACGACGAGGTGGCCAACATTCTTACTTACGTGATGAACAGTTGGGACAACCCCGGCGGCCAGATCAGCAAGGAGGACGTGGCCAAGGTTCGTGCGGAACCTGTGCCATCCACGGCCGCCCCGGCGCATTGAGCATGCACGCGAACCGGCACCTGCGTGGGATATTCGGAGTGCTGCTGGCGCTGTCGGCGGCACCCACGCTGGCGGCAAAGTACGCGGCGCTGCCGGGCGGCACGTTTGTCAGCGTGCTGCCCGCGGATGGCAAGACGGCACCGGCACAGATCGCGCCGTTTCGCCTGCGCACCGAGCCGGTGACCAATGCGGAGTTCCTCGCCTTCGTCAAGCAGCATCCGACGTGGCAGCGCGACAAGGTTCCGTCGGTGTTTGCCGACAGAGGTTATCTGTCGCAGTGGAGCGCGGTCGATGCGTTGGGTGCCAACGCCCAGCCGCAACAGCCGGTGACGCGCGTCAGTTGGTTTGCCGCGCAGGCCTATTGTGCAGGTGAGGGTGCGCGTCTGCCCACTTGGTACGAGTGGGAGTACGCCGCCGCCGCGGACGCGACGCGGGCGGACGCGCGCAGTGACCCGGCGTGGCGCGAGCGCGTCCTGAACTGGTATTCGCGCCCGTCCAACGTCGCACTGCCCGCAGTCGGCGGCGCCGCCAACTTGCATGGCGTGCGCGATCTCAATGGCCTGGTGTGGGAATGGGTGGACGATTTCAACGCGCTGCTGGTCGGTGTCGACAGTCGTGATCAGGACGGCGCCGACAAGCTCAAATTCTGCGGTGCGGGCGCGATCAGCATGCAGGAGAAGGAAAACTACGCCACCTTGATGCGGGTTGCCATGCTCTCCGCGCTCAAGGCGGTCGACACCACCAACAACATGGGTTTTCGCTGCGCGAAGTCCCAATGAGGAGCGCCATGAAACGTTCGTTGCCATGCTTGTGGGCGTTGCTGCTGCTGGCCTGCACCAGCGCGCTTGCGGTAACGCCGCTGCCCGGTGATTCGGTGTATCAACTCAACGTGCAACTCACCGGCCAGGATGGGCAGGTACGCCCGTTGGTCGCACGGCGCGGCCGGCCGCAGTTGGTGACGATGTTCTACACCTCGTGCACGATGGTCTGCCCAATGATCCTCGACACGGTCAAGCTGACGCGCAAGGCGGTCGCCGAGCCGGCGCGCGATCAACTCGATGTGCTGGCGGTCACTTTTGACCCGCTGCGTGACGATGTCACCACGCTGCGCAAATACGCGGACACGCGCAAGCTCGATACCCGGCACTGGACTCTGGCGCGCACCGCGCCGCAGGACGTGCGCCAGCTTGCCGCATTGCTGGGCCTGCAGTATCGGCAACTGCCCGATGGCGAATTCAACCACAGCAGCGAGTTGATCCTGCTCGATGTTGACGGCCGGATCGCCGCGCGCACGGATGTCATCGGGCGCCTTGATCCGCAGTTCGTCGCCGCCGTGCGTGAGTTGCTGGCAGCCCGCCCCTAACATGTGGCGCTCGATCAGAAGACTGCCGCCAAGCGGATGTCTGTGCGCGATCACCCGACGATGACGTTGCGCGGCAACGGGTCACGCGCTCATCAGTTCATGTCGCGCAATAAAAGCCATGCAGTGTCGCGATGATGTCCGCGGACGGACCGTCCGCCAGCGCATAGTGGATCGACTGTGCTTCACGGCGGGTGGTGACAAGACCTTCCTCGCGTAGCCTGGCAAGGTGTTGCGACAACGCGGATTGGCTCAGTTCCACTTCGGTATTGATTTCGCTCACCGAACGCTCCCCGCCGACCAGCAGACACAGGATGCGCAACCGCTGGCTGTTGGCGAGAGCCTTGAGCAGCGCGGCGGCAGCGTCCGCGTTTTGGTCCATGACGGACCAGTCAATGACTTTGCGGGCGGCAGGCGTGCGCGTGCGCTGTGGCATGGCGTCAGTCCGTCGTCACGGTTGGCCGACCGCTGTCGCGCCAGCCCTGGATCCCGCCGGCGAGTGAGGCGACCGCGCTGAACCCCATATCCTGCAGACTTTTTACGGCAAGCGCTGCGCGACCGCCACTGCGGCAATAAACGATGATCGGTCGGTCGCGCAGGGCGAGTTCCGGTGACGTGACACCGGCCATCGCCGGATGTGCTTCGACCCTGAATTCGAGTAGGCCGCGCGGAATGTTGGCCGCACCAGCGACGTGACCTTCCGCGAATTCATCCGGTTCCCGCACGTCCAGCAGTACCGCGCCCGCGGCGACGCGGCGTTCCAGCTCGACAGCGGGAATTTCCTCGATTCCACCGCGCGTGGCGGCAACCAGTTGCGCGGCGGTCAATGGGCTTGTGGACATGTCGGTCTCCAGGCAATTGAAAGGTGAGCTCGGATGCTGCTGCCTACTATACGCTATATCTAATGTAGCTGTTGCTAAAATACGCCATGTTGACTAGGCTCCAGATTGACCCCGCTCAAGTCATGCGGGCGTTGAATCGCTCAAGCTGGTGTTTTCCCGGCATGGAGTCAATAGATGCGCAACGGTAAAGCCTGCCCGGCCCGCGAGAAACCCGTCATGCAGGCGTTTGGCATCGACCGGCTGAAGCCCGATGCGAACGCTGATCAATGAGCACAGCGACGTACGCGCTCCCAACCTGTCGACCACGGACCTTCCGATGAGCTGGAACAACACCGCCGATCGCTATGGTTCGCTGTCGATCTTCATGCACTGGCTGATGCTGGCGCTGCTGATTGGGGTTTACGCGTGCATCAATCTGCGCGAGCTTTACCCCAAGGGCAGTGATCTGCACGACAGCCTGAAGATGTGGCACTTCATGCTTGGCCTGAGCGTGTTTGCGCTCGTGTGGCTGCGGCTGGCGGGGCGCTTTGTGACGCCGTCCCCGCACATGTCGCCGCAGATAGCGCCGGGGCAGCGACACCTGGCTGGAGTGATGCACGCCGCGCTGTACGCGTTGTCACGGCGCCTGCGTTCGCTGGCGCAAAAAAGGCCGTCAGGGGAAACCTGGCGGCCTTTTGCTGTTGCCCAATGCCGTGTGCCGGGCGTTGAGCCTCAGGCTTGTACGGGTGTACGAGGCATCGCCGGCAGCCCCTCGGCCACCGGCACGCGCACCCCGAGTGAAGCCAGGAAGCGCCACACGAAGCCCAGTGTCACGAGGAACAGTCCGGGGTAACCCACGCCGGCAAGCAGGTAGGGCAGGGTCGGATCGCCGTCCACGCGCACCCGCGGCAGGTTGAAGCTGAGCAAGCCGAACGTGATGATGAGCCCGAACACGCACATCATCAGCAGCCAGATGCCGGCTTCGAAGCCAGTGAGCGGTCGGTGCCAGCCGGTAACGGGCGGAGCCACCCGCAGCGCGGTGTGCTGTGCATCCATTGCCGCTGGGGTCTGCACGCGCTGCCCCAGCGTGATCAAGTCAAAGATGAGGGCGCCAGCACCGGCAGTGAACACCAGTCCAAACAGCGGCAGCATCAGCTTGTAGACGCCCATCGTCGGGTAGATATCACCGCCGAACCAGTCCAGCCCAAGGATGCGATACACGTAGATCTGCACGGTGCCGCCAATGGAGAATGCGAATGCCATGCCGAGAACGCCGGTAAACACCAGCCAGAACGCGAGCTTGCCCAGGCGCTGATCGTAGTTCGGCACCTTGCGCATGATCGGGATGGCGTAGTACGCGGCGGCAATACCCAGCATGCCGAACGTGCCAAACAGCGCCAGATGGGCGTGCCCTGCCGTCACCCAGGTGCCGTGTGACCACACGTTGGTCAGCGCAAAGGTCATGACGAAGCCGAGGATGCCGGCACCGACCAACTCCAGTACCGTCGAGCCGAGGATGAAGTAGAACGCCGGTGCATTCTCCAATGGGCGTTTGTTGGTGTGCGCGTCCAGGTAGATGTGCCAGAAGCAGAAGATCAGCGGCAGCGGCTCCATCGCGCTGAACAGCGACCCCCAGAACTGCCAGAACTCCGGCGTGCCGATCCAGAAGTAATGGTGCGCGTTGCCGATCAGCCCGGACAGCCACACCAGGGTGATACCCCAGAACACCGCAAAGCCCACCGACTTGATATCGGCCTTGAACATCAGCACCAGGAACATGCCGATCAGGCTGATGTGGATGACCTCCCACACGCCTTCCACCCAGTAATGCACCACGAACCAGCGGAAGTATTCCTGCAGGTCCAGGCGATCAATGTAGAACAGGCCGAATACCCACACCACCATCAGCGCGGTGACGCCCAGGCCGAGGCCCCAGTGAATTTCGTTCCACTGACGGATTGGCGGAAACGTTCGCAGTACCACGTAGCACACGATGGCGAAGCCGACGAGAATCAGGATGCCGGCGATGCGCCCAGCCTCCAGATACTCCAGGCCCTGCTGCAACCACGGCTGGCCCAGCCACCAGCCGGCGATGCCGCGTTCGGCCAGGAACTGGGTGAAGAAGTTCCACACAACGATCACGATCACCGCGTAGAACAGAAACTTGATCAGCCATGGTGCAACCATCTCGCGCTTGGACAGAATCGGCCCGACAAACAGGATCGAGCCGATGAAGCCGCAGACGATCCACATGATGCCGAGGTTGAGATGTTCGGCGCGGGCAACGTTGAAGTTCAGCACGCCGGCGAGCAGTGTCGGGTCAACCTGCTGGGCTGCCAGGATCATTCCGTAAACGACCTGGAACGCGAACAGCACGAGCATCAGCAGGAAGAAGCGCAAGCTCAGTCGTTGGGTCTGGTATTCGATTTGCATCACTGCTTCTCCGAGCCGTGGAGCGAGGCTATATAGGCGACGAGGGCTTTGACCTCGTCTTCCTTCAGCAGCGTGGAATAGGCGGGCATCACGCCGGCCGGGTAGCCTTCCACAATCTTTGCGTCAGGCTCACGGATGGACTGGGTTACGTAGGCGTCATCCGCCCGCACGATGCTGCCATCGGCAAGCTTGACGTCCGACCCGTACAGGCCACCCCAGCCGGGACCAACGAGGCGTTGCGTATCGGCTGAGTGACAGGCAGTGCAGGCGTAGTCCTTTGCCAGTTGCGCACCCAGGGCCACCGGGTCGGCTGCTGCGGGCGC
>CAJDVT010000075.1_pt1 | contig 14195 bp, 7 predicted proteins | sample 7391411 | NCBI WGS metagenome assembly CAJDVT01 (sample SAMEA7055698, study PRJEB34461) | soil metagenome | biome: terrestrial ecosystem; feature: Peninsula; material: soil | place: Antarctica | collected 2016 | reverse complement strand
GAACTTGTTGATGTCCAGGTCCGGATTGATATCCCGCGCCATGCGCGACACCACGTCGACTTTGGGCTGGCCAAGGGTCGACTGGGTCGCCCCGGCCTGCCGGTTGAAGTTTTCCGTGCCGAAGCGGTCGAAATCTGCGAGGTTGAACGCCGGGATGCCGAGTCGGGTCAGCGTCAACAGGTGAGCGCCGCCAACCCCGCCGAGTCCGGCAATGGCCACGCGCTTGGTTCGCAGCGTCGCCTGCTCGGTTTTGGTGATCCAGCCGATGGTGCGGCTGAACGCCGTGGTGTAGTCGAACGGTTCGGGCGTGGCCGCTGCATCAGACATCATGAGATACCTGGGCTGTGCGAGATGAGGCAAGGGTGTTGTCCAGCTGCACCGTAACACCGGCTTGCGGCGGCACACAAACCCGACAAGTGCACTTTACGGTGCGCCATGCATCGGGGGCGGCGACTGAAAACATGACGGGTTGGGTGGGCTGTGAGTGTTGCCGCAACCGCGCGGCGGATCGTGTCAAGGAAAAGAGCATGCAGAAAAATGGCGCCGCTTTGGGAAGCGGCGCCATCAATCATCAAACTACTTGCATGTGGTGCGTGTTTTATGCGCGACCAGCCTCTTTGCGACGGCGACCAAGGAGCAAGCCCAAAACCGCCAAGCCTACGCCCAGGAGACCAGCCGGACCCGGCTCGGGTACGGGCACCGTCGAGTCCCCCCGCAGATCAGCCGTACCACCGATTGGATAGTGGCAGTAGCTGGTCGGGTCGGATGAGACGACTCCACCGCACCCGTCAGGTATCACAAACTGGAACGACGAGCTGAACGTAAAATCCGTAAACCCGCCGTTGCCATCGGACTTGGTGGCGGTTTGGAAATAAGGTGCTGCAGCACCACCCGTTGCGTCAAGATACCCGTTCCCGCCGGAGTTATTGGTTGGCTCGGCCGCATTCGGGCCGTTAATGTTCGAGAAGAGCTGTCCTGTTCCAGCGAAGCCGGTCACCGCACCGGTGTGTCCTGTCAGGGTCAGCCACGGCGTACCGTAACCTGCCGACATCGGATTCGACGCATCGTAGCTACCCGGATTGCTGACGAAAAAGTTGATGCTTCCCAGATCGAAAATGGCTTGGAGGCTGCCACCCGCCCCGGTCGGCCCGAGAGACGTCACCGTGTACTGGAATTGGAAGGTCAGATTGCAACCAGCAACGACGCAGAAATTGGTGCTCTGGTTAATGGAGCCGACCTGCCCGTAGCCTGTGAGCACGTCGCCTGGCGCGTCGACCTGCGTCTCATTGAGGTTGAGCGTGTCAAACCGCAGGTCGAACGGACTACTGGTATTCCAATTGATGCCGCCCACGCTAACAGGCGTTGCAAGCGCCGCTCCACTAAAGGCACCAAGAGCCAAGGCACATGCGAGCGCGGCTCCGATGCTTGTTTTCTTGAACATGATCTTTCTCCTGAACTGATAATTTGCAAGGACCGCTGCACCGAGTGCTCTTGCCCTCGTGAGTAATGAAGCAATTAGCGGGCCATGCACGTAACACATTGTTTTATAAGCATTAGCGTCTTGGGTAGCGCTCTGATCTCCCATATTCGTAAGGGATCCCGACACCCTTCGCCGATAGGCTGCAGCTCTGAAAAAACCCGGTGGGGCTGTAACAGCCTGTTTTAGCGGGCCTTATCCAACGGTACCGAACAATATGGTGTTTGTAAGGAAATCCGACACCAAATCGTGAGGCTTTCGTGAAAGCAGGTGATATCCGCAGCGGCCGTAACAAATTGTTTTAACGGCAGTTCATCCACCGGTCAGCTTCGAGGCGACTGCAAACAATTCCGATGCACGGGGGAAGGCGCATCGCGTTCGCTGCGTCCGGCAGGAAGCCGCAGGGGCGAGCCGAAGCGAAGCCGACGCGTATTTGCTTGGCGACCCTCTGGCGCCGAGGTACAAGCAACAGAGCGCGTGGCCCGAGTACAGCGCAGAGGTGCGGCGCACTTGAACGCCGTCGCACGCAAACGATTCGCGTGTCTGACCCGATAACGTCGTCATCCCCGCGACGTGCCTTTCAACAGCCGAAGGGCTGGTCACGCGGGGACCCAGTGTCTTGCGCAATGACCAAGGCTTGGAGGCGCTGGGTTCCTGCGTTCGCAGGAATGACGGAGGGAAAGTGACGGACGAACTCGGACGGCGGAGCGCGTCGCCCACTGCGCGCGCGCGGTGCGGATCGCGCATAGCCAAGCCGTAAAAACACCAGCCCGTGTCCTGGTCCGCACAGCTTGCTCAGCGCAGCACTCACTCGTTCCAGTGGCGGCTGCAAGACGGGCTCAATGGGTACAAACCCCAGGCTGAGGACTCCTGCCGCCGCATACGGCTGAACCGATAGGCCAGCGAGGGTGGCCTCCAGCCACACGCGCTGCAACGCGCGGCCACCAGCAAGTACATCGGCTCGCGCCGTGGATGGAATGACCAGCAGACATAGCCCGGGCGACAGCCGGATGGGCAGCCAGGCCGAGCGAAACCCCAGCGCCGAGGCGGCTCCCAGCCGGTTGAGCATGCTCATTACCGCGGGCCGCCTGGAAGACCGGACGCAATGGCGCCTCCACGGCCAGCGTCGCCGGAGCCAGACCTTCCTCGGATGCCGCGTGCCAGCCAGCGGCAAAGCGGATGCTCGAAAACAGTTCCGCGTGCAACGTCGGGCTATTGAAACGCAGCGTTTCGGCCCGGCGGATGACGCTGCGGGCGGCTGTTCGCTCAGTCGATGTTTGTGGCCAATACAGCCGCTGCCCGGGAATCAATTGGGCTTGTGCGTCCAGGCGTGTCTGCGCGTCAGCCGTGATCGGCCCGCGCCACGGGAACCGGCGGTCGGTGTGACGCTGCTCGATGGCAGCAGCCAGCGGCGGGTTCTGCAGCGCGGCGCCAGCGAATCCGCGCCACCCACAACGCGTCGTCGGGGTGTGGGAAGGTCTGCACCTCCGCCACATAACCGAGTGCTCGGGCCTGAATCAGCATGTTCTCGACACACGCGCCGGCCGCCAGATCACTGAGCACGTACCGGGTGTCGGAGACGCGTCCGCTACGCGCTGGATCGATGCGCAAGTCCAATTCGTCGCCAGCCCACGCAAATTGCCACGGCTGTGAATTATCCGCCGAGGGTGCGGCAATGGCCGCGCGCAGAATGGCTGCTTGAATACTTTGATTCACGGACAGCGCCCGTTCATAAATTAAATCTTCGTTATTCCGAGTAAATATTCGGGGTCAATGGCTTATTCAGGACCGCTGCCCATTATTTCGTCAAGTTCAGCCATTCAGCCTTCTCGCGCAAACACTATATCTTGGGGTAACGGCACCGTCAAAATACGTTATTTTGCGGAACAAAACCATTCCCATTCATGTTACGCCGATGTTTTGGGTGTGTTTCGTCGCCCTGCAGCACTGTTGCGCGCTGAGCTGGCGGAACGCTGCCAACACGCCCCACGCCGGCTCTCGGCAACGCTCCGTCGCGCAACCTCGCGCTCCCCGGTAGACGCGACTCATCACCCCGCGAGAATGAAGCTGGCCTTGCGCTCGCGGGTGGCTTCGAGCTGCGCTGTGGCCCAGCGTGACCTGCACATAGTCGCTGATGCAGACCGCCCTCCGCGCGCATGAAATCGAATGGTGAAGTGCATCGCGCTTCGTTGCCGACGCGCGTCGTGAATCGGCGCCGGGGAAAAGATGATTATCCGTTTCTGCGTTTCTCTTTGGTCCTGTGTAATTGCCACGCAGTTCACACAACGCAGATTCTCGATTGACACGCAGCTCACACATCGACAGTATGGCCCCCTCCTACAATTCACATGGCCTTCGCACGCGGTAGTTGCAACAACTGCTGCGTTCACGATGGAAACCAGTCGTTTCTGAACGACCAAAGGCATGGATATGGCCAGTACAGTCCACACCGGATCAGGTTTTGTCGCTCAGTCATGAAAAATCCCCAAAACTCGCAAGCACGTTCTGCCCAGGGCTGCAGGACGGCGCGGTGTACGTCAGCCGCGGCAGGATCGCCCCGGATCGACCCAACGATCGAAGTGGGACCACGCCGCCTGGTGGCGTGTCTCGAAACACTTTGCTGCGCAGCGGTGACAGCAGCACGAACTTGATGAGGACGGTAGACATGCCTGAGACAGTTATCGACATCACGGCGCGTCTCACGCGTTCAGCGGTGCGCAGCAACGAACCTTCGTGCTTGTGCGCGACGAGCCTTGAACAGGTGGAATCCGCCTGGCGGTTGGTCTACCAGCGCTACACACAAATGGGGCTGATTGACGAAAACCCCTTCGGCATTCATGCCGTTCCCGGTGCGGTGGGCAAGCATGCGTGCGTGATCTGGGGCCCTGAAGGGCCGGAAGTTGGTTACACGATGACGCTGTTTCGCGACAATCCCATGGGGCTCGCACTGGACAGTGTCTACGCGCGGGAGCTGGATGAACTGCGGCACAAGGGGCGCCGCCTGCTGGAGGTGGGCATGCTGGCGGATCGTCGTCAGTCCGCTGCACGCGGCATGGGAGCCCTGTTCAGCATGATGCGCTCGGCCATCTATTTTGGATTGCACAACGATTTGACGGACATCGTTATCGGCGTGCACCCGCGCCACGCCCCGTTCTACGTACGCCGTTACGGCTTTGAAGAATTTGCCGAACCGACAAGCTACCCGCTGGTGCGCAACAACCCGGTCGTACCGTTGCGCCTGCGCCTGCTTGAGGGAATGGCGCAAGACCTATTGCCGGCCGGACTCGCCGATGCGCGCAATAACCCGCTACCCGCCAGTACGTTCGCCCAACGCTTCGCGTTTGACCCGGAGCGACTGCATGGCTCGCTGATCGCCGGCTTTTTGCACGATCGCTATGGTATCGACCCGAGCCGAACGGCCGAACTCACCCGCGCCGGCTGCGAACTTGCCCGCTCAGCCTAGGCGGCGTGGCACAGTCCGGTGCGCCGGACTTGAAGGAAAATGAAGTGGTCCAAGCACAATGGTCTGCCGGTCTGGCAGGCCATTTTTTGTTGTGCGTCCCGCGCGATTGGCCGCTGCGCACGCATCGCAGCCAGCCGAAAGCTGCCGGCGCACCAGCACATCCAGCGCAGCACCCGAAATCGCGCAACGCCGCTGATACACTGAACGGGAACTGGAACTCAAGGGAGATGCTCCGTATGCAGCGGCTGAGGATTGATTTGATTGCGGCCGCGCGGCCAAACTTCATGAAGATCGCCCCGCTGTTCCACGTGCTGCACGAGCAGGCGTGGTGCCGGTTGCGGCTGGTGCACACCGGTCAGCATTACGATCAGAACATGTCGGAGGCGTTTTTCCGCGACCTGAAGTTGCCGGCGCCGGATGTGCATCTGGACGTGGGCAGCGGTAGTCATGCCGAGCAGACAGCCAACGTTATGCTGGCCTATGAACGCGTGTGCATCGCGGATCGGCCGGATCTCATCGTGGTGGTCGGGGATGTCAATTCGACTGTGGCTTGCGCGCTGGTCGGCACCAAGCTGCATGTGCCGGTGGCGCATCTGGAGGCCGGCCTGCGTAGCCGCGATCGGCGCATGCCCGAGGAGCTCAACCGGCTGGTGACCGACGTGCTCGCCGACATCCTGTGGACGCCCTCACCGGACGGTGACGAAAATCTTGCCGCCGAAGGCGTGGCGCCAGAGAAGGTCACGCGCGTCGGCAACATCATGATCGATTCCTACGAACTCATGCGTGAGCGCATCGAGGCCAGCGGCGAGCGGCACAAGCTTGGGCTGGATGGACGCGATTACGGCGTGGTGACGCTGCACCGTCCGGCCAACGTGGACACCGCAGCACCACTCACCGCACTGGTTACGCAACTGACAGCGATTGCGGCCAGGCTGCCCCTGGTGTTCCCGGTGCACCCGCGCACGCGCAAGAACCTGGAAGCGTTTGGCTTGTGGACGAAACTTTCCGCAGCGCCGGGTTTGCACGTCACCGAACCACTCGGCTACGTCGATTTCATGAACGTGGTGTGCGGCGCGCGCCTGACCATCACCGATTCGGGCGGCATCCAGGAAGAGACCACCTACCTCGACATACCCTGCCTGACGGTGCGCACCACCACCGAGCGGCCGATCACGATCACGGAAGGGACCAACCGGCTGGTGCGTCCCAGCGAGCTGGCGCCGGCAGTGGACGAGATTCTCGCCGGGCACTGGACCCATGGCCGCAAGCCCGAGTTCTGGGACGGGCACACCGCGAAGCGCGTGGCAGCCGACATCCGCCGTCGCCTGCTCGGCGCGGCGTCTGGTACTGCTGACGAAACCATGGGCGCGCCGGCGTCCGACCAGCACGCGCCAAGCAATGCCTGAGGCCCGGAGTGCGCGCCGGTCCGGTTGAGCGCAGACTCAGGCCAAGCACAGGGGACGTCGATCGATGCACGTCATTGTCATTGCCAGCTATCTGATCGCCGCTGTCGCGTTCCTGGTGGGGACGGGGCTGCTGGCGGTCAGTTGGCGCGGTCAGCGCACCGGTGCGTTGCTGATGCTGGCCACGGCGGCCATGGTTGCCTGGGGTGTGTTTCTGGCATACGCCGAGTGGCAGCGCAGCGTGGCGGTCAACTGGGTGCTGCTGGCCGAGGTGCTGCGTTACGGCGCATGGTTGGTGTTTGTCAGCGCCCTGTTCGGCACGTGGCCGGGAGCCCGCGGGCTGCGCGGCTTGCTCGGTGTCGTGCACGCGTCCTGGCTTGCGCTTGCACTGTATTGCCTGTGGCCGGTGCTGGGTGTGACGCCAGCATCAGCGTTGATGTTCGGCGTCAATGTACCGCTGATTGGCGTGTTGATTCTGGCGCTCACGGGCGTGGTATTTCTCGAACAAATCTACCGCAATGTGGAACCAGGGCAGCGCTGGGGGCTCAAGTTCCTGGTGATCGCCCTCGGCGTGATGTTCGCCTATGACATCTTCCTGTATTCGTACGCGGTGCTGTACCGACAGTTCAATCTGAGTGCGTGGGCGGCGCGCGGTTTCATCAATGCGCTGCTGGTACCGCTGTTGCTGGTGGCCGCGGTACGCAATCCGGGATGGTCACTGCAGGTCGGGGTGTCGCGGCGCGCGGTGTTTTACTCCACCAGCCTGCTCGTCGTTGCGTGCTACATCATTGCCACTGCGGTGGGCGGTTATTACGTGCGCCTGTACGGCGGCGACTGGGGCCGGGTGGCGGAAATCACGCTGGTTTTCCTCGCCGTGCTGCTCATGTTGTTGATTGCATTTTCCGGTACGGCACGGTCGCATTTGCGCGTGTTTCTGCACAAGAATTTTTTCAGCTTCCGCCACGACTACCGCGAGGAATGGCTGCGGCTGACGGCGACGCTGTCGGCCAGTGACACCGAGCTGCCGCTGCGCGCCGTACGCGCCGTGGCGCAAATCATGGACAGCCCGGCCGGCGCGTTGTTCATGCGCGGCCCCGCCAAGGAATTCGTGCTGGAAGCGGGCTTGAACATGCCGGTACCGACCGAGCTGAAATTCCCGGTTTCCCTGCCGGCTTTCGAGTTCATGCGCGAGCGCCGGTGGATTTACGATTTGACCGAGCCACCACCGCAGCACGAAGAATCGCTGCGGGCGCCGCCCGGATTGACCGAGCTTCCGCGCGCGTGGCTGGTGGTGCCGCTGGTGCATGCCGATCAGCTCATTGGTTTCGTGGTGCTGGCGCAGGCCCGTGCGCGGCGCGCGTTCGATTGGGAGGATACCGACTTGTTGCGCGCTGCCGGCAGTCAGGTGGCGGCCGCTCTGGCGCAAGCGGCTGACGCCAAGCGCGTGGCCGAGGCACGCCAGTTCGAGGGTTTCAACCGGCTTACCGCGTTCCTGATGCATGACCTGAAGAACCTCGCGGCCCAGCAATCGTTGCTGCTGCAAAATGCCGAACGGCACAAGCACAACCCGGCGTTTGTGGACGACATGCTGGCGACCGTGGCCAATTCGGTGCAGCGCGTCTCGCATCTGCTGGAGCAGTTGCGCGGTGACGCGGCACCGGCCAAGCACTCCCGTGTGCAGCTCGCGGCGGTGTTGTCCAGGGCGCTGGCAGAGTGTCGCGCGCAGTCCCCGCAAGCGGAATACGAGCCGGTGTCCGACGATCTCTGGGTGCGCGCCGACAGCGAACAACTGGCGACCGTGCTGGGACATGTGATCCGCAACGCACAGGACGCAGCGAAGGTCCACGGTCATGTTACGCTCCGCGCAAGACGTGAGCAGGGACACGCAATAATTGAAATCGAGGATGATGGGGCGGGCATGGACCAGGACTTCATCCGCAACCGGCTGTTTCAGCCATTTTTCACTACCAAGGCAAGCAAGGGCATGGGCATTGGCGCCTATCAGGCCCGCGAGTATGTGCACTCGTTGGGTGGAGCGATGAGGGTGAACAGCACGCCGGGACGCGGCAGCGTATTTATCATTCAATTGCCGCTTGCCGAGTTGGCGGGCGGCGCACCCCAGGCTGACCAGTTGGGGGTTGCAACATGAGCGCCGCGTCGCGTCGCTGCCTGTTGGTCGTCGAGGACGATCTCGGGCTGCAAAGCCAGTTGCGCTGGAGCTTTGACGATTACGAAGTGGTCATCGCCGGCGATCGCGCCCAGGCGCTGGAGCTGCTGCGCCGCCACGAACCAGCCGTGGTGCTGCAGGATCTGGGTCTGCCGCCGGACCCGGCCGGTACCAGCGAGGGCTTCGCCACCATCACTGAAATCCTCCAGGAAGCGCCTCACACCAAGGTCATCGTGGTCACGGGTAACGGCGATCGGGACAATGCGGTCAAGTCCATCGGCTGCGGAGCCTACGATTTTTGTTCCAAACCGCTCGATCTGGAAGTCCTGCTGCTGATTGTCAGTCGCGCCTTTCGGCTGTACGAGCTGGAGGCGGAAAACCGTGCGCTGCGCACCCAGTCGAATGCGGCGCTGGAAGGCATCATCGGCAGCAGTGAATCCATGCTCGACGCCTCCCGGCTGGTGGAAAAGGTCAGCCCATCCAACGCCACGGTGTTGCTGCTGGGGGAAACCGGCACTGGCAAGGAGCTGTTTGCACGGGCGATCCACCGTCTCAGCACGCGCCGTGAGGGCCCGTTTGTAGGGATCAACTGCGCCGCCATTCCCGAGCCTCTGCTGGAGGCCGAGTTGTTTGGCTATGAAAAGGGCGCCTACACCGGCGCGCACAAGCAGACCAAGGGCAAGATCGAACTCGCGGTCAACGGCACGCTGCTGCTCGATGAGATTGGTGACATGCCGATCGCACTGCAGGCGAAGCTGCTGCGTTTCTTTCAGGAGCGCGTCGTGGAGCGTATCGGCGGCCGCGAAGTGATCCCGGTGGATGTGCGCATTGTCTGCGCCACGCATCAGGACCTGCCGGCATTGATCCGTGCCGGTAGCTTTCGTGAAGATCTCTTTTACCGCATTGCCGAAGTAACTATTCGGCTGCCGCCGTTGCGTGAGCGAGCCGGTGACGTGGTGCCGCTCGCACAGTATTTCCTGGAGCAGGCAGCCAGTCGCCACGGGCGCACGGTGCGCGGTTTTACCGTCAAGGCACTCAAGGCGATCGAGGCGCATCCGTGGCGCGGCAACGTGCGCGAGCTGGAGAACGCCGTCAACAGCGCTGTCATCATGACCGAGGGCAAGCAGATCGGGCTTGACGCGCTGCATTTGAGTGCGGTGGACGGGGACGATGTCATGAGCCTGCAGCACGTGCGCGGTGAGGCGGAAAAGCGTGCCATCGCAAGGGCCATGACCAATACGGGCGGTAATCTCTCGCGGGTGGCGGCCGTACTCGGTATCAGCCGACCGACGCTATACGATCTTTTGGATAAGCACGGTTTGAAAAAGCCGTCAGATGCCGGCTGACGCCGCGCGTGTTGCTGGATCAACAGAGGTGAAAATATGCGCTTGATCAAGCTGGATACCCGAGTTGTTCGCCACGTCGCGGTGGTGCTTTGCGCCAGCGTGTTGCTGGGCGCCTGTGGCTTGGCCAGCGGGCGTGGTGGCCTGGATGCAGGGCTCAAATACCAGGCGAGTGGGCAGTATCGCGCCGCCCACATCGAGGCCAAGAAACTCTTGCAGAAAGACGACAAGAACGGCAAAGCCTGGCTGCTGCTCGGCCATGCTTCGCTGATGCTGGGCGACCCGACGGAAGCCTTGAGCGACCTGCAAAAAGCCAAGGCAAACGGCGTGCCGGAAGCCGATTGGGTGGTTCCCATGGGGCGGGCGCTGGTAGTGACACAGCAATACGGCGAGGTGCTCAAGATCTTGTCCCCCGACAAGGCCTTCGCGCCCAATGTCAGGGTGCGGGTCGATGTGCTGCGTGGCGACGCCTTTGCGGGTTTGCAACAGCATGAGCAGGCGGGGCAGTCATATCAAGCTGCGTTGGCGCTGGACCCCAAGGATCCCGGGGCGTTGATCGGGCTGGCGAAACTGGCGAGCGCTACGCATGATGCGGATGCCGCCGGAAAGTACGTGCAGCAGGCTTTGGCTGCCGCGCCGGAGAATCCGCAGGCGTTGATGGCGCAGGGCGATCTGGCGTTCGACCGCGGCGATTTCGCCGCTGCTGAAGCGAGTTACCAGAAAGTGCTGGACCTGAAGCAGCCTGACTGGTTGCCGCAAGAGCATTTTTACACGCTGGCGCGATTGGCCAATGCGCAGGCGCAACAAAACCATCTGGACAAGGCGCTGGTCAATATCAAGGCGCTGGAAAAGATGTCGCCGCAGCAACCGTATGCGCACTATCTGCGAGCGGTGGTGCTGTACAAGCAGGGCCATCTGGACGACGCGCTTGCCGCGCTGCAGCAGGTGTTGAAGGTAACGCCTGATAACGTCCAGGCGCAGATGCTGATGGGCGCGATCAACTATGCGCAAGGCAACTACGGCCAGGCGGAAATGGCGCTCAGCAACGTCATGGGCATCGACCCGAAGAACGTCGAAGCGCGCAAATTGCTGGCGTTGACGTTGTACCGCGAAGGACGCTCACGCCAAGCCCTGGACACCCTGCGGCCGGCACTGCCAGGTACACCTTCCGATACCGAATTGACGGCACTGTTGCAGCGGGCTGCGACCGCAGATGCCGGCAAACCCGGAACGGCAAGTTCCCCAGCCGCCGCAAGCCCGCCGAGCAGTCCGCTCGACGCCCAGTTCGCGCCGGCCGGCAAGGCCCTTGCCGCCGGCAACGCAGTAGAGGCAATTCGCCTGCTACAGGCGATCCCGGCCGGCGATGCCACGGTGGAGGGACGGCGTAACAGCCTGCTGGTCATGGCCTACGTGCGTGACAAACGCGTGGACGAAGCGGTCAAGACGGCGGCAGGATACGTCCAGCAGCATCCGGACGTCAGTGAGGCGCACTTGCTGTACGGGACGACGCTGATCGCCGCAGGCCAGCGCGACAAGGCGCGCGCCGAATACTTGCAGGCCACCAAGCTGGACCCGAAAAATATGGCCGCGCTGCTGAGCCTCGGCAGTCTGGATTCACTCGAAGGGCATTACGCAGATGCCGCCGGGCGGTATCAGGCGGTGTTGCAGGCGGACCCGAAAAACGTCGCCGCCATGAATGCGCTGGGCCAGCTTGCCACGCAGCAACGCGACAAGGCGGGTGCCGTCAAGTGGTTCAACCAGGCCATCGCCGTCGCGCCAAAATCCGCCGCCGCGTATGTCGCACTGGTGGTGCTGTACAGCGAAAGCGGACAGTTCGAGGACGCGGTGAGCACCGCCAAGCAGTTGGTGGCGGTTAACCCCAACAATCCGGCAGCGCTCAACGCGCTGGGTGCGGCGCAACTCAATGCCGGTCATCAGAGCGACGCGCTCAAACCGCTGCAGCAAGCCACCGAGCTCGCGCCGCAGGTACCCTTGTATCGCACCAATCTGGCGCGTGCGCAGCTTCTCAACAAGGACATCAAGGCCGCCGAAGCCAATCTCGACCAGGTCATCAAGGCCGATCCGGGGCAGGTATTGGCAGTGACGCTGCGCTCATTCATGCGGTTGCAGAACCACGATTTGCCCGGCGCGATTGCTTCCGCGCAAACACTGCAGAAGCAGCCTGCCACCAAGGCTGCGGGATTTGCCCTGGAAGGCGATCTGTACATGGCAGACAAGGCGTGGGACAAGGCGGCTCAGGCCTATCAACAGGGGTTGAAGGTCAGTTACGAGCGCCCGCTGGTGATCAAGAGCTTCCAGGCATTGAGAGAGGGTGGCGCCAAGGCGCCGGAAGGGGTGCTGCGCGACTGGTTGACCAAGCACCCGGACGATGCCGCCATACGCATGCAGTTGGCCCAGTACTACATGGACCATACGCAAAATGCGCTGGCTGCCAGCCAGTACGAAATGGTATTGAAGGCATACCCAAACAATGTTGGCGCGCTAAACAATCTTGCCTGGCTCTACACCGAGCAAAACAACCCCAAGGGGCTGACGCTGGCCGAGCAGGCGTACAAAGCGGCGCCGGAGTCACCCAGCGTTGCGGACACCTATGCCTGGGCGCTGATCGCCAGCAACCAGGTCAAGACCGCCTTGCCCATCCTCGTGAAAGCCGCCAAGGCGGGTCCGAAGGTGCCAATGATCCAATATCACCTGGCCGTGGCCCAGGCGCGCACCGGTGACAAAGCCGGTGCCCGTGCGACGCTCGAGGCGCTGCAGAAATCGGGTGTCGATTTTCCGGACAAGCAAGCCGCGGAAAAGCTTTACCAAGAGGTGAAGGGCGCTGCCGCTGGCAACGCCGGCAAATAAGCGAAGGCTGTCGCCGGCATAACGCATTCCGCGCCTGGGGAGGCGCGGGCATTGCCCACCGGCCTGTTCATCGCGCCACGGTACAAGCGGCGGGCACGGCCCGCCCGGCGTTCTGCGTTGCGCGTGATTTCCGGGTTGCATGGTGTTGATCATTCGGTCCGGCGGCAGTGTGCCGCTCGGGGCCCAGAGCTCGCAGCCGCAGGGGAGCACTGGCGGCCGGCTCGCTGGCGTGACCACCGGCACGCGGGGGGAAGCATCCGTGTCGAGCCAAAAGCGCAGCGACCACTGCGAATGTGGGCTGTCGTGTTGACCTCACTCGGCCACTCTGCCGATGGTCCTTGCGGTTCAGCCGTCCGCACTGCGTGCGTTGAGACGATAGTGTGTAGCACTCGGCCGGGCGTGGCGACGGGCGCGAACGTTTGCATCGCGATGCAGTCGAGTAGATAGTCGGTTGGTGCCTGGCCGCGAATGTTCTATGGCCGATAAGCGAGGCAACCGCGGGCCGCCGCTTGAGCGCGCGGACCCTGAAGCGTGTCCGACGTCACATATCTCACTGATTTTCGCTAGAAAGTTTACTCAGTCTGGGTAAGACGTGATGGGTATCGCAGTTTGCCTCAGCCCTCACGTATACATTTCCTTCACGGTCCAGGGGCGGACCCGGCGGTGGCGCGTTTCCGTGTCGCGACGTCGAAACAGTTGATCCAAGCCGTCGCCCCTCGCGGATCGCGAAGGAGCTGCGCCAGCGACCCGGGCAGCACCTGAGCATGGTTTCCCCGGCGATTCACTTACCCAACGCGAGGCCGTGGAATCACCATGGGTACAATCCAGGAATCAGTGTCGTCTTTGCATCCCTACCGCCATCGGCAGACGTTCAAGAAGCTACTGGCAACGTTCTACGCAGGTTGCGCGTTGCTGTTTGGCGTCGTATCCGCGCACGCGGCAACCGTGGTGACGGATACCGTCGTCAGTCAGTCCGCACAAGCGCAGCGCAACGTACCGGTGACCTTCGGCCAGGTTTTCAAAAGCGGTGACGTACCTCGGAACGCGACCGTTACCGCCTCCCTCAATGGGCAGCCGGTGACTCTGCAAGTGGATGCCAAGGCGACCCATCCAGACGGGAGCCTTCGGCATGCGGTATTGACCATGATTGTGCCCTCACTGGGCGCTAATAGTCGGGTACCGGTGATGCTGACTGCAGAACCATCGCTTCCTGGAGGAAGCCGGCCCATCACGATCTCGCAAGTACTCGCGACGTCCTACAACGCCTGGGTGTCACTTAACATCGCCGGCAAGGCCTATACAGCCAACGCTCGCGCGCTATTGCAGGCGGCCAACAGTTCCAGCACGTGCGCATCGTGGAGCGAACGATGCGACATCTGGCTTTCCGGTCCTCTGGCCAGCGAGTGGGTGGTGAACGGTGCGGTGACTGCAGCAGATGGCACGACCAACCCGAACCTGAGGGTGTACTTCGCCG
>CAJDVT010000057.1_pt1 | contig 14675 bp, 15 predicted proteins | sample 7391411 | NCBI WGS metagenome assembly CAJDVT01 (sample SAMEA7055698, study PRJEB34461) | soil metagenome | biome: terrestrial ecosystem; feature: Peninsula; material: soil | place: Antarctica | collected 2016 | reverse complement strand
AGTCCGGCGCGCACCGTGCCTTGCACTTGCGAGACGATGTGCATGACGTGCGAGTAGCGCTCGACCACAAATGAATCGCTGACCTCGACGCTGCCCGGCGCGCTGATGCGACCGATGTCGTTGCGGCCCAGGTCGATCAACATCACATGTTCGGCACGCTCTTTGGGATCGGCCAGCAGCTCAGCCTCAAGCGCCCGGTCCTCGGCGTCGGTGGCACCGCGCCGGCGCGTGCCGGCCAGCGGACGCACGACGACCTTGCCGTCTTTCAGGCGGGCGAGGATTTCCGGCGAAGAGCCGACGATCTGGGTGTCGCCGAGGTCGACGAAATACATGTACGGCGACGGGTTCAACGCTCGCAGCGCGCGGTACACGTCGACCGGCCGCGCGTGGAAACCCACGCTCAACCGCTGCGACGGCACCACCTGGAAAATGTCGCCGGCGCGAATGTATTCCTTCGCGCGCTCGACCATCGCCATGAATTCATCTTTTGTGAACGAGGATTTGAAATCGCTCTCGTCCACCGCCTCGGCGTGCACCAGTTGTGGATACGCCGCGCCGCCCTGATGCAGCCGGTACACCAGCGCATCCAGTCGCCGCCGTGCCGTGGCCCAGGCCTGCGGCTGGGCCGGATCGGCGTGCACGATCAGGTACAAGCGACCTTTGAGGTTGTCGAAAACCGCGACCTCTTCAGCCAGCATGAGCAATACGTCGGGCGTACCGAGTTCGTCGCGGCGATCCCACTGCGCCAGGCGCGGTTCGATATAACCGATCGTCTCGAAGCCGAAGTAGCCAACCAGACCGCCGCTGAAGGCAGGCAACTCCGGCAAACGCGGGACGTTGTACTGCCCGCGCAGCCGCTCGATCTCCGCCAGCGGATCGACCAGGTGGCGCCGCTCGGTGACTTCGCCGCAATCCTCCACCTCAAGCTCGTGTCCGCGGAGGCGGTACACGCGCCTGGCGGGCAGGCCGATGATGGAATAACGACCCCAGCTTGCGCCGCTCTCGACCGACTCAAACAGGAATGTGTATGGGCCGTCGGCGAGTTTCAGGTACACCGACAGGGGCGTGTCGAGATCGGAAAACACCTCACGCACCAGCGGGATACGCGTGTGCCCTTGCGTCGCCAGTGCATCGAATTCGTCTTGGGAAATCACGTTGCAACTATCCACGGCCGGTGAGTTCGTCAAGATAGCAGTGCACGGTCCCACCCACACGCGTGGACCAGCGCGCTTTGTGTGCCGGCAAGCGCGATCCATTTTTTCGCCGGCGCCCCACAAGTGCGGTCGAACGTCCGCGTGCAATGCTGTGAGGATTGCGCACCGCGATTGTCGCGTTGCTCACGATGCTGGTCAGCGATTGCACTCAGCAGATCCGACCGACCGTATTTCCAGGCCAACTTCCGTGACGTGTGGTTGCGTGCCTGACAACCCGCCCAGCGGCGGCCCATCCTGATTGACGTGGCGTCTGGGCTCAGGAACCAGGCGTAACGTCGCGTACATAGCGGGAAGCCATCACCACGCGCATGAACGCGGCAAGCAGCGCGTTGCGCGTCGGGTCGCCATCGTCCAGTGTCATTGACCAACTCCAGCGGATACCGCTCGCCTTGGCTGGTTCGCAGAACACCACGATGTCGTCGACGTGGTCGGTGCCTTGGAACAAAGTGGCCTGACACGGCATCGCCGGGTGGCGAATGGTGATGGGGCTGACTTTCGCGGCAGGATCAGCCTGCAGGTAATGCTTGCGGTCAGCCTCGATCTCTGCGGTCAGTGTCGGCAACTTGCGCGGCCACACGTTCAGCACCATCACTTGCTGCGGGTTTCCGCTCCACTCGCCGCGATACAGCACGAAGTTCACCCCGATGGCCTTCGCGTACGTACAGCAATCGGCGGTCCAGCCAGAAGGGGCGACAGCCTGGACAGTCCACGCCGGCACGTCGCCATCACGCGCCCCACGGGCAGCGAACGGCTCCCCGGCTGTCGCTGACTTGCCTGCAGTTGCCGGTTCCGGGGCTGCCGCAAGCGCGAGACAGACGGTCAGTAACGCCGCACACCCGAGGCTGCACGCCACTGTGCGCCGAAAGGCGGGGCACCAAGCCGGGGATCGACGGCTCCAGCGTTCAGCGAACGTATACATCTGCATGTTCGGCAGGCCTGTGAAGCAGCCCTGATGCGTGGCACGGATCGCCACGTGGCGCGGAATACGCCGGGCTGCCCAGGATGCAGCATACTCGCCGAGCCCGCGCCCTTGCTCGAGTTACCCGGCCGGGAACCAAATCGCCTACGTCCGGTCTGAGTTGTTGATTGGCGACGTTCCATTGCCGTGGATCTGGCCTCTGCCGCCACCGGACACCCTCACCGGTAGCGGCCGAGGCCATCGCCAATCACATGGTGTTTCCTCTCACGTCTTGACGACGTTTGTCCCGACGCGCATGTACGCTGCGTCGGGACCTTTTCCATATATACGGCACAACGAATGCCCATCAACCGATGGCATGCCGCATTGCCGTGATCTCAGCGCGATAGTCTTTGGCATGAAAAATCGCCGACCCGGCGACGAACGTATCGGCACCCGCCGCGGCAATCGCGCCGACATTGGCTGGAGTAACCCCACCGTCCACTTCCAGCCGGATCGCATGACCACTGACGTCGATGCGCGCGCGCGCCTGGCGTAATTTTTCCAGCGTGCCGGGGATGAACTTCTGCCCGCCGAACCCGGGGTTCACGGACATGATCAGGATCAGGTCGACCTTGTCCATGACGTAATCGAGGTAGTCCAGCGGCGTGGCCGGGTTGAACACCAGGCCAGCCTGGCAACCGGACTCCCGGATCAAGCCAAGCGTGCGATCGATGTGTTCGCTGGCTTCCGGGTGAAAACTGATGCTGCTGGCGCCTGCCTTGGCAAAGTCCGGCACGATGCGATCCACTGGCTTCACCATCAGGTGCACGTCGATCGGCGCGGTGATGCCGTAACCGCGCAGCGCTGCCAGCACCATCGGTCCCATGGTGAGATTGGGCACGTAATGGTTGTCCATCACGTCGAAGTGCACCCAGTGCGCACCAGCGGCCAGCGCCGCGGCAGTGTCCTCGCCAAGCCGCGCGAAGTCTGCGGCAAGGATGGACGGAGCGATGATGGGAGATTGCTTGGGCATGATGGCTATCGGCCAGGTCGAAGGAGTCTGATGCTGATTGTAGGGTCTCGCTTGCGCGCGAAGCTCCCGCTCGGGAGCAACGGTGGCGATCAAAACCGACAGTTTTGCCCGCAACCGGCTGCTACTTGAAACCGCGCAGATCCTTGATACGGTCGTACGCGGCGTTGATCTCGCTGGCGCGTGATTCGGCCTGCCGGCGCATATCCTCCGGCAAATCGCCAAGACGATCGGGGTGGTGTTCGGAAATCAGCTTGCGATAGGCATGCTTTACCGTGCGTTCGTCGGCGTTCTGATCGATCCCCAACACGACGTACGGGTTCGGCCCCTGCACGTTGCGCTGCGGTGGCACGTAACCATTGCCGCGTCCCCACCCGTAACTCTGGCTGCGCCCGCGACCGTGCGTACCCGCAGCCGCGTTCCACGCGTAGCCCTTCATCGCCAGCAACGCCATCAGCTCCATGTCACTGACGCGCAAGGCGAACGCCAACTGGCGCAGGATCGCCATCTTCTCCGGCGGCGGATGACCTTCCGCCAACACGGTTTCAATCACCACATCCAGCACGGGAAAAGCGTGGTCGCGGCGGGCGCCGGCCCAGCCACGCAGAGCATCAATGCTGCCGGTGACATCAAACTCGGGTTGTTTGCCCACATTGAAACTGACCACCGCCTGCCGGCGCTGTTCGCCGGTCAGGTTCATCCGCGTCATCAGCCGCTCGGCCACGCCGATTTCCGCTTGCGACACGCGGCCATCGGACTTGGCCACTGCGCCGAGCAAAGTGAACAGCGGGCGGATGAAGCCACCGACCTCCGGGATCGCCCGGCGGCGCTGACTGTGGCGCAAGCTGTCCACCACGAAACCCAGCACCGCGCCCACGAGCGCACCGGGTCCACGGCCTACAATCATGCCGAGAAACGCCAGCCATAGCGTGTATGTGAAATTCACGGGCGACCCTGCACCAACGGTAATTGCCGGCTGTACCAAGCCGCCAGCGCGTCGAGTTGCGCATCATTTAGCGGGCCGACTGCCGCACGCATCACCGCCACGTTGCGTTGCCCGTTGCGATACTGGCGCAACGCCGCGCGCAGATAATCCTCACGCTGACCGGCGAGGTTTGGCACCCCGGGCATGCTGGCATGCCCTTGCGCACCGTGACACGCGGCGCACAAGCCAAGTTGGCTTGGCGGCGCCGGCGCGGCAACCTGCGCCGCAACGAGTGGACTGGCGACGGCGCACGCGCACATAACCGCCATCATCAAGATGTGCATCAGCAATAACGGCAACGGAAAGACCTGCGATTCTAGCAGTGCGTGGGAGCCTGTCGAACTTTGGTTGGCCGGTCTGCGAATCCACCGGTGTGGTCCATATCTGACCAGCTTCGCTGTTGTGAAGCGCTTCGCCGATTCCTGGTCCATAGAACCACTATGGACCGGCGAACCGTCGAAGATCGGTCCTCACCCAACCGAATTCTCGCCTCGACCACCAAAGTCCCACAGGCTCCTGGTGATCCCTTTGCGGCACAACGGCTAGAATGCCCATTCTCGAGCCTGCGGACGTATCCAACGTGTCAACCACCCTCCTGCAATCAAACCTGCCCGGCCTGGAACTGATCCATCGTGGCAAGGTGCGCGATGTGTACGCGTTGTCCGACGATCGGCTGTTGATGGTGGCCACCGATCGGCTGTCGGCATTTGACGTGGTGATGCCCAACCCGATCCCAGGCAAGGGCGAGATGCTGACGCAGATGTCCAACTTCTGGTTTGCCAGAACGGCACACCTGATGCCCAACCACCTTGTCGACGTGCCGGTTGCCGACGTGTTGCCGGCGGGTGCCGACCCGGCGCTGTACGCCAAGCGCGCAGTCGTGGTGCGCCGCCTGCGGCCGGTCCCGGTGGAGGCCATCGCCCGCGGTTACCTCATCGGCTCGGGCTGGAAGGACTATCAGGCCAGCGGCGCGCTGTGCGGCATCACCTTGCCTGCCGGCTTGCAACAGGCCCAACGACTTCCCGAACCCATCTTCACCCCGTCGACCAAAGCCGCATCCGGCCACCATGATGAGAACGTCAGTTTCGCCAGCGTGGTCAGCGCGGTCGGCAGCGAGCTGGCCGGCCAGGTGCGGGATGCCACGTTGGCCATCTACCAGTGGGCCGCGGCATATGCGGCTGAGCGCGGCATCATCATTGCCGACACCAAGTTCGAGTTCGGTACCGATGCGGACGGCAAGCTGTATGTGATGGATGAAATGCTCACGCCCGACTCTTCGCGCTTCTGGCCTGCCGACCAGTACCGCACCGGTATCAGCCCGCCGAGCTACGACAAGCAATTTGTGCGCGACTGGCTGGAAACCCAGGACTGGGGCAAGACTTCGCCTGGTCCGGTCATTCCCGATGCCGTGATCGCGCGCACGGCCGAAAAGTATGCCGAGGCCCTGCACCGGCTCGCCGGCATCCGTCTGGCCTGATGAACGCCTGGTGGTTACTCGCCATGGCAATTACGGCCGAAGTGATCGCCACCAGCGCGTTGAAAGCCAGCGCGGGTTTCACTCGGCTGGCACCGAGCAGCGTGGTGATCGTCGGCTATGCGCTGGCGTTCTACTTGCTCAGCCTCACGCTGAAGCACATCCCGATCGGCATTGCCTACGCCGTATGGTCGGGCGCAGGGACTGTGCTCATCGCCGTGATTGGCATGCTGGTGTTCCGGCAGAAGCTCGATGTAGCCGGCGTTTGCGGGATCGCGCTGATCATCGCTGGCGTGCTCGTGCTCAATCTGCTATCCAGAAGCGGTGCACATTGAACGCACGTGATACCCGAGGGGGATGCAACCATGCGCAGCATGCAGGACTGGCTTGACAGTTACAGCGCCGACCATCGCAACCGGACCAACCAGATAGCCCACTGGTTGTGCGTGCCACCGATTGTCTGGTCGGTGATTGCCCTGTTGTGGATCATTCCGGTGCCCGGATCGTTTGCGCGTCCAGGCGCCTGGGCCGTGCTGGTGATCGTGCTGGCGTTCTACTGGTACTGGAAGCGCTCACATCGGCTCGCATCGGCGGTGCTCATCGCCTTTGCCGTGCTCGCGCTGATCACGCATCTGCTGTTTGTCGAGCTGGGCACTGCGGGCCTGTGCTATCTGGCGATCGGGGTGTTCATCGTTGCCTGGATTGGCCAGTTTGTCGGCCATCATTTCGAGGGACGCCGACCCAGCTTCCTCACCGACTTGTCGTATCTGCTGATCGGTCCGGTGTGGTTGATGGCCAAGCTGCTGCGCAAACTGGGATTCCGCGAAGTCGTATGACTGCCGTACTCACGCTCGTCAGCACCGCGCTGTGGTGGGTGCTTTACAGCTCCATGGCCGCGCTCGTGTTTGCGCTGATTGGTTGGTGTGTGCTGCGTTGGGCCGAAGGTGTGGCTGTGGTGTTCAACCGCCTGTATCTCGCCTGCCTGATCTGGGCGTTGATCAGCATCGCACTCATTGCCGCAGTCGCCGCGGCCGAAGGCCACCTGCGCCCGCCGTATGCGCCGCTGTTGCACTCCGGCGCGCTGCGCTGGGCATTGATCGTCGACATGCTGGTCGGTGTCGCCCTCATCTGGCGCCTGACCCCGCGCCTCGACGCGCACCGCGTCCGTCCCGGGAGTGCGTGCATGGCCGTGGCCGCGATCATGGCGATCGGATTCGGTGTGGCCACCAGCCTGGCGTAACGCCGCACGTCCGCGTCAGTTCACGCTTCGGCGAGCAGTGCCCGCTCTACCAAACCGTCTGGTCGCAGCAATCAACGCAAGCCACCCTGCATGCTGCCGAATATCAGCGCCATGGCCATGCCAACTACCAGCGCCAAGACGACACCCGCCAGCATGTAGGCCAATTGCACCAGGCACGCCTGGCCATAGCCGATGGGCAAGCCGGTTCCTGTGGGAAGTACGCGGTTGATGATCGCCGCGCCCACCAGAAACATCACCACGGCGCCAAGCACGCGACCGGGGCCGCCGGACAGAACAAGTCCCAGCACAAACAGCGTCACCGCGACCGCCAGCCAGGTCAATATCACCGCGGCCAACGCGCGCAGGTACGAGGGCATGTGACCAACGACCAGGCGAAAAGCGAGGCTCAGTACCAACGCCCCCACCAGCGCTCCCACGAGCGCCGTCACCAACATGGCGAACATGCCCATGCCGGCCATGGCCGCGAACGAGAAAGTGTTCATATCGCTCCTTCCATCCGGAAAACCCGTGATGGGATGCGCGCCCCGAAAGCCCTTGTCACCGTCGGCGAGTCTAACGAATCTGCGCGGGTCCTTCCCTCGTGCGACTTCGCTGCGTCGGCGTTGCCCCACACTCTGGCACCCTGCCACGACCTGAAACCGGGCCGCAGCTTTCTCACCAGGTTACGTAGCGCACGCGCCATGCGCGGGAACCAAGCGCAGGTACCGCGTGCGCACCACACCTGATACCTGCTCAGTGCACCAGTTCGTGATTCGCCGCCTGGACGGCGCCCACGAATCCAGCAAACGGAAGATCGGTGATGCTGACCAGGCCGAGATGGCTGTTTTCCCCATCCAGCAAGCGCCCGGTGACAGGCTGATCGGCGTACTGAAACCAGTGCGCGCCGACAATGTCCGGGTTGCTCGCGGCAGCCGCCAAGAAGCGCGCATAGGCTGAGCCACGCTCTGCCTCATGCGTCACCGCCACCACACCGCTGCCAAACGGCCCACGATCGGCGGAACCAAAGTTGAACTCACTGATCAGCACTGGTTTGTCCAGGCGATGCATCGCCGCCACGTCAAAGCCATGCTGGGGCAGGTCGGCGTACACGTTGAAACTGACCACGTCACAGAACCGTGCGCACGCCGCGACGGCTTCTGGCGTGTTCACCGCAAAACGTCCGCCGAGAAACAGGTGGTGTGGGTCCTGCTGATGGATGGCGTCGGCCACGGCGCGGAAATAGGTGTCGGCGTACAGCCGCAGCCACGCACTGTAATCGGCGGTGATCGCCGGATGCGTCGCGACCGGGAAGGGCGCCACGAAGCCCGTCGCGTTCAGCGCGTCCCATGAAGTGAGCGCGATCCCCCACGCACCAGCGAGCGTTTCCGGTTCAACATACTTCTTGCGCAAGATCGCCATGAACGCCTGCTTGGCCGGGCTGTGCAAGTCGCCGCGCAAGGTCCCGATGGCGAGACCCCAGCGCCCCTGCGCACCGGCGCCAGCCCACGCCAGTTCGTTGTCGGCAAAGTAACCGAGCAGATACGGATCATCGCGCACACCCGCGGCGGCCTTTTGCACGGCCGCGTTGGTGGCTTGCACAAAGCGCGGATCAAACGGATCGGGCATGCGCCCCCAGTAGTCGTAGCCGGTCGCGACATTCGCGTAGTCGCCGGCGATATTGATCGAACGCGTGTACGCCACGCGATGCGCGGTGCCCAGGGCGGCATCGCTCCAGTTGCCGATGGTGTTGAACCCCCACGCCTGCAATCGATCCAGTGCACGCGTGCGCCAGGCCTTCAGCCAATTCTTGCCATCCACGCGATACAGATTGGCCGCCTGGAAATCGAACCAGCGGCCGTGGTTGTAGCCGATGCCCTGGCTGGCACCCTCGTCGGGCCTGCGACTGTCCCCGGTACCGTAAAACGCTGCCCACGTGTCGTCGTTGGGTGGCAGATCCTTGAACATGAACTCGCGACCTTCCACGTAACTGCGCCCGCCATCCGCGGCCACGGCATTGACGCCCAGCGAGAAAAACGGGTGGCCAGCAGGCGTCACCAAGTGCCAGCGGCCTGCGAGCTTCTGCGTATGGAACCAGCCGGTCTGAGCCAGCTTCTGGCCATCCAGACGCCCGCCATACACGTCGCGTGCGCCGGTAACGTCACCAGCAGCGGCCAATGTCGTTTGCTCGCGCGCATGGGCCGCACGCAGCGCCGCGTCTGAGTCGATCTTTTCCGGCCACTGCCCGCGCGTGAACTGGCCAAAGCGATCAACAATGCCCGTATATGCGGCGCGCAACGCCGGCGCACCCGGTACCGTCTGCACGCGCCCGAACAACAGCGTTTGCGCCGACTGTGGCGCGGGCATGCTGAGCCGGATCGCACGCACCTGATGCAGATCCAGCGCACCTTCGACGCTGGTGGCGAGCAACGTCGGCTGGCCGTTATCGGTAAACGGCATCGGCGGGCCGACCTGCATGCCGGCGTTGCGCGGCGACGTCGCGTGCAGCGGGATCACCAGCGTTTGTGCGGGACCCGGCTGGACCCCAACGGTCGCGCGCAGATGCTGGCCGGTGGCGTCGTCAATCTCGATGTCCAGGGTCAGCGCCCAGGCCATCGCGTCCTGCACGCGCACATGCAGCTCACCTTGGGTCGACCAGTCCCAGGTGCCACTCACTGGCGCGAGCGTGATCTGCGGTTTTGCCGCGCCCTGAAACGCATAGCGCTGTTGCGGCACGCCATCGGCCGCGTGCTCCACCGCGCCAACGCGCTGCACGTGATCGAGAGTGGCCTGCACAGTGGCACCGGGCTGGGCCAGATCCGCCACGCCCGACGTTTCCGCGGCATGACACGCACTCAAGGCCAACAGGCACAAGCAGAGCAAACCGGGACGATACATGGGCAATCAACCTTGTTGAAACGCCCGCTCATTATGCGACTGCCCGCTGAAGCGCAGCGCGCTGCGCGGTGCAATGGGAAATCCCCCCATGGCGAGCCACACGTCAAACCCACGGCCACAAATGGCGCTACGGCGCGCGCGGGCCCGACCAGCGGCGCCAGCCGTAATACACCGGCAAGCCGAGCGCGACGATCAGCAAGCTCATGCCCGCATCGCCCGGAGCATGGATCGCACTGGCAACGATTACTGCAAACACGGTGATCACGAAAACCAGCGGCAGCAGCGGGTAGAACGGCACGCGATACGGCGCCGGCTCATCAATGAAATGCTTGCGGTACCAGAACAAAGTGGCGATGCCGAATATGTGGCCGAACCACTCGCCGACCGTGGAGTAATTCAGCAATTGGTTGAACGTGCCGGAAAGGGTCAACACGATCGCCCACGCGCCAAGCGCTGCCAGCGCAACTTGCGGTGCCCGCGTGCGTGGGTCAATGCGCCCGGCGGCACGAAAGAACACCCCATCGGCGCCCATCGTCTGCAACACGCGCGCGCCACCGGCAATCGCAATGCTGCAATAGCCGAAGGTTGAACAGGCAATGCCGATGGCAATGACCGTGGCGCCGCGCTCACCCAGCAGCTTGCGCATCAAGTCCGCTGCCGGCGCCGAGCTCGCACCGAGCCCGGCGTGTCCCAGCCCCGACAAGTACGCGAGGTTGGCCAGCACGTAGCACACCACGACACCAGCCATGCCCAGGCCCAGTGCGCGCGGCAGGGTGCGTTGCGGGTTGCGCACCTCACCGGCCAGGTCGTTGAGGTAGTGGAAGCCGCCGTAGGTAAACAGCACCGGCAACAGCGCACCGGCAAACGCCCAGCGCGACACTGGCCGCGTGGTATCCGGCACCCACGCCAGGCCCGGTTGATCATGGGCCAGCACGAGGCCGGCAATCACCAGCAGCGCGACCGCCGCCAGCTTCAATACGGTAAAGATATTCTGCAGCCATGCGCCTGCGCGGATACCGAACAAATTGATGCCGACGATGAACACGATTGCACCCACTGCAATCGGCTTCACGTACAGCACCGGCTGCACTCCAAGAGCTGCGGACAGGTATTCGGCGAACATCGTGGCTACCGCCGCCACGCTCCCGGGATAGTTGATCAGCGCCATGCTCCAGCCAAACAGGAATGCTGGCAGCAGGCCAAACGCTTCACGCAAATAGACGTAAATACCGCCAGCCAGTGGACGCCGCGCGCCAAGTTCGGCGTAACACAGCACGCCGGCCAGCGTCAGCAGGCCACCGAGTACCCACAGCACCAGCACTTCGGTGGCGGACGCCGTGTTCCTGGCCACGGTCGCCGGCGTGAGAAAAATGCCGGCGCCGATGATGCCGCCGATGACGATCATCGCCGCGTCCCAGGAGTTCAGGCGACGGGCGTAGGCGTTGGCGGGTTCAATCGACATGGCGGCTACCTTGCCACTGTGCGTGGCAGTTCTGCCAGTCCCACTTGCCGCATGCATCCAGGATCGGCTGTCCGGCGCCGATGCCCGTCAGGCGCCGGGGTGGCGCTCGACACGTTGCACGCGGCACACTTGCAACGCTGCGAGAACCCGGCGGCAGCACCCCAGGTTCGCGGGCGCACCCAAGGATGGTTGCAACCACCATGCTGAGACGCAAACCGGGTGCTGGCGTGTCAGCGCTGATTGTTGGAGAACCTGTCATTTCCACCCCTCTCACACCGTATCGCGTGGCGTTCGCCACCTCGGCCGACTACCCAACGATCCAGCCTGATGACGCGCATCTCGCAGCGTCGCTGCAGCGCCTTGGCGTACAGCCAACCAGTTGTGTGTGGAATGACCCGCGCGTCGACTGGTCAACCTTCGACGCAGTGCTGATCCGCACCGTCTGGGATTATTTCAAGCACTACCCGGCGTTTGTGCACTGGCTGGACCGGCTCGACCAACTCGGCACCGCCACCATCAACCCCAGCGCGTTGCTGCGTTGGAACAGCGACAAGCGCTATCTGCTGGAGCTGGCCAAGCTCGGCGTGGGTACCATTCCCTCGCAGCTCAGCCGCGCCAGCGAGCTGCGTCAGGTGCTGGCGGCCATGGACGGCCGGCAAGTGGTGGTCAAACCCACCATCAGCGGCGGCGCATGGCACACGCTGCGGGGTGTCGTCGGTGATGCTGCTTTCGATCAGGCGCTGTCAGCACTTCCCGCCGAATACGATTACCTGGTGCAACCGTTCGTTCCCGAAGTGATCAGCGCCGGGGAATGGTCGCTGCTGTACTTCGCTGGCGTGTTCAGCCACGCCGTACTCAAGCGCCCTGCGGCGGGCGACTACCGGGTGCAGGACGAGCACGGTGGCAGTGTCACCCCCAGCGTGCCCGGCGCCGCCACATTGGCCGCAGCGGATCGCGCACTGGCGACGGTGGCGACCCTCGGCCACTGCGACCACGCCTACGCACGTGTCGACGGCGTCATCAGCGCTGGTCAGTTTCTGATCATGGAGCTGGAGCTGATCGAACCGTTCCTGTATCTGGCCGCGCAACCGGCGGCGGCCGAACGTCTGGCGCAGGAGGTGGTCCGGCGCATCACGCAGCATCCGTCGCACCTGGATTAGCCAGCCGTTCCGCAGCAGCACGTCCGATCCTGGCTATCGCGATCACATGGAAATGAAAGAAATCCGTGCTGGCGTGTATCTATTCATGAAGGCGGCCATCCGGTCACCAGGAGATTTCAACATGAAGCATGCATTCCGCTTGATCGTGGCCACAAGCCTGCTGGTGGTATTGGCCGCCTGCAGCGCATCAGGTAATGACCACGGCGATTCCGGCGCGGCAGCGATGACGCTGAAGATCTATGCCGTGCCGCCAGCGCAAACCGAGCAGCTCAGACAGTCGCTGGGCAATGCCCTTGGGAAGACAGCCAACGTCACGGTGCCGGCCCCGGGCAAATTGCTGATCTACGCGCCAGCCGGTGCCCAAGCGTCGATCAGCGCGGCGATCTCCAACCTTGGTGAGTCGGGCACGGCAGAAGCTGCGCCCGCACAAGTGGATCTGCACTTCTGGGTCGTGGATGCCCAGACTGGCACCGGCGTTGATGATCCTGCACTGAAACCGCTGGCAAGCGCGCTGGATGCCGTGCGCAAGAACATGGGACCTCTGCACTTTAAACTGGATCAAGCGGTCGCGGCGATCACCTCGGTGGGACATGACGGCTCCCTGAAAACCGCGGCAGAAGGTGGCTACCCGCGCGGCTTTGGCTTCGAGGTCAACACCGCGCACGACAACACGATCAACTTGCAACTGAGTTATGCCGACGACGGCTTCAGCGGCCTCGCGCAATTCGAAACCCGAATTGACGTGCAATCAGGACACTATGTCGTGCTCGCGCAGGCACCCGGCGCCTGCCCCGCCGCATTGCCGGGCAAAGCTGCCCCACCATGCCCGGAAAAGGCCGTATTGCGCTTGCTCATCGTCCGTGCCGACCGCCTGAATCCACCCGCCTGAGGCGTCAGCATGACGCTGCGCCAGGAAGCGCTGTACGCCAGCTATCGGCGGCTGGAACGGCCGCTGTACAACGTGCTGTATCGGCAGTTATGGCAGGCCGAGGATTGCCAGGACACGATCCACGACGCCTATGTGCGCGTATGGGAACGCCGCGACAAAGTCGACGTGGCCACGCTCGACGCCCTGGTATGGACCACCGCGCTCAACCTGGCCAGGAACCGCCTGCGCTGGCGCCTGCTGCGACGACACGAAGATATCGCCACCGCGCTGCTGCCATTGGCTGAAACCTCGCCGCAGGATTTTCTCGCCACCCGCCGGTTGCACCAGGCGTTGCGGCAACTGCCGCGCACGGCACAGCAGGTTCTGCTGCTGGCGGAGTTCAGTGGCCTGCGCGGCGAGGAAATTGCCGCGCTGTTGAACATCCCCGCCGGTACCGTGGCCTCACGCAAACACGCCGCCATGGAACAACTGAAACGACTACTGGAGGACCTCGCCGATGCCTGAAGCCAAGCACCTGTTCACCAACCTGCAGCCGCCATCCGGCGGCCTGCGCCGTCTGCAGACCACCCTTGCAAGCAAGTCCCGGCGTTCGCTCTGGCCCCGCCTGCGCATCGCCGCCGGCGTGGGTGCGCTGGCGCTGCTGGCGCTGGTGTGGTTGCTGCCGACCGTCATTGCCCAGCACCGGCAGACCAACGAACTGACCGCCGCGCTGCGTGCCGCCACCGCGCCGCTGGGCAATGCCATCCAAGTCACTGCCGGCGCAGCCATCGAACTGCCCAGTGGACACGCAGGCGTGCGCCTGTACCTCGTGCAATCGTTGCCGCCGGTGCGTTGATCAGGCGCGGCTGCTACTGCGCGCGGAGAGCGCAGGCTGGCCGATCAAAAGACCACCGTCAGCGCAATGCCGCCACCCCCTTCAGCAACCCATGGTGCTATCTGCACGTGATCGTTGATCGGGTGCGTGAGCAGCCAGCCGCTACCGATTCCGATCGCCGCGCCGGCCGCTGCATCCCACCAATGGTGTTCGCGCGAGCTGACCCGTGCCACGCCGGTGAGTGTTGCAATGGCGTAGGCAGGAAACCCCACCTCCCAACCGTAGCGACGGTACATCGTGGTGGCAGCCGCGAACGCAAGCGTGGTGTGGCCTGACGGAAAACTATGATTGTCCCTGTGGTTCGGGCGCTCTTCGTGAATCAGCGACTTGCCGAGCAAGGCCACGCCTTCCGCGAGGGCGTTGCTGTAAGCGGCCTGGCGAAACCCCTGCCAGTCATCCTGCGCCGCCGGTACCGCAAGGGATGAAATCAGCAACACTCCCACGCCGATATCACTGGTCGTCTTCCACCCCTGATACTGGCCCGCAAGGGCGCCGGGCGACACGGTCAGCAACAACATCAGGGCAACGCACGACAAACGAGTTTTCATGGC
>CAJDVT010000055.1_pt1 | contig 14784 bp, 13 predicted proteins | sample 7391411 | NCBI WGS metagenome assembly CAJDVT01 (sample SAMEA7055698, study PRJEB34461) | soil metagenome | biome: terrestrial ecosystem; feature: Peninsula; material: soil | place: Antarctica | collected 2016 | reverse complement strand
CGCCAGCGCGGTCCAGCCCGCTGCCGTGCGGATCTGCAGGGGTTTGAAGCGGCGCTTGTAATCCATCTTTGGGTGTCCGTCGATCCAGAAGCCGAGGTATAGCCACGGCAGACCGCGCTGGCGGCCCAGCGCCACCTGCTGCAGGATCGCGAACGTGCCCAGGCTGCGTGCGCTTTCCTGGGGATCGAAGAACGTGTAGACCGCGGACAGGCCGTTGGCGCAGATGTCGGTGACGGCGACGGCCAGCAGTTGTTCGCCGCGGCGGAATTCCAGAAATACCGTGGGACTCCAGGGGGCGGTGAGGAAGTTGTCAAAATCGTCAGGCTGCGCATCATCCATGCCGCCGCCGGCGTGGCGGGCGTGCAGATAGCTTGTGTACAGTTGGTGCCGTTCGAGGGTGTAACCGGGTGGAAGCGCGCGCACGCTCAGGTCGGCGTTGCGGCGCAGGCAACGCTTTTGCGCGCGGTCCGGCTGAAACCCGTTGGTGTCGACGCGACACGGTGTGCAGGCGTGGCAATGGGCGCATTGCGGCAGATACAGGTGGCCGCCGGCGCGACGAAAGCCGCGAGTGAGTGCCGGGCCATACAATTGCCGCAAATCCGGCGCGGTCGGATCCAGCACCAGGTTCTGCGCCGTGCGCTCAGGGAAGTAGCCGCAGGTATGGGGCAGGGTCTGAAACAACCGGACACGGTCAGAGCGCATGGCTTGATTCTAGGAACCCGCGCGCGGGAAGCCAAGCTGCGGAAATACATGCCGGTTTTGTCGCTGCTCGGGACCGGATGCGGAGATGATCTTCTTTCGGCGGACACTCCCGTCCGTTACCGCGCGCGACTGCAGCGCCGTGCGGGAATCAGATGTAATGCAGATAACGCAGCATCAACACGACGCATGCCGCCAGCACCACCAGCAGGACGATGCGCCGTGCGCGCGCGGCCACGTTCTGGCGGCGTGCGTCGGGTGAGGTGCTGCGGGCAGCCGCCAGTTCAGCACCGTGCACGGTGAACGGCTCGATACCCAATCCGGTAAGGATGACGCGTGCCCTGGTGTAGTCGTCCGGATGGGTGACCCAGACCTGCGCCCAGTCATCGCGGCGTTCGCGCCGCTGCAGGTAGCTGGCGCGCTTCCATTTGGGATGATCGTAGCGCGAGCGATTGTGGACGCTGGTGGCAATGCCGTTTTCGGCCAGCAAGCTAACCAGGCGGTCGATGTTTTCGCTGCGGGGAGAGGTATAAAGCTGGCGCATGCACGCAGTTTAACTGGTTGGTCGGCGCTAACGCAGGCGTCATTGGCTGGGACAAGCGCGCCGGCGCTCGCAGCAGGCCGGCGATCCTCTCACAGCCGCTCAGGGTTGGCGTATGCGAATCAGGCCTTCCTGCGCGCTGGATGCGACCAGTCGACCATCGCGGCTGAAGATCTGTCCGCGCGCCAACCCACGGCCGCCTTGTGCGGTGGGGCTGTCAAACGAATACAGCAACCATTCGTCTACACGGAACGGCCGGTGAAACCACAGGGCGTGGTCCAGGCTGGCCATCTGCACGTGGTCAGTCAGGTAGGAAATGCCGTGAGGCAGCGTGGCGGTGCCGATCAGGTGAAAGTCCGATGCGTACGCCAGCAGTACGCGATGCAGGGTTGCCGCATCGCTGATCGGCGAGATCAGCTTGAACCAGATGTGCTGGATCGGCGGGCGCTTGGCCGGGTGGCGCTCGTCGCTGGGCCACACCTGGCGAAACTCGAACGGGCCGTCGATACCCATCCAGCGCTGGAGCTTGACCGGCAAGCGGTTCAAGTCCGCTGCCGACAGCGCCGATCTGGGTTCGAGGTCCTCCGGTGCCGGCACCTCGGGCATCGACGTTTGGTGTTCGACGCCGATCTCCGGGATCTGGAACGACACGGAACCGGTCAGGATCGGCTGCCCGTGCTGGATCGCCACCACCCGCCGCGACGAGAACGAACCACCGTCACGTGCGCGCTCGACGTTGTAGACGATGGGTGCGTCGATATCGCCGGCGCGCAGGAAATACGCATGCAGGGAATGCGCCTCGCGCGCAACATCCACCGTGTGCTGGGCGGCTGCCAGGGCCTGGCCCAGGACCTGGCCGCCGAATACGAAGCGCGTTCCGATGTCACGACTTTGGCCACGAAACAGGTTGTCTTCCAACTGCTCGAGCTGCAGCAGGTCGATCAGTTCGGCGACGTGGTTCTGTGGCATGGAACGGACTCGCAATGAAGATCAGTGGGTAATTATAGGGCGGCAGGGTGGCTTGTCTGCGCGGCTGTGCGCCGCGCCCACGCCAGCACTGCCACGCTCCTAGCGCACGACCAGCCGGGTCAAGTCACTGCCGTCAAGCACGTCGGCCCACGGAAACATGCGGCCTGGATCAAGCTTGCGTCTGACGCTCAGCGCCGGGTCATTGCTGGCGGCGATGCTCGCGGTGTCGAGGTCTTCGTGCCCGGCGATGTGCTGCAATTGCGGGAACTCGTTGCGCAGTTGCGCTAGCAGCGTGCGCAATGCCGCGATCTGTCCGGCCGGATACGGCTCGGTCATCTGCTGCTCGCGCGAGTCCCACCAGTGCGGATAACGCCCAAGGTTCACCAGCTCGATGCCGATCGAGTTTGGGTTGTGTCCACGCACGTGGTTCGCCACCCGCGTGCCGGGTACGTAGCGGTAAATGCCACCGTCGCGGTCAACGTAATAGTGACCGCTGTTGCCGGTTCCGCCGGGATGCAGCACGCGCTCGCCATACGCCCGCGCGCTGGCCAGGTCGGGGAGTTCGGTGCAATGCACCACTACCAGTTCCACGGCATCGGCGCTGCGCTCGGGCAGCAAATGAATGTAAGGCAGCGGCTGGTCGTGGATGCGCGGTGCAGGCATGACGCGAAGTCTGGCACGCCGCCGCGGCTGGCGGAATGGTGCCTGTTAACATGCGCGTCTTGTTTGCCAGTTCGGAGTGGACAGCGTGATGCGTGGCCAGATCATCCTTTCGCATGGCTCCGACTCCAGTCCGGATGCGACCAAGGTCAGCGTGCTCGCGGCGCTGGCAGAATCGCTGGGCTGGTTGACGCAGCGACCTGACTATCGGGACGACGACGCGCGTGGACATGCCGGTGCCGTGGCGCCACGCATCGCCCGGCTGCGGGCGACCGTTGAAGCGTTGGCGGAGCCGCCGATCTTGGTTGGGTCCAGCATGGGGGCGTTCGTGTCGGCACTGGTGTCGCTGGAGGTGCCGGTTGCCGGCTTGCTGTTGCTGGCCACGCCCAGTGCCATACCGGCATGTCCACGCACCGTGGACATGCGCCGCGGAGTGCCGACCCTGCTGATTCATGGTTGGCGCGACGAAGTGTGCCCGGTGGCTGGCGCGCAGAAGCTTGCCGCGCGCTACCGCGTTCCGCTGCTGCTGCTGGACGATGATCATCGCCTGGGCGCAAGTGTGGACGTCGTTGCGGCGCAATGTCGCGTTTTTCTTGACCAAGTGGCCCGCGCCGCATGACTGCCTTCTTCGCCACCTGTCCGAAAGGGCTGGAATATCTGTTGCGCGATGAATTGATTGGGCAGGGTGCTGATGACGTGCACGAAGCCCTCGCCGGCGTGCATTTTTCCGGAACGCTGGCGACCGCGTACCGCGCATGCCTTTGGTCCCGGCTGGCCAGCCGCATCCTGTTGCCGCTGGCGGAGTTCGCCGCCGCTGATGAAGACGAGTTGTATCGTGGTATTCAAAGTATTGACTGGAGCGAGCACCTGGCGGTGCATGCAACGCTTGCGGTTGACGCGGGTAGCGCGCTGAGCAAGCTCAACCACAGCCAGTTCATCGCCCAACGCGTGAAGGACGCGGTTGTCGACCAGTTTCGTCAGCGCGACGGCGAACGGCCGAGCGTGGACACCGAGGAGCCGGATGTGCGCATCAACCTGCGCCTGCGGCGTGACCGCGCCACCGTGTCGCTGGATCTGGCGGGATCACCGCTGCATCGACGCGGCTGGCGCGAGGTGCAGGGCGAAGCACCGCTGAAGGAGAATCTGGCGGCGGCGATGCTGTTGCGCGCGCGCTGGCCGGACATCTACGCCGCTGGCGGTGCGCTGCTCGATCCCATGTGTGGCTCGGGCACGCTGCTGATCGAGGGTGCCTTGATGGTGGCTGATTCGGCACCCGGGCTGCATCGTGAGTACTTTGGTTTCCTCGGCTGGCAACAGCACGACATCGCACTGTGGCGCGAGTTGCTGGATGAGGCCAGGGAACGTGCCGACGTTGGCCTGCGTGCATTGCGCAGCGTGTTCTTCGGCAGCGACATCGATCCGCGCATGGTGCAGACGGCCAAACGCAATGCGCAGAGCGCCGGGGTGGCCGGTTTTTTCACGCTGGCGAAGTGGGACGCCGCGCAGCTCACACCACCGGCGGGAGTGGCATCGGGGTTGATCATCACCAACCCGCCGTATGGCGAACGCCTCGGCGATCGCGCCGACATGCCGGCGCTGTATCGCGCGTTGGGAAGCACCTTGCGTGAGCACTTTGTGGGGTGGCACGGCGCCGTGCTGGCTGGTGATGCCGAACTGGGGCGTGCGATGCAACTGCACGCCGACAAGCGCTATGTGCTTTACAACGGCGCACTGGAAACGGTGCTGCTGACGTTCGATATCCAGGCGCGCGACGAGTCGCCGCGCGAGTTGAAGCCGCTCTCTGCGGGCGCGCAGATGTTGAAAAACCGTCTGGAGAAGAACCTCCGGCGTCTGCGCAAGCGGGTACTCAGCGAAGGCATCCACTGCTGGCGGGTATATGACCAGGACATGCCCGAGTACGCGGCGGCAATCGACATCTATGGCGATACCCAAGGCAACGATCATCTGCATATCCAGGAATACCGCGCGCCCGCCGAGGTACCAGCCGACGTCGCCCGCCTGCGCATGCGCGAGATCGCCCGCGTTGCCGGGGAAGTGCTCGAGGTGCCGCGCGAACGCATCGCACTGAAGACGCGCGAGCGTGGCACCGGAGGTTCCAAGTACGGCAAGTTTGATCAGCGCAACGAGTACTTCGAGGTGGAAGAAGCCGGGCTGAAATTCTTGATCAATCTGACGGATTACCTCGATACCGGCCTGTTCCTTGATCACCGTCTGGCGCGAGCGAAGGTGCGTGAGCTTGCCGCAGGAAAGTGTTTTCTCAACCTGTTTGCGTACACCGCCAGCGCCAGCGTGTATGCGGCCGCCGGTGGCGCGCTGGAAACCACGAGTGTCGATTTGTCGGCGCCGTACATGGAGTGGGCGTCACGCAATCTCGCACTGAACGGCTTCACTGGCGCCAAGCATCGGTTGATGCAGTTCGACTCACTTGAGTTTCTGCGTCGTGACCGTGGGCACTACGGGTTGATTTTTGTCGACCCGCCAACGTTTTCCAACTCCAAGCGCGCGGGTGATTTCAGCGTGCAGCGCGATCATGTCAAGTTGCTGGACGCCTGCAACGAGCACTTGACGCGTGACGGCGTGATCCTGTTCTCCAACAATTTCCGCCGCTTCAAGCTCGACCGTGCGGAACTGGAACAGCGCTTTGAAATCGAGGATTGGACCGCACCGAGCATTCCCTTCGACTTCGCCCGCCGCGCGGGAATTCACGGTTGCTGGCTGCTGCGCAAACGCAAGCCTGCGGCCGGTGCCAACCCGTGGGATACGGCACAGATTAAAAAGTAAACCCTTCAGTTCACATTAAGCGAAAACAGCCGAACATCGGTCCCGTACTGAGGAGAACGCATCATGAGCATACGTTTCGTGGGTACCGGCAAGTTGGCGATCCTGACGGTTGCTGTCGTGGCTGCATTGGCCTTGCCGCTGGGTGTATCAGCGCGTGGCTGGGGTGGCAATGGACATCATGGGTCGTATGGTGGCGGCTACTCCGGGGCTTACTACGGCCACGGCGGCTATGACAACGGTGGCTACGGGCGTGGTTCGTACTACCGCGGTCACCGCGGTGGGCATTGGGAAGGTGGCCGCTGGATCGCCGGCGCCATCGTGGCGGGTGCGCTGATCGGGTTGATCAGCGACGTGTCTCGTCCGGCGCCGGTGTACTACGGAGCGCCAGTGCGTTACAGCCGCCCGGGCGTGGTCTACGACAGTTATTACCCGGCGCCGGTTGTGCGCCGGCGAGTGGTGGAGACGCGGACGGTGTATGAGGACCCGTACCAGACGCGGACCGTCTACGAAGACCCGTATCAGACGCGTTACATCGGTCGCGACGACGACGACTGAGCCTGATGGGTGTTGTTTGCGCAAGGAGCCCGGCTGGTCCGGGCTCTTTGCTTGTTGCGGCACTGCGCGCGCGGCGGTTGACGTCGCGGCGGCTCCCGGATCGGCACGGCGCCACGGTTCGGGCTGGATTTCGTGAACACCCCAACATTCCGCATTGACCGGGCGAGCGACGCGAAGAGCCAATTCGCCAGCGCTTGGCTGTTCCGGTTTGCCTGATCGCGAAGGTGGTAGGGCCGCATTTGCATTGGCGGGTCCGTCGATGTATTCCGGATCCTCGACAACCTGCAATCACAAGATGTGAATGTCGTCACGCGCATGCTTGATGGCATGCTTGCGATTTCCACCCGGCGATGAGCGGGCACGCTTGCACCCCGCCATCAGCACCTTCACGGAGCCATTCTTGACTATTTCTTTACCCGTGAGTGCCGAAGACGTCGGGTCACGGTTTCAACGCACGCGGCAGCGCACTTTGGATCTGTGCGCGAGTTTGAGCGCCGAAGACATGCAGGTGCAGTCAATGCCCGAGGCCAGCCCGGGCAAATGGCACCTGGCGCACACCACCTGGTTCTTCGAACAGTTTGTGTTGGCGCGGGACCCTGCCTGGGTGTCACCGGACCCGGCATTCAGCTTCCTGTTCAATTCGTATTACCAAACCATCGGCCCGATGCATGCGAGGGCGCAGCGGGGATTGTTGTCGCGCCCGTCGCTGGACGCGGTAGGCGCGTACCGGGCTCGCGTGGATGAGGCAGTGAGCGGGTTGCTGGCGCGCGGCGGTGATCCCGACTTGGCCACGTTGGTAGTGATGGGCCTGCAGCACGAACAGCAACACCAGGAGTTGCTGCTGACCGACATCAAACATGCGCTCTGGTGCAATCCGTTGCGGCCAGCGTATCGATCGCCGCTGCCGGACGCTCCGGGCGCAACGACGACGGCGTTGCATTTCGTCGGCGGGCGCGAAGGTATCGTGGAGATCGGCCATCGCGGTGACAGCTTCGCGTTTGACAACGAAACTCCGCGCCATCGCACGTTGCTGCACCCGCATGCACTGGCCAATCGGCTGGTGACCAATGGCGAATATGCGACCTTCATTCGCGAAGGTGGCTACCGCGAGCCGATGTTGTGGTTGTCTGACGGTTGGGACACCGTGCAGCGCGAAGGCTGGGAGCATCCGCTGTATTGGCAGAACGACTTGTCCAGTGAATTCACCCTGTCCGGCATGCGCGCGCTGGATCCGTCCGAGCCGGTGTGTCATTTGAGTTATTACGAGGCCGAAGCGTTTGCACGCTGGGCCGGCGCACGCCTGCCCACCGAGGCAGAATGGGAATCGGCGGCAGCATCCGTCGTCGTGGACGGCAACTTGCAGGACACTCAGCGCTTTCACCCACGTCGATCAAGCAACACCCATGGCCTCGAGCAGTTGTTTGGCGACGTGTGGGAATGGACTGCTTCGCCGTATGTCAGTTACCCGGGCTATCGCCCGTTGCCTGGCGCGCTGGGCGAATACAACGGCAAATTCATGTGCGGTCAATGGGTGTTGCGCGGTGGCTCGTGCGCGACACCAGCGGAGCATATCCGCGCCAGCTATCGCAATTTCTTTCCACCCCATGCCCGCTGGCAATTTGCCGGGTTACGACTGGGACAAGATCGATGAGTAGTGTGCAATCGTCTGACGCAATGGGTGACGATGCGGGTATCGCCACCAGCGAGGTTCTCGATGCCGCGCGGCATGGTTTGGGGCTGAAGGCCAAGCGCCTGCCGTCGTGGTTGTTCTATGACGAGCGTGGGTCGGCGCTGTTCGACAAGATCTGCGCGCAGCCGGAGTATTACCTTACTGCGTGCGAATTGGCGTTGATGGGCGAGCATGCGCAGAGCATCGCCGACACCTTGGGCAGCGAGGTGCGTCTGGTCGAGTACGGCAGTGGCAGCGGGCGCAAGACGCGCCTGTTGCTGCAGCATCTGCAGGCACCCGTGGCTTATGTGCCGGTGGAGATATCCGCGACGCCGTTGCAGGCGAGCATTGCGCGCCTGGCGGCAGAGTTCCCGCAGTTGCCCCTACAACCGTTGTGCGCGGATTTCAGCAAGCCACTGCGTCTGCCGGTCGCGCCAAGGGCACCGCGGCGCACGGTGATCTACTTTCCCGGCTCGACCATCGGCAATTTCGGGAGTCGCGACGCGGCTGAGCTGCTGCGCAAGATGCGCAAGGAAATGGGTGAAGCCGGTGGCATCCTGATTGGTGTGGATCTGAAGAAGGACGCTGCGCGCATCGAGGCCGCCTACAACGACCGCGCCGGAGTCACGGCGGAGTTCACATTGAACCTGCTCGCCCGCCTGAACCGGGAAATCGGCAGCGACTTCGACCTGTCCGCGTTTGCTCACCGGGCGCGTTACAACCCGATGGCCGGTCGCGTGGAAACGCATCTGGTCAGTCGCTGCGCGCAGCAGGTCAGGATCGGACGCACCCGCATCAAGTTCCGTGCGGACGAAGCTATCCAGGTCGAGTACAGCTGCAAGTACTCGCTGGAAGAGTTTGCCGCCCTGGCGGGCAAGGCCGGATTGGCGGTGGAACGCGTGTGGCTGGATGCGCAGCGGATGTTCAGCGTGCAATATCTGGTACGCGCAGGCACCGTGGCTAACTGATGTAGTCACTGCGCGGCCAGGCGTTGGCCGGGTCGTCATTGCACTGCGCGGAGGGGCCTGGTACGCCGGCTTTTGCCGGGGTACAGGGTGACGCCGCACGCGTTACCCGGGTCGCGTCTTTGTGGCGCGCGGCGGGCAGCGCCCGCCGCGAGCACGATACGTTGCCAACGGTATCTACTTGACGCCATACAACGCCCGGACGTCGCCCGTGAGCGCGGCCTGGCTGTCTGCGCGGGAGTAGAACATGTGCCCACCCGGATAATTCTTTACCTGTACCCGCGTTGCGTCACCCATCGCCGGCATCTGGTCGACGATCAACACCGAGGCCATGAACGGGCAGGACAGATCGTCCCAACCGTGGGCAATCAACACGCGCAGCCCCGGGTCGTTCGCCACCGCTTCGCGCAGTTGCGTCACTGAACCCAGGTTGGCGTCCTCGTCCTGGTGCCACAGCCCGTTTACTGCATAGCTGAGCGCGTTGTAGCGACCATCATGCTTCCAGCCAACCGTACGCGTGACGAAGTCGACCATGGCGCTGGTGGTTGGCGCAATGATGCCATTCAGGATGGGATCACCGGTTTGCTGGCGCGGCGCGTTCGGGAACGGATCCCACGCAGTGACGTTGGAATCGTAGCGGCTGCCGAGTTTCCCTTCGGCGCGATAGATCTCGCGCAAGTACGCCTGGGTTTCGATGCGGCCGCCGGAACGTTGCACGAACACTGGATCGAGCCCGGTCAATTCCGTAACCTTCTTGATCATCGCGGCCGTGGCAGCCGGGTCGGCACGGCCTTTCAGCAGCGTGCTGGCGTATGTGGTGCGGGTGTAGTCGATGATCGGCGCCATCGCGGCGTCACTGAGTTTGTGTTCGCGCTCCAGATGTGCGGCAGCAATCGAGGGCAACGTCAGCATCCACGGGAGTGGCGACACATTGTGATCATCGGATGCAGCCGGATCGAGATAGGGTGACAGCAGCACCATCCCGTTCATCGCCACGCCGAGCTGGGTTTGCAGGTACGCGGTGATGCGCGGTCCGCGAAAGCCACCGTAGCTCTCGCCCACCAGATATTTGGGGGAGGTCATGCGCCCGTTTTTCAGCAGCCAGTCATAGACCACCCGCGACAGATACTTGATGTCCGTGTCAGTGCTGTAAAACTGTTTGGTAGCTTCCTTGTCCTCGACCAGCGCGCGGCTGAAGCCGGTACCAATCGGATCGATGAATACCAGGTCGGTAAACCCGAGCCAGGTGCCGGGATTGTCGTGCAGCACGGCCGGCGCCGATGGCATGTCGCCCTCCACGCCGAAATTGACTTTCTTCGGTCCGATCGCGCCGAGGTTCAGATACACCGACGACGCGCCGGGCCCGCCGTTCAGCGCGAAGGTCACCGGCCGATCCTTGCCTGGCATCGTGTAGGCGGTGAACACGACTTCGCCGGTAATCTTGCCCTTTTCATCGCGCACTGGCAGCGAGCCCACGGTGGCGGTGTACTTGAGCGTCTTGCCATTGACCGTCGTCGACTGCGCAACGTGCGCGTCCGCTGGCAGGGGCGGCAGGTGGAAGCCGTTGCTGCTGGCGGCGTCTGGTGCCGGAGGCGTCTTCGCCGCGTCGGTGGCTGCGGCGGAAAACGCACAGCCAAGCGTGAGCAGCGCCGTCATGGCGACGGTTTGCAAGGATGTATGCACAGTAAAGTCCCCAACGGTCAAAGTTGAATCGTAACCTTCAGCTCCCGGTCTGGGGTGTGCAGGAAGGCATGGTTGGCCCGGCCTGGGCGTGAGCGGTCTTCAGATCTGCTTCAGTCCAGCTTGCGCGAACTGCCGCAACTGGGCGGCATTCAATGCGCCGGACTGCCGCGCAATCTCGCGTCCGCGATGGAACATGATCAGTGTCGGGATGCTGCGAATGGCAAAACGTTGCGCCAGTTGTGGCTCGGCCTCGGTGTCCAGCTTGGCCAGGCGCAGGCGTGGTTCGAGTTCGCTTGCCGCCTGCACGAACACCGGCGCGAAGCCGAGACAGGGCCGACACCACGGCGCCCAGAAATCCACCAGCACGGGCAGATCGCCGCGACCGGTGATCGGCTCGAAGTTCGCCGCGTTCAGGGTCAGCGGGTGGCCGTCGAACAACGCCTGCTTGCAGCGGCCGCAGGTTGGCTGTTCGCCCATGCGCGCAGCCGGTGTGCGGTTGAGCGCGTTGCAGTGCGGGCAGGGGATGGTCAATGGCGTGCTCACGGCAGACTCCAGGGGCAGCTCGACGGCGCGGGCTGATGGCAGACATCATGATGCCGGTATGCTGCAAATCCAACCTCGCCCAGGCGATCCCGGCGCGTGATCAGGCCACGACCTTTGAGTGCACAAGCCACGCAGAGATGCGTACGTCGTTCAACGCGCCATGCCGCGGACGTGCGCAAGCTTCTCGCGCCTGCGCGGCCGGTGGCGGTGTTGGTGGCGCTGGGTATGTTGTGGACGCTGCCCAATACGCTGCTGGGCTTGTTCATTGGTGTAGCGGGCTTCCCGTTTGGCGCGCGCATGCGCTGGCAACGTCGGGAGCTGGCGTGGGTGGTACGCCGTTGGCCGTGGGGCAACGGCGGTGCGCTCACGCTGGGCAACGTGATCGTGCATACGGGCGCGCAATTGGACAGGTCGTGTCAAACCTATGCGCAGCGCGCGGGCCGGTGTATCGAACCAGATGTGTCGTTGGCTGATCACGAGCGTGCGCATGTCTATCAATACCTCGTGTTTGGCCCCCTGTTTCTGCCCTTGTATCTGGTATGCGGCGGCATCAGCGAGCGGAATCGTTTTGAACGCGCTGCAGACCGGTATGCCCAATGTGGCAACGGCTGGTTCCCGTGGTCACGTAAAACCCGATGACCGACAATGGTTGGTAGCAGCGTGCGTTCCCGGGCATCATGAACGGCTTGACGCACGACCGGCACCGCTGCCACTTGCCTCGCGCGCATGCCAACCCAGGAGTAGCAGTAATGGCCAAGGCCAAGACGGCATACGTCTGCACCGAATGCGGGGCAGAGCACAACAAATGGCAGGGCCAGTGCGTCGCCTGCGGCCTGTGGAATACGCTCAGTGCGATCGTGCTGACACCGTCGTCGACTGCCGCGGCGTCGGTCGGCGCACAGCGTTCCAACTACGCCGGCAGTGCGGCAGGTTCAGCGCGCGTGACGCCGTTGACCGCTGTGGCGCTGACGACCGAAGCCCGCACACTGACCGGCATTGGTGAGTTGGATCGAGTGCTCGGTGGTGGCCTGGTGCAGGGCTCGGTGGTGCTGATTGGCGGCGATCCGGGTATCGGCAAGTCCACGCTGCTGTTGCAGGTGCTGGGTACGCTGGGTGCGGAGCTGTCCAGCGTGTATGTGACTGGCGAGGAATCGCTGTCCCAGGTGGCGTCCCGCGCGCAGCGTCTGGGTCTGCCGCTGGAGCCGTTGCAGGCGCTGGCGGAAACCTGCGTTGAGCGGATTCTCGAGCAGGCGTTGGTGGTACGCCCGCGGGTGTTGGTGATTGATTCGATCCAGACCATCTGGACCGAGCTGCTGCCGGCGGCGCCGGGCTCGGTCAGCCAGGTGCGCGAGTCGGCGGCGAAGCTCACGCGCTTTGCCAAGGAAACGGGTACTTCGGTGTTTCTGGTTGGGCACGTGACCAAGGATGGCGGCATTGCCGGCCCGCGCGTACTGGAGCACATGGTTGATGCGGTCTTGTATTTCGAGGGTGAGGCGACCAGCCGCTTCCGGGTCCTGCGGGCCTTCAAGAACCGCTTTGGCGCGGTGAACGAGCTGGGCGTGTTCGCGATGTCGGACAAGGGCTTGCGCGAAGTGCCCAATCCGTCGGCAATTTTCCTGTCCACGCACAGCCACACGACGTCCGGAAGCGCGGTGATGGTTACCCGCGAAGGCACCCGGCCGTTGCTGGTGGAAGTGCAGGCGCTGGTGGATCAATCATCACTGGGCAACCCACGCCGGGTGGCGTTGGGCCTGGATCAAAACCGCCTGGCCATGTTGCTGGCGGTGCTGCATCGGCACGGCGGCGTGGCAGCTTATGACCAGGACGTGTTCGTCAATGTCGTTGGCGGCATCCGCGTGCAGGAAACCGCTGCTGATTTACCCGTGCTGCTGGCGGTGTTGTCCAGTCTGCGTGATCGACCATTGCCGGAACACACCGTGGTATTTGGTGAAGTAGGGTTGTCTGGTGAGATCCGGCCCGTGCCAAACGGTGAGGAGCGCTTGAAGGAGGCCGCCCACCACGGCTTTCAACGCGCCATTGTGCCCAAGGCGAATGCGCCGAGGAAGGAGCGCATAGGTGACTTGCAGGTGATCGGTGTGGAGCGCCTGGTCGAAGCAATCGACGCGTGTCGCTGAATCAGGCGCGGGGTACTGCGGTCGCGCCGAATCAGTAGACCCCTTGCTCGATCATGGCATTCGCCACCCTGCGGAAACCGGCAATGTTCGCCCCCAGCACGAGATTGTGTGGCTGGCCAAACTCTGCTGCCGCCTGCGTGCAGCTACGGTGGATGTTGCTCATGATTTCCCGTAGCTGGCTGTCCACGCGTTCCAGTGGCCACTGTTGCATGCTGCTGTTTTGCACCATCTCGAGCTGACTGGTGGCCACGCCGCCGGCGTTGGCTGCCTTGCCCGGGCCGTAGGCAACATCGCTGGCCAGCAACACGTCGATCGCCGCGGAAGTCGAACCCATGTTGGCGCCTTCGGCAATGCAGATGATGCCGTTGGACAGCAGCACCTGCGCGTCGGCGGCCGTCAGTTCGTTCTGCGTGGCAGACGGGAATGCAATGTCGGCCTTGAAGCGCCAAACCGCATGTCCGTCTTGAGGATAATCAGCTCGCGGTATCCAGCTGGCGTCAGGGTGATGCGCGGGGTATTCACGGAGCGAAGTGCGTTTTACCTCCTTGAGCAGCTTCAAGGTCTCCAGGTTGACGCCTGCCGGGTGGTGGATGGTGCCCAGCGAGTCGGAGCAGGTGATCGGCAGCGCGCCCAATTGATACAGCTTCTCGATCGTGTAGATGGCCACATTGCCGGCACCGGAGACCAGACAGCGCTTGCCGGCGATGTCTTCACCGCGGGCGTGCAGCAAGTGTTGGGCGAAGTACACCGTACCGTAGCCGGTTGCTTCCTTGCGCCCAAGTGAGCCGCCCCAACCCACGCCTTTGCCGGTCAATACTCCGTGGTAATGGCCGGTGAGGCGCTTGTATTGGCCATATAGATACCCGATTTCTCTCGTGCCCACGCCAATGTCACCAGCCGGCACATCGGTGGTGGGCCCAATGTGCCGATACAACTCGTTCATGAAGGACTGGCAGAAGCGCATGATCTCGGCGTCCGATTTGCCTTTTGGATCAAAGTCGGAGCCACCCTTGGCGCCACCCAGGGGCAGGCCGGTCAAGGCATTCTTGAAAATCTGCTCGAAGCCGAGAAACTTGATGATGCTGGCGTTGACCGTGGGGTGGAAACGCAATCCGCCCTTGTACGGGCCCAGCGCGGAGCTGAACTGGATGCGGTAGCCCTTGTTGACCCGCACCTGGCCGACGTCGTCGGTCCAGCACACGCGAAAAAAGATCTGTCGTTCCGGCTCCACGATGCGCTCGATAATGGCGTACTCGCGATAGCGTGGCTCGGCATCCAGCACCGGCTGCAGGCACTCGAGGATCTCACCCGCTGCCTGGTAGAACTCGGTTTGCGCGGGGCTGCTCTGGCGCAAGTGCGTCAAAGTGTCGTGGACGCAGGACATTCGGATGTTCCCCATGGTCGTGGAGCGGTGTGGTCTGGCAGGCGCACAACTTGCCGCGTATTGTATTAATGCATTAGTACAGTAAAACTGCACAGCCCGAATATAGTGCGGTGCACAATAATTGTGCAAGCAGAAATTTCGGGAAACGGCATCAACTGGATCGTGCGGTGCAGTGGGAA
>CAJDVT010000076.1_pt1 | contig 14797 bp, 13 predicted proteins | sample 7391411 | NCBI WGS metagenome assembly CAJDVT01 (sample SAMEA7055698, study PRJEB34461) | soil metagenome | biome: terrestrial ecosystem; feature: Peninsula; material: soil | place: Antarctica | collected 2016 | reverse complement strand
TGACCGGGAATTTGCGAAACAAAATGCATCCAGATGCCGAGCCAGACCAGGCCTGCGAGCAGCGGATTGCGTGCCGCCGGGTCAAATTTGCGAAACCAGCGCCACATGCTCCGGTGCTTGTGCCGGCTTACAAACACCGGACGATGGGCACTGGACCCGCCTTTGCGGTGAAGCACACGCACATCCCCGGCCAGCAACACTCGATAGCCGGCATCGCGCACGCGTCGACACAGGTCCAGATCCTCGCAATGCAAAAAGTACGCCTCGTCGAAGCCGCTCATGCGTTCGAACACAACGCGGGGCAACAACATCAGCGCACCGGATACCGCCTCGGCGTCGACCACGTGATCAGGCAGCGGCCCAGCCACGTTGATGCCCTCGACCAGATTGCCACGCAGCGTGCTGAGCGCGCGCCGCAGCAGCGGGTCCCGTCGCAGCGATGCAGGATCAGGCACGTCATCCGGGCCGCAGACCACGGCACCGAGTAACCCCGCATGCGGCTCACTGGCGAGGATGTCGAGCAGGCGCTGCACACCAGCCTGCTCGAGCACGCAATCGGGATTGAGGATCAGGAAGCGGTCGCTGCGCGCCTGCGCAGCCGCGCGATTTACCGCCGCACCGAAGCCGAGATTGGCGTAGTTGTATATCAGCCGCAAGCGCGGGTCGGTGCTCAATGCCCGATCCAGCGCCTGCGGCACGCCGTCGCTGGAGCCATTGTCGATCAGCAGCAGCTCCAAGGGCAGCGACCACGCCAGCACGGCATGCACACACGCGCGCAGGCTGTCACCGCTGTCGGCGGCAACCACGATGACACTCAGCTCCGGAATTACGGGTTTGAACGGCGACACGGCATGCCCAGGAAAGGTGAATGAGGCAACGTCACAAGGATAGCGGGCTACTACTCCGCAGGCACCTTGCTTTCCATCTGGTCCTCGCCCAGCACGTGTTGCAAGGTGCAGGGCGCGGCGTCAGGGTCGCGCTGCAACCACGGTTGTTCGTGATACCAGCCGGCAAGTTGCCAACCACGCAGGCGGTGGACTCGATCAAGCCGACGATCCCACAGCAACGTTCCGCGCGCGCGGTCCAGACGCGCAGCAAACCAGCGTCCATCCGGACTGAAACACGCACAGGGATCCACTTCCTCCACGCGCCGATCACCGGCAAACCCGTACCCCGCATCGTGATATTGCACCCGATGCCCCCACGGATCGGGCATGTCCCGGGTGGACGTCTGCCACAGCGGCGCTTCCAGCGTAATGATTTCCGCCGGCGGCCCGATGGCCGACGACATGACCTGCGCGGGCCATTCAGTTGGCGCATCGCCTTCGGGAGCGGTAGTCGGCGCGTGAGCGGCAGGCTCCTCGACGCGTGGAACTCTGCGCTCGAGCCACAGCTCCAGACCAACGATCAACATGTAACCGGAAAGTACGCCCAACAACGCAACGCCCCAGGCCAGCGCGTCACCGCCAAGCGCGCGCTGCAACGCAAACAACACCCCGGGCAAACCCCAGCGCAAGCCGAGGCGCATGCTGGCGACCCAGGGATCGACGAGCCGCAGGCCCGACAGCAACAGCACCACCAGCGCCAGCAGCAGCGACAGGCCAAGCCACCACGGCAGCAACGCCAATCCCAGCAACCAGGCTGTCAGCGCCAACGCGACTTTCCATGGTGGCAGTTGCTGCAGGCTCACGACGTCAACCAGTCCCCGTCACCAAGACGGCATCAACCACACCACACGCGTGCATTGCGGAACATGCGCATCCACGGCGAATCCTCACCCCAACCGTCCGGGTGCCAACTCATCTGCACGCTGCGAAACACTCGCTCCGGATGCGGCATCATGATCGTCACGCGACCATCTGCGGCGGTGAAACCCGCCAACCCGCCGGGGGAACCGTTGGTATTCAGGGGAAAGTTTTCCGTCGGCCTGCCGCGGTTGTCGACAAAGCGCACCGCAGCGGACGCTTTGGACGGGCTGCAGGCCTGCGGAAAGCTCACGCGGCCTTCGCCGTGCGCCACTGCGACCGGAATGCGCGAATCGGCCATGCCCTTGAACAGGATACTGGGCGAATCGAGCACCTCGAGCGTAACCAGGCGTGACTCGTACTGTTCCGACGCGTTGTGCAGAAACTCCGGCCAGTGCTGCGCACCGGGGATGATCTCCTTGATTTGCGCCAACATCTGACAGCCGTTGCAGACGCCCAGCGCAAACTTCGTCGGGTCGGCGAAAAACGCTGCAAACTGGTCGTGCAGAAGCGGGTTGTACAGGATCGATGTGGCCCAGCCGCGCCCGGCTCCGAGTACGTCGCCGTAGGAAAACCCACCGCAGGCGGCGAAGCCACGAAAATCCGCCAGCTTGAACCGCCCGCTGATCAAGTCCGACATGTGCACGTCGACCGCATCGAAACCGGCACGGGTGAACGCAGCGGACATCTCCACCTGACCGTTGACACCCTGTTCGCGCAGCACGGCAATCCGGGGGCGCACACCACTGGCGATGAGCTGCGCCGCAACGTCCTCTGCCGGATCAAACGTGAGCTTGGGCGTGATGCCCGGATCGGTATCGTCCAGCCGCCACTCCAGCTCGGCGTCCGTCGTCAACGGGTTGTCGCGCAGACGCTGCAGCGCATGACTGGTTTCATTCCACGCAGCAAACAGCGTGAGCCAGTTCCACTTGAACAAGGTGTCGTTGCCAAGAAACAACTTGATCCCGAGCTTCTCCTTGGGCCGACCTACGAGGTAAGTGCACTCGGTCAAAGCATGTTTGGCCAGCAGCGCATTGAACGCGTCACGGTGGGTCTCTGCGACCTGCAGCACCGCGCCCAATTCCTCATTGAACAATGCACCGAGCGTGGCTTCAGCCCAGCCATCAAGATGAATTTCCAGGCCGCAATATCCGGCAAACGCCATCTCCAGCAGCGTGGTGATGACCCCGCCGTCGGAGCGATCGTGATAGGCCAGCAGCAGACCGGCCGCATTTGCTTCTTGCACCAGCGCAAACAAACCCTTGAGGCGTGCGGCATCTTCCAGGTCCGGCACCAGACCGCCTGCGCGGTTGAACACCTGGGTGAGTGCCGAACCACCCAGGCGATCGCGGCCGCCACCCAGGTCGATCAGCCACAAATCCGACTTCCCGTGATCCATCCGAAGCTGAGGTGTCAACGTACGCCGCACATCGCTGACACGCGCAAAACCGGTAATCACCAACGACACCGGCGATACAGTACGTTGTTCGGCGTCACCATCCCGCCACACGGTCTGCATGGACAGCGAGTCCTTGCCTACCGGTATGGAAATATCCAGCGCTGGACACAGCTCGATCCCGATCGCCTTGACCGCATCAAACAACGCGGCATCTTCGCCCGGGTGATTGACCGCAGCCATCCAGTTTGCCGACAGCCGGATCTCGCTGAGATGCTCGATCGGAGCGGCGGCGAGATTCGTGATCGCTTCGCCGACGGCCAACCGGGCGGCCTCCGCGCTGCCCAGCAATGCGACCGGCGCACGCTCGGCCAGCGCCATTGCCTCGCCGGCATAGCCATCGAAGTCGGCCAGCATCACTGCGCAATCAGCAACCGGTACCTGCCACGGCCCGACCATTGGATCGCGATGATTCAGGCCGCCAACTGTGCGATCCCCGATCGTGAGGCGGCTTGCCGAACAATACGTCCATCGGCAGATCAATCACGGTCAGCTCGCGCCGCGGATCGGTCAGCAGCAACTGGCGCTCGACCGTGGCGTGACCGACCACTGCATACGGGCAGCGCTCGCGCACGCATAACGCTTCAAACCCGGCCAGGTCATCGGCGCTGATCGCCAATACATAGCGCTCCTGCGCCTCGTTGCTCCAGACCTGCATGGGCGACAGGGACGGATCGTCACAGGGAATCTTCGCCAGGTCGATCACGCCGCCAACGCCAGCGTCATTGAGCAGCTCGGGAATGGCGTTGGACAAGCCGCCGGCGCCAACATCATGAATGCTGACAATCGGCGTGCGCTCGCCGAGCGCGCAACAGCCATCGATCACCTGCTGGCACCGCCGCTGCATCTCGGCGTTGTCGCGCTGCACCGAGGCAAAATCCAGCTCGGCGCTGGAGGCGCCCGACGCCACCGACGAGGCCGCGCCACCACCCAGGCCGATCAGCATCGCCGGCCCGCCAAGCACGATTACCGCATTGCCCGGCTGCACCTTGTGCTTCAGCACCAGACTTGCGCGCAGGTTCGCCAGGCCACCAGCCAGCATGATCGGTTTGTCGTAGCCACGGCGAACGCCCGGCTCGCCGGTTTCATGCTCGTAACTGCGAAAATAGCCACCCAGACATGGACGCCCAAACTCATTGTTGAACGCGGCCGCTCCGAGCGGTCCATCACGCATGATCTCGAATGCACTGGCTACGCGCGGCGGCAGCGGCCGCTCCACTTCCCACGGCTGCGGATGGCCGGGAATGCGCAAGTCGGACACCGAAAAGCCGGTCAGGCCAGCCTTCGGCTTGCCGCCGCGGCCAGTGGCACCCTCGTCGCGAATCTCGCCGCCAGCGCCAGTCGCGGCACCGGGCCACGGTGCAATCGCGGTGGGGTGATTGTGCGTTTCCACCTTGATCGCGAAATCAATGCGCTCGGCGTGAGCCCGCCACACGTCATCCGCCGGATCGGCAAAAAAGCGCTGGCCCATGCTGCCTTCGATCACCGCCGCGTTGTCCGAATACGCCGACAAGGTATGAGCCGGCGCATGTTGGTGCGTGTTCTTGATCATGCCGAACAGGGTTTGCTCCTGCTCCACCCCGTCGACCGTCCACGTGGCGTTGAACACCTTGTGCCGGCAATGTTCGGAGTTCGCCTGCGCAAACATGAAAAGTTCGGCGTCGGTGGGATCACGCCCCAGCTCGGCATAGCGCGCGACGAGATACCCGATCTCGTCATCGGCCAGCGCCAGGCCCAGCCGCGCATTCGCCGCAGCCAGCGCCGCGTGCGGATCGGCGCCCAGCGCGATATGCACGAGATCGCCCGGCGCACCAGCCAGGAACAGCCCTTGCGCATCTTCCAGGCGCACCAGTACCGACTGCGTCATTGCATCGTGGAGCGCGTCGCTGACCAAGGCATGGTCACTGGTACCGACGTCAGCCAGGCCGGCGATCTGCCACGCCAGACCGCGTTCGACCCGGCGCACGGCAAATCCAGCCCCATGCAGAATGTCGGTCGCCTTGGTCGACCATGGGGAGATCGTGCCCAGCCGTGGGACCACCCACAACGTGGCCGGTCGCGGCGGCGCATCCTTCGCCTCCAGCACGCTGAGCAAGCGCACGCGCTGCTCCCCGACGGGCGCCGCGTCGGCATCCAGAAAATACACGAACCACGCCGCCTGTACGCGTACCCCACGCTGCAGAGCAGCGATGCGCGCGTTGAGGCGATCGAGGCGAAACCGTGAAAGGGCGCTTTGCCCGTCGAGTGCGATCATGCGGGAACGGCGCCGTGGGACGAAAACGCCAATTCTAACCGATGCTGCAGCACCGCATAAGCGTTACCGCGGCACCGCCGTCAGGCGGTCGCCCAAGCGTGGCTCAACTGCCTTTGCGCAATGCCGCCAGCAACTGCTCGGGCGTCAGGTAACCGCCCAGCAGGCGGCCATCCGGTCCGATCACTCCGGGAGTACCGTTGATCCCCAGCTTGACGCCCAAATCAAACTGATCTTTCACCGGGTTGGTGCACGTCGCAGACTGCACATGGCCTTCGGTGGCCGCAACAAATGCCGCCTTGCGATCATTCGCACACCACACGGAAACCATTTCCGTGTACGTCGGCGTCGGCCGCCCGGCAGTGGTGGTCACGCCTTCGCGCGGCCAGGCCAGGTACTCCACCGCGATGCCCTCGGCGTTGAGCGCCGCAATGTGCTTGTGCAGCGCGCGACAAAAGCTGCAATTGACGTCGGTGAACACGCTGACCGTGTAGAGCGGATTCTTCGGTGCATACACGATGCGTGCGGACGCCGGTACCTGCGCGAGTTCGCGTTGGCGAAACTTCGCCCACGCGGCGTCACTCACGTTGCGCTTGGCAGTCAGGTCGATCAAATCGCCATTGAGCATGTAGCGGCCGTCGCTGCTGATGTAGAGCAACTGGCCCGACGCGATTACCTGATAAAAACCCGGCATCGGAGCCAGCTCGATCGAATCAACCTGCGCCCTGGCCGACAACTTGGCAATCGTGGCGCGCACCATCTTCTGTGCGGCCGGCGAGACTGCCTGGGTCCCCGCTGAGGCGGCCGTTGCCACTGCGGCGGTTGCCGCAGGCGTCGCCGTTTCCGCTCGTGCACCGGCCAGCGCCAGCGCCACTGCACTCATACCCACGATCAACCAGCTCAACTTTGCCATCTCGTACCTCGATTACTGCATCCATGGCGTCGTCGCGACGCAAGCCACGGGCATTCTCGCACAGGCCGCCACGCGGGACTGTATCGCTGCGCACACAGCGGCCCACCGTCATGGTTGACCGACTTGGCTCTGCTCAGCGTTCCTGCCGGGCAGGGTCGCGAACGCACACCGCGCGTTTTTCTGCTGTCGCCCACGTTCGCGGGTGAGGTGCCTGACGTGGCCTTCAGCGTTTTAGCGTGGCTTGGTGCCGATCGGCCAACACCCCGGTCAGATCTGCCAACGACAAGCCCCGCGCTCGCAACACCACGGTGAGATGAAATACCAGATCGGCGGCTTCCCCAAGCAGCTCAGCATCCCCCTGCACTACCGCCGCGAGCGCCGTTTCCACGCCCTCCTCGCCGACCTTCTGCGCGATGCGCCGGATGCCACCATCGAATAGAGTGCTGGTGTAGCTGCCTGCGGGACGTTGCGCATGGCGCTGCGCAACCAGCGCATCGAGCTCGCCAAGAAAACCCAGGGGCGGGCGCACCTCGGCGCTGGCGCCGAAGCAGCTGGAGCTGCCGGTGTGGCAGGTCGGCCCATGCGGATCGGCCTGGATCAGCAAGGTATCGGCGTCGCAGTCGACGCGAATGGACTTCAGTACCAGCACGTGTCCGGAGCTTTCGCCCTTGGTCCACAGGCGCTGCTTGCTGCGGCTGTAGAACGTGACGTGCCCGCTGGCTTGGGTCTGCGTCAATGCCTCGGCGTTCATGTAGCCAAGCATCAAGACTTCGCCGCTCAGCCAGTGCTGCACGATGCCCGGCAGCAGGCCGTCCGCCTTGCCCCAGTCGAGGCGGCTGATATCGGTGTTGGAGTCACTCATGTCGGCTCTCCGTTGGGGGCGCACAGTCGCACCGGAACACCCTGCCCGTGCAGGTACTGTTTGAGTGCAGGAATCGCGATGGCGCCGGAATGAAACACGCTGGCAGCCAGCGCACCGTCCACGTCGGCCCGGGCGAACGCGTCGCGAAAATGTTCGGGTGTGCCGGCGCCACCGGAGGCGATCAACGGCACGTGGCACAGCGCGCGTGCCGCTGACAGTTGCGGTAAATCATAGCCGCCACGCACGCCATCGCTGCCCATGCAGTTGAGCACGATCTCGCCGGCCCCGCGCTGCTGTGCTTCGCTGATCCAGTCCAGCGTGCGCCTTGGCAGTGCCCGGGTTTTTGCCGGGTCGCCGGTGTATTGGCGTACCCGCCATGCGCCGTCACCATCGCGCATCGAGTCGATGCCGACCACCACGCACTGCACGCCGAACGCGGCCGCCAGTTCGCCGATCAATTCGGGACGCTCCAACGCTGGCGAATTCACCGAAATCTTGTCCGCACCGGCGTACAGCACGGCCCGCGCCTCGTCGACGGAGCGGATACCGCCGGCCACGCAGAACGGAATGTCGATCACGCGCGCGACTTTCTCGACCCATGCGTGATCCACGCTGCGCCCTTCGGGACTGGCAGTGATGTCGTAAAACACCAGCTCGTCGGCACCTTCGTCGCGATAGCGCAACGCCAGGTCCACGATCTCACCCATGATCACGTGGTCGCGAAAACGCACACCCTTGACCACTTGCCCGTTACGCACGTCGAGACAGGGAATGATGCGCCGACTCAGCACTGGCGTTCTCCACCTTGCGCGAGCAACCAGACTACGGCCAGCGCCGACACCGCAACCGTTCCCATGTGCGAAAGGACAACGCGCAAAGCCGGGGCGCCTGCATGCAGGCGGCTGGGCAGAGAGCGGCAGCGCGCAGCAACATTCACGCGAGCAATGCCTCCTGCACCGTGAAGCGCTCTTCCAGCAGCGCACGACCGAGGATCACGCCTTGTGCGCCAGCCGCACGCACGGCGCGGATGTCTTCCAGCGAACGCACCCCACCAGAGGCTTGCACCGCCAGTTGCGGGACGGTTTCGGCAAGGTGGCGATACAGGTCGACATTGCAGCCGGCCAGCATGCCATCGCGGTCGATATCGGTACACAGCAGGTGGCGCGCACCATGCGCCGCGTACCATGGCGCGAGCTCGTCCAGCGTGCGCACTTCGACTTCGGTCCAGCCGGCACTGGGTAAAATCCAGCGGTCGCCACGACGGCGCGTATCCAGCGCCAGGGTCACGTGTTCGGCGCCGTGCTTTGCCAGCCAACCAGCAACGCGCTCGGGATCGCGGATCGCCACGCTACCCAGCACCACCCGCGCCACGCCCGCATCGAACAGGCGCTGCAGGTCAGTCTCGTCGCGCACACCACCACCGGCCTGGATCGCCATGCCATCGGCGGCAATCGCCTCGATCACGGCAAGGTTGTCGAGCTGCCCGGAGCGTGCGCCATCCAGATCGACCAGATGCAGCCGGGTAGCGCCGGCATCCGCGTATCGCTGAGCCAACGCGCGCGGGTCTGCGCCGTAGGTGGTTTGTTGCGCGTAGTCCCCCTGCTTGAGGCGCACCACCTGGCCACCACGCAGGTCGATCGCCGGGATGACTTCGCAGGTCATAGCGCGAGAAAGTTCTGCAGGAGCTTCGCGCCAACGGCGGCCGAGCGCTCGGGATGAAACTGCATGCCGTAATAATTTTCACGGGCGATCACTGCTGAAAAGGTCGCGCCGTACTCGCTCGCGGCGACACTCCAGTTGCCCAGCGGCACCGCGTAGCTGTGGACGAAGTAGGCTTGTTCGCCAGTCCCCAAGCCGGTCAGCAGCGGATGTTCCCGCTGCGCCACCACGGTGTTCCAGCCCATATGCGGAATACGCAAACCGGGGCTATCGCGCAAACGGCGCACTGGCGCCGGGATCAGACCCAGACATGCGGTATCGCCCTCTTCCGAATGCGTGCACAGCAGTTGCATCCCCAAGCAGACGCCAAGCACGGGTTGCGTCAGGGAGCGCAGCAGTTCAACCAGGTCCAGCGCGCGCAGGCGCGCCATGCCGGGGCCGGCCGCACCCACGCCGGGCAGGATGACCTTGTCGGCAGCGCGGATCGTTGCTGCGTCATCCGTCAGTACGGCATCCACACCCAGCCGCTGCAGTGCATAGCGCACCGAACCAATGTTGGTGCCGCCGGCGGCGACGAGCACGATGCTCATGCCAGCGTTGCCCGGCACCGCACTGGCAGGAGCGCGCTTGCGGGCGATACCGTACCGACGGACTGATTGGAGAACATTGCCCGCGAGCGGGCTCCTGCACCGGCCGTGGGCGCCCTTCGCGCGCCCACGTAATTGGCCGACATCACAACGTGCCCTTGGTGCTGGGTAGTTCGTCACCCTCGCGGCGGATGGCGGTGCGTAGTGTGCGCGCAACTGCCTTGAAGCATGCTTCCACCATGTGGTGAGTATTGTCGCCGCGCACGCGCAGATGCAGATTCGCACCCAGCGTTTCGCACAGCGAATGGAAGAAGTGCGTCACCATCTCGGTGGGCATGTCACCTACCCGTTCACGCGGGAAACTGCCGTCGAACACGAAGCAAGGTCGTCCGGACAAGTCCAGCGTGGCACTTGCCTGCGACTCATCCATCGGCAGCGTGAAGCCATAGCGGCCAATGCCGCGCTTGTCACCCAACGCTTCGCGCAACGCCTGGCCCAAGGCAAGCGCGCAGTCCTCGATGGTGTGATGTTCGTCGATGTGCAAGTCGCCGGCGCAGCTCAATTGCAAGGCAAAGCCACCGTGCTTGCCGAGCTGTTCGAGCATGTGATCGAAGAAACCCAGGCCAGTGTGTACGTCGGGCGCGGCGACCCAATCCAGATCCACGTTCACGACGATACGCGTTTCCCTGGTGGTACGTTGCGTGTGCGCCGTGCGCGGAGCATCCAGCATGCCGTGGGCAATCTCTTCCCAACTGCTACCTTCTCGGCCAACGCGCAAACCACGCACACCGAGGTTCGCCGCAAACACCAGGTCCGTCTCGCGATCACCCACCATCGCCGACGCAGCTCGACTCCAGCGCTCGTCGGCAAGATAGCCACGCAGCATGCCCACACCTGGCTTGCGCGTGTCGAGGCCGTCAGCCGGCCGGCTGCGATCGATCAGCACGTCGGCAAAGGTGATGCCTTGGGAGGCAAGCACACGCAGCAGCAGCGCCTGTGGCCCGGCGAAATCGGCTTCCGGATAGCTGGCCGTGCCGAGGCCATCCTGATTGGTCACCATGACCAGCTCATAACCGGCCGCGACGAAGCGTTGCAATGCGGCAATCACACCCGGCATCAAGGCCAATTTCTCGTAGCTGTCGATTTGTTCGTCGGCGGGTTCTTCGATCAGGCAGCCGTCACGGTCGAGAAACAGGATCTTGTCGGTCATGCGCAGCTCCTCGCCAGCGCGGTAGTCACGGCAATGCGCGAGCCTGCACAGGTCGTGCACGGTTGCCTGCAGTCCTGCGCAGCGCCATGGATTGCGCTGGCGACAAGCAGTCCACTTGCGCAAGACGGGCATCCAAAGCCGGTAATCACTGCGCCGACCCCTGCAGCGTGGCCAGCACCAGATCGTTTTCCTGCGGGCTACCAATGGTGATGCGCAGCGCGTCGGCAAGGCCTGGGTAACGGCGGACGTCGCGCACGACGATGCCCGCGTCAAGCAGTCGCTGACAACTTGCACCCGCATCGGCAAAACGTACGGTGAGAAAATTTGCCTGCGATGGCAATACCTCACGCACGCATGGCAGGCAGCGCAACGCCGTGGCCATGCGCGCACGCTGCGTGCGTATGATCCCAATGCGCTTGCGCGCATCCGCTTGGCCGCGGCTCGTCAGCGCCAGCAGCGCTGCCTGCGCGCTGGGGCGCGGCAATGGATACGGCGGCATGATGTGTCTGAGCAGGCTGATCACCTCTGCATGCGCCAACACACTGCCTATCCGTGCGCCGGCCAGAGCCCATGCCTTGGACAACGTACGCAGCACGACCAGATGTTCATGCCGATCGAGCAGGCTGGTCACACTCGACACATCGGCAAACTCGACGTACGCCTCATCCACCACCAGCAAGGCGCGGTTACTCAGTGCGCGTGCCAGGCGTTCGAGGTCGGCGAGGACAACGCGCTGTCCGGTGGGGTTGTTCGGCGCGCAGACAAATACCAGTTTTACCGCCGGCACCAGTGCGCTCAGCACCGCGTCCACGTCGAGCGTGAAATCGGCAGACAGCGGCACGTCAATCACGGCGGCGTTCTGGATCTGCGCAGATACTGCGTACATGCCGAACGTGGGCGGTTGAATGAGGATCGCATCGACTTTGGCACGGCAGAACGCACGCACCAGCAGATCGATGGCGTCGTCGCTGCCACGAGTGATCAGCAACTGCTCTGTACGCACCGCGTACAACTTGGTCAGCGCCGCGACAAGCTCGGCGGGCTGCGGCTCGGGATAGCGATTGCAGCCGACGCCGTCGTCACCGTCGGGGACCCAGGCAGATTCATTCGCGTTGAGCAGCACCCTGCCGCCATGCGCCTCCAAGCGTGCGGAGGAATATGGCTGCAGTGCGCATATCTCGGGGCGCGCCAGATCACGCACGCTCATGCGCATGCCTCCAGGCGATCCAGCGCGGCCAGACGCAGGGTGACGGCACGTCGATGTGCTTCCAGTTCCTCGGCTGCCGCGAGCGTTGCGGTACACGGACCGATGCTGCGCAGGCCCTCGGCGCTGAGCTCCTGCACGCTGATCTGCTTTTGATAGCTGGCCACCGAGACGCCGCTGAAGGTGCGGGCGTGGCCGTAAGTCGGCAGCACATGGTTGCTGCCACTGCAATAATCACCGACCGATTCGGGCGCCCACGGCCCGAGAAAGACCGAGCCCGCATTGCGCACGCTTTCCAGCAAGTCGCGAGGTCGATTCACTTGCAGAATCAGGTGCTCCGGCGCGTACGCATTGGCAACCTCGACTGCCTGCGCAAGTGATGTCACGAGAATCAGCCGACTCTGCGCCAACGCCTTGGTAACGATCTCCAGCCGGGGCAAGTCGGCGCACTGGCGCGCGACTTCAAGCACCACAGCCTCGAGTAATGGCGCGCAAGGCGTCACCAGCATTACTTGCGAATCGGGGCCGTGTTCGGCCTGGGACAGCAGGTCAGCGGCAACGAACACCGGGTTCGCGTCGGCGTCTGCAATTACCATCACTTCGGACGGGCCTGCGGGCATGTCGATCGCCGCACCGTGCGGGTCGACTGACACCTGCAGCTTGGCCTCGGTTACCCACGCATTGCCCGGCCCGAACAGCTTGTCGCTGCGCGGCACGCTCGGTGTGCCATACGCCATGGCCGCGATCGCTTGCGCACCACCAAGCTGGAATACGCGCCGGATGCCGGCCACCTGCGCCGCAAACAGCACAGCCGGGTCGCAGTGCCCATCGGCGCGCGCGGGCGAGCAAAGCACGACTTGCGGGCAACCGGCAAGGTGCGCAGGGATACCCAGCATCAACGCCGTGGATGGCAGTGGCGCACTGCCTGCGGGAACATACAAACCCACCCGATCAATTGCGCGCAGCACGCGTTCGACGCGCACGCCTGGTGCCGTATCCACCGCGCGCGGCTGCATGGCCGTCGCGCGGTGGTACTGCAAGATGCGTGCGGCGGCCTCGCGGATCGCCGACTTCAGTGCAGGCGCGAGCGCGTCTCCGGCGGCGGCAAGTTCGGCTGCTCCGACTTCAAAGGCAGCCGGCGCGCAACCATCGTATTTCGCGCTGAGCTCGCGCAACGCGACATCGCCGTGCTCGCGCACATCGGCAATGATCTGCGCCACTTCGCTACGCAGGCGTTCACTGCGTGCCTGCAGTGGACGCGCCAATGCCGTCGCGCGGCCGGCGGCATCAAGTCGATTCCAGTGAAGCTGTTTCATCGCAACTTGTTCCAGAGTGGCGTATACGCTGGCCATAGGCTCAAGCCAGCATCTTCTCCACCGGCAATACGAACATGTCGCGCCCGCCGGCCTTCTTGATTTCTTCCAGTTGGCGCCAGCTCAACGTGCCTGTGCACAACGCCTGCAGCATGAACTCGTCGCTCTCACCGACGACCGGCAACAGCGTTGGCGACGGCGCACCGGGCAACAGGCGCGTGATGGACTCCAGCGAGCTGCGCGAGGCCTGCAGAAACAGCAGGCGCGAGCTGCGCACTTGCAGGACGCCATCGAGTCGGTGCAACAACAGTTCCAGCATGTCGCCACGATCGTCAGCAGGCGAAGTGACCCGGCCGGCCAGCACCGCATCGCTTTCCAGCAGCACCTCGACTTCCCGCAACTGATTTGCCACGAGCGTGCCGCCACTCTGTACCAGGTCGCAGATCGCATCGGCCGTCCCCAGCCGCGGAGCAATCTCCACCGAGCCGGACAACGTCATGACCGTTGCCTGCACATCGTGCTCATGCAACCACGCGCCGAGCAAAGCGGGATAGGACGTGGCAACGCGCAAGCCGGCAAGCTGTTGCGGGCGGTCATAGTCGAGCTCATCGGGCACCGCGATCGAAAGCCTACACGCACCAAACCCCAGTGGGCGCAATTCAGTCAACGGGGCGAGATCGGCGCCAGCGGTGAGCTGAAATTCGTTGAGCACGTTGCGCCCGACGATGCCGATGTCGCACACGCCCTGCGCAATCAAGCCGGGGATATCGTCGTCGCGCACGAGCAACAAATCGACCGGTTCACCCTCGCCGAAGCAGAACAATCGGTCACGGCTCTGGCGAAACGTCAGGCCGCAACGCGTGAGCAATTCCAACGCAGGTTCGCTCAGGCGCCCGGACTTCTGCAGCGCCACGCGCAACCGCTCCCGCGCTTTCATGTGGCGGCCTTGCGCGCAGGCAACAGCTTGCGCCGCGCCGTGCGCGACGCTGCGGCAAGATAACCACCACTGCCCTGGTTGAGGTACCGGGCAACCCGGCCGATGGTCGTGATGCTGACGGCAGTCCGCGCGTGAATCTGGCGATACGACAAACCTTCCTGCAAATACGGCACGACGCGCCAACGGTCGATCAGGACCTCGAGCTCGGCCGGGGTGCACAGGTCGCTGAGGAAGGCGGCCATTTCATCGGTGCTTTTCAGCGACAGCAACGCTGCGTACAAACTCAGCTCTACGGACGCAGCGGAGGTTTCCGGGTCAAGTGATCGTCGTTTCATAATGTACTAATGCGTTAATACAATGGTGCGCAAGCATAACCACTGATTCAGGCGGGCGCAAGCAACACGACACCAACACCGGTGGACTGCTTGCTCGAGTCGAAACTACCGGTCCAGATAAACCGTTCGTCTTGTTGTGCGGGTCCTGTTCGATCATGACCAGCGCCACCGGCAGAAGCAGGCAGACAGGTGTGGCAAGCGCTGGCACCCTGCGACAAGCGAACGCACCTTCCTCAGGGAACCCGGTCACATCGCGCGGTGACACATTGCAACCCGCGGCCGCTCAACTGCCCTCACCGGAGGCCGCCACAGGCGTTCATCAGCC
>CAJDVT010000060.1_pt1 | contig 14942 bp, 11 predicted proteins | sample 7391411 | NCBI WGS metagenome assembly CAJDVT01 (sample SAMEA7055698, study PRJEB34461) | soil metagenome | biome: terrestrial ecosystem; feature: Peninsula; material: soil | place: Antarctica | collected 2016 | reverse complement strand
GTATTCGGTCGCCGCTTTCAGGTACTCGGTAGCTCGACCCCAGGCGGCGCTGCCGGCGCTTTCCACCGGGTAGGCGGACATCGCCAGCGCGGTCCTGCCGCCTGGCAGGTTGATGCGTGCCGCATCCCACACATAGGCCTTCGATGCGCCGAAGGCGACGTCGCGGGTGTTGTGCATGCCAAAGTGCCAGGTCAGCGTACCGATTTGCTGGGGCCGGCTGGACGGTTGCGTGACTTCTTCGGCGGTGCGGATCATCACCGTCGCATCGCTGTGCCGCGCCTGGTCCAGCCGCTGCAGCTCGGTCTTCGTCAGCACGTCACTTGGGTTCAGCAGCTCGCCCGACCCGACGACCACCATGTTGGCTGGAACGGTGAACCACCATGTTGGCTGGAACGGTGACGGTGTAGTCAAAATCGCCGTATTCCAGATAGAACTCGCTGTTGAGGTAGGGCGCCGTGTCCCAGCCACGCAGATCGTCGTATACGGCCATGCGTGGATACCACTGCGCGATTTCGAAGATCTCGCCGTTTTTGCTTGGGTTGACGTCGGTGCGACCACCGAACTCGCTGGGTACGGTGTAATGCCACTTGATATGCACACGCAGCTTGCCGACGCTGGCTGGCAACGCAACTGGCAGGTGCACCTGCATGCGGGTGTCGGAGATGATCCACGGAACTGCGTGCAGTTGCCCCGTCGCGTCTTCAATCTGTATTGCCTCGATGTGCTCGCCGGAAGCGAACTCAGTGGGAAATGTGTCGCCGGTGAACGCTCCGCGCGCGTCGGTTTTATAGCGATTTTGCTCAACCTGCAGCCACAACACCGCAAGTGCGTCCGGGCTGTGGTTACTGTAGGTGATGACTTCGCTGCCGCTGAGCTGTCGCGTGAGCGGATCGAGTGTGGCGGCGATTTCGTAATCGGCGCGGTTTTGCCAGAATAACGGGCCGGGCACACCACTGGCCGAGCGAAACGCGTTTACCGGCTGCGGATAGGTGAACGGGGCGAATGTCTGTTGCGGACTGAACTCGCTGCGCGCGGTAGTCGTTGCCGCTGCGATCGTGGTGGAAGTCAGTAATCCGGCTAAGGCGACGCCGATTGACGACCAGAAAGCGTTTTTCATGGATATCTCTAACAAAATCAGTGTGGCAAGCTATGGGACCGGCTCAGAAACCCACGACGGGCATCGGCGCGACGACGATCAAGGAGGTGAATGTGACACTCGCCACATCCAACTTCCCGTGCCAGTGGTCACGCCCGTTGATTGTGACGATGCGCTGCAGGCACGCGTGCTCTCGGTCTGAAGCACGCGGAGAGTTGCCCGCTGTTTGCCGCTTGATTACCTGCATTGCTGGACATCCGCCTGGGTCAAACATGCAAGAATGCCGGAAGCCATGATTGAGACGACGCTTGGTGGAAGTGTCATGAAACTGGTCAGCATCGCCCGCTGGCGTACGGCAGGCCTGCTGCTGGCGGTGCTGGTCATCGTCGGATTGCCGTATGTGGTGACGACCATCACCACGCGCTCCACGCAGGAGGCGATTGCGTGGGTCAACCAATCTGCGCTGGTGCAGGCGCAGACGTTCCGCGCCGCGTATGTGATACATGACGCTGAGGCAGCGATCTATCGCGCGCTGATCGGCGATGATGACGAAAAGACTCGCGCCCGTATCCTGCGAACATTGCATGAGGAGCCGGCGTTGCTTGCAGGTTTGCGCTCGATGACCGGCAACAACGTTGACCAGCAGGTGCTCATGGACGAGCTGCAGAACGGCATCAATGGCCGCATTGTGCTGATGCAGCAGGCGCTGGAGCGGTTGCAGGCGCATGACGTCGTGGGCGTCCGGCAATCGCTCCGCGACGCGGAGGACTTGTTCCCTGTCAACGCGATCACGACCGCCATCGTCCACAACACGGAAGCGTTGCTGCGGGAACGTCAGGCCAAGGCTGATCAGCAGGCGTTCAATGGACGCGTCGTGCTTGCTTCGAGTGCGTTCGCGCAGTTGGTGTTGCTGGTCATCATCATTGCCGCCTCAGAGCGCCAGATCGGGCGTCGCCGGCTGGCTGAAACCCGGGAAGGGCGTGCCGTGCTGCGCTCGCAGCTCATCCTGCAGGCAGTGCGCGAACCGATCGGGTTGTTTGACGAGAACTTGCGGAGCCTGCTGGTGAACGCGGCTTTCAGCGAAATGTATGGGCTGGCTCCGGGTCAGCGTGCGCAAGCCCTGGCGACGATGGGCGATGGCGCCTGGAGCGACGGTGCATTGCTGCAGCGGCTCAATGACGTATTGCTGCGCGATCGTGAACTGTGGGACTACGACATGACCCAACGCACTGCCGATGGCATGACGCGGCGGGTGGTGATCAATGCGCGGCGCCTGCAGCAGCGCCTTGCCGATACGCCGGCGCTGCTGCTGACTGTCAGTGATATCACTGCGCGCGCGCTGGTGGAGCAAGAGGTGAACGAGCTCAACCGCCAGCTTGAGGGCAAAGTTGCACAGATCTCCGACGTCAACCGCGAGCTGGAGGCGTTCAGCTATTCGGTATCGCACGACCTGCGCGCGCCACTGCGGCATATTTCCGGGTTCTCGCAGAAGTTGCAGCATCACTTGGGAAACAGCATCGACGAAAAATCAGCGCATTACATCGAGGTCGTGTCCAGCGCCGCGCAGCGCATGGCGGTATTGATTGATGATTTGCTGGTTTTCTCGCGTTTGGGGCGCGGCGCACTGCGCCTGCAGGCTGTCGACATGCAGTCGCTGGTTGAGGAAGCGCGCGATCTGGCTCAGGCGAGTGTTCCGGACCGACATATTGTGTGGACGCTGGCTGCGTTGCCAATGGTCATTGGTGATGAAAACATGTTGCGCACCGTCTGGCAGAACCTGATCGGCAACGCCGTCAAGTACACTGGGCAACGGGCGGTGGCGCGCATTGATGTGAGTGAGACTCGCGGCGACAATGGCGATTATGTATTCACGGTGTCCGACAACGGCGCCGGGTTCGACATGCAGTATGCCGACAAGCTGTTTGGCGTGTTTCAGCGCCTGCATCGTGCGTCCGAATTTCCGGGAAATGGTATCGGCCTGGCCAATGTGCGTCGTATCATCGCCCGACATGGAGGTCGGACCTGGGCCGAGGCGGAACTCGAGCAGGGTGCCCATTTCCATTTTTCACTGCCGGCCACCGATCTGAGCGGTACATCGACTTCATCATCTTCAGAACTGAGACGTGGACATGAACAAGCGTGACTTGCGCACGATCTTGCTGGTTGAAGACAGCCCGGCCGATGCGGAAATGACCATGGATGCGCTGATCGATGCGCACCTGGTCAATCCCGTGGTGCATGTCGAGGATGGTGTGGACTGCCTTGATTACCTTTACGCGCGTGGTGCGTGGGCCCAACGCGACGTCGGTGACCCGGCAGTGGTGCTGCTGGACATCAAGATGCCGCGCATGAACGGGCTGGAGGTACTCAAGGCGATGCGGGCGGACGACCACCTGAGGCGCATCCCGGTGGTGATTTTGTCCTCGTCCCGCGAGGAAAGTGATCTGGCTCGCAGTTGGGACCTGGGCGCCAATGCCTATGTCATCAAGCCAGTCGATGTAGATCAATTTTTTGAGGCCGTACGCACCTTGGGACAGTTCTGGGCCGTACTCAACCAGGCGCCAGAGATAACGTAACTCGGCGATATTGGCGACGCGTCTAGTGCGCGGGGACACAGGGATCATGACAGCATACATAGGCGAGCGCGGGGCGGTGACATCAAGCCGGGATCAGCCGGCACAGGCAGTCGTTCGGGTATTGCAGGTCGAAGACAACGCTTTGGATGCCGAACTGGTGTGTGCCGAGCTTGAACGTGACGGCTTGGCGTGTGAGGTATGCCTGGTCGATGACGAAGCACATTTCCTGGCGGCGCTGGATGAGTTTGCGCCCAACATCGTTCTTTCCGACCTGAGCATGCCGGGATTTTCCGGCAAACATGCATTGGCGCTGTTACGTGCGCGCGACGAAGATTTACCGTTTATTTTCGTTTCCGCAACGTTGGGCGAGGACGCGGCCATTGCAGCGCTGCGCGACGGCGCCACGGATTACATCCTGAAGCAAAGCCCGGCGCGCCTGCCCAGCGCGGTACGGCGTGCGCTGCACGAAGTCGAGATCCGCCGCGAGCGTCGACGTGCCGAGGCGGAGCTGTTGCGCACGCAGCGCTTCGAGAGCCTGGCCATGCTTGCGGGAGGTCTGAGCCACGATTTACGCAATTTGCTGCAACCACTGTTGCTGGCTGGCGACAGCCTGCAGGATTACCGCGATGACCCACGTCTGGCGCGGCTGGGCACATTGGTACGCGATTGCGGCAAGCGCGGACTGGACATGGTGCAGTCGATGTTGTCGTTCGCGCGGGGGGCGCGCCGTGCGGAACAGGTGAAGCTGGGGGAGCTGTTCAGCGCGTTCGACCTGCTGATGCAAGGCAGTGTGCCGCGCACGGTGGCCATGGACCTGGCGATACACGATCCCGAGCTGAGGTTCGAAGGCAATCATACCGAGCTGCAGCAGTGTCTGCTCAATTTGTGCCTCAACGCGATCCAGGCCATGCCGGACGGCGGTCAGCTCCACTTGGAAACCACCCGCATTGAATTACCGCTGGATTTCTTCTTGCCGCTGGAACAACCACGCGCCGGCAGCTACCTGCGCATCAGCGTGGTCGACAGCGGTCCGGGTATCGCGCCAAACGCTCTCAAGCACCTGTTTGAGCCATTCTTCACCACCAAGGAAACTGGTACGGGGCTGGGGTTGATATCCTGCAAACGCATCGTCGGCAACCATGGTGGCGTGATGCGCGTGGATAGTGCGCCGGATCGCGGCACGCGCTTCGACCTGTTCATCCCGCTTGTGGCGCTCGGCGCTGACGAGGAGAGCGACGACCAGGCGGATCTCGAAGGCGCCGCCGAGCGTGTGCTGGTGGTGGTCGAAGAGGCTGGCCAGTTGTCCTTGCTGACCGACACGCTGGAGGCGTATGGGTATCAGTCCAACGCTTGTCAGAGTGGTACCGTCGCGCTGCAGTGGATCGCCGCTTGCGGTCTCCCCGACGTTGTGGTGCTGGATGCCGACATGAATCTGTTTACCGGTGTGCGAACTTTGCAAGCGTTGATCGAGCAGAGTTACACCGGCAGCGTGATTTTGCTGGCGCGACCGGAGGCGCCGCCGGATCTGCATGAACTGCCGGCGATGGACCACCTCCACGTCGTCGACAAGCCGGTCACCGCCCAGGTGCTGTTGCGTACGTTGCGTAACGCGTTGTCAACCAATAAAACCGAAATGTCGCTGTGAGCAAGCTTGGGGTCTGGCGCGTCTGACGCGGGTTGGGTTGCACCTCGCTTCGTGGCGCCGACCCGCAGGCACGTCGTGCCGTCAGTCGATGCCGAGCTTTTTCAGCTTGTAGCGCAACGCGCGAAACGTGATGCCCAGCTTTCGCGCGGCGGCGGTCTTGTTGTAGCGCGATTCTTCCAGCGCCTTGACGATGGCGGTGCGTTCAAGGTTGCTGATGTAATCATCCAGCCCGCCGCCAGCACCGGCGTTGGCAGGCACGCCGGCATCCCGTGTGCCGGGTGCGGTCGGATCGGTGCCACTACATGCACTGCGTTGCGGCAGCATCAAGTCGGCGGCGTGGATGTTTACGCCCTCGCACATGGCCATCGCGCGTTCGAGGATATTTTCCAGCTCGCGTACGTTGCCGGGAAAATCGTATGCTGCCAGTGCCTCCTGTGCACCCGCCGATAGCTGCCCGACGTCTTCACCGCTTTTGGCAGCCAGCGCGGCGAGGATGAACCTCGCCAGTTGCGGTACATCGCCGCGACGTTCGCGCAGCGGTGGTACGCGCAGTTCAATCACGTTGATGCGGTAAAACAGGTCCTGGCGAAACTGGCCTTGCTCAACCAGTTCCCCCAGATTCTTGTGGGTGGCGGAAAGAATGCGTACGTCAACCGGAATTTCGTCGCGGCCGCCGATGGGACGCACCGCTTTTTCCTGGATTGCGCGCAGCAATTTCACCTGCATGTGCAACGGCAGTTCGGCGACTTCGTCGAGAAACAGCGTGCCGCCCTGGGCAGCCTGAAACAAGCCCTCCTTGTCCGTACCGGCGCCAGTGAAGCTGCCTTTGCGGTGGCCAAAGAACTCGCTTTCCATCAACTCGGTCGGGATCGCTCCGCAGTTGACCGGTATGAAAGGCCCATTCGCTCGTGGACCCTGTTCGTGGATCAGGCGCGCCACCAGTTCCTTGCCCACTCCGGATTCGCCGGCGATGTAGACCGGCGCCTGATTGCGTGCCAGTTTGACGATGGTCGTGCGTACCTGTTCCATCGCGCTGGAGTCGCCGATCAGCCGATTGCTGCTGGGGTCCGGTTTGCTTGCCGAACCGCCATTGCGGCGTTCGTCAGCAAGTCGCAGTGCACTGCGCACCAGCCCCCGCAACACCTGGATATCCACGGGCTTGGATACGAAATCGAAGGCGCCGGCTTTCAACGCGTTGACGGCGGCATCGACGTTGCCGTAGGCGGTAATCATGGCCACCGGGGTATCCGGACAGGTTTCGGCAATGAGCTCGATGATCTCCTGACCGTTGCCGTCGGGCAACCGCATATCGGTAAAGCACAGGTCGTACGCTCGGTCGGCCAGCGCAGCCCGCGCATCGGCGATGGTGCCCACGGCCTCCACCTGCAGGTCCATTCGACCCAAAGTGATGGTCAGCAGCTCGCGAATGTCACGTTCGTCATCAATGACCAGGACGGTCTGTGCAGTCATGAGTTTCCGTGGATCAGGCTGGGAGGTAACACGCAGGTTACTAGGGCACAGAGAAAGGTCAACGCGCCACGGGCCGGGCGGGTTCGCCGTTCTCGATGAGGTTGTGGGCTGGCGGGGTCAGGATCAGGCGGAAGCAGCTACCGCCGCCAGCCACCCGCACGTATTGCAGTGCCGCCTGGTTCGCCTCGCTCATTTGCCGTGCCAGATACAGTCCCAGGCCGGTGCCATATTCGTGCGTTGTGTAGAACGGCTCGAAAATCTGTGCGGCAACTTTTGGCGCAATGCCGGGACCGCGATCGATGACTTCCAGCACCGGTACGCCGTGTTCACCCTGGCGAGTCACCACCATGACCCGCGCCGGCTCGCCGGGCATGCGGCCGTAGCGCAAGGCGTTTTGCACCAGGTTCCACACCACTTGCTGCAGTTGCTGGGGATCAGCCACGGCCGCGACTGGCAGTGGACTGTTGGTGATGACGCGCAGGGAATCTGCGCCGATGTCATTGTCCTGGCAATAATCCTCGACAAAGCCATGCGCCCAACGGTCCAGATCCAGCGTCTCCGGCCGCGAGCGTTCGCGACGGGACAGTTGCAGGATGTTCTCGATGATCTCGTTCAGACGGATACAGTGGTTGTTGATGATCTCGACCATGCGTTGATCGGTGCTTTCCATGCTTTTCGATTCGGCCAGCAGTTGCGCGGAGTAACGGATCGCCGCGAGTGGATTGCGAATTTCGTGGGCAATGGATGCAGACAGGCGGCCCAGCGAGGTCAGCGTGAGTTCTTCCGCGCGGCGCGACAACAGCGATGTATCGTCCAGAAAGATCAGCACGTGCGAGTCGTCATTGGGAGCGAGCCGGGTAAAGCGCGGTATGACTTCGGGCACGCCGTCGGCAAGTTGGGTGGCGGTTTCATCCAGCTTGCCCGAGTTCACCCAGTGGTACAGCCGGCGCGACAATTCCGGTGCGAGCTGCCCCAGGTCGCGTTCTTCGGCGGTGGGGTTGCCAAGCAGCATCCACGCCGATTCGTTGATCTGATGGATGTGATTGACGTCGTCCACCAACAGCACGCCAGTCTTCATGCGGCGGATGATGAGCTCATTCACCTGGGACAGATTGACGAGATCCGAGCTGCGTTGTTCGGCGAGTGCCTCGGTGGCGCGCAACTGGCGACCAAGCACATGGCACAACATGGTGCTGGCGAAATATGCCAGGCCGAACAAAGCCGCTTCCAGCAGATCGCGCTCTCCAGGTACGCCTCCGGCAGCAGAAGTGAAGAACGTATGTCCCAGCAAGCCGAGCGTCGCCAGCGACGTAAAGAACATCGATAGACGCAGCGGCAGGATCAGTGCACCGACACTGAGATTGACCGCCAGCATCATCGCGATGCCAATGCGCGCGTCGTGCATGATCGCAATCGCGAGCACCGCCACCGCGATATCCACCACCAGCGCCGCCGACACAGTGGATTGCGTATGCGCCGCGCTGCGCCGGTTCAGCAACAGCATGACCAGTGCGAACAACGTATACGCGACCGCGAGGCCACGCGCGAAGCTCGGCGCCTCGATATGCAGACTCTGGCCCACCACGGTGCTGAAAGCCAAACCGGCGTAGACGACCGCCTGGATCAGGCGAAAAAACTTGAGGAACGACAGTTCGTGGCGGACGATGCCGGTTCCGGCGATCGCAATGGCGGCGAACGGCGATTTGGACAATGGCTGGCACTCCAGACGATCAGGCTCGATTATACGGGGCGTTCTGGCCTCAGATGCAGCATCTTGCGCGCTGTTGCCACCGGATTACGACGCGCGCGGTGCGGCTTTGGCGCCTGTCAAGCGCACGCTGGGCTTTCCATTGTCGTCCGCTTCCGCGAAAATAGGCGGCCGTACCATGCGGTTTTGCGGGCATGCAGACGTGGTCTGCACTCCGGGCATGCAACCGACCCTACCGACCCACGCGTCGTGCATGCGTGCGGCCATCGTTTTTCCGTTCGCTCGAGGTATCGAATGAATTTCCACGAGTATCAGGCCAAAGAGCTGTTCGCGCAGTACGGCATCGCCGTGCCACCGGGCAGGACCGCCAGTTCCCCGGACGTCGCCGTCGACGTCGCCAAATCGCTGGGCGGCAGCCAGTGGATGGTCAAGGCCCAAATCCACGCCGGCGGCCGCGGCAAGTCCGGTGGCGTCAAGTTTTGCAAGAGCTTTGATGATGTGCGCGCGGCAGCAAAGGGCATGCTCGGTACGCGTATGTCGACCTACCAGTCGGCGGGTCGTGAGTTGCCGGTGAACCTGGTGCTGGTGACCGACGCCACGGATATCGCCCGCGAGCTGTATCTGTCGATTTTGGTGGATCGTGATTCCAAGGCTGTGTCCTTCATTGCCTCCAAGCATGGCGGCGTGGACATCGAGCAAGTCGCGCGGGAAACGCCACAGGATATCCACACCGTCGTGGTGGATTTCGTCGAAGGCTTGCAGCCGTATCAGTGCCGCCAGCTTGGTTTCGCGATGGAGCTCACTCCGAAGCAGGTCAACCAGCTGACCAAAATCATGCTGGGCCTGTACAAGCTTTTCAATGAGAAAGATCTTTCGCTGATCGAGCTGAACCCGTTGGCGGTGCTGGAAGATGGCAACCTCGCGGCGCTGGACGGCAAGGTCAATTCCGACGACAACGCGGAATATCGTCATCCCGATCTGGCTGCCATGCGCGACCTGACCCAGGAAGACGCCGCCGAAGCCGCCGCCGTGCAGTACAACCTCAACTACGTGACGATGGGTGGCTCGATTGGCTGCATGGTCAATGGCGCGGGCCTGGCAATGGCCACGATGGACGTGATCAAACTGGCGGGCGGCGAGCCGGCCAATTTCCTGGACGTTGGCGGCGGCGCCACCAAGGAGCGGGTAACCGAAGCGTTCAAGCTGATCACCTCCTCGGACAAGGTGCGCTGCATCCTGGTCAATATCTTCGGTGGCATCGTACGCTGCGACATGATTGCCGAGGGCATCATTGCCGCGGTCAAGGAAGTCGGCTTGAAGATTCCGGTGGTGGTTCGCCTGCAAGGCACCAACGTCAAGAAAGGTCGTGAGTTGCTGGCCAATTCAGGCTTGGCAATTACCCCGGCCAATGACCTCAACGACGCGGCGCAGAAAGCCGTGGCCGCGGCCCACTAATCATCCTGTCGTTGTGGTTGTGTGTTGTGGCAGGAGCCCGTTCATGGGCGATGCCCTTGGCTTGGATGCACACCAAGCAGAGGCTTCGCCCGCTGGCGGCTCCCGCACACACACATGCACAGAGACACGAACACAGGACATACACATGAGCGTTTTGGTCAACAAGAACACCAAGGTGATCGTGCAGGGCTTCACTGGCCAGCAGGGTACCTTTCACGCGCAGCAGGCACTGGATTACGGCACCAAGGTGGTCGGTGGCGTTGTTCCGGGCAAGGGTGGCCAGCAGCATATCGGCTTGCCGGTATTCAATTCAGTGGACGAAGCGGTTGCTGAAACTGGTGCCGATGCCACGGTCATCTTCGTGCCCCCGCCGTTCGCCGCGGACTCCATTCTGGAGGCGATTGATGCGGGGATCCGCGTCATCGTGGCGATCACCGAGGGTATCCCGGTGCTGGACATGCTGCGCGTGAAGAACGTTCTGCAGCAACATCCGGAAATTGTGCTGATCGGGCCGAATTGCCCCGGCATCATCACCCCGGGAGAGTGCAAGATCGGCATCATGCCGGGACACATCCACATGCCGGGCAGGGTGGGCGTGGTCTCGCGCTCCGGCACGCTCACCTACGAGGCCGTGTTCCAGACCACCAACGAAGGGCTTGGCCAGAGCACGGTGATCGGCATCGGCGGCGACCCGATCAACGGGTTGAGCTTCATCGACTGCCTGAAGCTGTTCCAGGACGACGCGCAGACCGAGGGCATCATCATGGTTGGCGAGATCGGCGGTAGCGCCGAGGAAGACGCGGCTCAGTTCATCAGCGAGTACGTCACCAAGCCGGTGGTCTCGTTCATTGCCGGGGCCTCCGCTCCGGCTGGCAAGCGCATGGGTCATGCTGGTGCCATCATCTCCGGTGGCAAGGGCACGGCTGCGGCAAAGTTTGCCGCACTGGAGAAGGCGGGCGTCACTACCGTGAAGTCACCGGCTGATCTGGGCAAGGCACTCGCCAAACTGATGAAGTAAATATGCAGGTGGAAGAAAAAAAGCCGCGCGTCGCGCGGCTTTTTTTTCAAGCTGAGTGGCATCGCGCATGAATTACCATGCTTGCATCAGGACACCCTGAGGAATCGACGATGGCAAAGTTGCGCCTGGCGCTGGCCCAATGCGATTTTGCCGTGGGCGCAGTGGCTGCCAATGCGGCCAGGATGCGTACGCTGATTGAGCGCTCGCGCACTGGCGGCGCCGCCCTGGTGGCGTTCCCGGAGATGGCCCTGAGTGGCTATCCTGCCGAGGACTTGTTGTTACGCCCAAGCTTTGTTGCCGCGTGCGATGACGCTTTGACCGCTCTCGCTGCCGCAGCTCTCGGTATCGTTACTGTCATTGGACATCCACAACGGGCCGGCGCGATGTTCAATGCCGCCAGCGTGTTGCGCGGGGGGCGCGTCGAAGTCACGGCGCACAAACAGGCGCTGCCCAATTACGGCGTGTTTGACGACAAACGCTATTTCACTGCGGGTAGCCAGACCAGTACGGTCGTCATCGATGGCGTGCGTGTCGGTGTGTTGATTTGCGAAGATATCTGGCAGGCCGCGCCGGCTGCGCAAGCCGCGGCGGCCGGCGCGCAGATGCTGCTGGTGATCAATGCCTCACCGTGGGATACGCACAAGCAGGCCGAGCGTGAAGCGATCTTGACGGCACGAGCGCGTGAAACCGGGTGCGCCATCGCTTATCTCAACTTGGTGGGCGGCCAGGATGAAGTGGTGTACGACGGGGCGTCCTTGCTGATCGATGGCGATGGCTCAGTGGCGGCGCGTGCTCCCGCGTTTCTCGACATCCTGCTGTGGGCCGAGTTTGATCCACTGGCCGGTACGTTCCATGCCGAGCAGTGGCCACAACCGGGGGACACTTCGGACGAAGCCACCCTGTATGGCGCGTTGGTGCGTGGTACACGTGACTACGTCGACAAAAATGCGGCCGACGGCGTGTTGCTGGGGTTGTCTGGTGGCATTGATTCCGCGCTCACGCTGGCGGTGGCGGTTGATGCGCTCGGCGCAGCGCGGGTCGGCGCGGTGATGCTGCCGAGCCGCTATACCTCGCAGTTGTCGCTGGACGGTGCGCGGGACCAGGCCGAGCGCCTGGGTGTGGACTATCAGGTGATCGATATTGAACCGAGCTATCAAAGCTTGCTTGCGGCACTGACCCCCGCGTTTGCCGGCAAACCGGCAGATCTCACCGAGGAGAATCTGCAGGCACGCATCCGCGGCGCGATGCTGATGGCGTTGTCCAACAAGCACCGGCGCTTTTTGCTGGCCACGGGCAACAAGAGTGAGATGGCAGTGGGCTACTCCACGCTGTATGGCGACATGTGCGGCGCTTATGCGCCGTTGAAGGATGTCTACAAGACGGTCGTCTACCGGCTGGCGCGCTGGCGCAATGCCGCGTGGGGTGAACCGCCGCGAACGCGAGACGATGAAGTTGCAGGTGGCTTCACTCACGCTGCCGGGGACGCAGTCCAAGATCCGGGTGCAGACGTGGGCAACGAGCGTCGCATGCCTCGCCCCTGGACCATCCCGCCGGCGGTCATCGAGCGCGCGCCGTCGGCCGAGCTGCGGGACAATCAAACCGATCAGGACTCGTTGCCGCCCTACGCGGAGCTGGACGCGATCCTTGAACGTTTCATCGAAGGCGAACAGTCCCAGGCGCAAATCATTGCCGCTGGTTTTGCGCCCGAGACCGTGAGCCGCGTGACCGCGCTGGTACTGGTCAACGAGTTCAAACGCCGCCAATCTGCACCTGGCCCACGGGTGACCACTCGCGCATTCGGGCGCGACCGACGCTATCCGATGACTTCGGCATGGAGGTAGGGTGCCGATATCCGCTCTGCGTCAGTGGCACAAAAGCGGCCCTACGAACTGACGGCGCGCGCCCGCATCCGGACGACGGCAAGCAATTGCAGGGTGGCCCGTGCTCACTGGCCGGGTAATTTCCATGCGCCGTTATACGGCGGCCGCGCGCTGTTGCCAAAGCAAAGGTCGACGATCACTCCCCCGCCTTGCACACCCGTCCGCGCGATCGGCGGGCCGATGGATCAATGATGCCCGGAGAACGGCACCATCTTGCGCACCAGCGACGGCGGGTGCGGCCACTTTTTATCGGACAGATAGGGGTGTGACGGGTAGTTCAGTGCCAGCACCTGGCGACTCTGCTCAGCCAGCGAATCTTGCTTCAAGGCAAGGTAGCTGCGGGTGAGGATGGCCAGCGCATCGCCAGTTTGTGGTGCCTGCTGGTAATGCTCGATCACGTATTGAGCGCGATCCGCCGAGGCGATATACGCGTGATTGCGCAGGTAGAACTCGGCTACGTTGATTTCATACTGCGCGAGGATGTTGCGCAGATAGATCATGCGCTGGCGTCCATCGGCGGCGTATGCGCCGTTCGGGAAGCGTCGCGTCAGCTCGGAGAAATCGTCGAATGCCTGCAGGTTGTAGCCTTGATCGCGCCGTGCCAGCGAGCGGGTGTTACTGGTGAAGCGCTCGAGGAAGCCGGTGGTACGGTCAAAATTTATCAGTCCGCGCAGGTAGTAGGCATAATCGACGTGCTTCTGCGCCGGGTAGGTCTTGATGAAGCGGTTTACCGTCGACAAAGCTTCATCGGGCTTGTTGTCCTTGTACTGCGCGTAGGCCAGGTCAAGTTGCGCCTGTTCGTTGTACTCCCCGGACGGGAAACGCGCGATCAGGCGGCTGTAGCTCCTGCTGGCCGCGGCATAATCGCCGTTTTCCAGTGACGTGTGCGCCTTCGTGTACAAGCCATCCACCGGCAAATTGTCGTCAGTGGCACGTTTGGAGCCGAAGATGGAACATGCACCGAGCGTCGCCACCAGCAGGAACAAGATCAGGATTTTTGCGGCAGACCGGGCAGACATCGGCAGCTTGATTACGCGCATAGGATAGACATTCGGCATGGGAAAGAGAGTGAACTGGCGGAGCGAAAAGGCATGATAGCTGAAACCGGCGGCAACCCGCGGAGGGTAGCGTGACCACGATTCAGCGCGAGGCGTCCGTCCCGCTGGACATTGCCGGACGCCGCTTGGACCAGGCCGTGGCCGGGATGTTCCCGGATTTTTCACGCTCGCGGCTCAGCGGCTGGATCAAATCCGGCGCACTGACACTGGATGGCGCCCAGGCTTCACCGCGCCAGTTGCTGCGTGGCGGCGAGTGGGTGCGCCTGGACGTCGAGCTGGAAAACGAGGTCAGCAACACGCCGGAGGCCATCGCGATCGATATCGTGTATGAGGACGCTGACCTGCTGGTGGTGAACAAATCCGCTGGTCTGGTTGTACACCCCGGGGCAGGCAACCCGGCCGACGCCACGCTTGCCGAATTGCCGCGCGCCGGCATCGTGCACCGGCTGGACAAGGACACCAGCGGATTGATGGTAGTGGCCAAGACGTTGCCGACCTACACCGCGCTCGTGGATTTGCTGTCGCGGCACGAGGTGCAACGCCAGTATGAAGCGGTCGTGCTGGGTACGCTGGTGGCGGGCGGCACGGTGGATGCGCCGATTGGCCGCAGCATGGGTGACCGGCTGCGCCAGGCCGTGCGCGATCCGGAAGATGGCAAACGCGCGGTAACGCACTATCGCCTGCGCGAGCGCTTTCGCGCGCACAGCCTGCTCCAGTGCCAGCTTGAAACCGGACGTACACACCAGATTCGCGTGCACCTGACGCATATCCATCATCCGCTGGTCGGCGATCCCCTCTACGGCGGCGGCTTGAAACTGCCTAAGGGCGCGTCGCCGGAACTCGCCGCGGTTCTGCGCGGTTTTCGGCGCCAGGCCTTGCATGCGGAGAAACTCGCGTTTGTCCATCCGGTCAGCGGCGAGGCCATGGCGTTCAGCGCCGAGCGTCCAGCCGATCTGCAGGCGTTGATCGAGGCGCTGCGTGCCGATTTACAGGAGAACGGTTCGGACTTCTATTGAATACAGCACGCCGCATGCTG